>Ga0172367_10001344_pt1 | contig 35958 bp, 43 predicted proteins | sample Lak10m_FD_114542 | JGI IMG/M metagenome (GOLD analysis project Ga0172367, IMG submission 114542) | Freshwater microbial communities from Kabuno Bay, South-Kivu, Congo - kab_022012_10m | ecosystem: Environmental > Aquatic > Freshwater > Lake | place: Democratic Republic of the Congo: South-Kivu... | reverse complement strand
TGACAAGTAGGCGCCAAGCCAATAGAATTGCGCCTTTCGTTTTTCCGGTGATGTAGCTCAGCTGGTTAGAGCGACGGATTCATAATCCGTAGGTCGAGGGTTCAAGTCCCCCCATCACCACCAATAACAACGCCCCTTCCGCAAGGTTGGGGCGTTTTCATTTCTAACGAATGTATAATCACGGCTCCCTGACGGCTCCCGCAGAAAAATGAAGAACAGCCTGAATCCTATCGCCATAGAGAAAAATGTTGAGCAGACCGATCACCGTTGGCTCAAGCCTGCGGAGGTAGCAGCGATTACCGGCCTAGACGAAAAGTGGCTTGCAGCTGCACGGGAAGGCCGGAAGGGGATTAATGGCCCGCCTTATCGGAAACTCGGCTCTGGAAAGACTTCACCAGTTCGGTATCCACTGAATGAGCTCATTGAATGGATGCATTCCTTTCCCTTGCAGGGGAAAACTCAAGCATCACCCTTCAGCTCTTACTCTGATTTTCAACAGAACGCCATCAATGAGCCATGGCCGTTTGTACTGTATGAGGATGGCACCCTGGATGAAATCTTTGCTGCTTTGAATGGTGGCCGGTTCATGAACGAATATCGTACCCGACAGATCATTTGGATCTCCCGGTCAGCACTCTCCAACTTAACTGCTGGTACAACTCTGAAATAAATTTTGATATCGCTCGGGATTTTGATCGCATCCCACCGCCATTATCAATGGCAATAACTGCAGCCACCACTACCAATGGCTACCATCAGTAGACGGAAGCCACCAGCACCAATGGCTACCATCAGTTAACGGAAGCTACCAGCGCCAATGGATACCATCAGTAAACGGAAGCCACCAGCGCCAATGGATACCATCAGTAAACGGAAGCCACCAGCGCCAATGGCTACCCAATGCATAAGTAGCCAAGCCATTCGCATTAATTGCTCCTAAGCTTCTGAAGGCCACCAGTACACCATCAGCCAAGCCATCGATTTGATTCATTTGCCAGCCTTAAAGCCGGAAAAAATATCGAATTTTTTATTCGTAATCTGATCGGTATCCGTATCAGATTACGAATCAACTTATATCTCTACCCTACCACCACGCTCGCCCCGATCTTCAACTCTACTTTTTATATATGAAAGAGATCATACCTGTCCGGAGATGTGACCCGCAATGCACAGTAACTTATTGAATGTATTTTACTAAATGGCATATTTTCCTGTAATCGATTTCAACCTGCGTCAAACTTCTGACTTTTGTCAGGGGTTTGCATATGCACTCAGGGAAACTGGTGTTTGCCCAGTTGATGGGACACCTGTCATTGCACATATTCCGTCAGTGCGTAGCCAAATATCCAAGCAGATATCCAACCCTCAAGTTCTCCCATCTCGATCAGTTTCTCTGCATGGCCTTCGCGCAACTGACTTACCGCGAGAGCCTGCGCGACATCGAAACCTGTCTGCGCGCACATCAAGCCAAGCTTTATCACCTCGGCATCCGTGGCAACATTGCCAAGAGCACGCTCGCCGATGCCAACGAATCACGCGACTGCCGCATTTATGCGGATTTCGCCATGAGCCTCATCCAGACCGCTCGCCAACTCTACGCCGCCGACCGCTTTGCGGTGGAACTGGAGCAGACCGTCTATGCGCTCGATACCACCACCATCGACCTGTGCCTGAGCGTCTTTCCCTGGGCGCGTTTCCGCCAAGCCAAGGCCGCCGTCAAGATGCATACGCTGCTGGACTTGCGCGGCAACATTCCATCCTTCATTCACATCAGCGACGGCAAGATGCACGAGGTCAATGTGCTCGACATCCTGATGCCGGAAGCTGGCAGTTTCTACATCATGGATCGGGGCTTCACGGACTTCGCCCGCTGGTTCGCTCTGCATCAGCACCAAGCATTCTTTGTCATTCGTGGCAAATCCAATCTACAGTGCCGGCGTATATACTCACGCGCCGTGGACAAGTCCACCGGGTTGCGCTGCGATCAGACCATTGCGTTAACCAGCATCAAAGCCAGCAAGGATTACCCGCAGCACCTTCGCCGCATCAAGTTCCACGATGCCGAGCACGACAGGGATCTGGTCTTCCTGACCAACAATTTCGAGTTGCCGGCATTGACCATCGCTCAGTTGTACCGTTGTCGCTGGCAGGTCGAACTTTTCTTCAAGTGGATCAAACAGCATCTGCGTATCAAGGCGTTCTACGGAACATCCGAGAATGCCGTCAAGACCCAGATATGGATCGCCATCTCGGTTTACGTCCTGGCCGCCATTGTGAAGAAGCGCCTCAAAATCGAGGCTTCGCTCTACACAATATTACAGACACTGAGCCTGACCCTTTTCGAAAAAATACCACTCGATCAACTGCTTAAAAACATGGAGCCGCAAATGCATACACCTGAAAACGATAACCAATTGAATCTATTCAGCTAAATCTCCGGACACTACTGGAAAGAGATATTTCTCCAGAATTCAGACGCTCAATCAGTTGAGCAAGCTTGACTTCCGAAAGATCAAGATTCACAGTGATCTCTCGTTCTGAATTACGGAAGTGATTTTCGGCACCTCCCAGGCGGCAAGCAAGGTCACATACGCCGAAATGCTTACCCGCATCATTTACGCCGATAATCGTGATCGATTTCCCGCCGGCATCGTTAACATTAGAAAGATTGTAGAAAGCCATGGTATTTCTCCTTAATTTATTCAAAACGCACTTGCTGCACGTTACTCACTAGCCTTTCAGCATGTGATTAATCCGGGGCCGCCGGTACGGTGGCAAATTTATTATTTGCCCTGCTTGCCGCCAGTTCCAGTTCAGCTGCATGTGCCGCTGCTCTGATGGTTGCAATTTCTTCCTCCAACTTCGAAGCTTTAGCATCAGTCGCTTCCCGCATTGCAAGCGCAACTGCGAGATCACGCTGTAATTCGGCTGTGTTTGCATGTGACTCTTCCAGGGTGGTTACCTGATTTTTCAGCTGTCGAATGCTTCCTTCGTGCTGATTGTTGATTTTGTCTGCCGCATCCAATTTGCTCTTGAGGGTTGCGTTGCCTTCCCCCAGCTCTCGCACTTCATTGGCCAGCAACTCATTGTCCTGTTCGGCCTCACGCAATTGAGACTCAAGTTCCGCTGTCGCCTCTGCGACCGCCTTCTCAACAAATTCCGTGATGGCCTTGGATAAGCGGGCATCGATCGAAATCGTCTTGAGCCTGTTTGCCTTGGCCGTCCTGTAAGGCTTCAGTAGGGAATTAATCTGATTTGGCGAACCTCCGCCAAGGCTTGCCCGAACGCTCCTCACGCTGACACGCCCACCTTCAGCCTCAATTTTTGTAACAGCTTCAGCTACTGCTTCTGATGTGGCATATACCATATCAATTTCCTTAATAACGAATAACGGTTTACATACTGATAACAGATTTCATATCGTTATCTGTTATCGTTTTTTTCATGGGATGCGCCAACCAACTGTGCTCCCATCTTTTCTTGGTGTTCCAAAACACGTTCCATCGTGGATCACCCAGCCATCGCCGCCGCAACTAATTACCTTATGCAGATCTCCGTCCTGATACATCCTGTAGGCCTTCCTCCCCTCTACGGTATTCGCCCATGCTGCAGCGGCTCTTGCATCAAAGGTAGACTGCTGGCCGGCGACATAGGCTTCCTTGACCGCAACCTCTTGCCCCTTGGCTCCCATCGCATATCCAACATATGACGCAACGAGGATGACCATGACGGAAGACAACATTGCGAAAGTCACCCACCTGCCTTTAGCTGCTGCCGCCTGTTGCCTTGCCAGCATGCCAGCCTTCAAAGAGACCTCATTGGCCAGCCCCTTGATTGCCGTTTCAACAGCGCCATCGATCGATTTGCTGGCATTCTCAAGTGCTGCCTGCTTGGCCCTTTCCGTGGACTCAGCAATCTTCTCGGGTATCGCCTCATAAAGCGCCTTGTAGTCTTCAAGTACGAATAAAAGGGTAACCAGGGCATCATTCTGTTTGATGCCCAGTGCTGCGATGAGGTCGTTCAATCGCTGGACAGACCTCGGGTTGGCTGGTCTTCCAACCGCCTTCATATAGGCATGCACCAAGTCCATATAGCCTTACTTTAAGTGCTTATTTGTGGGCGATCTTTTCTGAAACTTCATATCCGCCAGAGGCTCCCATCTTTTTCGCATCCGTTCCACCATCTCTTGTGGCACGCCATGCTGGTTTGGCCAGTTACCTGTAGCCTCAATTACCCTCGGCACAATTCCGAGACGTCGGCACATTTCCATGTATGGCTCCATTTCATTTAGCCGCGTGAAGGTATTACAAACGACCACCTTTTTACCCATCTCAAGCGCGGTCCATGTTTTTGCACGGCACCAGGCGTGTGCATCCTGAATCTTTTCACGCTGGTAGTTGTAGGCGCCGCTGCCATCAAGGAAGAACATGTCGGCTTCATAATGTTCGAATTCCTGAAATTCAGCGCCTGCGGCCATGGTGCTTTTACCGCTGCCGGGCAACCCCCTGATCAATACCAATTCCATCTCATACACCTCTATCCACAAAAGAAGGCATCAAATTGATGCAAAACCACATCATGAACTATTGATGTGCGTTATATCATATCGTTGTCTACAACAATAAAAACATCCTGTACCCTGTTATCAGATCTCATCATGTTATCCACCTTCATCTCCATGATGGCTGGAACGCAGGCGGTACGGAAATCCAGCGATTCGCATAGTCATCAGCTTCCTCACTATCAATTTCCCCTTCCTCAACCAATTTATTCAGATGGTCATAAGTGAGACCTGGCTGATCCTTGTCAAAGATTTCCTTTACCGCCATAACAAAGTCCACTTCGATGTCACCGTAAATCAGAACCATATCACTTGCTGCATCATCAACGAATGCTTCTGCAGCCGACTCAATACTGCCACTCGGCCAATGTTCCAATATGGGATTAATATCAACATCAGCTGCGTGTATCGCTTCATCGCACTCCAAATCTTGAAGGATGTATTTCAGCTCCTCGAACGCAGACTGCGCTTCTTCATCGAGCGATCCGACATAGTCATTTGTTGAAGGATTCCAATCTACGTCATGCCCGAGATGAATGTTTTCAAGCAAGGTCATCACCTTTTCAGAATGCAATGTATTGAAAAGGCATCGGCCATTAACAGCGGACGGGATCTTCCAGCGCAAAACGATGTTACTGGGGTCATCAAACAAATTGTAACTTCCTGTTTGTGAGGAATAACTTGCGATTACATTGCCATCGGAATCCATCTCAACATACGCAGGTTGCGCATAATACTCACTGCTGTAATGGTGATACAACGGTGCCGGCTCGTCGGTATCAAACTCATCGATATCTAAATTGATCGTCATATTTATATCCTCATATCAAATTTAAGTAATCGCCTTGGCAGTAACGTCCAAGGCACACCACATTAGGAGATTAGTCATCTCCGCCGCTGAGCAGACTTCACTCAAAACTCTTTACATTGATTCCATCATCATCAAAACCTGGATATGAAATTTAGTCAGGCCATCAATGGTTTCATTGTTAAAGCAACTTCACTTCGCCATCTCATCAGTTCAATTCGCTCACCGAAATCGAGCTCCTGCGCGGCATGACCAATCGCCAAACGCTTGTTACTGACGATGTCTGCTACGCGGTCAGCCAAATCCGGAAAGTCGATGATTAATCCGCCAGAGTCCTGAATCTCCTTCTTGATTCTGCTGTTATTGAACAACTCAAACTTCTCCGGATCACCGAAGTGCGTGTTTCTTACAACGTGCAATTGGCCAACATTGACGTGTTCTCGGTATTCCCTCAGCAATTCAACACTGTCACGTTGACGATTAATTACCCATAGCGTAACCAGTTCCTTGTTCAGTTCAGGCAATCCCGTCAGCAGCAAGTTACTGAAAGCGGCAATCCCACCGTTATTGCGAGCGGCTGTATTCACCACGAACGTACTTTGCGGATTCCGATTGAAGATGTTCAACAACTCCATCCATCCTTCCTTACGATCAAGATCAACCGTTTCTGCATGTATGACTTTCTCGTACGACTTGAAAACATCAGGATTTGATGTGTCGGAATCAATCATTAATACGTCAATTCCGGACTCAATAAGTGCATCAATGCATGCGTTAGCCACCATGCTTTTTCCGACACCGCCCTTACTGCACGCAATCATCAATATCTTTTTCATCACAACCTCGCCTCCATCACAAATCGTCGCTATCCGGACGCACTGTAAATTTCCCTTCACCACTCAGGCCATCCTGTTTTTTATCTAAATCGACCAAGGCCGGAGCAGTCTTCTTGTCAGCCAGCAGGTCAGCCGGTTTTTTATCGGCTTGCACATCCTGCTTCATCTCACGTGTTACTTTTCTTTTCCCCGAAACGCGACTCATGTACGTCTTCAGGGTAGGGGCCTTGATCTCAAATCCCTGTTTTGTCATTAGCTCGGCGACGTTGGCCAGCGTGTAACCCTTCTTCATCAGTCGAATTATTTCTGCCTTCAGTTCGGCTATCGCCTGCTGCACAGAGTAAGTTACATCCATAGATGACTCGATCTCCGGCAATGTTGCCAGGTAGTTTTTCAGGCCATCCAACCCATCTCTGGTAATCCGTCTTTGTGCCATGCTCTTCTCCGAATCAACACGCCTTACTTGGAGTGATATGATATACTTTGCATCATTGTAACGAGCTCAATGATCGAAGTCAAGTCTTGGCGATCCGATGTCATGCAGTTCGTTAATATCGGTTTTATCATCCGATATGATCACCCTGGTGTTGCCATACAGCTCTTCCGGCCATTCAATTCTTTGCTGCCAATCAATCTTTGTGCCTTCATCTTCTCACTATCAACTGTATGTACTTGACTAAATGTGATATGATGTATATCATTATATTTGTCTCGTTGGCAGAAGTCAAGTCTTGGTGATCCTGCATCATGCGGCGCGTTAATACGTGGTTCTCCAACAAATGGGATTACCCGGGGAGCAGGATGCCCAGTGTTCGACATTTCACAGATCATCACTACTAACACTGACGGAAAGTTATCGGCGTTTAGCTTCTCCAACTTCCCGTCCTGCCCCGCGGGTCTGCAGCACAGATGTTGCGCATCGGCGATGCGTAACATCTGCATGAGAAGAGGAGATTTAAGGATGGCCAACAGGAAGATTGATGATGTTGTGACACACGATGCCAGGGCGTGCATCCGATTAACTACCGAAGAGCATGCACGCTTGAAGGCAGAAGCGGATGCTCATGGCGTCACGCTCAGCCAACTGATCCGCTCGCGCGTCACAGGAACCAGGATCGCATCAAAGATCGACAGTCAGATTGTTGCGGATTTACGGAGACTGGGGATGGTGTTGAATCAACTGTTGAGAGAACCAGCTTCTTGTATAGACCGCACAAAAGTGGAATCTACGCTTTCCGAAATTTGCTCAGCAATCAGGAGGATTAGCAAATGATCAGCAAGAACATTGCAATTAAGCATGCCCGGAAAAGGAACTCATCTTTCCGCTCAGCGCTATCAAATCTCCTCGCATATATCGACAAGGGCGATGCTAAAACTATTGTGTCTGAAGTCTGGCACCTCAACATATTGTCATCCGGAACAGGCGATGCTGAAATGCTTGCGCTGGTTAATGCGAACCCAAATGCCGTTCTGCCGATTCGCCACTTGATGGCATCGTGGCCATCGGGAGAAATTCCGACAACCCGGCAAGTGAAAGAAGCGTCTGAAATGATGCTTGCAGAAATAGGGCTGGTCGGTTGCCTGGCAAAATGCGCAACACATCTCGACACAGACCACATACATCTTCATGTCGCCGTGGTCACCGTCGACCCTGACACATTCGGCATGAGGAAGACAGCATTTATCCACGAAGCACTTCAGCGATTCAATGCCAAGCTTGAACATCATCAGGGATGGGAGCCGGAAGAAGGTGCGCGCTACAAGGTGAACGTGCATGGCAAATGCGTACGGATTAAGAAGCATGAGTACGCAAAATCCAAAACACATGCCGATGCGCGAACCATGACGCATATGAGCGGACAGCGATCAGCAACGGAAATTGCCAAGGAAGTTACAGGCAACATTATCGGTGAGAAGAAAATTGAAACATGGCAACAGTTTCATCACGCGCTGGCTTCAAGCGGGCTCATATATGCGTCGAAAGGATCGGGGGCCGTGGTAGGAGTCAACCAGGATGAGAATGTGGTATGGGTGAAATCCTCCGCGATCAGCGCTGATGTCTCATTAAAAACCCTCATTAAACGGTTCGGTGAATTCGAGCCCCCGCCGAATATATTGGTGATCGCAAATCGCCATGCTGAACCAGTCATGTCTTTCTCTGACCGAACCAGGCAGCTTTGGCAGCAATTCAATCGAGAGCGTTGTACTCGCCGCGCTGAGAAGAAACGCTCATGGACGGCATTGCAGGATCTGCATCAAAAAGAACGTAAGGCCTTGGATGCATTGCAGGCACTTGCCCATGATGAAATCTTCAATCGGGATTGGTCTGGCCATAGCCTGCTGTTGATGGCGATGCGCTCTGTGTATGCCTCGATAGTATCCAGAGAACGTGATGCACTTCGCTCAAGACACGCTTTAGATCAGACCGAACACCGTTTGCAGCATAAAAATATGCCTGATAACGATTTCCTGAAATGGCTGGAACGCACCAACGATCTGAATAGTGACGCGGATCGGCATGATGACCAACCAAGTGATATATGCGCTCCGGGCGAAATGAAAATAATTTATGGCGAATTTTCAGACAGTATCCGCGATATTCAAAATCAGTGTCGCCGGGATGCAATGATTGCCTTACACATGCACGCTAATGGCCATAATCAACGTGAAATCAAGCTGGCACTTGATGAGTGCAGCCCGCTTGCGGCCCTAATGCCTGAGCATGTCCGGTATTCTGAACGATTGTCCATGTATCCCTTGAGTGAACGGGGACTTGCTAAGTTGCCGCGTTTGTCTATCGACAGGTGTCCATCCAGGAAAATTGGTTACGCAAAATAAATCCGCGGGGAGGTTCCATGAGCATTAAAACGGTACTTGATGTGGTCTTCGCCAGAAACGAGGATGAGTTCGATGCAGCTTTGGAGGCGTATCAGATGACAACCACTAACGATCCATTGGAGGATGAAATCGTCATGCGGTATTACAAGGAACCGCGGGAATATCTATATTGGCTCCCGGCTCTCGCCGCTTATATTGAACCTGAAAAGTGAATTCCAGCGAAGCTGTCGAACAAGGCAAAACAATTATTGAGGCAATAGCCCTTCAATCAATCATCAGCCACGCAGTCGGCTTGAGCGTTCATCCCTCGCGGCATCTTCACCTGAGCCCAATATGCCCGGCAGCAATTTCTACAATATCAAAAACATTGACTCCGAGCACCAAATGCCATCAATGGGTCTAACCATACATCCTTCTTCGCCGATTAATGCGTTTAATAGCGTTTACTGCGATTTAAATCGACAAGAGCAGGCAGCGGTCAATCCAGGCATCAAAAATCGCTACTAGATCGATTGCGTGCATTTTGAAGGCATCCTTAGCTCTGGTGGAATATAGCAAACTGCCTAGCAGGTGGCCGCGCAAGCAAGACCTTCAGGTATTGTCCAGATAATCCATTCGATGATTGAACTGACCGGAGCGTTTTCCCGGATCCAGACCTGGCGTATGCCAAGTTGGCGTGACCAAATGTATCTGGCAGCCGGTGTAAAAATGGAAGTCTGGGTGAGCGTAACCTGGGGAGATGATTCTGATACTGACCGCGCCTCCGTCAATTCGTTTTCTAAACTAGTACATGGAAGTGTCGGCTGCATGCCGGCAATCAGTAGTGGCTTGGTAGATACAGGAACCGGCTTTAGCCGTTCGTAGAGTTGTACGGTTGTTGTTAATCGTGTGCCGTCATGTTGTTTATGGCATAAATAATCATCGCCTGCCTCGTTGGCCAAGGTCGGAGACCGGCCTGCTTCGATGTCCTAAAGAGATTCGATCTCTCTCCAGTTTCATGTCGATAGTCACGTCGGCAATGTCCGCGTGGTTCTCGCGTACTGATCCGGCGAATCATGCTCTCTGTTTGCGGTACAGCGCCTGGTCATTAACCGCGAGGTTCACGCGCATATTGCCGACGTGGCTATCGACACAAAAAGCACAACTAACGTGCGCGCAGATATTCTTCAGCTCGTTCTGCAGCCCACGTGAATGTCGGTTCTTCCATATGGGCATGGTTTTGGCCAACCAGATCAGGTTGGCCAAAAGCAAATTTCGAAAAATTCCATAAGCTATCAATGAAAAAACTATTGTAGCCACTTGTCCAATCCAAAAACCACTGCGCCACAATGAATTACGGACTTTATTCCCTACCAAAATACCACCATCTCCCAACCTAATTACTACCACGTTTACAAGCTCTTCAATGCGTCTTGATTTCACTCCAGACCCGCGACAGAATGGTGTGAAGGAGATGGGGTTAGTGGTGGAATAATTGAATAAAAAGTCAAAAATATCCGAATCTGATGTCTTGGAGTATGTCCATGACAGAGCAATAAAATCCAACGCCATGCAATCGGATATGCGCGTTGATTTTGACGCAGAAACAATGCGCGGGTTTATCGTCAGGAATGCGGAACTCCTGAATCAGAACCATCGTAAATACGTTAAATATAGTGAGCAACTAAAAACCGGCGAATCTCTCCGAAGAGCCTTTGCAGCATCGAAGAGGCTGAAGAGTGAGAGGAGCGGCCCTCTTGTGCACATGAGCCACGATCTAGTCAACGCGGCACACAATCTAGAAAGACATGAAAAACAGCTGATGGCACTTGCAGCTTCTCGAATTGACGAAGACTTCGACTCACGAACCGTGATCCGGATTACAGCAAGAGAATTCGCTGAGACATTCCTAAAGGATCATACAGACAAAAAATACGCATTCCGCGCTCTGAAGGAGGCCACAGAGCACCTTTTTGACAGAAAGATCACTTGGAAAGATCCTGAAAACAACAAAAAGGGTCAACGACGCTGGATCCAGGAAATGTCCTACCATTCGGACACGCCAACAGAACATGATTGGCATGTGCATACAATTGAAGAAGCACATGTCGAGATAATGATGAGCGAATTCATCGTGGATCATCTAAAAAAGAATGGTGCCCAGGGTGGCTACCTGTTTTACCGGCTCATGGCTTTTGCAAGACTGAAAACCAGATATGGACAGAGGCTATTTGAACAATTGATGAAATTTGCGAATACTGGGTGGCTAGAGATTTCTGTGGCCGATCTGCGTCGCGTGCTGGAAATTCCTGACAGTTATTTCTACCCTGACGGCCGTATCCTTGACTCAAATACATTTAAGAAAAAGGTACTTGATCCAGCCATCAAAGATATCGCTCAAAACTTCAATGTGAATTACGTTCCAATAAAAAAAGGGCGGTCGATTTCAAAGTTCAGGTTTACCTTTCAACGGCAACAGCACCACAAAACAACCGAATCAAAGGAGAAAGCAGAGCGTCGCAGGTTGACCATTAAGAACGCCCTGCGTGATCCCGACTTGATCTGATATGAGAGTCTAAAGGTACTTCCCAAAACCGGCCGGCAATTCCAAAATCCGCAAACCAACAGCGGAGACTACCCATGTCCATGAAGCATGTCTTTGGCCTGGCGTTTGCCCGGGATGATGCCCATTTCGAGGCGGCACTGCAGGAATACAACGCGCTGGAAACGCGCTACAAAGAGGAGGATGCCGCCGTCGAATATCTGCTCTCAGAGCGCGAACGCCAGCTCGTCCTGGCGGAATTGCCATGGCAAATCGATCCGGAAAAAGAAGACCGGGCCAAGGCGGCGTACCAGGAAATCGTAGCCTATCGGCGTGCTAACGAGACCAGTATCGATGTTCAATCTCTGCCGCATGTTGCAGCGCCTTCGCATCATTGAGCGCATGGTGCCGCACTGCGCCGGTATCTGAAAAATACCGGTCGATCTCGTCCTCGACGTTGCCGGTATTCACATGCATTGGCTGGCGCGCAAGATTGCCGGGCCAATTGGCACATAGCAATTCCTGGATATGAGGCCAATCCCACGCAGGTGCATCGGTAGCTAACTGCACCGGCACGCCAAGACTTTCGATCCATTCTCTGATTCGCAGCGCCGCGACGGCTGCAGGCATCCCATGGGACTCATGGTCGAGATGTGGCAAGACATGCTCGATGACGAAGTCGTTGCAGCATTCAGTGGCCCAGCCATCGATGAGCTCGATGTAGAGCGCCTGTTCTCCACGCGCCATGCCAATGCTGATCAGCTTGGCGCCTGGCTCAAGACTCGTGAACTCGCAGTCGAAGTAGATGGGTTTCAATTGCTTTTCAATAGCTGCTGTGTGACATCGACCAGGTTCATACCACGGATACGCCAGACATATAGAAGCTCATCTTCCGTCTCGGACGGCGGCCCGATCAAACGATATTTCCGGCCGGATTGGGTGCGCCCCTCCTTCTTCTGCCAATCGAACTCAACGACCGGCGTTGTGACGCGCAGTCTGGCAATGCCAATCGCCCGGCCGACGAAATGAAGCGTTGTCCTCACGTCACCATGGTTGACTTCATGGATGCTCCAGTCGGACATATCAACTTCTGGTTGGTCCGATACGTTATCGCTTTCCCTGACGAAATAGAGATCGACCATCGGAAGCCTCGCTAGAAAAAGAACCGTGGCGCACCGAGAAATGAACCGAATCCCCATGAGTGGAAGGCTGCACAAACCATCGCAAGATGCTGAAATGGCGGCTCGCCTTCGCCTTTTTTGCCAAGCTTATACAGTGATCCGGACTGGGTGATGACCAAGCCATTGTCGAGATCAATCTCAACCAAATCACTGGTGATTTTTGCAATGCCGGCCCGGACACTGCCGAGCAACATGAGATCTGTGCCGCCAGGACCGTCCTGGTCGGGGAAGCGGACAAGCGCAATGATGCGCCAGTCGTTCATCATCTGATTCGGCGTGCGGCCCGGATCAATGGGCTTCTCCAGCGCCATGATTTCTTCCGGCAAGGCAAGGCGCACAATGGCTTTGTCGCGGTTCAGGCGTACGATGTCGTCCAGGCTTTTCGGCATCATGGCTTCGATCTGTGCTGCAAGCTGTTCGCTCTCTTTGGGCTTCATGGCGTCTCCTCAGATTTTTTGCTGCCGATACTGTCGTTTTTCGTCGAATGCACCGGCCAGCACCATCCCGCCATACATGTCAGTGACACCACGGAATCCAACCCCATGGGCGCTGAACCCCAGTCGAGCTTCATACACCGAGTAATTGAGCCGGTCGTGATGATGACCATGGAACAGGTACTTCACGCCCATGGACTGCGCCAGCACATCAATGGCGGCAAAGCCATGCGGATGGCAGGTTGGCGCTTCATGCGTCACTAGGATATCTGCGCGCTGACCGTAGAGCCTCATCCAGTCGGAATGGAAGATGGTGCTCTTGTGCGTCAGTGCCTTACCGATTAGCGGAGGCGGAGGCAGTCCAGCCGGCTCCAATCCGAGCTTCTTCTGCCGCCGGTATTCTTTCCAGCGCTCAGCATCCATTTCTGCCTTGACCAGCTCATCGTAGCTGCGATACGACGGCTCAATCTCGGCACTCTCGCGCGGATACCAGCTCTTTTCACGGAATACGCCGCCCAAGCCAGCTACCCGGAGGCCAGCAATTTCAACCACCTTGCCATGCAGATTACGATCAGATAGCGCAGACTCGAACAGGTTGTCATGATCTTGTCGGCTGTCAGTGTCATGATTGCCATGGATCCACCAGACCTCGGTGAGCGCCATGACATCCGCCAGTTCTTCCTGCAGCGGCCTCTGAGGCTGCAGATCCCCGAGGAAAATAATCGCATCAGGCTGTTCTTGTTGCACAGCCGGCATCACATGGCCGAAGTCCCCATGGACATCGCCAAACATCAGAATCATACGTTCCCCTTCAGTAGTACACTTTCGCCGTTGGTGATGCCAGACTCGACGTCCATGGCAAACCGATTGCCAGCGGCGAGCAACCTGTTCCAGTTCTCGGCGGTGAAAGGCAACAGCACAATCTCCCGCTGGTCTCTCAGCTCCTTCATCATCTCCATGGCAAGCCCGGCAGCCTCGGTGCAACTGATGGAGCCGATCACAACAACCTCGATGCGCCCGAAGCTGAGGTCATGAACCGCATCTCCAAACATTGCCGCGCGCTCAATATCCGGCCGTAATGCAAGATGTTTGCGCAAGAGTGCCTGCAGTTGTTCTTGATCAGCTTCATTCGCAACGCTCAATAGAACCTGGTTGAAGCCAATTTCAACAAGCTTGCGCAGCGATTCATCGCTCAGCGATAGCGTCACAAGCGATGATCCATCCGACTGCTCATCAATGTTCACAATCTTCAGTTCGTCCATGGCTACACCTCAATGACCATCTCGGGGTTGAAGTCCGGGTTCTCGTTCCGTTCATCGCGAAAATACCCGCGCGGGTTCGCAACAACCCTGGTGCCATTGATGATGACATCGACCGAATCGTGGGTGTGTCCATGGATCCACAACTGCACCTTGTCACCATCCATCAGGTATTCAAGATCACTGGCAAAACATGGCGACAACCGGTCGCCACGGTATCGCTCAGGAATCGATTGCTCTGTCGGCGCATGATGCGTCACGACCACTGTCCGGCCGGACCATGGTTCCGCCAGCCTCTCTTCGAGCCAGAACCGCGATTGCATGTGCAACCCCCGCGCATCGGCCGGCATAAACATACGTCCACGGTATTTGATCCGGTTGAAGTCATTAAGCCGGAAGCTGGCTACATCCATAGCGGATTCGTGATCACCGTAAAGGTCAAAGTCCGTCCACAGCGTGCAGCCCAAAATCCTGGTGTCACCAATCACGACTTGCTCGTTTTCCAAAAAGTGAAGACGACTCCCGGCCGCCTTAGCGCGAAACTGCGCCTGCGCGACTTCCATCTCGTAGCCGTAGTATTCGTGATTGCCGCCGATCAGCACGATGTGCTGGTCATCCCGCACATGCCGGAATAGCTGATGCAAGCGGAAGCCAGGCGCCGTGTCGCCGGCAACGATAATGACGTCCGCATCCGTTGGCGGCAAGACGAAGTGATCATCGAACTCAAGATGCAAGTCGCTAACAATGTGGAACTTCACGCAGACATCCTTTCCAGCTTTTCCCGCAGTCGACACTGCCTCTCATGACACCCAAGCGCTAGGTCTGATTCGCACTGAATGAGCTTGTCCAGGTGCTCCGTGGGCCACATCCGGATCGTGTCGTCGATTGCTATCCATGGCGCCCCGCCGATGTGGTTTGTCGCGTGCCGTGCAATCAGCGCACCGCGCGGAATCATGCTGTGATCGATCTTTCCGATCACCCGCTGGCGCAGACTTTCCGGCAGATATGCCGCGGCGCCTTCGAGTCCGTACTGGTAAGCCCATGATGTCGACAGCACGATCCGCAGGCTCGGGTATGGCGCCAGGATCTCTTCCAATATTGGCGCGTGCATGAACAGCCTGGCACCAGGATCTCGATGCTGCAGAACTGGCTTGCCATCAACTAGCAGCACATCGTCGGCCGGGTGCAATACGCCGTCATAGTCCAGATAGAGGATAATTTTGTGTATTCTTCATTTGCAACACATCAAAATTGCCGGAATGAACATGGCAAGAATTAGAATTATCAAACCCTTGCCTTTCACTGTCAAATCAATGACTTGCCAATCTTTTAACATGTATAAAATATTCAATTAGGTTGGCGCATCATTGCTTTATTGAGGTCTAACTGTTCATAGATACCCAATCCCCATAAAATCCCGGGATGACCAAATCCGAACTCATTACCCGTATCGCAGGGCGCTTCCCCAAACTCACGCAGCCTGATGCCGAAATGTCTGTCAATCTCATATTGCAAGCAATTGCAGCCAAACTGGCCGCTGGCGACAGAGTTGAAATACGCGGCTTCGGCAGCTTTTCCGCGCATGTGCGACCTCCACGAATTGGTCGGAATCCCAAGACGGGGGCAAGAGTGGATGTACCATCAAAAGCCGTACCTCACTTCAAACCTGGCGTTGAGTTGCGGGCACGGGTTAATCAGCAGACGGACATGATCTCTGAACGGCTGGTCGCCTAATGACACGGCTATCGGCGTTCATCCTTATTCTGCTTGTCGCCGGCGTATGCCAAGCTGAAACAATTTCTGGACAGGTAATAGCTGTCGCAGATGGTGATACCCTGACCATCCTCGACAGTCAAAAATCTCAAATCAAGGTTCGGCTTGCCGCCATTGATGCCCCGGAACGGATACAGGCATTTGGCAACCGAAGTCGCCAATCCTTATCTGACATTTGCTTCGGCAAGGATGCATCAGTAGATGTCGTGGATACGGACAGATATGGACGCACTGTTGGAGTCGTTACATGCGATGCAATTCGTGCCAATGATGCACAGGTCCAGGCTGGTATGGCATGGGTCTACCGGAAATATGCCGCCAAATTCACCCATTTAATCGCTTTGGAAGAGGCAGCGAGGTCAGCAGAACTTGGGCTATGGGCTGACCAAGTGCCTGTGCCGCCATGGGAGTGGCGAAAAGGGAATCGTTAAATGAAGGATGAAACAGTATTTCGTTTCAGACATCTTCATAGGTGAGCTCCAGAACGACTCTGAAATCTTCCAGCTCGGACATGTTCCGCTCAAATGGATTTTCGATTCCCCAGGAATGGTCGTAAAGCTCGTATGCAAAGGCAATAGGCGTTTCTTCGTTATTTTCATGTGCTGAAGAAATTTTCCTGATCCTATCCATACGCCAGCAACCTGCCTTGTTTTTATGTGGCGGACTAACCATGTAAAGATCTTTTATAGGCGCAACTTTGTTCACCTCTGCTACTTGCCGGATGGAATCAAGCATCCAAATCGTGCTAAGACTTGAGCCGTCTTCCTCTTGTGAGCTAATCGCATAAAACCAGTTCGACAAATCAACACGCGTCACATGCGCCCAAGCGTGAAAGCCTTCTCCACGCATTGCCGATGCGATGGAAAATTCAGCATCATTATGAGTAATAAACATGGCTCGCCCCGAAGTAATATTAACTATGGATAATAGTTCTATAGTTAATAAAATGTCAATATGCGCATCTATCCGCAGGAGAAGTTATGAGCTACAGAAAGGCACTTGGTCGTGCCATTAAAGACATCAGAAAGGCTAAAGGTCTAACGCAGGAAGATTTTTCGACTGTATCTAGCCAGACATACTTGAGCACACTGGAACGGGGTCTCAAGAGTCCGACTGTTGATATGCTTGAAGTACTGGCTGAAAGGATGGGGGTGCACATTGTGAGCATCCTGACGCTTGCATATATGTATGAAAATTCAGACTCGACTGTCGAAAGCATTCAGGATGTGGTTGAAAAGGATATATCTCAAATTAAATCAAAGGCAATTTAGTCAAACCAACACTCCCCCACTAGTCTTAAAATCTTAAAGAGCATGTCCTACACTAGAGACGCTACACCAAGCTCTCGCGCTGTAAGCCCGAGCATGTCCTGTGCCGCCAACATCGGTGAACGCAGAGGCTTCCGCTTCCTCGCCTCGCGCAAATCGAGATAGGTTTTAAGAAAGGCATCCTCTGCTTCTGTCGGTGACATTGGAAGGATCAGCCTCGGCATCGGGCGGATGCCATCCAGGATAGGCCAATCTCCTTTTTCACGCGGCAAGAGGTCTCGCCTCTCTGTTGCCAGCGCCACCAGATCAGCATGCTTCACTTCAGGATGGTGATCGAGCCTAATGCCCAATCGCTCACCGATCACATTCATAAAACGCATCTCAATTCGCTCGAACTCCGGCAGGAATTGTTTCAGTGGTTGCACGATGTCGCCCAGGTAAGCCTCGGCCGCGTCATGGAGCAACCCGGCAAGCTTGAGATGGTCCGGTAGCATGGATGCGACCAGGATGCTGTGCTGGGCAACGGAATAAAACCGACTGACCTGGCCATTGAAGCGACATTGGAAAGCCAGACCATGCGCGATGTCTCCGATATAGATCTGATCCGGCCGAGGATCCAGCAGGCCGACCTGACAGCCGCTGCGGGTGGTCAGCGTAGGAGTGTTGTGGCGCGTCATACTCGGTCTCCTTCGGAGGATTAAATAGGTTTCATTGAGATCCAACCGAAGTATGTGAGGCTCCTGGCTCACTGAATGAGCCAGATGGATTGCATTGATAAGCTCTTCGTGTGCCAAAGCTGAAGAGATTGTCTACACTGGCGGGATGGCGACCACATTTCCAGGCGGTTGGAGAGAGCTTCCGGTCAACGGGGCAAAACAACGCGAGATCGAAACCCTCGCGTTATTGGATGAGGGGCTTCCTGAGGCCTACCGCATTTACCATGGCGTCCACTGGACGTCTCTCCATCATAAAAGCTCAATCCATGGCGAAATCGACTTCGCCATTCTGGCGCCCAGCGGCAAGCTGCTCCTGATCGAGCAGAAATCCGGCTTCCTCAAGGAAACTCCGGAGGGGCTGGCCAAGACCTATAAAGACACGACCAAGAGCGTCCCAATTCAGATGGCTCGGAGCCTGGATTCCCTGAAAAACCGGCTATCAGCCGCACTAAAGGGGGAGCATATGGAGGTGGAGTATCTCCTATATTGCCCCGACTATCAGGTCAAGGATCCAGGATCGGCCGGAATAGCACCCGAACGGATTGTCGATGCAAAACGCCGTGACCAGCTGGTTGCGATCGTGCGCGGGCTATTGCCAGACCGCGAGGCGTCTCCGGGGCTGATCGAGAAAATACACCGGTTCATGTCGGACACGCTCCAGCTTGTTCCAGATGTAAACGCATTTCTCGGCGAATCACGCGATTTGTATACGAAGCTCTCGGGAGGTTTGGCTCAGTGGGCTCGGCGGATAGAGTTCTCACCATTCCGCCTTAGGGTTCGAGGCACCGCCGGTTCCGGCAAGACTCAACTTGCACTGGAGGTGCTGCGCGACTGTTCAGTCAACAGCCGGCGAGCATTGTATGTCTGTTACAACCGGCCGCTTGCAGATCACATTAGCCTAATTGCACCAACGGACGTTGAGGTAGCCACCTTCCATCAACTCGCAGACCGGCTGATCCGGTCGCAGGGACAAATACCTGATTTCTCCGGGCCAGACGCATTCACGGCCTTGGAGGATTTCATGAACTCCTATGCACCCGAGGCCGGCCAGCTTTTGGATGATCTGATCATCGATGAAGGTCAGGACTTCAAGCCCGAATGGCGAGAAATTCTGATGAGGTTCATTAAACCGGGCGGTCGCGTCTGGTGGCTGGAAGACCCCATGCAGAATCTCTACAGAAGGCCGGATCAGGACTTCAGCGGGTGGGTCACCCTGGAAGCGAACGTCAACTACCGCAGCCCTCAGGATATTTTGAGTTTTCTCTCAAGACTTATCCCGGAAACCCATCCGGTGGAGTCAGGCAGCCCGGTAACCGGCTCGGATGTCGAGATTCTTACCTATGCCGACATCGCAGGCCTTATTCAGCAGACAAAACTGGGCATACGTGATTGCATTGCCGCTGGCTACAAGCAGCGGCATATAGCCGTGGTGACCTTCCGCGGACGCGAACATTCAGCGCTGACGCCGTACAACCGGCTCGGGGATTATTCCTTACGCGCGTTCACCGGCAAATATGATTTGCTGGGCAGCCCAATCATGTCGGACGGAGAAATCGTCATCGACTCGGTCTACCGAATGAAGGGCCAATCTGCTCCTTGCGTGGTGTTAACCGAAGTAGATTTCGACGTTCTGGATGATGCCGCTCTCCGTAAGCTATTCGTCGGCGCCACCCGGGCCAGCATGAAACTGGTGATGGTCGTCTCCGAAAAGGCTGCTGCTTTGCTGATTGACCAACTTAACAGGTAGCCGGTGCAGGCTTATCAGGAAATGGCGAACAGGTTCGGGTTATAGCCGACTACAACTGCCATGATGCAGATGACAGTCATCGCGATGTCGTAAACTTTGGATGCCATGATTATTTTCTCCGTGCAGTGTTTGATGGCATCATAGGGCGACCAAGGCTCAAATATTGAGCCTACAAAAGGACTGCATCCATGAGCATGAACGAACGTATCTACATGATCGACCAGATGCTTTCCGGCCGGATCTTCGTCACGTTCAATGAGCTGATTGAACGGCTGGAGGTATCACGCGCAACATTGAAGCGCGACCTCGCATACATGCGCGACCGCCTCAACGCACCCATCGTCTTTGATCGTGAACTCGGCGGCTATCGCTTCGACAAAGGATCCCAGCTTCCGGGAAACCAGTACGAACTCCCCGGCCTGTGGTTTTCGGCCGAGGAAATCCACGCGCTCCTAACCATGCAGCACTTGCTGGCAAACCTCGATTCCGGCGGGTTGCTTGGTCCGCATATTCAGCCTCTGTTAGCCAGACTGACCGCGATCCTCGGCAGCGCCGAGAACGAAATCGGCGAAATTGAAAAGCGCATCAAGGTCGAGAACGTCGGGGTGCGCGAATTTCACCTCGATCAGTTCCAGGCGGTAGGCTCGGCGGTGCTGCGCAGGAAGCGGCTGATGATCGACTACCATGCCCGCGGCAATGATGAGCGCACCCGCCGGGAGGTTTCTCCGCAACGCCTGGTGCATTATCGTGGCAACTGGTACCTGGATGCGTGGTGCCACCTTCGAAACGACATCCGCAATTTCTCCGTTGACGCCATCAAGCATGCAGAAATCCTGGAGAAAAAATCCGAGGACATATCCGAGAAAAAGCTCAATGAAGTTCTCGGCTCCGGATACGGCATCTTCAGCGGCATGGACGTGCAGTGGGCCACCTTGTTGTTTACCCCCGAACGAGCGCGCTGGATCTCTGCGGAACGCTGGCATCCCAGACAAAAAGGGCGTTTTCTTGCTGTCGGCCGTTACGAACTCAGGGTGCCGTATGCGGACGACCGTGAACTCATCATGGACATCCTGAGGCATGGCGCAGAAGTCGAGGTTGTGGAGCCACAATCGCTGAGAGACAAACTCAAGTCTGAAATCGCAAAAATGCACACGCTGTATTTACCTGAGGAACCAACCCTCAGTGCCCATGCCCGTATACGGGATGCTAATACGGCCTCACTCAAGATGCGGAACAAGCCATGAGCACTGTTAACGCCAAAGCCCTGCCATGCCCTTTCTGCACATTGCCCGAGCAACGCATCATCGCGTCAAATGAGCACGGGATCGTCATCCGTGACGGATATCCTGTTTCAGAGGGGCATACCCTGATCATTCCACGCCGGCATGTCGGTTCTTTTTTCGAGATCTCCGAGCGGGAGAGATCCGCTTTACTGAGCCTCATGGAGGACGCCAAGCACGCCCTTGATAAGGCTTACACCCCAGATGGATACAACATTGGTATCAATGACGGAACGGCCGCCGGGCAAACCGTGCCGCACCTCCACATACACCTGATCCCGAGATATTCGGGGGACCAGCAGGATCCGCGTGGCGGAGTAAGATGGATTTTTCCGGACAAAGCGGATTACTGGTCGCGCAATTGAGCCTGATGCCCTCGGCCGAAAAGCAGGTTGCTTTCCTTCAGAACATTCAGCGCCTGTTCGAGGAAGGCGAATTCACTGCAACCTACAAATTCGCCCTGCTGATGGCGCTGACGGAAATATCTGTGGAGCGCTGGTCGGAATTGCAGGGCGATCTTCGCATCCCAATTATCGCAATTGCAGAAAAATTTGCGGAGTTCTATTGGCCACAGACGCTTGAATATTCGTCCGGGATACAGGGCTCAAGCGCGGGGATTCTTACTCAGAATCTGGGAAGGCAAGCAGCTGTCATCAATATACTTCAGGAGGTGCGCAGGAAAGCGCCGACACTAACTTCAGCAAGAAAACTGCCGGAGTGGCCGAAGGTCATTGCCAGAATAGCCAGGGTGGTACGTGACCAGCCTGTCAGATATCTCCAGAACATCGCTTCCAATTACAGCCCGTTTCTTTATGACTACCCGCCGCCACAGGGCGAACTCATTCTCCGTGCAGATGCAGCGGCCAATCTGGCGCGTTATCAGGGCCTCATCCAGCAACTTGCCAGAGCCGCATGGATCGACCACATCAGAACGAACAAAAGGAACGAACCCATCCTCGGCCGTATGGATGACCTGGAAGCATTCATGTTCGGCACCTCACGTTCCGCGCTGGAAAAAATAGGCGCGGCTCTGGCAGACATTGATGGCGCCCGGTGCTTCTACTGCGAGAAACCATTGAGCAAGGCCAAAGATGTCGACCACTTTATTCCTTGGTCCAAGTATCCACGGGACTTAGGACACAACTTGGTGCTGAGTCACCCCGAGTGCAATCGCAGCAAGTCAGACACATTGGCGGCTCGACCGCATCTTGAGAAATGGGTGTCTCGCATCAATAGCAATGGCTTGGCCATATCCCTTGAGATGAACGGATTGGGAGTCCAATCTGACGCCGACTGCTTGTTGTCGGTAGGCAAGTGGGCCTACCTACAGGGGATGGAAACGCATTCACAGGGCTGGCTTCGCCCCAAAAAATACGAAAGCATTACATCGGATTATTTGAGGCTTTTTCCCTGCCATCCATAAAGCAAAGGTTTGTTGGGGTATCTTCAATTTGCTCGACTATTAGCTTTTTCAGAGCTGCCATCTTTGTTTTCCAAAACAAATAAAGAACCATATTCAGAAGATGTATTCCATCTATCTACAAGCCCAAAGCACTTAAGGCTCGATTCTCATCTTACTGATCAGGCAAAGCGTATTGACCAGGGCCATCTCCTCCGGCTTGGTGCACTGAACGTCCATTAAAGAGGGGTTGGCGATGAAAAGCGCCAAAGCCTGCGCTCTTGATATCGCCACATTCAGGCGATTTTTACTGTAAAGAAACTCGATATCCCTTGGTAGGTCATCCCCGCTGGAAGTCACCATTGAGAATATGACAACAGGTGCTTCCTGGCCTTGGAATTTGTCTACTGTCCCCACTCTGGAACCTGTTGGTAAGACGGAGATCAATTTCTGCACCTGCAGGTTGTAAGGGGTCACAACGAGGATGTCTTTCAGTTCGACCCGATGGGTATTTCCATCCTTATCCACATATCTCTGCTCCAGAAGGCTGCTGACTAACTCAAGGATCAGCGCCGCTTCTTCATCGCTACTTTGCGCACAGTCGGTGTGGGCGATGGGAACATAGTGCAGACCTGACGGCCGCAGAAGTGAGTGAGCTTTCTCATTCAGGATCAGAACCTGACGTTCTGTGTCCCTGCCTGGCTTGAGGCGTCCATCGTAAACCGTGTCCGATATGAAGCGACAAATCTCCGGATGCATACGGTGGCTGATACCAAGAAATATCCCTTTCTCTGACGGAACCGTGTGATGCTCCTGCAACAAATATTCAAGCACCGAAAGGCCCGAGTCTCCAGGATGTGTACCCTGCAACGGCTGTCCTAATTGCATCTGGTCACCAAGCAGAACAAGGTTCTTCGCGGATGTGCCGACAGCGATGAAGTTGGCCAGCGCTACTTGGCCTGCTTCGTCAATAAATAGATAGTCGAAGGCTCCGTCAGCCTCAGGCCGGGAGAACAGCCAAGCGGTGCCTGCAACCAGGTTAGATGAACCTGAAAGGGCTTCATCGTTGTCTTTAACGGTTTGTACGTAAGTACATCCCGCCAACTCATCTTCTTCGCCAGAGCTTTTCTTGACTCCGGCAAATGCAACCCCAGACTCGACTGCCAATTCATCCACTTTGATCAGCAAATTGTTAATCGCCTTATGCGAGTTCGATGTGATTCCCACCCTCTTCCCGGCTTTCAGCAAAGCCAGAATCACGCGCGATGCGGTGTAGGTCTTCCCCGTTCCAGGGGGTCCCTGGACGATAAGGTAGCTCTGCTCAAGCCTTGAAATCGCATCGATGGCACCATGTACCGTATCAGCGCCGTCAGCGATTACCGGCGCGCCTGACTCATGTCCTGAAATTTTTGGCAATGCCTTGGCTAGTAACTGGTCGATCGCCGCGTATCGGCCGTTTCCTGAAACCCTGGCATCAACATAGCGCCGGATCGCCTCGATCTGGGGGCTATTGTCGATAGGCTTGCCCGGGCCTATCGCGACCCTGTCCGGAAGCCCGGATTTTTCTCCCAGGGTGAAGCTCAACTTTCTGGCGTCCGGGTCGATTTCGAAGTTGCTGATGCTCTGACCGGTGGCCACCAAAGTCGGGCGGGAGTTCGCGTGTAACTTGGTTTCCTGCGGTGGGTAAACGAAGCTGTAGCGAATAGAACGTTTAACTCTCTCTGGGGGATTGGCCGGATCTGGCGTCAGACCACCAATCGCCTCGGGGTCTTCGATCAGTTCAGCATCGTTTTTCTCCGTACGTTGGAAAAAGTCCCACCAGGCGGGTTTGTCCTCACGCCGGTGAAAATCCATCAGATGGAACACCAGCTCGTTCAGACGATATTCAGGAGTCTGATCCTCATCCCCGACTTCCGCATTACCAAGCAAAAGTTGCCTGTAACGCTGTAATTCCTGTTCACGCAGAATTGCATTCGGTGTTTGACCATCGTTTACCTCGGCTTCAGCCGAAACATCCTGGCCTGTCCATGGCAGGCCTGTCGGGCGCAAGCCCAGCAACCACTTGTGAAGCTCCATGGTGGAGCGGACATCGTCTTCATTGTAGGCGGCAATATCGTCCAGATATTTACGATCGCCGGTTGCCTTCCAGTTTTCGAAATAGATGATGCTGGCTCCTGCGTTAGTAACCTCGCCCTCACGCTTTTCCAGATAGAAGTGCTCAATGTACTTGATGGAATAGCTGGGCTCGGATGTCCGCATCGATTCCGTGACGACCTTGTATAAGTCGATTAAACGGCCCTCCCGCAGCAGGGTGTCCACCTGATGCTCCCTGGTGCCATATTGGGACATCAGACGTTTGATCGCCGCCTCTTCATAGGAAGCGTAATGGTAGATATGGGCTTTAGGGTGCCGTTGAAGGTGGTCAGCCACAAAATCCATGAAATCTTCGAAGGCCTTCTTTTCTTCGGCATGCGTCAGCGCCCAGAAGGGTTTGAATATGGGCTTCCCGTTCTCAAGGTAATAGAGCCCGAACAAATATTCGAGATGACCTTCGTCTTCAAGAGGGTTGCCCTCCATATCGAAATAAAGATCGCCCGCATCAGGTTCTGGAAGCCTGAGGAAACCTCGCTTCTCAAAAGGAACCACCGGTAGTAGCTCGATCTTGCCTTCGCCGGTACGTCGCTGAAAATCCTGAAGCATTGCTTGATGACGCAGGCGGCCGAACGTGGCTCCATTAAGCTTCGGGATAACGAGGTTGTCGGGAGCTTCTGCCAGCATGCCCATGGTCTGTATGCCGGCATCACGCAGCTTCCCGGTCTGGCTTTTGGTAATGCCGGCAACCTGGCAAAGGTGATCATCGGCAACGCGCCGGCTTTCGCATCGTTCACGCCAATGGCAGAGGTCACAGCGCTTGGTGGGCTCGGGATATGTCTCTACGTCCGCAGCGTTCACGGTACGCATGAATTTATCCAGCAGCCTCTCGAAATAAGCCGCATAGTCGGAACACAGGTAAGACTTCTCTTCGCCGGTGCCCAGTACCACATGCATGGCTTCCGGGAGGGCACCCTGTACCTCAGCAAGTAGCCGCGAATAGAACATCAACTGAATGATGAACTTGGCCTTGGATTTTCCGGAGAGCTTTGTATCGATAACCTCATAACTGTAATGACCTAATTTCGAAGGGCGGTTAACCTTGCGCAGAAAATCGGCATGACCGATAAGTTGGTCATGCAGAAAAGTCGCCTGATAGATGACATCTGCACCACGGCACATAGCCTCAATAGTGGTATTAGCCTTAGTTTCATTGTTTGCTTGAGGACCAAGTGATGAGACGATATCCACCACAAGCTGGTGTTCTGACCGGAGGTGTCCCAAATAGGCTGCCTCATGCTTGAGCCCCTTGTTCTGGATCAGGATGGCATCCTCGCTGTCCGGAGTTTTCTCCATCGGAGCATCCAGATGGCGCCTATCCAATTGAGTGAGGTGCCTGCACTCCAGGAAGTTAGCTAGATCGCTGGCTGAATAGAAGACGCTTTGGTCAATTTTCTGCACGATGTCTTATCCCGAATAAATAGGTAAAAAGCCTAATTTTCCAAAATTATTTCACAAATCTGGCTCACCCCATGAGCCTCATGGCCCCCAAAATGACTATGAGGTATCGATGGTAACGATAAAATATAAATAGTTTAGTTCGGCCATTATCTCAGTCTGTACAATTTCAATTCATGAATAAGACATCAAAAGAAATTCTTACTAGCGACAAAGATTTCCTACGCCTTCGTAGCATGCCCACATTGTCTTCTTGTGATGTTGACCCTATTCGCATGGTCGATCTGTTTTGTGGCTGTGGTGGTATCACCCTTGGTTGTGTCCTTGCAGCTCACGACCTAGGGCGAAGGGTAGAGATCCCATTTGCAGTCGATATCAATCCTGCTGCACTTGCTTGTTACAAAGCTAATTTTCCACAGGCGAATGCGCACTGTGCTGACCTAACGACGATGTTTGAAAGCGATTGGCAGGCAAAATTGACGCCTACGGAGCGGGCGATACGCAAACAGGCTGGCAAAATCGATATGCTTGTCGGTGGCCCCCCCTGTCAGGGGCACTCGGATTTAAACAACTTTACACGTAGGCGAGATCCGAAAAACCAACTCATGCAATTTATGGCCCGTGCTGCCGTTGTCTTCAGGCCACAGTCTGTGGTGGTGGAGAATGTGGTAGGTTCGCTGAAGGATAGCAACGGCGTGGTTCATTCCGTTGAAGCCATATTCAAAGAGCTTGGATACCGAGTAAATGTAGGAATTCTCGATTTCTCTTCATTGGGTGTCCCTCAACGTAGAAAGCGAATGATCATGATCGCGACAAAAGGCGTTGAAATTAGCGTGGACAAAGTGCAAGCGAAATATTCGGTCCCAGAGAGACCCATCGAATGGGCAATCAAAGATATTGCAGATGAACAACGAGATTCTTTAGTGGATCGCGTTGCAGTCCCACAGGAGCAAACACGAAAGCGAATTGATTACCTTTTCGACAATGACCTCTACGAACTTCCAAACGATCAGCGTCCCGCATGCCATCGTGACAAGTCCCATAGCTACGACACAGTCTATGGGCGCCTTCGTTGGGATAGGCTCGCACAGACAATTACGAGTGGCTTTTACTGCATGTGCATGGGGCGTTATGTTCACCCTGAGAAGCGTCGCACTTTGACTGGCCATGAGGCAGCGCGACTTCAATTCTTCCCTGATTATTTTGATTTCTCGCCGGCAAAATCGAGAACGAAATTGGCAGAAATAATCGGAAATGCCGTCCCACCCAAGGGTGCCTATGCCATTGCACGTGAAATCATCGCAGCTTTGAAGCCCAGGACATGAAGACGTGCGTTGGGCTTTTCGCGGGAATAGGAGGCATAGAACTTGGAATGCATTCGGGTGAATTTCGGCCTGGGTTGCTTTGTGAGATTCTTCCTGAGGCACAGTCAGTGCTGCGTGAGCACTTCCCGGATACTGACCTCCGTACTGATGTAAAGTCACTTCGATCACTTCCAAGCGACACCTCGCTGCTTTGTGCAGGGTTTCCGTGCCAAGACCTAAGCTCTTCAGGTCATAAACACGGAATTGCTGGATTGCGTTCTAGTCTGGTTGGTGAGGTATTTAGGCTTTTGGCAAAGAAAAGCTGTGACTGGGTCCTGCTGGAGAACGTCAGATTTATGCTTCACCTAGGAGGTGGTGAGGCGATGACGAAAATTACAGAAGCATTGGAGGATCTTGGGTATCGTTGGGCTTACCGAGTGATGAACTCACAGAACTTTGGTGTTCCGCAGAGGCGCGAGCGAGTTTATATACTCGCATCAAAGACCATGAATCCAGCTGGTGTTTTATTTCGTGAACCGGTTGATGTTTCGCCTTTAATATATAAACCAGTTGATACTTCAGGTCCCATTGGTTTCTATTGGACCGAAGGGACATATGCTACTGGCCTTGCCGCTGATGCATTGCCGCCATTAAAAGGTGGATCAACTATTGGAATCCCGTCTGCGCCTGCAATTTTATTGCCTTCAGGATTGGTTGGGACGCCCGATGTTCGTGATGCAGAGAGAATGCAAGGATTTTCTGAAAATTGGACTTTTGCCGCAGAGCAAGTGGCAAGGCCTTCGCATCGTTGGAAATTGGTCGGAAATGCTGTGACAGTAAATGTTTGCAAATGGATTGCAGAGGGGCTCATAGCTCCTTCTGATCAAGGTCCGAGCGTGTTTCATGCGCACACAACAGGCAAGTGGCCAGACGCGGCATTCGGAGAGAATGGGAAAGTCTGGCGTGTCGATGGAGCTTATGGTCCTTTTAACCGTGCGTCGTTAGCCTCCTTTTTGAAGCATCCAATAAAGCCACTCTCCTATAGGGCCATAACTGGGTTTATTGGACGGGCGCAGAAGGGAAACCTAAAATACCCCGACGGCTTTATCGATGCTTTAATTAATTACTCCAAATCATTATGAGCATGACAAAAGACCAGTTCATTAAAGCGGTCCAGGACGCAATTAATGCTCCTTCCAAGAGTGGAACCAAGTGGGACAATTTAGAAAAGTTGTTTGCTGACAACGGGCTTAGAGGCAATGGAGCCATAAACAATGGCGGTGGCGCTGATCGAACCACACGCGTCAGGCAGCTGGCAACCTCTAAAGAGCACAATGGCCACAAGACACGCGATATCGCAAACCATTCCGTGTTTGTGATTGGAGGAGGTAGCGTTGCAACTTACAAGAGCGCCCCTGCACATTATGTGGATCAAGTAATTCAGTCGTTAAAGGACGAGCATCCTACATTCGATACCTGCCTTTTGATGGTGGCAGACAATGGCAATCCTGTTGCTCCAATCCATTTAATCAAGCGATCTGAGGAGCAATCCCCAGTGCCATATGAAACATGGTGGCCGAAATTGGAAGTCACTATACTCCCGGCTGCTAGTGCCAGCCTTGCAAAATCATCTCACTATTCCGGTGCGGCCGGATGCAACATGATTTTTTTCGGCCCCCCAGGAACTGGCAAAAGCTCTGAGGTCAAGAAGCGTGTCGGAACCGCACCAATGTTCCGTACCCAGTTTCACCCGGAATATAGCCATGCTGATTTGATTGGTAGCTATCGACCTGTGGTCGGATTTGAAACTGACCCACTCGACAAAATTCTAGGTCACGATGGGCTTGCTGCAACCCGTCCGGTCAACTACTTTGCTTTTGTTCCAGGTCCGTTGGCGTTGGCGTTGGAGTGCGCATTTGGTACTAGTGATCATGTATTCTTGGTAATTGAAGAAATAAACCGCGGGGACTGTGCAGCGATTTTTGGTGAAGCGTTTCAACTTCTGGACCGTGATGATTCAGGCCGCAGTGAGTACGGCATCACTGCGAAGCCAGAACTAATATCCTACTTTAAAGAAAAAAGCATTAACTTCGATATTGCCGCAGATGAAAAATTATACTTTCCAGCCAACCTTTCCATATTGGCAACCATGAACACGAGCGACCAGTCGCTCTATCCGATGGACTCTGCTTTCAAGCGTCGATGGCAGTGGGTAGCATGCCCAATCGATTTTGATAATCTTCTTGCTTACACGGGCGGTGCCAGACCTTTTCTTGATGACGGAAAGAACAAGTGGGACTGGATAAAAATACTGCAGATGCTTAACAAGAACATTGTCCGAGACAGGATGGAGGATAAACAGCTCGGACCGTGGTTCATCAAGCCTGCGAAGGATGGCTTGGTGCCGTGGGACGCATTCTTGAACAAGTGCTTGTTTTACCTCTGGCACGATGTATTTAAGGATGAGCAGTTGACCGACCTATCGCCTTTCATATCTAACGGTCCGGAAGTGTTCTACGAAGTGCAAGAAAATATCCGGGACAACGGATTGGCTGCCGGATTCAAGGCCGAGCTACTAATCCCTATTCTAGGTGCAGATGGCCAGGCAATGGTCGAAGGCGAGCAGGTGGCAGAGCAAAACTTGGGTGAGAACTAGCGGTACGACCATGGGAATACCTAGTCGGCTTGAGTTCGTGGTTGCCGGAGACACGCGTGAGGCAATTGAGAAGAACTGCGGCATAGCGGCATGGCGTAGCCTCGCCGATAACGGTTTCGTTGAACGGACTTCGGTAAGTTGCGTTGGATTTTATCGCGAAATCGAAGCGAACTCGCTATTGGTTGTTCTCCCCAAGGCCTTTGGTTCGCCGGATGCTCGTTCTCGCCTCAACGAACCTGCGTATGAGCGAGAGCAGATTTATCGACTCATCCGAATTTTCAAGAAGATTCGGCGCGAAACACAGCTCAATCTGGCTGGTGGAAATACCAACCATAAATTGGATCGTACGCTTCCGTCCACAGATCCAGTTCTCGACTCGTTTGACGCGGCGCTCCAACTAAGACGTGATTACCGCGAAAATGGATTGTATATCCGCAAATCAACGCAGAAGTCGCTTAACAATCCTAACCTCCCTGTGGACTGGGCTCGCACTACCCGTCGCTCCACCACAATGTTGAATGGTCGAGAGGTGTTCTTCGCCAACACAATTCACCATGCAAGAAAGCGAGACATGTCGCTCCCTCTTTGCCTCCTCCATGCCGCTTGTCTGAAAGAAATCTTCAAACTGACGGGTGAACGGAACGACCTAGAGGGTGCGGAAGTTCTTGATGTGGATGCTTTTCGTAGGGTCAAGGCGAAGCCACATCGATATCTTCGTGACTTGAGAGCTTCAACCTTTGACGAACGTGGTCGTTTTTTGATCAGTGCAATCAGTTCATTCTTGAGTGAGTCAGGTATGGTTGGCACTGATCGAAAAGTTCGGGAGGAGCTTCTGTCTTACACAAGGGATTTCGAAGATATTTGGGAACAGGTGCTACGAGATTTGATGGCCCCTAGCCAAACAAAGCGCACACTTCCGGCTGGAGAATGGTATGGATGGCCGGATGCCTCTGCAAACAAAGGCGTGCAACCTGAATTCGACATCCGCCTTCAGAGTGGGGGGGAGGATGTGCTTGTTGATGCTAAAGATTACCGCATTCTAAATGGATCCAAGTGGCAGGGGTCGAGCGGCGACTACTACAAGCAGATCATTTACAGGCAGTTGTTGGCTGCACCGCAAGGCCAGCAAGTGATTAATATTCTTGCCTTTCCAAGCTTGGGTCAGAAATCACTCTTCGCAATTCGTGGTTGCCACCAATGGAAGGAGATCAAAGGTTCGCGTGTCTTCGAGGTGACTGTTGATTACGATCTCGCAGTGAAGCGTTGGCTTCGTGAAACCTCTCTCGACATCAATGCTGAGATAGCAGTACTTTTGGATGAATTGCGGAAATTCAGTGAGAAGCTGGAGGTCCCCTGCTAATCTTTGTTTGAATAATCCCAGAGAATAAAGTGGCCGTTCGCTTCGTCAGGTCTGTAGTAAAAACCTACCAGGATAATGGTATAGGTATGTACTTGTAGTTTGGCGTCTTCAAGCTCCTTGTGCAAAAAGCGCAAGCTGATGCTGCCTTAAGTCAAATGCGTCCAGCGTAAATAACTCTGCCGGACATTTGAAGCCGAGCAACTTGCAGGGGGGAGTGTAGCTTCCTCGCAATCGAATCCAGTTCCTTCCAGAATTGGCTCTTCAAATTATTTTTCCGTTACTGTATCTACTGCTGTATTTTTACTTTCCTATGGCTAATGGCCCCATACTTCGGCATGGGGGAATATGCACAATGTCATTTCGTGGCCACTCAGGAATTCCATGGAAATTCCGGTCACATTAAATTTGTCTGCCAGCCCAAGCTCCCAATTATCGGCCTTCCTCTCGCCAACATCGAATCAAAATTAAAAAACCCATTCCCCTGCCGCTCACCTCGCCCGCGCATCTCCCAAACAATCTCTAAGGGCTCGTTCCTGTTAGGTGCGTATGCAAGCCGGATTAGGCATTCCTGCGCACCGGTTTTTACCGCATGAACGGCAGCATCCCTGGCGGCAATAGCGGCCATGCGGTCTATGTGAGCAGCATGTTTGCCTGACAGCGCTCCACCGCCTATGGGTATCCTCGGTCCATAAAAGTCCATGACCAGCTTGCGCCCGGTCTGGCCATTATCGCCATCGCTGCCTCCGCGAACCAAGGGACCATTCGGATTCACCATGACAGCAATATCATTCCAAGGCGATCGCCATCGGGGATCATCCGCCTGGATGCGCTCATAGCATTCAGAGAGTGCTTTCTGCACTCCAGAGACAAGATCGAGCAACGGAAAGCCCTCCCTGTGCTGCAACGTAACGAGCAGTTTTTCCAAGTACCATTCCTGCCCCTCCTCTCGCATCGAAACGAGCAATTTTCCGTCAGGCCCGCAGGACTTGAGCGGTCCTTCCCGGCATGCCTCCCAAAGTGCTTCCCTGAAGGCGTGTACGAGAAACTGTTCGGGCGGAAGGTAGCGGGTCTTCTCGTCATATCCCGCATAGCCGATGACGATGCTCTGGTCATCGCAGATTCCGCGTGACTCGGTGGGGTCGGCGATGTTCTGGCATATGGTATCCGTCACCTGGTATTTCCTGACGTCGATCCAGTTGCTCTCATCCAGCCCGATCGACAAGCCTACCTTGACGAGGATTTCAGACGGCTGAAGTGCGATCGGCTTGCGCGTGACGATGTTTCCCGACAGCCAGACCTGATCCGACCAGACTCCGACCTCAACCTGAGCGAAAGCCTCAGGATCCGCCTTGTGCGCCTCGGCGACAATCGCGTCTGCAACGAGGTCGCAAAACTTGTCCGGGTGCCCCGGCAAAACGGCTTCTGCGAATCTGATCATCCTAGTAGCTTCTCCAATTGCGTATAGGGCAAACCGGCCTCCCTGATCGGCCCCGGGTTTCCATTGCGGGTCAGCAACACATGCAGCCTGCTGCCTGCGGCTTTCTTTACCAGGTTTTTGTCCACCTGCTCGATATAGCCGTCGGTCACGACGATCGCCGCATCCGGCCGAGTCCTGACGACATGGTGCAAAACGCACTCCATGGATGTTCCACCGGTTGTCGATGTTCTCAATTGCCCACGTTCTATGATTGCCGGGACGACCTCGTTACTGAAGGCCCAGAACGGCCGCCTGATATGCCGGCCGAGGCGATTCAGAAGATTGATGATGGCAGGCATCTCCAAATCCATCGATCCGCTTACGTCGAGATAAACTTGAGCCGTTCCATCTTGCTTCATCCGGAGACCCTCCCATGCCGCTTCCGGCAGGAACGGAGACCACTGCGCCTTTAAAAAAGCCCTGCGATCGGATGGCGAAAGCACAGGCACACGGTAACTCCAGAGTTCCTCTCGGTAAGAACGGGATTTCCGGTCCGGCGAAATGTGTCTCTTGATGATAGCCATCGCCTTCCGCTCCCAGGCCCGTTTTTCAGTCTGATCCGCCTGTACTAGTGTATCGACGAGTGAGCCTCCGATGTTCGGATTGCGTCCGCTGCGCCATATGCCGCTTCCATTCATCTGCTTCAGCGCAGAGTCGAGCGCTTCGGAGAGCACGCCATCGACCTCCTTGCCCAACTCGTCATGGTTGCCAATCAGGTCGGATACGTCAAAAGACTCCCTTGTAAGCGTGAAGGGTCCCTTGCCGACCCCGAATATCCCGCTGCCCTTCGTTTTTCCCTTCAGGACAAACTGGCTCAAAGTCTCTGCGAGGCTCTCGATGTCATCCGCGATCAGTTTTCCCTGATAAAGCGCATCCCACGCCACCGCCCACTCCGGCGCGATGCGGCGGTTGGCTTTTAACCAAGCAGACTCGGTCTCGTTCATCGGGCGCAACAACTTCTGCAAACCCTTTGCATTGCCGTAGTAACCGGACATCATCGAAGAATACTCATCGCCGTATTGCCGGTGGATGATGGCGTTGATGACCGCATCGAATGCCAGGTGGCGAGCGGGCGTCAGCGGCTGACGGCCTTCCGTGTGGCGCAACAGCACATGGAGAAACTCATGGAGGATGACGGCTTTCACCTGACTCTCGGTGCTGGCGTTTTCAGCCAGGAAAGGCAGGTTCACCTTCATCCGCGGCTGTTTCTCGCATGTCACGGCAAGCGTAGGAATCTCCTCGGTGAATTCCACATCCATAATCCGGAGCGCAGCGCGGATGGCGAACGGGTTTTCGTCGATCAATTCCCTCAACAATCCAGAAAAATGTTCCGGGGTCATGCGTAAAATCCCTCCGGGTCAAAAAGGTCCAGCACCCTGCCCAAACTGTTGTCGGTCCACAATACCGGACGATCCGGGTCAAAAAGATGCGCCGTGCAGAGGCCAAGCATCAAGGCATGCCTCAATACCTCATCCCTGGAAGAGTCCAGGCTGCACGGGGCATCGCCATTAACAGGCCGGCATACGTAATGGCGGTCGGGAACGGTGATTTCATCCCTGAGATCTTCCGGGCTACCGTACCCCTCCTCAGCCAGAATCTGCCTGAGGCATTCGAGCGGCCTGACGCCATCGGCGAACCTGATCCCGATACGGATGATTTGGGGGCAGCGGATTTCGCCATCGTCCTTGCCTAGCAGGCTTGACCGGATCCGCTCTCGGCGCTGGCGCGCCGGTGGCCCCCACCCCGCGTTGGCTTCGAGTCGACTACGGGAAGGCCAGCTATCCGGCAGGACAATCATGCACCCACCCTTTTTCTTAGTACGTTGACGCAGGCCTCGATCTCCTTCTCAAGACCGGCGGGATCCGGAACGGTAACCTGCTCGACGAGGCACCATGAGAAGAACTGCCTCGCCCTTTCCTCTCTCGCCCCCTTCAAGTTGCCCAGCACCCGGGCGTAGGCATCATAGGCGGGGTGGTGCTCCGCTTGGCGGGAACCCCGCTCCGTCCAGGTGACTTCGGCATCGACGGTCATGATGGGACTGGCAATCCGGCCGAGATCGTTTGCCCCTTCCGGGCCGATCGGGAGTTTTCCCAGGGCTGAGGCCGGATAGGCGGCAAAGGCAAAGGCCGCTGCTCTTGCACGGGATTCTGCAGCCAGAATCTGCGCTACCGCCTGCGTTCCCTCATCGGCAGAGGGGCTGTGCTTGATGAGAATCTCAAGCTTCTTGTCGAGCCGAGGCTCGGCAAAGATCATGTCCACCCAGCGCGACTTGGCTTTGGAAGCAGCTTCCCAAGCCAAGCGATGTACGGCGTCCAGAACGCTTTTCGCGACTTCCGCGCCCCATGTTGGCTGGGGTAGGCTGCATTCAAGAACCAGCCTGGCAAGCTTCTCCGGGAAGCTTCCTTGCACCAGCGTAGCCGCGAGCAGGCTGCGGGCAATGAGACGGGACCTCCTGGGAGAAATACGCACCTTGGCCCCGTTCAGAGCGGTCACCGCAGTCGTCACATAATCGAGGACGTTCTGCGGACAACACTCCACGCGAACCAGAAACTCCTTTCTGAGTGCGGCAATCCTCTCCCGTAGCCTGGTATCCTGCGCAGCAAGCTTGCCTTCGCCTGATGGAGAGGTAACGGCGGCACGCTCCTCCTCGCTAAGCTCGTCCCAATCGACGGCGTTGACGAATAGCGCGAATCTGTCCGCGAGCGCTGGGTCAAGTGGTTCAGAGCCGGTATAGCTCTCCATATCCGTCTGGTCGTTTGCCGCCGGGTTCATCGCAGCCCAACGGTAACGCAGTCTCGTCAGGGCGATGCCTTGAACCTTGCGTTCATGAATCAGTGAAAAGAGCCGGTTCTGGTGTTCGGGTTTGCAGCGGCTGATCTCATCGATCAGAACGGACTCGGCAGCCCAGACGGTTGCAGGCGTCTCCAGAAACCTGACAGATGAATTTTCCGAGTCAGGGTAAGGAAAACCCACCAGATCGTCGAAGGAAAT
>Ga0172367_10001343_pt1 | contig 35986 bp, 33 predicted proteins | sample Lak10m_FD_114542 | JGI IMG/M metagenome (GOLD analysis project Ga0172367, IMG submission 114542) | Freshwater microbial communities from Kabuno Bay, South-Kivu, Congo - kab_022012_10m | ecosystem: Environmental > Aquatic > Freshwater > Lake | place: Democratic Republic of the Congo: South-Kivu... | reverse complement strand
TTTTGGTGGACAACGGATTCACAGTACTGGATATCGACTACCGGGCAAGTGAGGGCTATGGTAGAGACTACCGCACAGCGATCTATCGCCATATGGGAGGACGCGATCTACAGGATCATCTCGATGGGAAGGAGTACCTCGTTAATGCACTGGGCATAGATTCCAATCGCGTTGGGATTTACGGTGGCTCTTATGGTGGATTTATCACGCTGATGGCATTGCTGACTCAACCGGGTGAATTTCCATGTGGGGCAGCATTGAGATCTGTCACCGACTGGTCGCACTACAATCATGAATACACGAGCAACATCCTGAATTATCCAGAAACGGATCCTGAAGCTTACAGAAAAAGTTCTCCCATCTATTTTGCAGAAAACTTGCAAGGAAAATTGCTCATGCTGCATGGAATGGTAGACGACAATGTACAATTTCAAGATGTAGTCAGATTGAGTCAACGTTTTATTGAACTGCACAAAGAAAACTGGGAACTTGCTGTTTTCCCTGTAGAAGCACATGGATTCAAGGAAAGTTATTCGTGGTATGACGAATACCGGAGGATCTACGAACTTTTTTATGAAGAACTGGTTTTAAAATACAAATGATCGAACTCAAAGAATTACAAACGAAACAAGAGATGCTTGACCAACTGGAGGTCATGCAGGAACTTTATCCTTCGCTGACGATGGAAATGTATTCAAAGGATCTGGACGAGATGCTTGAGAATAACCATTATGGTCAATTAGCTGCTTTTGACGAAGGTAAGTGCGTGGGCATCGCAGGATTCTGGATTGGGACTAAACTTTGGTGCGGTCGGTACTTGGAAATAGATAATTTGGTTGTGAGTGAAAAAACCCGCTCCAAAGGCGTGGGAAAAGCGTTCTTCGATTATTTGTCCAAAAAAGCGGCAGCATTTGATTGCAATATGATGTCACTCGATTCATACACCTACAACTTCAAAGCGCATAAATTCTTTTATAATGAAGGGTATGCCCCACGCGGATTCCATTTTATCCGTTTCATTAATGAAGGGCAGATTCGTTAGCATTAAATCTTATTTTTATCCTATGAAAACTATACTTACCCAAACCCTTTTGCTGGGATTTTTATTCCTGAATGTTTTAGCCTATTCGCAAGATGAGAACAGGGCACACTGTTATAAAAAAGATGCATTCAAGGACAAACAGCTGAAAAGCAATACACTTTCTGTCAATCAGATAGCAGAATCGGAACGCTATAATGTTCATTACTATTTCCTTAATGTAAGTATGGACAATCTCTCCACAGCTATCGGAGGAACGGTAGAAATACATGCCACTGCCCGAGAAAATATGGATTCTGCTTTGTTTGAATTGTTTCAAACATTCACAATTTCTGAAATAAGGGTCAATGGAACTCCAGTTCTTTATAGCCGAAACCTGTCTGCCGTTAAAGCACCTGTGAATGCATCAGCGGGTCAGTCTTTTATTATTTCTGTCGATTATAACGGAACACCACCTACAGCTGCTACTAATCCACTAGGAGGTTCAGGAATGACAAATCAAAGTTCACCTTCATGGGGAAATCAGGTTACCTGGTCGCTATCACAACCTTTTTCAGCCTATGAATGGTGGCCTTGTAAACAATCACTTTCAGATAAAGCAGATAGTTGTGATGTATGGATTACAGTTCCTTCCAATTGCAAAGCGGGTTCAAATGGTCTACTTACGAATGTGACCGACCTCGGAAATGGCACTAACCGTTACGAATGGAAACACCGCCACATGATTGACTATTATTTAATATCGGTCGCAGTCGCTGAATACATTGAATACAATGTTTACGCCAACCCTGCGGGATCTCCATCTCCGGTACTCATTCAAAATTACATTTACAACAACCCTCAGACCCTTCCGAATTTTCAGGCCGACATCGACGAAACTGCTGCCTTTCTGGAGTTGTACGCGGACCTCTACGGCCCCTATCCATTCGCCGATGAAAAATACGGACATTGTATGGCACCAATATCAGGAGGAATGGAACACCAAACCATGACCTCGCAGGGGTTCTTTGAAAAATCTTTAACCTCGCACGAACTTGCCCATCAATGGTTTGGGGATCACGTCACTTGCGCCACATGGGCTGATATCTGGGTCAATGAAGGCTTTGCTTCCTACAGTGAGCAGTTGATGCTTGAACATCTTTACCCGGCCGAAGCAGCGCAAAACATGCTCGATATACATAACAATGTCATGTCTCAGGCAGGAGGAAGCGTATGGGTACAGGACAGCTTAAATGAGAACAGAATTTTTAGTGGTCGACTGACCTATAACAAAGGATCCGCGATCATTCATACCATGCGTTTTGTATTAAATAATGATAGCCAATTCTTCGCCGCATTACAGAATTATCAATTACAGTTTAAAGACAGTGTAGCCAAAGGACTGGATGTGAAAAATGTTCTTGAAAATGCAAGTGGAATCGACCTTAACAATTTGTTCAATGAATGGTATTTTGGTGAAGGATACCCTACTTATTCTGCAAAATGGAACTGCATTGGAAATACTCTTCACCTCCAGATTAATCAAACTGTAAGCATGCCTTCTGTCACACCTTTGTTCACTAATCCGATTGACATCCGTTTTTCTCGCCAAGGCATGGCCGATACGACAATTCGCTTTTCTATAAATACTAACAGTGATAATTTTGTAATCCCTTCCATGGGAACTGTTACAGGGGTGAGTTCAATTGATCCGGACAATTGGATCATTAATGCCGTTGGGACAACAAGTTATGATGGTAATTTTCTTGCAGAGATAAGTTCATTAGCCGCTTCAAAAACGTACGCTATTTACCCAAATCCGACAACTGATGTAGTTTATATTTCCATGCCTGAAAGCCTGAAAGCAACAGTTTGCGTTACCGATGTAAATGGCAAAATTGTTCTCGAATCATCTGTACAGGACAACGGTGCGATAGACGTTTCCGGTTTGAATAAAGGTGCTTACATTGTTTTAATCAAGGATAAATCTAACGGTGTGCTTACTAAACAAACCCTGATTATCGAATAATTGGTTCTTTCTCCAGAAGTGAATATTGATTTTGTGCTTTCCATCTCGGGCATGCATTGAAGTGCCACCATTCTGTTGGAAGATTTCTAAAATTCTGTGACCGCATCACTCTGCGCAGCAGCTGCCGATTGTTGAATTGTTCTTTAGTCAAATCACCGGTAGAAAGAAAATGTGTTTCTTGTGAAGGATATGCAATCAACCGAATGTCATCAAATCCGGCACCCATATCAAGGACTGTCCGATTCGAGCTACAAATGGTTAGATCCACAGCTGCCCCATAATTATGCAAGCTTTTATTCTTTGGATTGGAAACAAACTTAACTCGTTCTGCCGGAGGTAATGAATCAAGTGCCTTCCACATTATACGTTGGACAGCTAAGGGCCGAACAGCATCATAGATCATTAAATGTAGCGAAGTATCAATCGACCGAAGGAAATCACTGCATTTCACTAATCTTAAAGCCACATCCCGCTGTAAAAAAGGACGATTTATCGTTTGATATAACTGTTGATGCATGAAATTGTCAGTACTGTAATATTTCAAATCAAACCAAATCGCGGAATCCAACCTTGCTACATCACACAACCCTAATTCGGCTAGCTGGAGATGAAGATTCTTCACTTTACTCACTGGAGTAACCGGGTGCGTCATTTTTGGTGCATTCATTTTAGCATCGCCGTTTTTATCTGTCACATCACTGCAAGAGAACAGCAAGAAAACTTCTATAAACAGAAATAACAAATACGGTAATTTTGAACGAACAGACATTCCTTTCCAACAATTGATTTAACTTTACTGCCTAAAATTTAACAGTTATGCCAAAGATAGCACAGAAGGCCGTTGATATGCCCGCTTCTCCAATCAGAAAGCTTGTTCCTTATGCGGAAAAAGCAAAAAAAGAAGGGAAAATCGTTTACCATTTAAATATTGGCCAACCGGATATCGAAACGCCGCAGGTAGCGCTGGACGCAATCAAGAACATGGATAGACGTGTCATTGAATACAGTCATTCAGCAGGTTTTGAAAGCTATCGCAACGGCTTAGCAGCGTACTATCAGAAAACAGGCATCAATGTGAATGCGGAAGATATCCTCATCACGACGGGAGGTTCAGAAGCTTTGATTTTTGGATTCATGACGACTTGTAATCCCGGTGACGAAGTCATCATTCCAGAGCCTTTCTATGCCAACTACAACGGATTTGCCGTTACAGCCGGAATAAATGTAGTTCCCGTAACAGCAAACATAGAAAATGGGTTTGCACTTCCACCAGTAGAAGAAATTGAAAAAAAGATTACACCAAAAACGAAGGCAATCGTCATTTGCAATCCGGGAAATCCGACAGGATATTTGTATTCCAAGAGTGAATTAGAACAATTGCGCGATATCGTTAAAAAACATGACTTGTTCCTATTTGCTGATGAAGTATACCGCGAATTCTGCTATGATGGCGCTGTGCCTTTTTCCGTAATGAATCTGGAGGGAATCGAAAACAATGTGATTATGATCGATTCAGTTTCCAAGCGTTATTCCATGTGTGGCGCGCGCATTGGCGCATTGATCACAAAGAACAAAGAGGTGATGGCAGCAGCCTTGAAATTTGGTCAAGCACGCCTATCTCCTCCTACTGTTGATCAAATCGCTTCAGAAGCCGCATTGAATACGCCACAATCTTATTTTGACAATGTTGTTGCCGAATACGTTCAACGCAGAAATATTATGGTTGATGGATTGAACACTATTCCCGGCGTATATTGCCCGAAACCAAGTGGTGCTTTCTATTGTGTGGCTAAATTCCCTGTAGACGATGCTGAAAAGTTTTGTCAGTGGTTGCTGGAGGATTTCTCATTCGAAGGTCAGACGGTGATGATGGCTCCGGCAAATGGATTCTATTCTACCAAAGGAGCAGGGAAAGACGAGGCGCGTATTGCTTATGTACTGAATCAGGACGCCTTAAAGAAAGCTGTGGTTTGTCTTACAGAAGCATTGAAAGTGTATCCAGGGAGAACAAATTGATATAAAATCTTATTCATCACAAGTAAAAAGGGAGGCAAATAATGGTGCCTCCCTTTTTTTGATCATAACCAAAAGTTGGAGATGAATTATTTAATTTGTCTTACCTATCTTCTCCTTTTGTAGGCCAAAAGGAGCAAAATTATAGGGTGAGGCTACTCGAACCCGCCTTCTCACTTTTACAAGGAACCTGCCTTCGGCACCGCTGACAAACCTGCGCTTTGTGCTCCGCAACGCCGTTTGGTCTGCAGACTGGTTCTTTGCAAAAGTGGCTTAGTTTGAATCATGTGATTATCGAGGAATAACACGCTTCACCTTAACCCACCTCGGAGAAGCAGCGAAGCTAAATTTATACCTTGTCCCCTACTTTTTGACTTGATCCCCTTTTTTCGATTCCAACTTTTCGGAAATAAAAAAGGCGACCTGCAACAGATCGCCTTTTATCGTTTTGTTTGAAATTACTTCACGTAAACTTTTTTGTTTACAGATCCAGACTCGAAACGAGCTTCTACGAAGTAGATGCCTGTATTCAAACCAGCATAAGTGATAGAAGCATTCACATCATTGATTGGAGCAGATTTAACTTCTTTACCAGCCATATCAGTGATTAACAATGTACCACCGATCAAATCTGGAGTAACATTAATCATTGCCTCATCCAAGGTAGTTTTGATCGTTACTTTGTTCTCTACTGCGAAGTTCTCCAAACCAGCCATTTGACCAGCGTTGATAGATCCATCAGGAGTAGCATTGAAAGCATAATCTTTGATCGTGATTGTTGAAGCGTCTGCCGCAACATCTACACGTACCCATCCGTAATGCGTGTTTGCACCAGCAGTGAATTTAGTACCTACAAACTTATCTACAGCACCAAGGAAATTACCGGCAGTGTAGTTAAAAGAGTAAGAGAATGCAGGAAATACAACTGGACCGTAACCTCCAAGAACTTGACCCGAAGAAGCAGCACCAAACTGTGCAGCAGCACCGATAGCATCGCCGTTGTTCAACGCAGTTACTGCGAATGAACTACTTGCAGATGCACCAAGAACATTAGCAGCCGCAACTAAAGCAAAATTCACATCATATGTGTAGTCAATAACCTGACCGCTTGATGTAAACGTTGCTGAACCAGCCTGATTCACAACTGCAAAAGATGCGTCAACAGTTGCATCTGTATTGAAATCGATGTCAAATGGTGTATTCACATCAACAACAGCATCCGGATTCACATCCGTGTAAACGATTTGAGAGTTCACAGAACCAGCAGCGATAACCGCTCCAGCAACAGCTGTGTACTTTCCAAGATCTAATTTTTTAGTAGTTTTTTCTGCCATAGTAAAATATTTTCCGCCAAGGTAAGAATTATTTCTCATGTGATAAAATTTAACACCTCATTTTATTTTTCAAAAGCTTTTTCCATCTCTTTTACGTCAAGATCTTTCCCGAGAAAAGTTGAAATCACTCCTGCGCAATCCAACGGGTGTTCAACCAAGTCGTTGTATTCCAGATCAAGTACCCATATATTAGGTCTTGAGCGCGTCCATTCGTTGAACAGATTTAGCCTTGCCTCCAATTTTGATACTATATCCATTGGAAGCTCATGTTTTTTCAATTTCTTTATCACCTTTTTTTGATCAAAAATGATGTCGTCGACCGGCCTGTTTACTCGAATCACTTTGTAATTTAGAATGGCAGGAAGATTTGATAGATGCTGAATGAACACTTTGGCCGCCTTATCTCTTGAATCCATTCTGAATTGCTCATCAGTGGATAAACGGCGAATCATATCCAGATTTTCCTCTCCACCTATCAATACATCCTCTTCCTGATCCAATTTTCCAAACAAAACTTCTTGCCCACCCATTTCAAGCATATTAATCACTTTAGCCGCTCCCGATTTAGGCAATCCAGTGACAATGACCATTTCGCCACGAATGTTATTCTGAATGAACAAATCATGTTCTTCGGCCTTCTTAGGTAAATGGAGTTTGTTTTTGTAAATATCGTGCAGCCACTGGTGTGCCTTTGTCATACCAGGCATAAAACGGATAGCGACTTCAAAAGCCTGAGCTGCATTTTCAAAATCTCCAAGCCGAACTAACGTTTCCCCTAAATGATAATGGAATCCAGGCACGTAAAAATTCAAATTAACACTAATAAGCAACTCATCTAATGCCAGTTCCAATTTATTACGTCTCAAATAGGACAGCCCAAGTCCATAGTGTGTTCGGGCATTTCTATCATCGATAGCCAGCGACTTAATGAAGTACTTTTCAGCCATCTGGTATTTTTTTCTTTGATTCAGAATCTTACCTATGTTAAAAGGCACATCTGCATTGGTGTTATTTTTCTTTTGTACTTTTTCGAGCAAAGGCAAAGCCAACCAAGGTTTATTCATTGCCAAATACAAGAGCCCCTGTAAATAATCCAAATACATAGGTTCTTCGACATTCTCATCCCAAAGCACCGGATGCAATTCACCTAAATCCTTATCCTGATCATCCTTGGCTTTTCTCTTCTCTTCTTTGATCCGCTTCAGCTCTTGTTTTTCTATAGTTCTGAGTTCTTCGATCAAATTCTGACACTGCTGATACTGACCCTGACTTAAGTAGGCATAAACTAAACGCTGACCATAACGAGAGATCTTACTTTCTTCAAAAATACGTTCAAGAATCTCCAAAGCCGGCTTCACTCTACCGCCATCAATCATATTTCTAGCGACATAATAATCGCTTTCCCTTCTCGCCTTCACTACCTGTTCTGCAATATCATCATCCATTGGATCGATATAGCCTAATTCAACAAGTTGCTTTAACGCTTCTTGTGCAGCCCAAGGATCTTCCTGAACATTTTTATCATGCATACCGGAATCACCTTCCACTTTTTCCCAACTCTCAATATAATCGACTGCCGTTGTATCTTCAAAAGCTTGATAAAGCACCTTACCTTCCATGTCTTTTCCAACCGGCAACCCATAGAGAGCAAGCAATGTTGGTGTGATGTCAATAACGCTCGAACCGCTTATCTCTACACCTCCCTTCTTAATACCTGGTCCACTCATAACGACAATCCCATAGGGACTATGTTCAAAAGCAGGTCCTGAAGGTTCTTTCGGAATATATAACGGGCGTTGGTGATCGGAATGAAATCCATGATCTGATAATAGAATGACTGTAGTGTTTTCATCGATCAAATCGAGCGTTCTATCCAACATCATATCATGAAACCGGTATCCCGATTCAACGACCTCCTTGTAATTCTCGTAATCTTCCTGAGGTATTTCCGGGCGATACGGCGGATGGTATTTCATTGCCAAATGGCAGAAGTGATCAATGGCATCGTGGTAAACAGCCATGAAATCCCATTCTGTATTTTCCATTAAATGAGTGGAAGCTGCATGTACACTGGCTGCATTCGCAAGCACCTTCATCATTCCAAATGTCAACTTCTCTTTTCTTAGCTCTTTATTCGTGGCAAGATTTGGAATAAACTGGACAGCCATTTTCAAAGTGATCTCCAAAGGGTGAACTCGAAACTGCTTCAACTCTTCTTCCATTTCCTTGGGATGAATAGTACCATCCATCATGGGCCATTCTTCATCAATTGGTTTCGTGGGAACTTGATAAAGATTTGAGACCATAACTCCATTGATTGGCTCAACGGGATTACTCGGCCACCAAGCAACCACATTACTTTTCTTACCTTCCTGATTAAGAATATTCCAAATTGCTTTTACTTTTCTCGATGTAGTGGTAACCGGCCTCAAACCTGTTCCATCTGGTAAAGGCTCCACGAATCCATCAATCCCATGAATATCGGCTCTGAAACCTGTTGCGATAGAAGTCCAAAGCATCGGGGACAAAGGAGGGTCAAGTGTTTGAATCCTACCATAAACACCGCTTTCCATTAATCTTTTTAAGGCCGGCATCTTACCTTCTTGCATCAAAGGCTCGATCACTTTCCAGTCCGCAGCATCCCAACCAATTACCAATACCTTCTTACTTCTTTCCTTTCCCATTATCCGCCTTTGATTTCTTTGCCTTCTTGTTCTCTTCAACAGCCTGACGCCATAATTTTAGTCCCACTGCTCCAAGTGCCAATACACCCAGTGACCCTTCATGCGTGACTTTAAATTCTCTTTTTTCGGGTTGATTACTCATTTGTTTCTATAGAGATCCGGTTTAACAACATTCATTAATTCTTCCATTGAAGCATCTGTCCCAATAAATTCTTTCCACTCTGTTAAAATGCTCCCTGGATCTTTCACTAATTCTGCATAGTTCACATCCAAATAAGGTATGTTATTGGTTTGTAGAAACTGATAGGTTTTGTCTAAATGTCCCTGAAAAATAGTTCTAAACTTTTCTCTTTCAGCCGACTGGTCCTTGTTAAGCATAACCTCTTGTGAACGAAGCACCTCATCCATGTCACGCCGCATGAAGATCACTTTGTAATTTAGTGACTTATCCATGAACATCGGCAGCGGAGCCACAATTTTAATCGCTTTACCTACGGCATCCTTTAAAAAGGAATTATCCTTAACGATACCTTTAACAAGCTCATATTCATAATAACCTTCGGGATTACTAATGTCACTTTTGCGAAGTCCATCTGACAGGATCTCGATTCCTGCCTTATTAATCAACTGCATCATAAGTGAGGTTCCGGAACGCGGAAGTCCCGTTACAACTAATATTTCGGACATGTCTGTTTAAGAATTTGAACGCAAATTTAATGAAAATAAAGCTCCGCCAACTGTCCGAAAAACGACCTGCTAATGTGCCTTCCCCTCATGATGTTCCTTCCAATTTTCATCATATGCAATAAACATATTTGCCCAAATTATTTTGGAAAGCGCGAATAAAATCGGTGACAAGACAATAGTAGCAACAACAATCACAAGGATCTGAAACCCTACCGAAACAGTGGGAAAGAACAAATTAAACGATGTCCACAAGGTCACAAACAAGGCCACACCGAGCGCATATGCCACATACATGGCGCCATAATAAAACCCCGGTTCTTTTTCATATTTCAGACCACAAACAGAACAATGCGATTTGATCTCCCCGATTTTTGCAAGGTCGTAAGGATGTGATTCAAAAAATTCGCCTTCCTGACATCTGGGACATTTGAATCTGAAAACGCTGAACAATTTAGAGCCTTTTGAAATCATAGGAATTGTGAAATATCAAACAAAATTAGTGTTACTTGAACTAAAATAAAATGATTTGTATCATGCTTTTAAAAAGTTTGTAATTTCGTTGTCCATGCTAATTACTTGTGAATGAAAAATTTCTACATCACAGCTGCTCTTTTGTTTGCGGCTACTGAATTAAGTGCACAATGCACAACCACGAATGCGACTTCTTGCGTTTGTGAAGACGGAACTTCTAACTGTCTTTTATTACCGGACATTACCGCTTCATGGAAGGGCATCAGTAATGGCGGTTTCATTGAGTATCCACAAACTAACGCAGGCACAAACTATACCGGACAAGGTCCGGATGACGGAAGATTGCGCGTTACGGGGTCTACACCAAATATTGGACATGGAGCCTTTACAGTACGTGGACAAGATGACAATGGTAATCGTACATTTCTATGCGGAAATGACACTATTTTCAATGTGCCTTCCAGTGGTCAATTTACCTGTCCGAATGGTTATTTGAATCCCAAACAACTAATTACCCAAAGGATATACAAAAAAGACGGAAACGCCATGTCGTACATTGATCGTTACGCCGGAAGTGTTACCTATCACCCTTCTCACGGACACAATCACGTGGATGACTGGGCCGTGATGACGTTGCGCATTCAAACTTCGGATCCCAATCCACTGAATTGGCCAATTGTTGGTACGGGAGCGAAAATTGGTTTTTGTTTAATGGATTATGGTCAATGTGGAAGTGCAGGAACAGTATATGATGGTCACTGCAGAGATGAGAACACAGTTTACATGGGCGGAAATGCCTTGTACAATGTTGATTTCCCGAATTGGGGATTAGGTGGAGGTAACTATAGTTGTTCGGTCGTAGAACAAGGAATCTCATCAGGTTGGTTAGATGTCTATGGTAAACATCTGGATGGAATGTGGATTAATATACCGCCTAACACTTGCAATGGAGATTACTATATTGTACTGGAAGCAGACAGGAATAATATTTTCCTGGAAGAGCGGGACGACAATAACTACACAGCTGTACCAGTGACACTAACTCAGCAAAGTCCAGCGGGATCAGGCGCTCAACCAACGATCACTTCAGACAACTCACACAATCTTTGCGTTGGCGAATCAGTTACATTGACAGCGACGGCAGGAACATCATTTTTATGGTCGAATGGAGAAACAACACAATCCATAGTTGTGGATCAACCAGGATCATATACTTGCTCCGTGACTAACTATTGCGGAACATCTACTTCCCAACCTTTTGATCTAAATGTTGTAGCTCCAACACTCCCTACCCTTACTGGCGATACGGTTTGTGTTTCCGGAACAATGACCCTTACTGCAAATGCAAGCGGAACTGTATCATGGTACGACTCGACAGGACTTTTAGTAGGGACGGGAAACACATTTGTTACCCCAAACTTAACGAGCACAACCACTTATTACGCATCTAATACAGATTCTTATAATGACTCCGTATATGCTGAACCTCACACTAATGGCATTGGTGGCGGTGGATATGTTACTTCCGACCAATATGAAATTTTTAATAGTCGAACCCCATTCACTTTAAAATCCGTATTACTTTATTCACAATCTGCAGGGAATGTGACCATTGAACTACAGGACAAAAACGGCATCATGCTTTCTACGATGACGGCAAGTGTCCCAACAGGAGCAAGCAGAGTTGATTTAAACTTCTCCGTTCCTCAGGACTCCAACCTCAGACTTGTTGGAAAATCAATCTCGACAACGGGATTATACCGAAACAATAACAGCGCCATTTATCCATACGATCTTCCCGGCGTTCTTGAAATAACGGGGGCTTCTGCGGGGGCTTCTTACTACTATTACTTTTACGACTGGGAAATCTTCACAACGAACAGTACTTGCGCAAGTGATCCTGTAGCTGTCCAGGCCGTCGTAAATAGTTGTGCAGGAATTGGAGAGAACATACCTTTCCAACGTTCACTAAAGGTGGCGCCAAATCCAAACAACGGACTTTTTTCGGTTCAATTCAATACTGAATATGCCGGCAAGATTCAGGTTGAAATTCTGAACCTAATCGGTCAGAAAGTATTTGCACAGACGGTAAATCATCAAGAAGGTTTAAACAAGATTTCTGTTGATGGACGTGGCTATGCCAAAGGGGTTTATCTCTTCAATATTCTATTTGAAGGAAAGAACTACACACAACGAATCGTGATCGAATGATCATCAAGCATTTAAACTACATCCTACTTCCGCTGCTCATGAGTAGCGGAAGTTTTGTTTATGGACAACTTACGACGGAATGGGAAATATTCAACGAATTCAATTCTCTTCTTCCCAATAACACCATACGTTGTCTTGAAACCGATCAGACAAACACTTTATGGATCGGAACCGACTGGGGACTTGCAAAATTTCACGAAGGGACCTGGGAGATTTATAACAAAGGGAATTCCGGTCTTACCGATAATAGCATAAGAGCTATTGATTCAGACAGTGAGAATAATATTTGGATTGGAACCACACTTGGTGGACTTTTCAAATTTGATGGTTCCAGCTGGACTCAATTCAATACAGCAAATTCTGATATTCCATGTGATTTCGTCAGGGCCATAACCATCGATTCTAGTGATCACGTTTGGATTGGAACGGTAGAAGGCTTGTCTTTCTTTGACGGGAATCTATGGCAAAACTGGACGATAGCCAATAGCGGCATTTTATCAAATAACATCACGTCAATAGCCCAAGGCAAGAATGGAATGATGTACGTTGCAACGGTAAATGGCGGGGTTTTCTATATTCAAAATGGTATATTAAACGACTATACCATCCTTCAGAACGGATTACCTGACAACACCAGTTTGGCAGTACAAGTAGATGAGCTTGGAAATCCTTGGTTTGCCTCAGCAGCACAGGGAATTTTCACAGATGTTGGGAATCTTACCTGGTTAGTTTTTAATACGTCGAATTCTGCCCTCCCGTCAAACAGTCTGAAATGCATGTTACTCGATAAAGATCAAAATTTTTATATCGGCACCCACCTTCATGGAATAGCTATCAAAACTAGCACAAATGACTGGAGGAACTATACCACGTTGAATTCACCAATACCCGACAATCAAATACTCTCATTGACAAAGGATTCATTGGAGAATGTCTGGATTGGTACGTACTCACAAGGTTTGGTGCGTATGAAAGAAGGGTATTTGGGTTTGGATAATTTAAATCAGGATAAACCCGAAATCTATCCTGTACCTGCATCGTCAAATGACCATATCCTGATAGCTGTAGCTGATCCTGAATCAATTGTAATCATTACCGACCAGCAAGGGAGAACCGTCACTCGTGAAAAGCCCGTCAATGGTAAAGTGAGTTTACTTCCGGGGTATCTAACACCGGGGTCCTACCAGGTGACTATAATTTCTTCAGCTGGCCGAAAAATGGGTCAACTTGTGGTCCTTTAATTCAATTAAGCTGATCTTTATCATGTTTTGATTTGAACAGGGTCATTTCCTGAGTAACGGAGGCGTACTTAATTTGTGGAAATCATTCGCTTATCTACACGAGTACCCATGATCAAAGAAATAACGGACACTGAATCGCTGCTGAAAGAATTCGAAGCAAAGATTGACAGCGAAATTAAAATTGAACCACGAGACTGGATGCCAGAGGAATATCGGGCACACCTCATCAGACAAATTTCTCAGCATGCGCACTCGGAGGTAATTGGCATGCAACCAGAAGGAAACTGGATAAGTCGTGCCCCCTCCCTACGGAGTAAAAAAATTCTTTTAGCAAAAATTCAAGATGAAGGAGGTCATGGTCTTTACCTATACAGCGCTGCGGAAACGCTCGGCGTTAGTCGTGATGAGTTCATTCAATGGCTTCATCAGGGCAAAGCAAAATATTCCTCGGTGTTCAATTACCCTACACTTAATTGGGCAGACATTGGCGCCATTGGATGGCTTGTAGACGGAGCTGCTATTACGAACCAAGTTTCTCTTCAGCGAACTTCTTATGGACCCTATGCTCGAGCAATGGTTCGGATCTGCAAAGAAGAATCTTTTCACCAGCGGCAGGGATATGAGATCATGTGGCGCATGATGGAAGGAACAAAGGAACAAAAGGCAATGGCTCAGGACGCACTTAATCGCTGGTGGTGGCCTGCTTTGATGATGTTTGGGCCTCACGATAACGATTCGCCACGAACATCCTTGGCTATGAAATGGAAAATCAAGCGCGAGACCAATGATAACCTTCGACAAAAATTCATTGATAAAACCATTCCTCAAGCCGAGTTAATCGGACTGAAAATTCCCGATGCTGCTTTGACACTAAATGCTGATGGTACTTATTCTCATGGTGAAATCAATTGGGAGGAATTCAATCAGGTGATCAAAGGCAATGGTCCTTGCAATCAGCAGCGACTGGAACACCATATCCGCGCCCACGAGGAAGGAGAATGGGTAAGAAAGACGGCAGAAGTAGCTGCCATTAAACACAAAAAAAAGTAAAATCGACAAGATGAATTCGACAGAGAACCAAGGCCAATTGTGGGAAGTGTTTATTCAAAGTAAACCAGGCTTGCCGTTTAAACATGCGGGTAGTGTGCATGCATTCGACAAAGATCTCGCCATTGAGAATGCCCGTGATGTGTACACCAGAAGAAATGAAGGCACCTCGCTTTGGGTTGTACCCAGCAAAGAAATTGTCGCCGTAGATATAAGAGAAGCCTCGTATTTTTTCGAATCTGCTGATGACAAGATCTATCGACACCCAACTTTCTATGAGATGCCTGAAGGCGTTAAAAATATGTAAGAATGAATTCAATTAAAAAATACTATTTACAAATCGCTGACAATGCACTGATCCTAAGTCATCGGTTAAGCGAATACTCGAGTTATGGACCATACCTTGAGGAAGACCTTGCCACAACGAATGTCGCGCTTGACCTGATAGGTATTGCAGAATCCGTATATCAGGAGGCTGCACGAATAGATGGGGAGGAAAAAACCGGAGATGATCTTGTTTACAGGAGAGATGAATCATCTTTTTTCAATTGCTTAATGGTGGAGCAGCCTAATACCGACTTTGCGTGTATAATGGTTAGACAATTCTTTACGGATGCCTTTCATTTTTACTTCTTTACTGAATTAGTTAATAGTGCAGATCCATTTTTAGCGGAACTCGGCGTAAAATCCATAAAAGAGATCGCCTACCACTTACGCAGAAGTTCGGAGTGGATGATCCGATTGGGAGATGGTACAGAAGAAGCTAATGTTAGAACACAGAATGCCATCAATAGATTATGGCGTTTTACAGACGAGTTTTTCGAAGAGAATGAAATTGATCGGGAAATGAGTGCAAATGGGAAAGGCGTATCTCTTGAAGTTGTTCAGAAAAACTGGCTCGTAAAGATTAATGAGATCTTATATATGTCGAACCTTAAGTTACCTGAAAACAAATTTCAGCTTTCGGGAGGCAAAAAGGGACAGCATACGGAGCATATGGGGTTCATACTTACAGAAATGCAATATCTTCCCTCAAAATACCCTGATGCAACATGGTAATTCTATTTACCTGCCAGCTTCAGTAATTTTTCTTTATTCAGAATTTCGAGTTTTCGGGTATGAATCTCGATCAGTCCTTCTTCTTTAAAATCTTTTAAAAGTCGAATAAGTGTTTCAGTAGCTGTCCCCACAAAGTTCGCCATGTCCTCCCGAGTGAGGTTGATCAGATCTTGACCATAGACATCCCCTAAAATCAGCAGGGCAAATGCCAATCGCTCGCGTACAGACTTTTGTGCCAGATTAGTTATGAAAATAGCTCGTTCCCCTAGTTCCTTTGACAATTCTCGCATGATCCCATTTCGAAGCGATGGATTTTCATCAATCATGGAAAGAAAGTTTTCTTTGGGAATGAAACAGATATTACATTCTTCTAAGGTTGCTGCGGCCACTTTGTATGGTTCGCCACTAAACATTGCCCTAAAACCAATGATCTCTCCTTCCTTTGCGATATGAATGATCTGTTCCTTACCTTCATCTCCTCGGGCGAACACCTTCACTTTTCCTTGGTTTATGCAATATACTCCCCGTGGAAAACTGCCTTCAAGAAAAATCGGCTGATTCTTTTTATAATAAGCGCAAGATTTATCTTCTTCAAGCTGACTCACATCATGATCGCAGAAATCTCCGAAAAGGGAAGACTTTCTGGCTTCGCAAGTGGCACAACTTACATGTTTATGGGACTTCTCCAACATTCAAGCAAAATAGTTTCATCGTAAAGTTAGTCAAATGTAAAGTTTTGTCAAACATGACACATATCATTTTTTTAGCATAACGTGGTAAGTAGCTTTGCTCCTGCCTTTTAAAAATGGACGAACTACATCTGATTAAAAAGTATAACGTCGCTGGACCAAGATACACCTCCTATCCAACCGTCCCCTTCTGGAAGGAACCCGACCTAAAGTCCGAATCTTGGATTAACAGCATTAAAGAAAACCTTAAAGAATTCCACTCTTTTGATGTAAGTCTTTACATCCATTTGCCATTTTGTGAGAGTTTATGTACTTTTTGTGGCTGTCACAAGCGCATCACAAAGAACCATGCAGTGGAGACTCCATACATCGACACACTTCTCAAAGAATGGGATCTCTATTTAGCATTATTTCCTGATCTGAAAATCCGAGAATTACATTTAGGAGGGGGAACACCAACCTTCTTTGCTGCAAGCGAACTCAAAAGACTTCTAACTGGTTTATTTGGACAAGGAAGTGTGGATCATCAAAAAGTTGAATTAGGCTTCGAAGCCCATCCAAACAATACAACCGCTGAACACCTCGAAACATTATTTGATTTCGGATTTAGAAGGGTAAGTTTTGGAATTCAAGATTATGACACCAAAGTACAGCAAGCAATTCATCGATACCAGTCATTTATAAAAGTTAAGGAAGTCCATGAATTAGCCAGAGAGATAGGTTACACATCCATCAGTCATGATCTTGTTTATGGTCTTCCGAAACAGAATAAAAGGGCTATTGAACATACCATATTGAGAACGCTCGAATTATGGCCAGATCGCATTTCATTATACGGCTATGCTCATGTGCCATGGATCAAAGGAAATGGCCAGCGAGGATATGATGAAAGTGATTTACCTCGGGATGTCGAGAAAAGAGAGTTATATGAACTTGCCAAGGAAATGCTCATAAATGAGGGATATATTGAAATTGGCATGGATCATTTCGCATTAAGAAAAGACCCCCTGGCGATCGCATTTAAAGATCAGTCCCTGCATCGGAATTTCATGGGTTATACGACGAAAAGCACACACATGATGATTGGGTTGGGTATGTCAGCTATTTCAGACAGCTGGTTTGCTTTTTCACAAAATGATAAAACGTTGGAAACCTATTCAGCAAAAATTAATCGTGGCGAACTGGCCATTTTTAAAGGACATCTGTTAGACGAAAAAGATCTCTTGATCCGGCGACATATTTTGGACCTCATGTGTCATTTTGAAACAAAACTCTCAACTGAACATCAATGGACCGAGATGTACGAGGATGTTCTAGAACGATTGAAGCCGATGATTGCAGATAGTTTAGTATTGCTTCAGAATAATACGGTGAAAGTTACAGAAGCGGGAACTGCATTTGTACGGAATTGTTGCATGGCATTCGATCAGGATATACACCGGCATATTTCAGATAAACCAATATTCTCTCAAACAATTTGATGGCAACAACTTGTTTTCATTGTGGGGACAACCTCAGAACAAGTGCCATCAAGTACGATGAAAAGGAATTCTGTTGCACAGGATGCAAGACCGTTTACACACTACTGAAAGAAAATCACTTAGGTGAATTTTACACGTTGGAAAAAGGAGCAGGAAGTAAACCTGGAACTTTAAACGAAGGGAAGTATGATTTTTTGGAAGTTGAAGCGATTCGGAATCGCTTTATAGATTTTCACGAAGGATCAACGGTTCATATTGTTTTATTCCTTCCGGAAATACATTGTGCCTCTTGCATTTATCTGTTGGAGAATTTGAGTAAGATCAATTCGGCCATCCTTAATTGCCAGGTAAGCTTCTCAAAAAGAGAAGCATCGATCTCTTTTGACGCCACCCAATTAAAGTTATCGGAACTCGCATTGTTATTAGATCGAATCGGATACGCACCTAATTTCGGCAACAGACAAGAGCAAAGTCATCGGGCCGATAAAATATTCCTGTACAAATTGGGCATAGCAGGCTTTGCATTCGGAAGCATTATGCTTTGGAGTTTTCCTGAATACCTTGGCATTGAGAATGATAATCCCGAATTTAGGAATTTCACCTCCCTGCTCTCATTTGGAGTCTCTATACCTGTAATCCTTTTTTCAGCAAGAGATTACTTCACATCTGCCTTTAAAGCGTTACGATCTCGGCATTTAAACCTTGATGTACCCATTACGATTGGTATTCTGGCATTATACCTTCAAAGTTCCTACACCATTATATCAGGAAATGGTCCGGGATATATGGACTCGTTTGCAGGATTTATTTTTTTCCTTTTAATCGGAAAATGGTTCCAACGAAAGACCTACCGCTCCTTGTCCTTTGAGCGCGATCACACTTCCTATTTTCCCGTTGCTGTTACGCGTAAAACCACTTCAAATACCGAAGAAATTGTGGCCATTGAAGAATTACATGAAGATGATACCATCTACATGCGGAATGAGGAGATCTTACCTTGTGATAGCCTGCTTTTGAGTGACGAAGCTCACATCGATTACAGCTTCGTTACAGGAGAATCAGCAACCATCAAAAAATATAAAGGTGATCAGGTTTTTGCGGGTGGTAAGTTGAGAGACAAACGGACTGAATTCAAAGTTTTGAAAAAAAGTGATCGTAGCCATTTAACAAGGCTTTGGAATGAAGTCAAAGGACAAAAAGAGGGAGAATCAACCGAATTCGAGTATCAAAACAAACTTTCCTTTTATTTTCTCATCGGTCTATTATTGATTGCAGCTGTTTCTGCCCTGATTTGGAGCATGATCGACCCCGGAAAAGTTGTGTCAGTAACGGTTGCTATTTTGATCGTAGCTTGTCCCTGTGCATTGGCTCTTTCCGCCCCATTTACTTTCGGCAACATCATGAGGGTTCTGGGAAGAGGAGGTCTTTACCTAAAGCATACAGGAATTATCGAAAAACTGAATACGGTAACAGATATCGTTTTTGACAAAACCGGAACGCTTACGAGCAACGAAATTCGAAAGATTGAATACACCGGTGACGAACTTTCATCTGCTGAATGGCATATGCTATTTACATTGGCAAATTCCTCAACGCATCCCAACTCCAAAAGTATTGCTGATAAACTTCAAAAAGATGGATTCTATGAATGTGAAGGCTTAAGCCAATACCTGGAGCTCAAAGGAAATGGAATTCAAGGCTCGTTTGATACGTGTACCGTAAAAATAGGTAATGCTGATTTTTGCAACGTAGCTTCGTTACAGGAAATGGAAAGTGTTAGTTTCATACGCGTGGGTGATAGATCTGGGAAATTCGTTTTTTCCTCTGAATTAAGACCAGGTGTTTCAGAAATGCTAGAATCATTGTCACACTTCAATGTGCACTTGCTTTCAGGTGATTCTCCTAAAGATGAAGCTCTACTTGAAAAGTATTTTCAAAAGGATAATATGCATTTTGCACAAAGTCCTCAAAATAAACACGACTACATTAAAGCGCTCCAAGATCAGGGTCGATCAGTACTAATGGTTGGTGACGGATTAAATGATGCAGGAGCGCTGGGAAAAGCAAATGTCGGAATTGCAGTTTCGGAGGATGTATTCCGATTTGCACCTTCTTCAGACGCAATCATCGATGCTTCAAAACTTTCACAATTAGATGGTTTCATTGGTGTTTCACGATTCTCTACAATCGTATTACGATCCTGTCTGATCTTTTCACTTTCCTACAATGTCATTGGTCTCTCATTCGCTTGTTCCGGTCAACTCACACCACTTGTAGCTGCCATTCTGATGCCTGTAAGTTCAATCACGGTGGTGTTGATCAGTACGTTTATGTCCTTATCCCAGGGTAAAAAGCTGAAGCCTAAAAACATGATTTAAATCAGTTTTAGTCTTAAGGACAATCATATTTTTTATTTCCCGTCATCAACAATTTTGTATCATGGGAATGATATACATCATGCTGATCGTAAGTCTTGTGATTGCTCTTTTCTTTTTATGCTCTTTTTTCTGGGCAACAAAATCCGGACAGTTTGACGATGATTATGCCCCATCTGTAAGGATACTATTTGACGACGATAACACGAAACAATCCAATAATCAAAACAATGGAAATACAGAAGTTTAGTTACGATAACCGAACGGTTAAACTCTTTGCATACGCAACAATCATTTGGGGAATCACAGGCATGTTGGTGGGTTTGATTGCTGCCTTACAGCTCGCTTTCCCGGAATTCTTTAACGATTATCTAGGCTTCAGTTTTCTCTCTTTTGGTAGGATTCGCCCACTTCACACTAATGCGGTGATCTTTGCTTTCGTTGGTAACGGTATCTTCATGGGAATTTATTATTCACTCCAGCGATTATTGAAAACACGTATGTGGAGTGATCGATTGAGTTTGATCAATTTCTGGGGATGGCAATTCATTATTCTTTGTGCGGTTGCCACTCTTCCTTTTGGGATCACGACCGGAAAAGAGTACGCAGAACTCGAATGGTGGATCGATATTCTGATCACCTTACTATGGGTCGTATTCGGGTTTAACATGTTTGCGACGATACTCACGCGACGTGTAAAGCATCTTTACGTGGCAATCTGGTTTTACATCGCAACATTTGTAACTGTCGCAATCCTTCATATATTCAATTCTTTCGAACTGCCTGTATCTTTCCTAAAGAGCTATTCCTGGTATGCAGGTGTACAAGACGCCTTGGTTCAATGGTGGTATGGACACAATGCGGTGGCTTTCTTCCTAACGACACCTTATCTAGGATTAATGTATTATTTCGTTCCTAAAGCTGCACAACGTCCGGTTTACTCCTACCGACTTTCTATCATTCACTTTTGGGCCCTGATATTTATATATATATGGGCCGGTCCACACCACCTACTCTATACATCTTTGCCAGATTGGGCGCAAAGTCTTGGGGTAGTTTTTTCTGTGATGCTGATTGCACCTTCCTGGGGAGGAATGCTGAATGGTTTATTGACGCTACGCGGCGCATGGGACAGAGTACGTGATGATGTTATGCTGAAGTTCATGGTCGTTGCATTGACCTGTTATGGAATGGCAACGTTCGAAGGTCCGATGCTCTCTCTGAAAAATGTTAATATGATCTCTCATTTCACAGACTGGACTATCGCTCACGTTCACGTTGGTGGATTGGGATGGAATGGGATGATGACGTTCGGTTTGCTTTACTGGTTATTCCCGAGAATGTTCCGAACAGAACTCTATTCAAAAAAACTGGCCAACCAACATTTCTGGATTGCCACTCTGGGTATTATCCTCTACGCTATTCCGATGTACATTGCAGGATTCATGCAAGGGTTGATGTGGCAGGACTTCAAACCAGACGGCACCTTGGTCAATGCGGATTTTCTCAAAACCGTTGATGCGTTAAAGCCTTACTATATCCTCAGATCCATAGGCGGGCTGCTGTTCATCAGTGGTGCAATAATGATGTTCTACAACCTGATTAAAACAGCTAAATCAGGAGACTTCCTGGCTAATGAAGAAGCAGAAGCACCTGTAACGAAAAATATGAATGCCAAGATCGAAGGTGAGTATTGGCATCGTGCTATCGAACGCAGACCAATCCGATTCATGATCCTCAGCATCGTTGTTGTTGCCATTGGAGGTTTGGTGGAAATCATCCCGACAATGATTGTGAAGAGTAATGTGCCAACAATATCAAGCGTAAAACCATACACTCCACTGGAATTGGAAGGAAGAGATCTGTATGTACGTGAAGGGTGTTATAACTGTCACTCACAAATGATTCGACCTTTACGATTCGAAACAGCTCGCTATGGCGAATATTCCAAATCAGGAGAATTTGTTTACGACCACCCTTTCCAATGGGGATCCAAGCGAACAGGCCCAGATTTGGCAAGAGAGGGTGGATTAAGAAGTAATTATTGGCATTACCAACACATGATTCGTCCAAAAGACGTCTCTCCCGGATCAATTATGCCTGCATATGTCTGGATGAAAGAAAATGAACTGGATGTGTCTACCCTCGAAGGAAAAATTGCAGCCATGCAAACCTTGGGTGTACCTTATGCAAAAGGCTATGAAAAGAAAGCTCTGAAAGATTTGCGGAAGCAAGCCGAGGCTGTAGCTACGGACATCATCAATAACCTTCCGAAAGCGTTGCAGAAAAACTTGAATAAACCGGCTGAAATCAATAAGCTGAAATCGAAAGAAATAGTCGCTATGATTGCATACTTACAGCGTCTTGGCTCAGATATTAAAATTTCCAATCAAACCGCAGCCAAACCATGATGCGCTTTATAACACACCATTTAACAAGCATTAAAGGCGTAGAGATATTTCCGATGCTGTCTCTTATGATCTTTGTTTCTTTTTTCGCAATTGTACTGATTCGCGTATGGAAAATGACTCGATCTGAATCCGATGAGTTAAGCAACATTCCTTTCACGGATGATGAAGCATATCAAGAGACCTTATCAACAAATGATATAAAATGAATCCAACACCTATGAAAATCAACAGTTCAATTTTAGCTTCGAGCATGATTGCCCTATGTACGTCATTGAGTCTACTTGCTCAAGATGGTGCAGCGCTTTTTAAAGCAAAATGCAATACGTGTCACATGGTTGACAAAAATTCAACCGGACCACTTTTGAAGGGAGCGAAACAAAAATGGAACGATGCCGGAGAAGGAGATCTGATTTATGAATGGGTGAAAAATCCACAAACACTCATTGCCTCTGGGAAAAGTAAAATGGCAAATGAAATAAAAAATTTCAGTCCTACAGACATGAGCCCACAAACTGTTAGTAAAGAGGAAGTTGATGCCATATTAGATTATGTGGATAATTATCAAGCGGCAGCAACTACTCCTGCTGACGGTGCAACAACAGGAACTACTAATGGTACTACAACTGAAACTACCATTGTTCCCGATTACGAACAAAACCTTACTCTTTTTTATTGGTTACTTGCAAGTATTGTGGTCTTACTAATCGCAATAATCATATTATCGGGATCGATCGCTTCATTGGTAAGATCAGATTACTTCCTTAAAAAACTTAATGCACGAAAGGAATCGAAAACACTTTCAATAGTGTTAGTTGTAGGTTTGTTTTCACTATTCAATCCAACATCATCCTATGCATTAACCTTCATGAAAGCCGGAGAAGCGACAGAAGGAATTCCCTGGTTAAAAGTTGAAACTACTGATCTCTACTTTATGGTTGCGATTAACTTGATCTTGCTTGGGGTAGTGTTTTATTTGAGGAACATGTTCAATCAGTTCATTGAAATGGTAAGGCCACCTCAAAAACAAGCGGAAAGTGTTTCACTTAAAAAGATCAATGCATTACTGACAGATGCTGTTGCTATTGAAGAGGAACACACGATTCTGATGCAACACGAATACGATGGCATTCGCGAATTAGACAACAATCTTCCGCCATGGTGGGTATGGGGCTTCTTTGCTACCATCTTCTTTGCCATTGTATACCTCTTCAATTATCATGTCTTTAAATCTTCGGATCTTCAATATAAAGCCTACGACAAAGAGATGGCACAAGCTAAAAAAGATATCGATGCCTACCTTTCTAAAATGGCAATGAATGTGGATGAAACCAATGCCACTTTGCTTACCGATCAGGGAGCCTTATCCTCTGGTAAAGCCCTCTTTGATGCCAACTGTGTGCTTTGTCATAACCCTAAAGGAGAAGGAAACATCGGTCCAAACCTAACGGATGACAGTTGGATCTACGGTCCGGATATAAAAGATCTGTTTAAAACAATTAAGTACGGAACGCCAAACGGAATGCCTGAACATGCTTCTAAACTGAATCCAGTTCAAATACAACAGGTTGGATCATATGTTTTGTCTCTCCCATATTCAAAAGGGAAAGAACCACAGGGGAAAGCTTATAACTAATCATTCTAATATTCTGACAATTATAGATTATTAGTTGCAGGAAACACTTCAAATGACAACAGAAGACGAAGACGGTAGTTTCAGGGATCACATTTCCACTGTAAACGAAAAAGGAAAGAGAGTTTGGGTATTCCCTAAAAAACCTGTCGGCAAATTTTACACGAAAAGGAAGTTGGTCAGCTATTTTTTGCTGGCCTTTCTGTTTTTGGCTCCACACATTCAGATCGGAGGACATCAAATGCTGCTGTTCAATCTCCTGGAACGTAAATTCGTGTTTTTCGGTAAGGTATTCTGGCCACAGGATATGTATCTTTTTGCGCTTACGATCATTGTTGGCGTTATTTTCATAATTCTGTTTACGATCATTTATGGTCGTTTATTTTGTGGGTGGGCATGTCCACAAACCATCTTCATGGAAATGGTCTTTCGAAGAATCGAATATTGGATCGAGGGAGACTGGACCCATCAACGCAAATTGAAAAATAGTCCCTGGACAAAAGAAAAAATATTTAAAAAAACGTCTAAGCACATCATTTTCTGGATTATTTCATTTTTCATTGCCAATACTTTCCTGGCTTATGTTGTGGGGTCAGAACGCCTTTATGAGATCCAAACAGATCCTGTAGGAAAACATTTGGGCGGGTTGATTTCCATAGTGATTTTCACCTCAGTGTTTTATCTGGTATTTGCGAAACTTCGCGAACAAGTTTGTACGACGATTTGTCCATACGGAAGATTACAAGGGGTTTTACTGGATCCAAATTCAATGGTGGTTGCCTATGATCATAAAAGAGGTGAAACCAGAAGTAAGTTTAAAAAAGGAGAAGACCGCAATGAAGCACAAAAGGGTGATTGCATTGATTGTATGCAATGTGTTCATGTGTGTCCCACAGGAATAGATATCCGGAACGGAACCCAGTTGGAATGCATTAACTGCACAGCATGTATAGATGAGTGCGATCACATCATGGAATCGGTCGGTTTGGAAAAAGGATTGATTCGTTTCGTTTCTGAAAATGGTATCAAGAACAGGACTCCTTTTCAATGGACACGAAGGGTGAAAGCCTATACTGCATTACTTGTCGTAATGGTCGGAGTGCTGTTGACTCTTTTGATGACACGAAAGGATTTTGAGACCACAATTATACGACAACGCGGGACGACTTTTCAATTAGCAAATGATGGAAGAATAAGTAACATCTTTGAAATCAATCTGATTAATAAAACCAATAAAGATTATACAGTCACCCTCCAGCTTGATGAACCTGAAGCAGAAATAGAAACCGTTGTAAAGGAAATAAAGCTGAAAAAAGAAAACTATATTAAAGAGCGATTTATAGTGGAAATCCCATTATCGAAAATTGAGAAGGGAAAGAAAATTCTTCACATCAAGGTAATTGGCAATGGGAAGTTGATTAAAACTGTAAAAACAAAATTCATCGGGCCGTTTTTATAATTTGGTATTATGAGTTGGGGAAAAGGAATAATCATTGGAATGGGACTTTTTATGGGGTTTATTCTATTCTTGGTAATCAGTCTGATGACTCACAAAGTTGATTTGCAAAGCGAGGATTACTATAAAAAAGAGATCCAGTATCAAGATGAAATTCAAGCAGTTAAAAATGCAAATGAATTACACAATCCTGTTCGCTTAACAAGTTCCCCTGATTTTGTTATTGTTCAAATCCCGGATAGTTTACATGCCCATGAAATTCGTTTAGATTTCATTCGACCAGATGACGAAACGTTGGACCTACATTTTCAGATCGAGCATACAAAAACCTTTCTGCTACCTATTAAAGAATTGAAATCCGGTAAGTATCTGACGGAATTACGATACAAAGTCAAAAACAAATCTGTCCTGCAAAAATCAGAAGTGTACATTACCCTATGAGCCCCGTTCTACTTACCGCGATCTTACTTGGCCTAACATCCAATCTTCATTGCGTTGGGATGTGTGGACCAATAGCGTTGAGTATACCCATGGATCGAACATCCATTCTGAAACAATTGATAGGCGTATTACAATACAATCTTGGTAGAATTGTTACTTATGGGTTATTGGGACTACTAACAGGTTTTATTGGTCTTTCCATTGCAACTTTGGGATTACTGCAATGGGCAAGCATGGTTATTGGATTTTCCATGATCATCTATGGATGGCGAAAACAATTAGGGAAATGGATACCAAAACTCGACGGATTTCATTTTATCCCTTCAAATTCCATGAAATTCATTTTAAAAAATACCGGACGCTGGAGATTAGTTCTGCTTGGGGCACTTAACGGAATCTTACCTTGCGGTATGGTGTATTTAGGCCTTATCAATGCTATGTTAAGTCCTACTCCCGTCATCGGTATGTTCGCAATGATTGCATTTGGAGTGGGAACATTACCCGTTATGATCACCATAGTTTTTATGGCAAACTCCATTTCGAATCAGGTTAGAAGGCGATTTTCAGTGGCAGTCCCGTATGTTCTTACCATACTTGGGTTTCTTATCGTATTGAGAGGAGCAAATTTAGGCATCCCCTATTTGAGTCCGCTAGTAAGTCAAAAGGAAAAGCAACACGTCCATTGCAAAACAATTGGTGCAACTATGGATTGCTGTTCCAATCCTCGCGTTGATAAACATCACCGAGAAGAATAAAATTCGTCAATTCCTAACATTCATTTCCATGGCAAATTTGATCTTAAAAAAAGCATGGAAAATGCGACATCCTCAAGAAAGAGCACAACGAAAATGTGGAACTACAAAGCAGAATGGATTTTTACAAAGATGAGATCCGCATATTGAAGAATAGACTCGCCGACCTTTCCAAAGAATTGGACAAAACGAAAGACCTCAAAGAACTGGAACGACTTCAAAATCAACTGGAAATTCAGGCTAACAATGCAAATAATATCTCGCATTAGATTCGTACGAATGAAAAAGGAATTGACAAGGCATTTGCCAAACCAGGGAAGGAAGCATTGGATATACAACTCGAAAGGCACAAAAAAGAGCAGGATTTGGTTTTGTCATTCGAACAGAATTTTAAGGTATTGAGAAAAGCCATTAAAGACCTTGCTTCCCACTGAATAGAAAATTAATTTCTGACGAGGTATTCCCGCTTTTGCTTAAGATCGATTTCCTATCTTTGCATCATGCGAATTTATCTTGACAATGCAGCAACCACAGCGCTTGACCCGCAAGTTGTGAAGGTTATTTCCGATGTATTGAAAAACCATTTTGGAAACCCTTCTTCGGCTCACGCCTTCGGTAGAGATACCAAAGCATTGATTGAAACTTCGAGACGCAGTATCTCAAAATGGTTCAATTGCCAACCGTCGGAGTTGATTTTTACTTCAGGAGGAACGGAAGCAGATAACATGGCGATGTATACTGCAGTTCATCATTTGGGTGTGAAGCGCATAATCACAAGTCATATTGAGCATCATGCCGTTGGACATACAGCAGAAGCGATAAAATCGGAACTGGGCATAGATCTGGCGTATGTTCGTGTAGACAACATGGGCCATGTTGATCTATTGCATTTGGAAGAACTCTTGACGCAAAATACGGTTACCCTCGTTAGCCTGATGCATGCGAATAATGAGATTGGCACCCTTCTTCCCATCGAAAAGGTGGTGAAGCTTTGTAAAAAGTACAATGCCTTTTTCCATTCGGACACGGTTCAGGGTGTCGGACATTTCTACTATGATTTTAAAGCATTGGACGCCGATTTCCTTACCTGCGCTGCTCACAAATTTCATGGGCCAAAAGGTGTTGGATTCCTTTATGTCAACAAGCGACTAAAAATTGGCCCCTTCATTCATGGAGGCGCCCAAGAAAGAGGGCAGCGCGGTGGAACAGAAAATGTAGCTGGTATTTGCGGTCTAGCCAAGTCAATTGACCTGGCCTACAGCGATTTGGATGTGCATCAGCAACACATTCAAGGTATTAAAACGTACTTCATAGAACAGTTGAACACTCAGTTTGACGACATTCGTTATCATGGCGAAACTAACCCAGAAAAATCTCTGTACACGGTTTTGAATGTCAGCTTCCCTCCTTTTAGTGGATCAGGAATGCTGTTGTTTACGCTTGACCTGAAAGGTATTGCTGCCAGTGGCGGATCAGCGTGTTCATCCGGCGCAACAAGTCCTTCTCACGTATTGAGTGGTATTCAGGCCGACCTCAACAGACCTAATGTTCGTTTTTCATTTTCAAAATATACGACCATGGAGGAGATCGACAAGGTGATTGAAATCCTAAAAGGCATCTTGCCAAACAACTAACATTTTGATTCAAGGACCCGAATCATATTCCAAGATTCTTGTACTCAGTTCCTGGTATCCTAACCGCACGGCACCGTTCCTTGGGAATTTCGTGCAACAACAAGCCGTCTTGCTTTCTGAAAATGTAGAAGTGACAGTTCTTTATGTTTGCGTAGATGCTGGAATCACGGAACAAGAAATCATTCAAAATAGTAAGGGGAATCTGAACGAAATCATTGTTTACTTTCCCAAAAAAAACTCGGTTCTCGGTAGAAAACGCGCACTCGACAAAGCCTTTGACACAGGATTAAAACTGGTTGAAAAACCTGATCTGATCCATGCACATTGCATCCTTCCCAAAGGACATCTTTTCAGCAAGGCTAAAGCGCATTTCAACTGTCCGCTTGTAGTTACAGAACATGGTTCCTATTTCCGACCGGAAAGATTAAAAAAATGGGGTTTTAAAGAACGATTGATTGCAAGCATCACCAAACGATCTATTGACAAGTTAATCGCAGTTTCAGAATTTCAAAAGCGGGATATGTCAATGTATTTCAAAGACATGAAGATCGAAGTGATCCCAAATCCTGTAGATACGGACATGTTTAGACCAAAGGGTGTCCCTGATGACCTTCCAATCAAATTTCTGCATATTTCGACGCTTGATCCGGAATTAAAAAACCCGAAAGGTATCATTGAGGCGGTGGACCTGCTGTGTGCGAAAGGGTATCAGAACTTCCATTTAACAATTATCAGTGATGAACCCTATGCAAGATTACAGGAAGAGGTCAGCCGATTAAAATTAGACCCTTTCATTTCTTTTGCAGGACCTCTTGCACACGAAGTATTGGTTCCCTATTACAATCAAAGTCATGCTTTAGTCATGTTTTCCCAATATGAGACCTTTTCAATTGTGATAGCCGAAGCGTGGTCATGCGGCATTCCGGTGATCTCAACGCCTGTCGGTATTGCTGCGGAAATGGACGATCACCTCGGCCTTACCGTTCAAAACAACGACCCTTTAAGTTTGGCTCTCGAAATGGAGAAGATGATTCAAGGGAAAGAATTTCAACATCAACTCATTCGGGAACACGCATTACAATTCGGTAAAAAGCATATTCTCGATCAGTTGACCTCAATCTATCAGTCACTTGGATAAGCATATCTTACATCGATACTTACTGCAAGAACTACATGACCGTGAAGCACAGCTTTTGAAGGAACTTGACATTCTTAGGGAAGATGTCGCGAGCGATACCAAAAGTACTGCCGGCGACAAACATGAAACGAGCAGAGCCATGAATCAACTGGAGCAGGAACGCGTTCTTGGGCAATTACAGAACGTTCGATCACAATTGCATACCATTCTGAAAATAGATGCTACGTTGGTCTCGCCATCTGTTGGTTTCGGTTCAGTTATAGAAACAAACCTGGGCATTTTCTTTATTTCCGTAGGTATCGGTCAGCTTTCGGTAGGTGGGACGAACGTATTTTGTATTGGACAGGATGCTCCCATTAGTCAGTTTCTGATTGGTAAATCGGTTGGATCCTATCAATGGAATCAAAAAGAACTGGTCATTGATAAGGTCTGCTGATCATCGCAGATCGAAAAGGTCATTCACTCCCGGTTCACGTTCTACCGTAAATCCTTCTCCAAACTCTGCACCTATCGGCCGACCGAACTGCATCATTCTTCCTTTCACGAAATCAAAGAATTCCTTACCTGATATTGGTGTTTGTGGTTCCTTTGAATTCGGATCATAGAACTGGGTTTTGTATGCTTTTATAGCGTCAATTTTCCTTTCCACAAATTCGGTCACATCAATCACAAAATCCGGTTTCAAATACACATCCTGAATAAAATGGTACACCGCCTTTGGGCGATACGCTTGTTGCTGCTGACCATCTAGCTCCGTTTCCACTTTGACTAATCCAGATAAAAAGCTGGCATCTGAAACCAATTTTGCTGCTCTCCCGTGATCTGGATGTCTGTCACTTACTGCATTGCATAATACAATTTCAGGTCGGTATTTTCTGATCTGTTCAATGATCAAACGCTTGTTCTGTTCATTGATCTCAAAAAATACATCAGCCATTTTCAGATTATTTCTCACGGAAACACCCATAATCTCCGACGCAGCTTCAGCCTCTTGTTTTCGTGTTTCTGCCGTACCTCTTGAACCTAATTCACCTTGGGTAAGATCAATTATACCAACTTTCTTGCCTTGAGCAATATGCTTCATCAACGTACCCGCACAAGAAAGTTCCACGTCGTCGGGGTGGACACCAAAAGCAAGAATATCCAGTTTCAGATCAGTCATGTTAGTCATTTATTGAAGGTTTCGAAGAAATTCGAAATGAACGATCTCTCCAGAAAGCGACAAGGGTATGTATGAAAAATAAAAGAATCGTAATCACCAACCAAAGAGGTAATTCGGCCAATCCCTCACCCTGTGCATAAGAATGTAATCCCACCAGATAAAAATTCACACCAAAGAAGGTGAACAGAATCGCTGAATATCCCCAAAGACTTACCACGTTAAAAACGAACTTACCGCTCAACGCCGGAATGAATCTTAAGTGAAGAATCACCGCATAAACGAGTACTGAAACCAAAGCCCATGTTTCTTTCGGATCCCAGCCCCAATAACGTCCCCAGGATTCGTTTGCCCAGATACCGCCTAGGAAAGTTCCGATCGTAAGCATGAACAATCCGATGGTCATCGTCATTTCGGAGATATACGTGAGCTCACTGATGTTCAACTGGACCAACTGCGCGTTCTTCAAGTTTTTGAAAATGTACAGGTTCAAATTGATCAATCCAAGAATAGCTGCCAGCCCAAGGAAACCATAGCTGCTGGTGATTACAGCGACGTGGATCATTAACCAGTACGATTTTAACACAGGTTGCAAAGGTGTAATTTCCGGATCCAACAAATTCATTTCAGTGACGAAGATCATCATGGAGGCCAATATGGCCGTTCCAGCCAATACAACCGGATTTTTTCGCGAGAAAATGATTCCCGCTAATGTGGTTACCCAAGCAATGAAAATAACTGCCTCATACCCATTACTCCAAGGTTCGTGACCGGAGATGTACCAGCGAAAACCTAAACCAATTCCATGATAAACGAAAATAAAAACTGTCAGGAACGACACAGACATCGCGAGCCATTTAAAGATTTTGTTGGCTTTATCTGATGGTTTTTTAAAGATGCGTACAAAGAAAATGACCAGAAGAATGAGTCCAAGTGACAGATAACTTCGGTAGGTATTTTTGAAAATGCCCATCTTATTGTAGCTCACTTCCAGATTGACTTTAGTTTCTGAAGGAACCACCTTCTCCCCCGCAACACGCTGAAATTTCTTCAGATCATTTAACAGGTCTTCTGCCTGACCGTATTTGCTTGATTTCGCGGCGTCATCTAAGGAGGTGATATACCTCAATGCAATCACAGACGAAGTGGTATCCAACTGACGCAATTCCATTGATAAGGGAACAAACCAGGTATTGTTCGGCTCCCCTTTCACCGGAATTATTTTCATGTACTGCCAATTGAAAATCGCTTGAACGACCTCAAATTTTTCAACCAGCTTGATCAGCTTCTTATCGTATTCATCTCTTTTCGATTCCAGTTTTCGGTGGGCTTTATTGTAATCAGCCATCCATTTGAATTGCCCGTTACTATCCGCCAGATCCGTGTACGAAACAAATTCCTTAAGTTTTAAAGGATCCCGAAGATTCGAAGGCACTTGAACCACGTCTTCATTCATCCAATGCTGCGGATACATGTGCATACTCATGATCGTTTGCACTGCATTCCAGGATTCATAGGTGTTTCCTCTGTGGATCTTTCTCAAAAGTTGATCACAAAGCGTGTGGACCGGGATGATCCTTCCCTGAAAATCCTGAACAAGTAGCGAAGAAAGCTGATCTGAATGTTCTTCAGACATCACCCTGTAAACCGGTTTTGCGTCATGATGATGCTCCTGAGCACCTACTCCAAACGGCAGGAAGAACATCAGAAACAGCGCTGCTGCAGAAAGCGCCTCTCTTTTCTCACGTAATTTTTTCAATCGGGAATTTAGCTCTCTAAACCTTCCGATCGGAGCGAATAACGACAAGATCATGCCAACAGCAAGCAAGAGGTAGCCAAGATACGTGATGTTTGTCCCCCACCAATCATGATTCACACTCAAACGGGTACCTTCTTCGTTTTGCGGCGTCGACGGATTATCCAGATCGTAACTCGACTGAAAGAATCGGTAACCGCGATAATCCATAACATGATTCATAAAGATCGTCTGGTCTTTCGTCACATTCTTCTCGAGATCAGTTACGGTAACATCACTTTCGAAGGAGGAAGCCGTCTCTGATCCCGGATACCTTTCCAAACGGAAGTCTTTGCAACCTACATAGAAAGGCAAATCGATTCGCGTCGAACCATATTCCATTTCATAGGTCAACCCATTGAATGAAAACACTTCCGTTTCCGGAATCTCACCAATTCCTCCCTGCAAAGTCACCGTGCGCGAAGTATCTCCGTCCGTGATCTTCAAGGTCAGGTAATCCGATCCCACATTTCTTTTTCCCGAAGGAAGCAACATCCGTTTGGCGTGATCGACCTTACGTTTCAGAACGATCTGTTGCCCACCTACTTGATACAGTGTTGTTAACTGAAATAATACTGCTGAATCAGATGGGACTTTTTTAAATAACGAATCCGGAACATCCTGACCTGATTGTCGCGCCTTACGCATTTCCGCCATTGGCAACCAACGCATCTGCTCTTTGGATTTGATCATAATGCGAGCTCCATCCTTAAAAATATGAACACCGGGCATCGCATCTTTTTTCTCAAACGAAATGGCTACATCCCCTGTCATCAAAAAATCTCCTTCGGAAAGGTAATTGGATCGCATACCTTCTGTAATGAGTTCAATGGCTACACCCTGAATTGAATCATTAACCACTACCGAATCGATCATTTTCTTCTGAAAATCTACATATTCAATGCTGATCGGTGTTTTATGTCCCGGAAATTGAACGTCAGCAGAAAAATCATTATCCGTTTCTTCCGACATAAATTGTTTTTCAGCATAGGTATATTGCATCTTCCCATCGTTGATTTTGAACCAAACGTGTGGATCAGATGAATAGATGAAATTCGAACGTTCTCCTTCACGGATGATCATCAACCCCTCGAAACCAAAGAAACGTGTAATTGCCGCCCCAAGAATAATAACCAGAAATGCAACATGGAATGTAAGCATCGCAATCTTCTCACGCTGCAGCATTTTATACCTGAAGATGTTAGCGACCAGGTTCATTGCCAGATACAATAAAAGGATCTCAAACCAAAGGGCATTATACACAATGATCTTCGCCGTTTGAATATCGTAACTTGACTCCAGAAAAGTAGCCCAGCCAATAGCGACTAAAAATACGAACAGCGCTGCCGTCATCATTTTCATAGAAAAAAAGGCTCTGGAAAATTTCTCCATTTTGCTGCAGTTTTAAAAACGATGTAAAAATACGCAATGCGAACGGGACAACGACTTCAATAGCGAATATTTCATAGCAAAAGAAAGCCGTTCAGCAGAAGTAAACGAACCTTCGATTGAAGAAAATTGCATACCGCATGGCTGCCAATCTACCTTCGCCAAGAGTTCAATAAAAACAAACATAAATCAAACTGTTAAAAGATGAGTACACATTTGAGAAGAGACGGATTGTTTCCTTCAACCAGCCTGATCCCCTCCCTCGACATTCTTGCCGATGACTTTTTCAATCGGGATATTTTGAATTGAAACGATCGTTTTTTATGCCTTATGGGGCGACACTTCCCTCCGTTAATATTGAGGAAAAACCGAATTCCCGGAGAAATCCGGGCTCTTTTTTTTTGGAGAGTCGTGAAGCGAGAGCCGAGAGTGAATCAAAATTGAAAAATCTTTTTCCGCTCTCACACTCGCACTGAAAATGCAACTTGGTTCTGTGCAAAAGTGAATGGAATAAACCTTTTAAAGAATAGTCCTCTCAGGCCGGATTAATTTATGATTTGTCATCTTTGTTCAGTTCGGCAAGCTCACTGCAAGCCTTGCTCTTTGTTCTTTGTTCCCTTTTTCAGAAAAATCAATACTGCCCCGTCGACAACATCACGAGTGTGCAGGCTTCTTCGACTTCAACACCATTTTTTTCGAGCAGTTTTTCGAACGATGGATTTTCAGTACCAGGATTGAAGATCACACGTCGTGGATTTAGCGCAATAATGCGATCCACGAATTGTTCCTGAATTTTTGAGTTGATGTATAAGGTCACCGTATCCGGCGTCCAGTTTGCATCCCATTCTGTTTGAATCTCAACTTCATCGATCTTTCCTGCGCGGTTTCCATACGCTATGACTTCTTGCTGATATGCCCGCAACAATTTCACAGCTTTATACGCATAGCGATCAGGATTTTCGCTGGCACCTATGACGAGAGTAACGCTCAAAAACTAGAGTTTCTTTAGGAATGCTGCTACATTCGTCGCGATCCGACCTTCAATGTTGGACGTATCGGCAGGTTCGAAAGTTTTACCTGTAATACGCTCATAAAGTTCGATGTACCTTTCGGTGACTGTCTGAACAAATTCATCCGGCATCACAGGCATCTGCTGTCCTTCAAGTCCCTGAAAGCCATTTTCGATCAACCACTGACGAACGAATTCCTTCGACAATTGCTTTTGTGCTTCTCCTCGATCCTGACGTTCCTGATAACCTTCCGCATAAAAATACCGCGAAGAATCAGGTGTGTGGATCTCATCGATCAATATGACTTCTCCATTTCGGATGCCAAATTCATATTTCGTATCTACGAGAATGAGTCCGCGCGCCGCCGCCATCTCAGTTCCACGTTGAAACAAAGCACGTGTGTATTCCTCCATTTTCAGATAGATCTCCTCCGGAACGATGCCTTTTGAAAGGATGTCTTCTCTGGAGATATCTTCATCGTGTCCTTCCTCTGCCTTGGTTGCCGGTGTTATAATGGGCTCGGGAAAACGGTCATTCTCTTTCATACCCTCCGGTAGCGGCACACCACATAGCATTCTCTTTCCAGCTTTATATTCCCTCGCTGAGTGACCCGCCAGATACCCGCGAATCACCATTTCTACGCGGACAGGTTCACATGCATATCCAATTGCTACGGATGGATCCGGCGTAGCGATTAACCAGTTGGGAACAATATCTTTTGTAGCATCCAGAAACATCGTGGCTACCTGATTCAATACTTGCCCTTTGTGAGGAATTCCTTTTGGGAGAATATGATCAAAAGCTGAAATCCGGTCGAATGCGACCATGACAA
>Ga0172367_10001342_pt1 | contig 35987 bp, 26 predicted proteins | sample Lak10m_FD_114542 | JGI IMG/M metagenome (GOLD analysis project Ga0172367, IMG submission 114542) | Freshwater microbial communities from Kabuno Bay, South-Kivu, Congo - kab_022012_10m | ecosystem: Environmental > Aquatic > Freshwater > Lake | place: Democratic Republic of the Congo: South-Kivu... | reverse complement strand
CTCGACCGTATCGCCACGCATATCCTGGCGGCGGAAGGTAATTCGCAATGGACTTTCTTCAACGGCAACTATCAGGAATACGAAGAAGACAAGAAGAAGCGCCTGGGCGAAGAGGGCGCCAAGCCGAAGCGTATCAAGTACAAGCCGATCAGCCGCTAGCAGCCTGTCAGGGTATGAAGTTTGCTATGGCAACTTCGGAAGGGCAGTTTTTTGTGAATTGAATGCCGTAGCGGATGACCTTGGTGCATCCGCTCGATACAGGTGTTGTTTTTAGTGCATTTTTTATAAGGAGACGATATGAAAGTTGTGAATCAAACCCTGGTTGCCTTGCTGCTGGGTTCCGCCTTGTTGAGTGCTTGCGGCGAAAAGGAAGAGCCGAAAGTTGAAACAACTGCGCCTGTTGCCGCACCGGCTCCCGAGGTGCAGAAGGAACCGGTGAAGGAAGAGCCGGGCGGTTGGGTGCCGCCGCCTGAAGACCGGGTGCCTGGTATCACCATTCCGGCCGAGGGCGCTGCTGCACCGGAAGCGGCGCCAGCTGCTGCGGAAGCAACTCCTGCTACGGCTCCGGCCGCCGCAGAAACCCCAGCCAAGTAATCGCTTGGTTGGTCAGACGGGGTGTGTTGCGGGGATGCCTGCAACGCACCCCGTTTTGTTTTGTGCGGCTAATCGACCTTGACACGCAGGCTGGTAGCGGCGCTGCCGTTTCCCCGGTCGCTGTTCAGTATGGCACGGCTGACCTCGTTGCGGTCAGCCAGCATGCCGCCCAGATTCACCCATTCGCCGGGGCGCGCCTGGATGTGCGTGGCGAGCTCGGTAAAGTCGATTACCCCGTTTTGCCCTGGTGCCGACAAGCGCGGAGTGATTTCAAGATCGACCATCTCGCCGATCTGGCGTGGCCTGACGGCAAAGCCGACGCTGACATCGCGCCACTGGACATCCTGCACGACCCTGGCATAACGGCGGCATAGCTCGATCCAGTAAGTGGTGTAGGGGATTTCCTGCCCGACGCGGATGAATGCCGCTTCGCCGTCCAGCGTGCGCAAATCCATGCTGCCGGACTCCGACCACCGGCGCTGGTTTTCTTGCAGTTCTATTTTTGCGCCGCGGCTGCTGCGGCCACGGCTGTCGGGGACGCCGACGCGCACGTCGTGGCCGATTTCGCCCGAGGCGCCAGCCAGCGAAGCTGCCCGGCTGCCGGTTGCGGCATGGCTGACGGTGATGTGCCAGTTGCGACGTTCGACATCCAGCATGCGCACGGTAGCTTCGATGCTGGCGAGCGCATCCGGCTCGGCATTGACGATAAGCTGGTTGGAAAATGCGCTGACCGTGCCGTGGTTGCCCGCCAGCGGTTGCAGTACGGGTAATAGTTCTTCGGCAAAGCGGTGTTGCAGGGTGATGATCTTGAATTGCGGCGCAGCCGTTGCCGTACTCGTCACCAGTGCAAACAGCAGCATGGAAAATAAGCGTTTCATGCCGAACTCAACGCAGCATGCTGGCGGGCCGTTTACCGGTCAGCCTTCGCCCTTCAGGACCAGCATGCCGTATTCGTCCGGGGTAATGGTGCCGCCCATCCTGGCGGCGACACCCGCGTCGCAGGGTGGCAACGCGTCCTGCACGGCGTCGATGCGCTTCCATTGCGGTTCCGGGGTTTCGACACCGGCTTGCGGTACGTACTTGGAGGCTTTGACGCGACTCATTTGATGAATATAGCGCGGGCAGTTGAAGAAAATCTCGGTGATGCTCACGCGGACGATCATGTCGGCTTCCGGGTATTCCGCCAGCAGAGGATCGTTGGGCTGGATGCTGGCTTCGCCGTGCACGCGCACGCGGTGCGGCGTCTCGAAATCGATAAACAGCATGCCGATCTTGGGATTACCCTGAATGTTGCCCATGGACAGGAACATGCCGTTGCCGTCATAGCTGGGAAAAGCCAGCGTCTGCGGATCGACCACGCGCACCAGACCTGGGCTGCCGCCCTTGTACGAGCAAGTCGGGTAGCCGCGGTGATCGATGGTGGTGAGGAAGAAGAAATCCCGGCTCTCGATAAACGGCTGATGCTGCTCGCTAACCTGGTTTTCGACGATGATCTGCTGCACCCGGTCTGCCAGGTTGCGGGTGTCGCGCTCGTCCTGCATCTGGCGATGCTGGGTGCCGTAAATTTCGCTCATGAGAATTCTCCACTGATAGTGATGCGATTGTGCCAGAACTTGTTTGGCCATGGGTGGTGGTCGTTTGCCGGCTCGTGATATAGTGCGCACCTCGTTGATTTAACAGCTTTTCCCATGCTCGACACTCGCCGCTACCTCGAACTGCTCGCCCCCGCCAAGAATGCCGATATTGGAATTGAAGCCATCAACCATGGGGCGGATGCGGTCTATATCGGCGGTCCGGCGTTTGGCGCACGCGCCAGTGCGGATAACGAAATCGGCGACATTGCCAGGCTGGTGGCGCATGCGCACAAATTCAACGCCAGAATTTTCGTCACGCTCAACACCATTTTGCATGACAACGAACTGGAAGCTGCGCGCCGATTGGTCTGGCAGTTATACGATGCCGGTGCCGACGCGCTGATCGTGCAGGATATGGGCTTGCTGGAGCTGGATCTGCCGCCGATCCAGCTGCATGCCAGCACGCAGACCGACATCCGCACCGTGGAAAAAGCGTCGTTTCTCGATCAGGTCGGTTTTTCGCAGATCGTGCTGGCGCGGGAACTGGATTTGCAAAGCATCAGAAAAATTGCCGAGGCGACCACCTGCAATCTGGAGTTCTTCGTCCACGGCGCGCTGTGCGTGGCATTCAGCGGTCAGTGCTTTATCAGCCATGCGCACACCGGGCGCAGCGCCAATCGCGGCGAGTGTTCGCAGGCCTGCCGTTTGCCTTATGCGCTGGAAGACGCGCAGGGCCGCGTCCTCGCCAACGACAAGCATCTGCTGTCGGTCAAGGACAACGACCAGAGTGCCAACCTGCGTGCGCTCATCGATGCCGGGATCAGTTCGTTCAAGATCGAAGGCCGCTACAAGGATATGCCCTACGTCAAAAACGCGACGGCGCATTACCGCACCTTGCTGGACGAGATTCTGGAGGACTTGCCCGGTTACCGCCGGGCATCGAGCGGCCGCTGCACGTTCACCTTTACTCCGCAGCCGGAAAAGACTTTCAATCGCAGTGCCACTGACTACTTCGTCAACGGGCGCCAAGCCGACATCGGCGCGTTCGACACGCCCAAGTTTGCGGGAGAAGAACTTGGCAAGGTGACCAAGGTCGGCCGTGACTTTGTCGAGGTCGAAACCGAAGTCGAACTGCATAACGGCGACGGCATCAGCTTTTTCGACAGCCACAAGGAGTTGGTCGGCCTGCGCATCAACACGGTCGAAGGCAATCGCCTGCACCCCAACGAGATGCCCGAAGACTTGCGTCGCGGCATGACCTTGTACCGCAATCGCGACCATGCCTATTTACGCCTGCTGGAAAAGAAATCGGCCGAGCGCAAAATCGCCGTGAGCATGATTCTGTATGAAACCCGCGACGGTTTCGCCTTGACCGTGACCGACGAGGATGACAACACCGCAACGGCTGAAATCATGCTGGAAAAACAGGTAGCGCAAAACGTGAAGAAAGCCGAGGCCGGGCTGCGTGAGCATCTGGGCAAGGTGGGCGGCAGCGATTTTTCCGTGGATGAAATCTTCCTCGAAATCGCGCAGCCCTGGTTTATTCCCGCTTCGGCGGCCAACCAGTTGCGGCGCGATGCCATCGCCGATCTTGAAGCTGCGCGTTCAGCGGCGTACCAGCGCCCTGCACAACGTGCGGCTGTCGAACCACCAGCGATTTACCCTGAAGATACCCTGAGCTATCTGGCCAACGTCTATAACGCCAAGGCAAGGGCGTTCTATGAAAAACACGGTGTCAAGGCAATTGCCGCAGCCTATGAGGCCAACGAAGAGCTGGGCGAAGTCTCGCTGATGATCACCAAGCACTGCCTGCGTTTCAGCTATGCCATGTGCCCCAGGGAAGCCAAGGGCGTGATCGGGGTGCAAGGCACGATCACCGCCGAACCGATGACGCTGGTCAACGGCAAGGACAGGCTTACGCTGCGCTTTGATTGCAAGAAATGCGAAATGCACGTGATGGGCAAGATGCGTAAACCGGTACTGCAAATGCCGCAACCGCAGGTTGTCCGGTTTTTTGAAAAAATGCCTTGAGAGAGGCGGGTAGGGCCGGTTCGGGTCATGCCTGTTTCAGCAAGGCTTCGAACTCTTCCAGCGGAACCGGCTTGCTGAACAGGTAACCCTGATAAAGGAAACAGCCTTGCTGCTCCAGATAAGCACGCTGTTCTTTCGTCTCTACCCCTTCGGCGATGACTTCCAGGCCCAGATTGTTGGCCATGGCAATAATGGTCTGCACCATGGCGGCGTCATCCTTGTCTGTTGCAATATCCCGCACAAAGCTTTGGTCGATCTTGAGCTGGTCGATCGGCTGTTTATTCAGGCTGGATAACGATGAATAACCGGTGCCAAAGCCGCCCATGGAGAAATGCACGCCCAATTGCCGCAGTGTGTTCATTTTCGTGATGGTATCCTCGATGTCGTCCAGCATCAGGTTTTCAGTGAGTTCCAGCTTGAGTTTGTCAGGCTTGATGGCCGCCTGCTTGATGACCTGACACACTCTTTCCACAAAATCGGCTTGCTGGAACTGCCGGACGCTGACTTTGATTGCCAACTGCAAGTGGCAGGCAAGGGGATTGGACTCCCATGCCTTGAGTTGGGCACAAGCCGACTCCAGCACCCATTGGCCTATGGGCAGGATCATGCCGTTCTCCTCTGCCAGCGGAATGAAGACCAGAGGGGATATCAAGCCTCTTTCCGGACTTTGCCAGCGGATGAGGGCTTCAGCGCCGACCACCTGGCCCTGTTGTGTGGACTGCAACTGGTAATGAAGTACAAACTGGTTCGTTGCCAACGCATGGCGCAGACCGTCTTCAAGTTCTACACGGGCAGCGATTTTGGCTTGCATCTGTGGGTCGTAGAAGCGCATGGCATTGCGGCCCGCATGTTTGGCCTGATACATGGCGATGTCGGCTTGCTTCAACAGCTCGTCAATGGTCGCATCGTGGGCGTTGAATAAAGTGGCGCCTATGCTTGGGGTGCTGTGATATTCGTGAGGGCCGAGCTGATAGGGCTGGTTGAGAGAGGCCAGGATCTTGTCGCCGACAAATTCCGTTTGCGCAGCAGCTTCAATGGGGAGTTGGCTGAGGTTCTCCAGCATGAGGACGAACTCATCGCCGCCCAACCGGGCTACGGTATCGCCTTCGCGTACACAGGATTCAAGGCGGTGGGCAACCTGCTGCAGCAGCAAGTCGCCGATGTCGTGACCCAGCGTATCGTTGAGTGTCTTGAAATTGTCCAGGTCGATGAACAGCAACGCGCCTTCCTTGCCGCTGCGCGCGCTGGATGCCAATGCTTTTTTCAGGCGATCCAGCAGCAGCCTCCGGTTGGGCAGTGCCGTGAGCGGATCGTAGAACGCCAGATGCTTGATTTCATCTGCTGCCGCTTTGCGCAAGGTGATGTCCGTCAATGTGGCAACATAATTCGTGACGGTGCCACCTGAGTCTTTTACGGCGGTGATGGTGAGATATTCCGGGAAGACTTCGCCGGTCTTGCGCCGGTTCCAGATTTCGCCTTCCCAGGCGCCATCGTGGTTGATGCTGTCCCACATCAGGGCATAAAAGGCCTGGTCATGTCGGCCTGAACTGAGCAGACGGGGGGTCTGGCCGATGGTTTCCTCCGCCGTATAACCGGTAATGCTGGTGAAAGCCTGGTTGACCCGCAGGATCACGCTATCGGCATCCGTGACCAGCATGCCTTGCTGGGATTCGAAGGCCGTGGCGGCAATGCGAAGGTCGAGTTCGGCAACTTCTCGCTGTAAAACCTCATTGCGCAAGGCCTTGAGTGAAAACAAAAGAATGCTCGTGCCGGCGAGCAAGCTGAACAACATCACAAATTCAGCGATGGTGCTCTTGAGCGCCGCGGTTTTCTGTTGCTCCTGCGACAACTGTTGCAAAGCATCGTCAAACTCGCGGAGCTTTGCAATCAGCCTTGCGTTCAGAGTGTCAATTTGCCCCTCGGCCACAATGAAGATGGTGGGGCCTATCATGATCAGTCCGCCCATGGACGGCTGCCGATTCTCCGATTCGGAAATTACTGCCTGGAACGCATCGCCGATCAACTTCAGCCGTTGCTGCAGAATGGGGCTGTTGAGGGGGAGCTGCTGCATTTTCGATAATTGATCCAGGATGCTTTTACGCGCCTGATTCATCCGCTCGAAAGAGTTCCCGTCAAGGGTGCGCAGATATAGCGCTATGTTGGCTTTATGCTCGAACGATGTGGTTTGAATGCTTTTGGAAAGGTTGAGCAGCTGGTAGGTGCGCTCCACGGATAATGCCGCAAGTTTGCTTTGCTCGATGCTGTGCAGCATGGCCGCGATTGAAACGGCCAACATTCCCAATGACAGGGCAATTTTCAACCACATTGTTTTTGACTTGTGCATGGCAAAAACTTCAAAGGAAAGTCGTTAGCAATGGACGCACGCCAAGTGCGCTATTTTCGTCGCCAATCCAGTTTGCAGCATAACTTAATTCTTGCAGGTATTGGGGCTCCGATGGCTCATCAACATTCGCCGACATGACTTTCCAGAGACACATCCTGCCTGATGGGAATATAAACCCGGAAGCAGCTACCCTGGTTTTCCCCGGCGGATTCGGCCACGATGCGGCCACCGTGATGTTCTACAATCTTGCGACAGAGTGCGAGACCGAGACCGGTGCCTTCGTAAGCCGCGCGTGACTGCAAACGCTGAAATACCTGGAACAGCCGGCCGATCTGGTCGGGATGGATGCCTACACCGTTGTCGGCGACACTGAAGCGCCATTCATTGCCAGCCATTTCGCTGTTGACGGTAATTTCCGGGGTGCGACCGGCGATACGGTATTTGACGGCATTGCCAACCAGGTTTTGAATCAGCCGCATCAGTTCGTCGCGGCTGACAAAAACGCGTGGCCATTCCCCGTTGATGTGGAGTTCGGCCTGCGCCTCGGCTATCGCCGGCTGCAGAAAGCGCAAGGCCTCATCGAGCAGTTCCCGGCTTTCGATCCATTCCGGCGGTTCGCCCAGGCGGCCTACTCGCGAATATTCCAGCAGTCCCACCAGCATCTTGTCGAGACGATGGGCGCCATCGATGGCGTAGTGGAAGTTGCTCCGTTGTTCGTCGTCGAACTGATGGCCAATGCCCATCTCGATCAGCTGCAGGTAACTGGATATCATGCGCAGGGGCTGGCGCATGTCGTGCGAGATGGCATAGCTGAACTGTTCCAGTTCGGCGTTGGAGCGCTTGAGCTCCTTTTCCGCCAGTTTGCGTTCTGAAATATCGCGGGCGACATTGGATGCCCCCGTGATTCTGCCGTTCTCGTCGTGAATCGGTGAAATGGTGACGGATACATCGATGGGTTCGCCGTTTTTGTTGATGCGGACGGTTTCGATATGGTCTACCGACTCCCCGCTGGCGATACGCGCCAGGATGCGCGCCTCCTCGTCGATCAGCTCGGCCGGAAACAGCTTGGTCATGGGCTGGCCGATCATTTCTTCCGCCTTGTAGCCGAAAATGGCTTCCGCGCCCGGGTTCCAGCTGGTGATGATGCCATCCATGGTCTTGCTGGTGATGGCATCGGTGGATGACTGCACGATGGCTTCAAAACGCTTGGTGATGGCCTCCAGGCGCTTGCGTTCGGTGATGTCCTCGGAGATGCCCAAAAGAAACTGCGGCTGGTCTTGTCCATCGCGAAGCGCAAGTTTCTTGGTGTGCAGGATGCGGGTGCCGCGCGACGTTTCGATCGGCTCTTCGGCGATATCCACGACATCCATTTGCTGCAGGACTTGCTTGTCCTTGCCTATGAAGAAGTCGGCCTGCTCTTTCGGGAAAAAGTCGTGATCGCTACGGCCTATCATTTCATCTCGGCGACGTCCCAGCAGCATCTCGCCGGCGCGGTTCAGCAGCACGAAACGCATATCCGGAACCTGTTTGAGGAAGATCATCACCGGGATGTTGTTGACGATGCTGTCGAGCAGGTTGTTGCTCTCCTTGAGCTTGTCGGTCTGGACCTGTACCAGATCCTTCTCGATTTTCAGTCTATGGTTGACCAGCAGCAGGCGAAACCCGAGTAGCAGCAGCAAGCCGGCCGCAAGCGTGGCTATGCTGATGGCCAGGCGGTATTTTTCCCAGACGTCGCGCAAGGAAAATGCCGCCTCCAGGTCAAAGGGCGGCATACGCAGTTCGGCCAGCATGTCCTCGACCGACCCGTAATCCGAAGGAACATCGAAACCATGGATTCCCAGCGCCTGCGTGAGTGCCTTGCTTTCCGCGATATTGAGCAGAAACGAAACCAGCTTGCGTTCCAGAACTCTGTTGGTGTGTGGTTGTGCGGCAAACATCCATTCAGGATAAAGCCGCGTCGATACGTAATCTGGAAAGCCCGGCAGATTGCGCTGGTGGATGACTCTGATCCTGGCGAGATCCAGTTTGCCTTCGCTTGCCATGTCTTCGAGCAGGCCGGAGCGCACGAAACCGATCTCTGTCTGCCCCGAAAGTACGGCATTGACCACGTTGTCCTGCGGCGGCTTGGTAACGATAAGGCGGATGTCCTGCGGCAGGCTCAGGCCACTCTGATGGAGTTCATAAGCCTGCATCTGATAGCCGCCAAAAGAATTCGTTGAAATGGCGGCCACCGACTTGCCGCGCACGTCTTCCAGGTCATGAATATCCGTGCGTTCGGCACGGGTGAAAATAACTCCGCCAAACGAGGTGACGGGTTTGCCTTGCCTGAAATTGCTCAGCGAGAGGAGCGGTGCCGATAGGCCGAATTGATGGTTCAAAAGCACGAACTGGCTGGGGTTGGTGAGAATGAAGTCGATTCTCCGCGAAGCTATTGCCTCGGTGAGTTCATCCACCGTATAAGCCTCGACGATGAAGTGGTATCCGGGAATCGCCTGGTCGAGAGCGGGCGCCAATGGTGCCCACTGGGCCTGTACCAGGGCTTTGGGGCGATAGGCCTGAATGCCGATTATTACCTTTTCCTGGGCAAGGGCAGATGCTGCCGCCAGTAGCAGGCAGCAGGCCGCGAACCAGTTTCTGGCGTCGTGGGTCATGCAGCTCTTTTCGGCAGATATTCCGGCCGCAATAGATTATTGAGGTCTGCGGGTTTATGCAGGATGCCGGCTTTCTGCATCGTGTCGACAATAATCCTGGCGCCACTTAACAACTCCGGCCTGGAGCCGGTCAACAGCCGGGTATTGTTGGCAAGATTTGGTAATACCAGGCCTTTGAAAGTGCTCATGACTTGTTCCGGCGGCAGTTTGAGACGTGGAGCCAGTTGGTAAGTGGCGTCGTCTCCGCTGGTGTTGAGGTATTTGAGTCCCTTCAGGTGGGCGGAAACCAGATGACGTATGGCATCCTTGTGCGCGCTATCCAGCAGCGTGGAGCGTATGGCCAGCACATCGACAATGATGTTGGGAATGCTGCGGCTGTCGAACAGGCGCTGTGCGCCCATCGCCATGATCTGGCTGGCGGCGGGCTCGTAGGTGACGGCGGCGTCGATCTCGCCGCGGCTCCAGGCACCGGCATGCTGGTCGACGGTGAGCGAAACCGGCGTGATGTCGCCGATGGAGAGGCTGGCTGCCTGCAGTACCTGGTAGAGCATCAACGCGCCGAGCGCGCCGTCTTCCACTGCTATCCGATGCCCCTTGATGTCGGCGAGTGTCTTGATAGCCGGGCGTGCCAGAAACTGGTCGGCACCGGCCGAGATGTCGCAGACCAGCACCACCGACAGAGGAATGCCGTTATCGCGAGCCCGCAGCACTTCGTCGAGCGTCAGGCCGGCGCCATCGATTTTGCCCTGTTCCAGCAGCTTCAAAGAATCGGTGGCGGAACCGGTTTGAACCAGCTTTACCTGCTTCTCGTCCAGCCAGCCCATGCTTTGTGCCAGCGGCGTGGGTTCGTAACCGGGCCAGACATGCAGGCCGATCGTGATGGGCTTTGCCTGGAACGCGCATCCCGGAAGCAGCGGCACGCACGCCAACCCACCCAGCAGGGCCAGGAATCGGCGGCGAGTGAGGCATGCTCTCGGGCTCGGGGTATCCATGATTGGCACTATACAAAATAAAATCGTCAGTGCATATCAGCGAAAACTGATATTTATGAATGGCTGTATGGCTGCTGGAGCAAAGCCTCGAACTCCTCGATCGGTAGCGGCTTGCTGAACAGATAACCCTGGTATGTCTGGCAGCCATTCTGTTTGAGCAAATCCAGCTGGGCTTCGGTTTCCACGCCTTCTGCAATCACGTGCAGATTGAAGTTGTTCGCCATGTCGATAATAGTCTTGACCATCACGGCATCGCTCGCATCTGTTGTCATGTCGCGGACGAAACTTTGGTCGATCTTGATTTGATGCAGCGGCAATTGCTTCAGATAGGACAGCGATGAATAGCCTGTGCCGAAATCGTCGAGCGACAGCCTGACACCAAGCACATGCCGCAGTGCCAGCATTTTTGCGATCACGAAATCCAGGTCGCCCAGCACCACGCTTTCGGTCAGTTCCAGTTTGAGCTGAGACGGCTCTATGCTGAACTTTTCCAGGACAGCCTTGACCTGCTCGACGAAGTCGGCCTGCGAGAACTGTTGCGCGCTGACGTTGATCGCAAGCACCAGATCGCGGGTCCGCGGGTCGGTGCGCCATGCCTCCAGTTGCCGGCAGGCGGACTCCAGCACCCAGGTGCCTATGCTCAGTATCAGCGAGCTTTCTTCCGCGATCGGGATGAACTGTGCGGGCGACACCATGCCGCGCCTGGGGTGTTTCCAGCGGATCAGTGCCTCCGCGCCGATGGGGCGATGATTCTGATCCATCTGGACCTGGTAGTACAAATGGAATTGCTGCTCGGCGATGGCTAGCCGCAGGTCGGATTCCAGCGCAGCTCTGGTTTCCACCAGTTGCTGCATCTGCGGGTCGAAGAACTGCACCTTGTTCCGGCCGGAGCCCTTGGCCTGGTACATTGCCATGTCGGCACGCTTGACCAGTTCATCCACCGAATCCTGATTGCCGAAAAAGAGGCATACGCCGATGCTGGGGGAGCTGTGATGCGTGGTTTCCCTGAGCTGATAGGGCGCGGCCAGGACTGCGCGTATCTTCTCGGCGATCTGGGCGATATGGCGCGAGGTTTCTTCCGCATCCTCGCTGATGCCTTCTATGAGCACCACGAACTCGTCTCCGCCGAGACGGGCCACGGTGTCCACTTCGCGCACGCAATATTTGAGGCGATGGGCCACTTCCACCAGCAGCATATCGCCATGGCTATGGCCAAAGGCATCGTTGATGGTCTTGAAGTTGTCCAGATCCAGAAACAGCAGCGCGCCGTACTGGCGGTGGCGCGCCGACAGAGAGAGCGCGAGGCTTAGGCGGTCGAACAGCAGGCGCCGGTTGGGCAGTCCGGTCAGCGTATCGTTGAACGCCAGATTGTGGATCTCCTCCTCGGCCTGCTTCCGTTCGGAGATGTCGGTGAAGATCGCGACGTACTGGGTGGTCCTGAATTCCCTGTTTTTAACTGAAGTGATCGTCAATTGCTTGGGATAGATGTTTCCGTTTTTGTGCCTGTCCCACATCTCGCCGCTCCAGGCGCCTGTGCTCAGCAACGTTTGCCACAGCTCGACATAGAAGGCTTTGTCGTGCCGGCCGGAGCTGAGAATGCGCGGGTTCTTGCCGATCACTTCGTCCGCACTGTAGCCGGTGGTTTTCTCGAATGCCCGGTTGACGCGAACTATGTTGGCATCGGCATCCGTAATCATGATGGCTTCGTGGGTTTCAAATGCGGTTGCGGCAACGCGCAATTCGTTTTCAGCCTGCTTGCGTTCGCTGATATCCCGGAAAAACGCAAACATCTGTTTCGACTCAGCCATATAGTTGACCGACACCTCGACATCGAACTCATGGCCATCCCTGTGACGATGGCGTGTCTCGAAGAGGTCGGATCCCTGCGCCAGGATTTTGGTAATGTGGGCCTGCACCGCCGCCTGGTCTTCAATCGCTTCCAGCTGACTGGTGTGCATCTTTTCCAGTTCTGCGACCGCGTATCCCGACATATCCGCATAGGCCTGGTTGGCCTCCAGCAGGTTGCCTTCCAGATCGATCACCCAGAAACCATCGCGGGCGGTATCGATCACCAGCTTGTGGCGTCTCGATATCTCCTCGGACAATTTTCGTTCGGTGATGTCCTGGATCGTGCCGACAGACCGAAGCGGGTTACCTGCGGTATCAAAATACGTAATGCACCGCTCGGCAACCCATTTGACACGGCCATCGTGCATCTGCAGGCGGTGAGTGATTTCGTATGGCTGCCTGTTTTTCAGCGAATTTGTATACGCGAGGTTGACTGCTTCCCTATCCTCCGGGTGGATGGCATTGAGAAAGCCCTCGTAAGTAGCGTGGAACCAGCTTTTATCAATTTCGAACAACTGGAAGATTTCGTCGGACCACAGCAGTTCGCCGGTGACGATGTCCAGTTCCCAGCTACCAAGATGGGAGATACGCTGGGCGTCGTTCATGCGAGCCTCGCTCGCAATCAGGCGCTTGTTCATCCTGGCTGCGGCCTTGAGCGCACGGGCACGGCCTTTCACCAGCAGCCATGTCAGCAAAGTCAGCAGCAGGCTGATGCCGATACCGCCAAATGCGACCAATTCCAGGCTTTCCTTGTCCAGTAGCGCCGAGAATTCCGGTGATGGATGGACTGAAATCGTCCATGTACGGTTGGCAATCTGGATGGGTTTGGTGGCGGCGAAGGGATATTCGTTATTTGTGCCGGGGCGGTGATTATTGTTCGGGCCATAAAGCCTGGTCTGGTCCGACAGGGTTTCCCCATCATAGACTGCAATCTCAAGGCCGAGGTTGCGTGGAATATCGCCGATGGTCGCATCCATCAGGTCATCCATGCGGAAGGTTGCCGTGATCCAGCCAGCAATGTTGGCGCGCCTCTCGGCAAGCGATTCGTGCGGCCTGCCGTTGGTATAAATGGGCAGCACCATGACCACCCCGGCCTGAGGGCTTGCCGAGGATTCGGTGGACAAGATTGTTTTGCCGGTCAGTGTGGCCGTGCCGGTGTCGCGCGCCTGATTTTTCGCGGTACTTCGTTTCGCTTCTGCGCAGGTATCCAGCCCCAGGGTCGATTGATTTGTCGTAGTAAAAGGTTCTACATAAGTTACCGGGCAGTAGGTATCCCGATTACCGCCGGGGCGAATGGCGAATTGGGGAAAGCCCGCCTTGTGCATGGCATCGAGATACCTGGTTTTTTGTGCGGCAGGAACAAACTGCAGGTATTGCACACTCTGGAAGCCGGGGTAGTTTTCCGGCAAACGCATGGCATCGATATAACTGCGAAACTCCTCGCGTTCTACACTCTCGGAACTGGAATACAAGCCCTGCACTCCTTGCAGCACTTGTTCGTAAGTCTGCAGGTGGCGGGTGATATGGCTGACGGTATCCAGCACGCGATAGTCGAACCTGGTCTGCAGTTTTGCGATGGCTTCCTGCTGAGCGTATTGCCACAACTGGTATGTTCCTGCCAGCGAGCCTGCCAGCACCAGCCAAGGCAGCCACGTGCTGAAGTAGGGCAAGACAAACTTCTGTGTGTCGCCTGCGATCGGGGAGGATTGGTTCACAAGGGGAAATTATTACAGAAAATGTGATGGTGGTGTGCTAGCTTCCTTTTTTGGCATGGGGTATATACCGGATAGTAAAAAATCAGGAACCCTCGATTTTTCTGTTTTTGCGACCAGTCATTCGGTAGGTCGGCGCATGGTGGCGGCCAGCAGTTGCTGCTTGTCGCGATGCCATAGTCTGATGCTGAATGCCGTGATCGGCGGCTCCTTCGCCGCATTCGTCCGGCGATATTCAAGAGGCAGGCAGTTGTCGACAAAAGAGTCGCCGGGTTGAAGCAGCGTGTCCATGCTGTCGACTTGTTGCCGGCCCTCGGGCCACTGGCGAGTCATCGACGCAAGGCCGCGCGGTACGCGTACCGGCAGTTCGAATCCGTCGGGGTGCCAGTTTAACGTGAACGGGATCGGAGGCTTGTCCGTCGGCACCGACACCCGGTCGGAGCGGACTAGCCCGCCTTCGGCCGTTTGCCAATAGATACGCCAATGCGGGGGAGGCGTCCATGCCGGCCAGAACACATGAATATCTTCTCCGCTTCGGCACATGAGGCTGCCGCTGCTATCGCCGGTACGCAGATACTGCCCGCCGACCTCCAACTCGATATGGTCGATGCTCACTCCAGGTGGAGCCTGCCAGTGCTCGGTCCACACTTCGCCGATATCGGGCAGGATGAATCGCCGCTGGTCCATGATCCGGTGGAGCAGGGGGCTTTCGTCTGCCAGTGCAAAACGCGTCTGCTGCACCGTACTGGCGACCTGGAATACCCAGGGCTGCAGGATTTGCGCGAGCATCGCCGGCCCGACCGACATCATCAGGCCACTTAGCCCGACCCGCGTGATCTCCTGGCTTGTGAGTTGCGGCCTTAGCAGACTCCCCACCATCCGGTGCAAGCCAAAATACACCAGCGGCCCCGCGCTGAACATTAGCAAATAGAATGCGGCGAGCGCCATTTCCCCGCCAATGATGCGCGCCGGCAGGATGATAGCCAGAACGGTCAATATCCCGATCGGGATGGTCGATACCCTCAGCCAGAGCCATGGTCCGGCCTTGCCGCGAGCGGCGAACCAGCGCCGCTCGGCGCGGATGGCAAAGCCGATGGCGATCAAAGCCGCTCCGGCCAGCACGATCCAGATTGGCAGCACCATGTTCGCTAGATCATTCATTGCATCCCTCCTTCCAAGGCTCAAGACCGGACGCCACAGACTATACCGGCTGGCCGTATGGCGCGAAAGGTTCTATGCTGCTGGTTTTCAGCCATAGAGAAAGAAATCGCAATGCCTGTGAAATTTGCCCTAGTCGTTATAGCCTGCCTGCTGTCAAGCCAGGCATTGGCCCAGCCCAGCGTGCAGATCAACACCAGCCTCGGTGCCATTGTCGTGGAGCTGGATAGCGAGAAAGCACCCAGGACAGTGGCGAATTTTCTCGAATACGTGAAGAGCAATCATTATTCCGGCACCGTCTTTCATCGCGTGATCCCGCGGTTCATGATCCAGGGCGGCGGCATGACCAGGGACATGCAGGAAAAACCTACCCGCGCCCCGGTCAGGAACGAAGCCGATAACGGGCTGGCCAACGAGATAGGTACTATCGCCATGGCACGCACCGCCGATCCGCATTCGGCAACTGCGCAATTCTTTATCAATGTTGCCAACAACGGTTTTCTCAACCACACGTCGAAAGACGAGCGGGGCTGGGGCTATGCGGTATTCGGCAAGGTTACCCAGGGGATGGAGGTGGTCAACAAGATCGCGAAATCGCCGACCTGGCCGGGCGATGTACCCACCCAGCCGATCATCATTGAATCCATCGTGTTGAAATAAGTATCGTATCCGGCCTTTTGAAGCCGGCGACTGAACAGCCGGCGCGTAATATTGCGCTAGGCCTGGTTGCCTATTTCGATGCTGCTCAGCCTGAACTTGAAGCTTGCAGGGTCGCGGCCATCCAGGCGGGTCTCGCCGAATTCGGCATAGGGATACATCAAATACGGCAGGGGTTGGCTGGCTTTGGGGTTGAGGTCAAAATCCCTGGCGTTGTTGAAGCCGACCCAGTTCATCTCCCAGTAGCCGAACAGGCGCTTGCGTAGTTCGACGATTTTCGGATCGGTGATGGCCAGTTTTGTTTCCAGCACGGCTTTGCGTACATCGGCCGGATCTACCGGCACCCAACCGTAACGAGGCGAGAAATACTCGGCGCGGCAATGCTGGGCCTTGGAAATATCCCCGGCCTTGCCCAGGCATTGGAACTGTTCGGATTCTGCCACGCGTACCCCATACATCTCGCGTGCGGGGATGCCGGCGGCCCGTGCCAGCCCGACAAACAGCGAATTGAGGTCCGCGCATTTTCCGCCAAGGTATCCGGTTTCAAGCATGGTCTTGATGTTGCCCATGCCACACCCTTTGGTCGCGGGGTCGCGGAAGGTGTTGTCGACAATCCAGTCGTAGATGGCGCGTGCCTTGTCGTCCGGGGAAGCGATCCCCTTGACGATCTTGCCGGCAGTTTCGGACACGATACCGTCCACCGGCATGTGTTCGGTTGGCTGGAGATAAAGGGCAGCTTCCTCGGTGTCGCGCAGCGAGCGCCCGGCAGGCGCCATTTGGCGGTTACGCGTAGCTACTTGCGTAGTAACGGTAACCATTTTCGCTGATTCATTGCTGTCCCACCTGGCGCTGAATGCGGGAGCCTGATAGACCGGATCCCAGTTGAGTGCCGCATTGGCCGTACCCGCCTGCCAATGCGTGGAAAGGACACGCTGGTAGTCGCCGGCGTTGTTCGGCAGCGGCAACCAGATCCGTCCCGAGCCATTCTGCACAGAGAGGTCAACCTCGTAGGTCAGTTCGAAAGTGCGCCAGCCAGCCCCCGGCCTGATTGCCGCAGCCAATGCTTGCGGTGTAGCGGTCAACAGTGGGCTCAGTGCGGCTAGACGAAGAAATTCACGGCGCTTCATTTTATGGAGAATCACGGACTTGAAGGGAGTGGATTTTACCGAAAACAGAGCGATCAGACTCCAAAAACAATCAAGCCTGTTTCAATAGTGCTTCAAATTGCTCGATGGGGACAGGCTTGCTGAACATGAATCCCTGGAAGTGCGTGCAGTCGTGGCTCAGCAGGAATTGTCTCTGATCTTCAGTCTCGACGCCTTCGGCGATCACGTTAAGGTTCAAGCTTTGCGCCATGGCGATGATGGTGCGCACAATCGCTTTGTCGTTGTTATCCGAGGCAATATCCCGTACAAACGATTGATCGATCTTGAGTTGGTCCAGCGGCAGCATTTTCAGGTATTGCAGAGAAGAGTAACCAGTACCGAAGTCGTCCAGCGAGAACTGGATGCCGATTTCCTTCAATGCGATCATGGTTGCAATGGTGTCCTCGATATCGTTCAGCAGCAGGCTTTCGGTCAGTTCGAGCTTGAGAAGCCTGGGGTTGACGGCGTGGCGCTGCGTGGCGGCTTTGACCTGTGCGACAAAGTCAGCCTGCCGGAATTGCTTGGCGCTCACATTCACGGCCAGTACCAGATCCCGGGTCAGCGCATCGTTTTGCCACGATTTGATCTGGGCGCATGCCGTATCCAGCACCCATTCGCCGATGGGCAATATCAGGCCGGTTTCTTCCGCCAGCGGAATGAATTGTGCGGGTGACACCAGGCCACGCTCGGGATGTAACCAGCGAATCAATACCTCGGCACCTACCGGGTGATGCGAGCGGTCCACCTGGATTTGGTAATACAAATGGAATTGCTGTTTTTCCAGTGCCTGACGCAACGCGTTCTCAAGGACGACACGGTTGTTGAGGGTTTCCTGCATGCCTGGATCAAAGAAGCGCAGCGAGTTGCGTCCGGCCTGCTTGGCCTGATACATGGCGATGTCTGCCTGTTTCAACAGTTCTTCCACGCCTTGCTCGTGATCATTGAACAGGGTAATGCCTATGCTGGGGGTGCTGCGGTATTCGAGCGAGGCCAGCTGGTATGCATGGTTGAGGGCGGCAAGGATTTTGTGGCCTGTAGTTTCGGCCTGGGTTGCAGCCTCAACCGGATGTTCGCTCAAATCTTCCAGCATCACCACGAACTCGTCGCCGCCCAGACGGGCTACGGTATCGCCTTCACGCACGCAAGAGGTCAGGCGGCTTGCAACCTGTTGTAACAGCAGGTCTCCCATGTCGTGGCCAAGAGTGTCGTTTAACGACTTGAAGTCATCCAGATCAATTAGCAGCAGAGCCCCGTCCAATCCGCTGCGCGAGCTGGAAGCCATGGCCAGCTTGAGTCTGTCGATGAGCAGGCGCCGGTTGGGCAGGCGGGTAAGCGGATCGTAGAACGCCAGTTGCTGGATTTTTCCTTCTGACTCTTTGTGTCGAGTGATATCGGTAATCGCACCGACATAATTCGTAATGATGTCGTTCGAGTCTTTTACTGCGTTGATACTGAGGTGCTCCGGATAAACCTCGCCATTCTTGCGCCGGTTCCAGATTTCGCCGTCCCATGAGCCAGTATCCACAATGCTTTTCCACATGGTGGCGTAGAAATCTGCATCATGGCGCCCTGAACTAAGTATGCGCGGGGTCTTCCCGATAACGTCTTCTTCAGTGTAACCGGTGATGTTGGTGAAAGAACGGTTCACCTTCAGGATTACGCCGTCAGCATCGGTAACTATTTTGCCTTCCTGTGTTTCAAAGGCGGTAGCCGAAATGCGGAGGTCTTTCTCTGTCTGTTTGCGTAAGGTAATGTCTACCATGATGCCGCGTAGCCAGCGTGGGGCGCCGTCCTCATCCATCACCGCCACGATATCGCGCAGCCACACCGTGCGGCCATCCCGGGCAATAAACCGGTACTCGAAATCGTGCCGTTCCAGCCGCTCTGTATACGCGGCACAATACGCAGGTGCCCAATTCATGTCGTCCGGATGCAGGTGTGCAACCCAGAAGCCCGGTTTTAGCCAGTCCTCAACCGGAAAACCCAGCAAGCGCTCGGCCTGATCGCTGACAAAAGTAAAGTCAAAGGTTTTGGCGTCTGCTTCCCATACGATGCCATCGGTGGAGTGCACCATATCCCTGAATCTTTGTTCGGAATCCTTGAGGGCCATCTCCACCTGTTTGCGTTGCGTGATATTGTGGCCGATGCCCAACACGCCGATCAGATTGCCATGAGCATCAAACATCGGAGTCTTGGTGGTCTCAAGCAGTTCCTGATGGCCATCGTTGGCAAAGGTGACCCATTCTTCATTGGTGTTTGGGCCCCCCTTGGATATGGCGATTCGATCATTTTCACGAAAGGAATCTGCGAGACTCCGGTCGACAAAGTCGTAATCGGTCTTGCCCAGGATATCTGGCTCGGATGCACCGAAGAACAGCTGAAAACGTGGATTGCATGCCAGGTAGACACCGTCGACATCTTTGAGCCAGATCATGTCCGGCAGGGTGTTTATCAAGGTACTCAGTCTGGTCCTGGCTTCGAGCAGCAGCCTTTCCCTCTCGCGCAACTCTTGCGTGATGGCATTCGCCAGGCTGTGTTCTTGCTGGTGCCAGCGGAGCCATTGCCAGACTAGCAGCGACAAAATTGCACTCAGTAAAATCCCGGCTATCCGGGTGTGATAGTAGGTGGTGGCAAGACCGGTAGCGAGAGCCAGAAAGGGAAGCAGCTTAATGAGGAGTGAACGTGCCATGACTCATTTTCGGAATTCAAGAGGCGATAGTCCCCTTTCGTCGTCAATTTCCTGTTTGACAGCACAATGGAAAGCCTTGCCAAAGCCTACAGTTTTTTGTGCTTTTATAAGGGTGACGCGAAGTTTATACCAAACCGCATAAAAAAGATCGGTAATCGAGCCATCGGGCGAATACCCGCTTTAAAGCTGAATTTCCTGCCTCAGCGTCTTTAACAGCTCAAGCAGGCCATCCTTCAGGCGGTGCAGTTCGGCCAGCTTTGCCAGCGCTTCCGCGCTTCGGCCCTGGGCAAGCAGCGTGCACTGTGTCAGCGCCAGCGCATGTACCTGCCGGTGCAGGGGTTCGATGGCCAGGAAGGCCGGGTGGGAACCGTAGCGGGACCGGCCATTCGCCTCCAGCCACATGCCGAAATGGCACTGGTGATGATCCAGTGGCGGTGCATCCCGTTCGCCCCTGAGGTGTTGCTCCATGGCATTGACCCAGAAGCGGTGTTCGGCCCCGGCATACAGTAGCGGTAAATCGTCACGGCGCACTTCAGGCAGGTTGTTCCAGGATGGAGAGGTGCTCCAGGCCGCTGCCCAGCCCGGCAGTTCATCTGCCGGCATGGGGCGGGCAATGCCGTAGCCCTGTGCCCGTTCGCAACCGAGTTGCAGCAGCATTTCGCCATGTTCGACAGTTTCTACCCCTTCAGCGATGACCTCGCGGCGGAAGGCCGTGGCCAGACCGATTACGCCTTCGAGAATGGCCAGGTCGTCCGGATCGTCCAGCATGTCGCGGACGAAACTCTGGTCGATCTTGAGCAGTTTCACCGGCAAGCGTTTCAGGTAGGTCAGCGATGAATAACCGGTGCCGAAATCGTCCAGCGCGAAACCGATGCCGATTTCCCGACAGGTTTCGATGAGTTTGGAGACTTTCGCCAGGTCTTCCAGCGCGCTGGTTTCCAGTACTTCCAGTTCAAGGTCTCCCGGTCTGACATCCGGATGGGCCGCCAGCAGGTCACGCAGGCGGTCGACGAAATTCGACTGCTGCAACTGGCGCGCGCCGATATTGACGCTTACCGGGATGTCCAGCCCGGCTTCGCGCCACAGTTCCATCTGGGTGAGGGCGGTATCGATCACCCATTCGCCGATTTCGACGGTCATCGGATGATCCTCGATGACCGGCAGGAACATGGCCGGAGACAGCAGCCCTCTTTCCGGATGTTGCCAGCGGATCAGAGCCTCGGCGCCAATGACCTTGCCCGTACGCATATTGACCTTGGGTTGGTAGTACAGCAGGAATTCGCGCGCGTGCAGGGCGCGGCGTATGTGTTCCTGGCTTTCGTGATGGAAGCGGATGCTGCTGTCCTGCTCGGCGTCAAACACGTGGTAGCGGTTCTTGCCGGCCAGTTTGGCCTGATACATGGCCTGGTCGGCCTGGCGCAGCAGTTGATCGGCATCGACATCTTCCGTTTGCGGATAAAACGAAATGCCTAGGCTGGCCGAAACCTGGAGCATCAGCTCGTCGATATGCACCGGCTGGGCTGCGGCTGCGAGCAGGCGGGTGAGCATCGGCACGCAGGCTTCCGTATCCGGCAAATCGGTCAATACCGCGACGAACTCGTCGCCGCCCAGGCGGGCGAGGGTGTCGCCTTCGCGCAGGGCCTGCTTCATGCGGACGGCCAGTGCGATCAGCAGCTGGTCGCCGGCTTCATGCCCGTGGTTATCGTTGATGGCCTTGAACCCATCGAGATCGAGATAGGCCACTGCCAGCAATTGTCCGCGCCGCTGCGCCTGCACCATGCCCTGGTGCAGGCGGTCGGCGAGCAGCACCCGGTTCGGCAGGCTGGTCAGCGCGTCGTAATGGGCGATGTGTTCGAGCTGCTTCTGGTGCTCCTTGTGCGACGTGATGTCGGAAAACAGCGCCACGTAACGCAGCGGGTTACCCTGGGCGTCGCGTACGGCACTGATGGTCTACATTTCGGCAAACACCTCGCCGTTCTTGCGCCGGTTCCAGACTTCGCCATACCAATGGCCTTTATCGATCAGGTCGTGCCACATGACAGCGTAGAACTCTTTTTTCTGGCGACCCGAGTTGAGGATGCGCGGGTTCTGGCCCAGCACTTCGTCACGACTGTAGCCGGTGATGCGGGTGAAGGCGTCGTTGACATCGAGGATGGTGCCGTCCGGTTCGGTGATCATGATGCCCTCGCGCGAATGCGTGAAGACGCTGGCTGCGAGGTGGAGTTTTTCTTCGGCCTGCTTGCGGGCGGTAATATTCAGCCCCGTGCCGCGTAGCCCGATGACTGTCCCGTTCTGATCATGGAAAATCGCGCCGTGTACTTCCTCCCACACGACCTCGCCAGACTTTGTGATGTCGCGGTGTTGAAGTTTGAAAGGGGACTTGTTGGCGATGGCGTGACGGACGATCTCGCTAACAGGCTGAATGTCATCCATGGGCATGAATTCCAGCGGAGTATGGCCTAGCAGTTCATCCGGCGGGTATCCTTTCACATTGGCAGATTGGTTGGACACATAGGTGTAGACCATGTTGGCATCGATCTCACACAGATATGCGCCCGCCGCCTCACTCATGTCGCGGAAGCGCTGTTCGCTTTGGCGTTGGGTTTCTTCTGCCTGTTTGCGCTCAGTGATGTCGCGTGCGATGCCAAGTACCCCGACTAGATTGCCATCGGTATCAAGCATCGGAGTCTTGGTGGTTTCAAACAATACGTGCCGGCCATCGGCGAAGATTTTCCATTCCTCATTGCTGCTTGGTTTGCCGGCAGCGATCGCTTTGCGATCATGTTCGCGGTAGATGTCCGCCAGTTCCTTGTCAAACAAGTCATAATCGGTCTTGCCGATGACATCGGCTTTGCTGATGCCGAAGACACGCTCGAACATCGGGTTGCAGTCCAGATAGATGCTTTCCGTGTTCTTCAGCCAGACCAGGTCGGGAATGGCATCGAAAATGGCTTGCAGCTTGTGCTGGGAGGTGGTGATTTCTGCCGTACGCTGTGCTACCAGTGCTTCAAGCTGTTGCTTGTGCATTCTCAGTTCGACCAGCAATTTCGCCAGATAGCCCAGGAGCAGGCTGAACAGCAGGCCGATGGAGATCTTGAACATCAGGCCGAACGGGTCACCCCAACCCTTGGCCGGGGCGATGCTGATTGTCCAGGTGCCATTGGGCATGTCGAATGAGCGTGCCATGGGGTCGATTGGCGGAGAAGGGGATGCGGCAATGACCTCCTTCTGGCGGGTGTCCGGATGGATACGCCACAGTTCGTAGTTGAGTCCCTGCTCGGCCAGCCGGTCAAGCTGCGCATCGTAGAACACCTCCGGAAAGCGGATCAGCACGGAAGTGAATCCCCAGAATGTCCGCTGGCCCTTGCCTTCGCCGAGGAATACCGGCAGGCGTCCGACCGCACCTGTGCCGCCTTGAACGAGGTTGAACGGCCCGGCCAGCGTGAGTTGTCCGCTGTCGCGTGCGAGAAAGGCCTCCTTGTCGCGGGTCGGGTCTTGCAACAGATTGTGGCCTATGGCTTTCTCGTTGCCGGCCAGCGGGACGATGTGCTGCACGATGCCGCCGGGAGCCAGTTGCAGCGATGATGCGTCCGGATAATAAGGTGGCAGCTCGCGGGCAGTGACGTCGAAGTCGCGGATATTGCCGTTGCCCTGTTGCACCAGGGCCGCCAGTGCATAGGTCGCCGACAGGGCACGGTCAATGTTGCGTTGAATGATGTGGGCATGATCGTCGGCCTGGTCGGCAAACTGAACGCGTTGTTGCTGGGAGCGCTGCTGTTCCGATTGCCTGACCAGCAGCCCCGCGACTGCGGCAGCGATCAGAAATACGATGAATGCCACGAGCAGCGGTCGTCCGGCTTGCGGCACGGCGGGGTTGGCTGCCGCAGTGATCGGGTTGTTCGCGGCCGGGGCAAGGCGCCGGGCCAGCATGAACACCAGTGCGCCGGTGACGGCGACGAACAGCAGGCCTTTGGCTATTTCAATACGACTCTGGACCAAGGGGTCGGCAACGACGGTCGTCAGCAGGTAGCCTGAGATGATGATCCACAGCGCAGCAAAGGCAGCATAGCGCAACGCTATACCGGCGGGAGTCAGTTGGCCTGATCCCGGTGGGGGCAGCGTACCTTTTTTCAAGCTGACCATGCTTCAAGTCTATTCATCTTCCCGGTAATTATCAATCGGCGGCGGGGAGAGGCGCCTGCAGTGTCCCTGCCCTGGAGTGGTGAATCGCGCATGTCGCCACTCCAGAATCGCCAGCATGCTGAAACTGCCGCCGCACAATAAATTTGCCACGTTGCGCCTGGTTGGCCGGATGACAATGCCGCCGGTCTCATCTTGTCCTGTTGCGATGGGATCTTCGTGCTAAAATCCGCACTTTTTTACAGACGCAAGTACGGGAAAGTCACTCGCTGCCGTGCTTTTTTCAATTTGAGGAATGAACATGCAAGCTACCGTTGAAAACATCAGCAACCTGGAACGCCGTCTGACGGTCGCGATGCCGATGCAACCGATCGAAGATGAAATCAGCCAGCGCCTGAGCCGCCTGGCCCGCACGGCTAAAATGGCCGGCTTCCGTCCCGGCAAGGTGCCGTTCAAGATGGTGGTACAGCAGTACGGCCAGCAAGTGCGCCAGGAAGTGATTTCCGGCAAGGTTGAAGAAACATTCAGCGACGCGGTTCACCAGAACGCATTGAAGGTGGCGGGTTATCCCAGCATCGAACCCAAGCCGTTCAACGAAGGCTCCGAAAATTACGAATACGTTGCCACTTTCGAAGTTTTTCCCGAATTTACGATAGGCGATTTGTCCGGTATCGCGGTCAATCGTCCCAAGCTCAAGGTGGTCGAGGCTGACGTAGACAAGACGGTCGAAGTGTTGCAAAAGCAGCGCGCCACTTTCGAGCCGGCCGACCGTGGTGCCGAAATGGGCGATAGCATCACCATCGAGTTCAGTTCGCAGATCGATGGCGAACAGGTGGAGAATACCAACGGTCAGCATGTCTCCATGCTGCTGGGCGAGCAAGGCCGTCTGGCGGACTTCGACGCCAATATTGTCGGCGCCAGGTCTGGCGAAACCCGCAAGTTCGATCTTGCCTTCCCGGCGGATTACCACAATCCCAGCCTCGCCGGTAAAACTGCCAGCTACGAAGTGAAGGTTGTGTCGGTTTCCGCACCAAAACTACCAAAAGTCGACGCGGATTTCGCCCGCGAACTGGGGGTGGAAGATGGCGATGTAAAGAAAATGCGCGCCGAGATTAAGGAATCTTTGGAGCAGGAAGTCGAAAAGCGCGTCAACGCCGCAGTCAAGACGCAAGTCATGGAAGGTCTTGTTAATGCAGTAGAAATCGATCTTCCAAAGTCGCTGGTGGCGATCGAAGCTGGTCGTCTGATGGACGGTGCCCGCCAAAACCTGCAGCAACGTGGCATTGATCCTGCTTCCATCAATATCGAGCCTTCGATGTTCGAAGTACAGGCCAGGCACAATGTCAAACTGCGCCTGATCCTGGTTGATCTGGTGCGCGCCAACGAGCTGCAAGCCAAGCCGGAACAGATTCGCGCAGCCATCGACGGCTATGCCAAGAGCTTTGAGCAGCCGGATGAGGTGGTCGCCTGGTATTACGCCGATCAGCAACGTCTGAACGAGCCGGCTGCCGCTGCGACGGAAGACAACGTGGTTGCCTGGGTGCTGGAACGTGCCAAGGTGACTGACAAAAAAACCAGTTTCGATGAACTGATGGGCAAAGAACAAGCCTAATGAAGATGGAGAGCCGCGCTATGATGCAAAGTCATTTCGAGCCGCAAGGACTCGGTTATATCCCGATGGTGATCGAGCAGAGCGGCCGCGGCGAGCGCTCATACGACATCTACTCGCGCCTGCTCAAGGAGCGCGTGATTTTTCTGGTGGGGCCGGTCAACGACATGACGGCCAATCTGGTGGTGGCGCAACTGTTGTTTCTGGAAGCGGAAAATCCGGACAAGGATATTTCCTTCTATATCAACTCGCCGGGTGGTTCGGTCACGGCCGGCATGGCCATTTACGACACCATGCAGTTTATCAAGCCGGATGTCAGTACCCTGTGTATCGGCCAGGCTGCCAGCATGGGCGCGCTGCTGCTGACTGCCGGTGCTGCCGGCAAGCGCTATTGCCTGCCCAATTCGCGCGTGATGATCCACCAGCCGCTGGGCGGCTTTCAGGGCCAGGCGTCGGACATCGAAATACACGCCAAGGAAATCCTGTTCCTGCGTGCACGTTTGAATGAAATCCTTGCCAAGCATACCGGTCAGACGATCGAGTCCATCGAGAAGGATACCGACCGCGACAACTTCATGAGCGCGGAAGCTTCTGTCGCATACGGGCTGGTCGATAAAGTGATTGGCTCGCGCGTTGATGCGGCATAAGATAGATACATATTTGCTTTTGAATCAGGAACCAAAATGACCAAAAAGTCCGACGGCGAGAAGCTGCTCTACTGCTCCTTCTGCGGCAAAAGCCAGCACGAAGTTCGCAAACTGATCGCAGGCCCATCGGTATTTATCTGTGACGAATGCGTCGATCTCTGCAACGACATCATCAAGGAAGAGATCCTGGACGGTGGCGTCGGCGCGCGTTCCGAAAGCCTGCCGACGCCCAAGGAAATCTGCGACATTCTTGATCAATACGTGATTGGTCAGGTGCGCGCCAAGAAGGTTCTGGCTGTTGCGGTGTACAACCATTACAAACGGTTGGAACACGGCAACAAAGACAAGGACGATATCGAACTGGCCAAGAGCAATATCCTGCTGATCGGGCCGACGGGTTCCGGCAAGACGCTGCTGGCGCAAACCCTGGCCAGATTGCTGGATGTTCCGTTCGTGATGGCGGATGCGACCACGCTGACTGAAGCCGGTTATGTGGGTGAAGACGTCGAAAACATCATGCAGAAGCTGCTGCAGAAATGTGATTACGATGTCGAGAAGGCCCGCCGCGGTATTGTCTATATCGATGAAATCGACAAGATTTCGCGCAAGTCCGACAACCCTTCCATTACCCGCGACGTATCGGGGGAGGGGGTGCAGCAGGCCTTGCTGAAACTGATCGAAGGTACCGTGGCTTCCGTACCGCCTCAGGGCGGCCGCAAACATCCCAATCAGGACTTCGTCCAACTGGATACCACCAATATCCTGTTCATTTGCGGCGGTGCTTTTGACGGACTGGAAAAAGTCATTCGTCGCCGTTCCGAGAAGGGCGGCATCGGCTTTGGCGCCGAGGTCAAAGGCAAGGACGATGAAAAGGATGTCGGCGAAATATTGCGCGATGTCGAACCGGAGGACCTGATCAAGTTCGGCTTGATTCCGGAGTTTGTCGGCCGGCTACCAGCCGTTGCCACGCTGGAGTCGCTGGATGAAACTGCGCTGATGCAGATCATGGTCGAGCCGAAAAACGCAATTACCAAGCAATTCCAGAAGCTTTTCAGTATGGAAGGCGTGGACTTGGAGTTCCGCGATACTGCGTTGCGCATCGTGGCCAAGAAGGCGCTCGATCGCAAGACGGGCGCGCGCGGTCTGCGTTCCATCATGGAGCACGCCTTGCTGGACGTCATGTTCGACTTGCCAACCATGAGCAACGTCAGCAAGGTCGTGGTTGATGAAGGCGCGATCAAGGGCGACAACCCGCCGCTCCTGATCTACTCCGATGCACCGAAACGCGCCGAATCCGGCAAATAGACACAAGCCTGTGCAAAACACTACGCTCGGGTGTTTTGCATAGGTTCCAGCTTTATATTTCTTCAGCAGCAGACTTGATTTGCCCGCCGTCATCCCCATTTGCTATGCTATGACCTGAAGAGGTCGCCCGATTATTTGACTGAAAGTGCCGTATGTCTACCGAAGAAAATCTGCCATTCGCTGATTCCGAGTTCATCCCGCTGCTGCCGCTGCGCGATGTCGTGGTCTATCCGCATCTGGTGATCCCGTTGTTTGTCGGCCGTTCCAAGTCGGTTCGCGCGCTGGAAATCGCACTGGAAGGCAGCAAGCAGATATTTCTGGTCGCGCAGAAATCTGCCAATGAGGAAGATCCCGGCCCGGACGACCTTTATGACATCGGTACGCTGGCGACCATCCTGCAAATGCTTAAATTGCCCGATGGCACCGTCAAGGTCCTGGTGGAAGGGGTGAGCCGTGCGCGTGTCCTGTCGTTTGTCGAACGCGAGGACAGCTTTGCCGCGCGCATCGAGCCGGTAGAGGCATCGGTAGCGCCTGAAGGCGAAGTGCAGGCACTGATGCGTACCGTGTTTGCCCAGTTTGACCAATACGTCAAAATCAACAAGAAAATTCCACCGGAAATTCTGACTTCCCTTTCCAGCATCGATGATGCCGGCCGCCTCGCAGACACCATTACGGCGCATCTGCCCTTGAAGCTCGAAGAAAAACAGAAAATCCTGGAAATGTTCGATATCGCCAAGCGCCTCGAACATCTGCTGGGCCTGCTGGAAGCCGAGCTCGATATTCTGCAGGTGGAAAAGCGCATCCGTGGCCGCGTCAAGCGCCAGATGGAAAAAAGCCAGCGCGAGTATTACCTCAACGAGCAGGTCAAGGCGATTCAAAAGGAGCTGGGCGAGCAGGACGAAAACGCCGAGATGGATGAGCTTGAGCAGAAAATCAAGAGTTCCGGCATGTCCAAGGAAGCGCGAGCAAAAGTTGAAAGCGAGCTGAAAAAGCTGAAGATGATGTCGCCTATGTCGGCCGAGGCCAGCGTAGTCCGCAACTACATCGAAACGCTGGCAGGGTTGCCGTGGAAGAAGAGAACCAAGATCAGCAAGGATCTGGCCGCTGCCGAGAAGATACTCGATGCGGATCACTTCGGCCTGGAAAAGGTCAAGGAGCGCATTATCGAGTATCTCGCCGTGCAGCAGCGCGTCGACAAGCTGAAGGCGCCGATCCTGTGCCTGGTCGGCCCCCCGGGTGTCGGTAAAACCTCGCTGGGGCAGAGCATCGCCAAGGCCGTCAACCGCAAGTTCGTGCGCATGGCGCTGGGCGGCGTACGCGACGAATCCGAAATTCGCGGCCATCGCCGGACTTATATCGGCTCCATGCCGGGCAAGGTATTGCAGAGCATGTCCAAGGTTGCGGTGAAAAATCCGCTATTCCTGCTCGACGAAGTGGACAAGATGGGACAGGACTTCCGTGGCGACCCATCGTCGGCCTTGCTGGAAGTGCTTGATCCGGAGCAGAACCATACGTTCTCCGACCACTATGTCGAGGTTGAATACGACCTGTCCGACGTGATGTTCGTGGCAACCTCCAACTCGCTCAATATCCCGCCGGCGCTGCTGGACCGTATGGAAGTGATTCGTCTGGCAGGTTATACCGAAGACGAAAAGGTCAGCATCGCCATGAATTATCTGCTGCCCAAGCAGCTCAAAACGCATGGACTCAAGGAATCCGAGATCGTCATTTCCGAAGCCACTATCCGTGACGTCGTTCGTTACTACACGCGCGAGGCCGGTGTGCGCAGTCTGGAGCGTGAAATTTCCAAGATATGCCGCAAGGTAGTCAAGGAACTGCTCACCGGAAAGAGCAAGAAGGCTGCCGGTCGCAAGGTCACGGTCAGTACGCGCAACCTGGATAAGTATCTCGGTGTGCATCGCTACGACTTCGGCGTTGCCACCAAGGAAAACCAGGTAGGACAGGTAACCGGTCTGGCGTGGACCGAGGTGGGCGGCGAACTGTTGACCATTGAAACCGTTTCCATGCCGGGCAAGGGCAAGACCATCACCACCGGCAAACTGGGCGAGGTGATGCAGGAATCCATCCAGGCGGCCATGTCGGTCGTGCGCAGCCGTGCCAAGCGGCTGGGGATCAGTGCGGATTTCTACGAGAAGAACGACATCCACATTCACCTGCCGGAGGGCGCTACTCCCAAGGATGGCCCGTCGGCCGGGATTGCGATCTGTACGGCACTGGTGTCGGTGCTGGCCAATATTCCTGTGCGTGCCGATGTTGCCATGACCGGCGAGATCACGTTGCGAGGTGAAGTGCTGCCTATCGGCGGCTTGAAGGAGAAGTTGCTGGCGGCGCTGCGCGGAGGGATCAAGACGGTCATGATCCCGGAGCAGAACGTCAAGGATCTGGTCGAGATCCCGGAGAACGTCAAGAATCGCCTGGATATTCACCCGGTGAAGTGGATAGACGAGGTACTGGAGATCGCCCTTGAACGTATGCCGGAACCCTTGCCGGCATCGGTCGAGGTGCCGGCAATTTCCGCACCTGCGACTCAGGAAGAGTCACAGGGCATAACCAAACATTAAGGCGGGCATTAAAAAATGGCAGTATAGGCTTGACACGGCCTTTTCCCGCTTGCTATAAAGCGGGTTGCAGGGCTGTCTGTTATTCACTCAAACTAATTGTGGAAGGGGATTACACGTGAACAAGTCTGAACTTATCGAACAAATTGCCAAAGCGGCCGACATATCCAAGGCTGCCGCTGGTCGTGCGCTCGACGCTGCCACCGCCGCTGTTGCAAAATCGCTAAAGAAAGGTGACCCGGTCACACTCATTGGTTTTGGTACTTTCTACGTCGGTAAGCGTGCCGCCCGCAACGGCCGTAATCCGCGTACCGGAGCCACCATCAAGATCAAGGCTGCCAATTCCCCGAAATTCCGTGCTGGTAAAGCACTCAAGGATGCTGTAAACTAACGGGCTGTTGTTGAGAGTTAAGGGTGCTTAGCTCAGTTGGTAGAGCGTCGCCCTTACAAGGCGAATGTCGGCGGTTCGACCCCGTCAGCACCCACCAAAAGTATTAAAAAAAGGGCTTGGAGAAATCCAGGCCCTTTTTTTGTTTGCTTCCCTTCTATAGACCGGTCATTGCCGCAGACGTAGCCCGCTACGATGTCGCTCCCGGATAAATAGTCATGTCGAGTTTTTGTAGTAAATCGAACAATTCCAACAAATTTTTGCGTTGAGAAATCGGCGCATTAAAAATCTTACTAAAAAACAATGAATTGAATAGCAAGCTGATTCTGGCACGGGGATTGCTGATGATTGACTGAACAGACAAACTGGAATTCGTCTCATGATCAGATTACCCATATACCTTGATTACTCAGCTACAACGCCGGTTGATGCGCGCGTGGCGGAGAAAATGATCCCCTATCTGACCGAGAATTTCGGCAACCCGGCATCGCGTAGCCATGTATTTGGCTGGACCGCCGATAAGGCGGTGGAAGATGCCCGTGAGCAGGTTGCTGCGCTGGTCAATTGCGATCCCAAGGAAATCATCTGGACCAGCGGTGCGACCGAGTCCAACAATCTCGCCATCAAGGGCGCAGCGAATTTCTACGGCCCTACCAAGGGCAAACACCTGATTACCGTCAAGACCGAACACAAGGCGGTACTGGATACCGTGCGCGAACTGGAACGGCAGGGGTTCGACGCGACGTACCTTTCGCCGCTGGATAATGGTCTGCTCGACCTCGATATGCTCAAGGCGGCGATCCGGCCGGATACCGTGCTGGTGTCGGTGATGCTGGTCAACAATGAAATCGGCGTGATCCAGGACATCAATGCCATCGGCAACCTGTGCCGCGAAAAAGGCATTATTTTCCATGTCGATGCGGCGCAAGCGACTGGCAAGGTGGATATCGACCTGGCAAAGCTGCCGGTTGACCTCATGAGTTTCTCCGCGCACAAGACCTACGGCCCCAAAGGCATCGGTGCCCTGTATGTGTGCCGCAAGCCGCGTGTACGGCTGGAAGCGCAGATGCACGGCGGCGGCCACGAGCGCGGTTTCCGCTCCGGAACGCTGCCTGCGCATCAGATCGTCGGCATGGGCGAAGCCTTCCGCATCGCCAGGGAAGAAATGGCGGCGGAAAACGCCAGGATCAAAAAGCTGCGCGACAAGTTGTGGGCCGGTCTGTCGGTGATCGAAGAAGCCTATCTCAACGGCGACCTTGACCAGCGCGTGCCGCACAATCTCAACGTCAGTTTCAATTTCGTCGAGGGTGAATCGCTGATGATGGCGGTCAAGGATCTGGCCGTATCCAGCGGCTCGGCCTGTACCTCGGCCAGCCTGGAGCCTTCCTACGTGCTCAAGGCGATCGGCCGCGAAGATGAACTGGCGCATAGCTCGATCCGTTTCTCCATCGGCCGCTATACCACCGAGGAAGATGTCGACTACGCGGTGAACCTGATCAAGGACAAGATCGGCAAGCTGCGCGACCTGTCCCCGTTGTGGGATATGTTCAAGGCTGGCATCGACCTGTCATCCGTCAGTTGGGTGCACGGCACGGAATCACATCGCGGGCCGGAAACCGCAGCAGCACATTGAAATAGCTAAGGAGCAACAAAATGGCATACAGCGACAAGGTTCTGGACCACTATGAAAACCCGCGTAACGTCGGTGCTTTTGACCAAAACGAGCAGGACGTCGGCACCGGCATGGTGGGTGCGCCGGCTTGCGGCGACGTGATGAAGCTGCAAATCAAGGTGGGCGAAAACGGCATTATCGAAGATGCCAAGTTCAAGACTTATGGTTGCGGTTCGGCCATTGCCTCATCCTCGCTGGTGACGGAAATGCTCAAAGGCAAGTCGTTGGAACAGGCGCTGGATATCAAGAATACCCACATCGCCGAGGAGCTGGCGCTGCCGCCGGTGAAGATTCACTGCTCGGTGCTGGCGGAAGATGCCATCCGTGCCGCCATTACCGATTACCGCAGCAAAAACGCGACCGAGACTGAAGGCTACGACGCCTGCAAGTCCGCTGCCTAAATTTCAGGAGACCGACATGAGCGATACAGCTACGATGGAACCGATTACTTTTACCTCCAATGCCGCCGGCAAGGTGAGCGAGATGATCGTCGAGGAAGGTGACGACAATCTGAAGCTGCGCGTCTACGTTACCGGCGGCGGCTGTTCCGGGTTTCAGTACAGTTTCGCCTTCGACGATCAGGTTGCCGAAGACGATACGGTACTGGAAAAGGATGGAGTCACCCTGCTGGTCGATGCGATGAGCTTCCAGTATCTGGTGGGTGCCACCATCGATTATCAGGAAGGCCTGGAAGGTGCGCGTTTCGTCATCACCAATCCCAACGCCACCTCCACTTGCGGATGCGGCAGTTCATTTTCTGTGTAAGGGGAGAATCATGGCTGTGACATTGACCACCACTGCCGCTACGCGCGTGCAGAAATTTCTCGCCAGCCGCGGTAAGGGGATCGGCCTGCGTCTGGGTGTCAAGACTTCGGGCTGTTCCGGCATGGCCTACACGCTGGAATTTGTCGACGAAGCTGCACCGGAAGACGTGATTTTCGACAGCAACGGGGTGAAGGTATTGGTCGATCCGACCAGCCTGGTTTACCTCGACGGCACCGAACTGGATTTTGCCAAGGAGGGGCTGAACGAAGGATTCAAGTTCAACAACCCCAACGCCACGGCGAATTGCGGCTGCGGCGAGAGTTTTTCGGTATGAGATATAGCGGTCAGCGTTCAGCGGTCAGCGTTCAGCCACCCCAGGTTGATCGCCAGCTGTTTGGGCTGATGGCTGAAAGCTGATAGCGTTATGCTGACCCAAAACTACTTTGAACTATTCGGCCTCTTGCCGCGCTTCACCATCGACTTGAGCACACTGGAGCAATCTTTCCGTCGCCTGCAGTCCGAGCTGCACCCGGATCGCCATGCCAGCGGTACAGACAGCGAGCGGCGCATGGCGTTGCAGCTTTCCACCACGCTCAATGACGGCTACCGTGCGCTGCGCCATCCGGCCAGTCGCGCGCAATGTTTGATCGGGCTTGCGGGCAAGGAAGACGCCAATGCGGCGGTTTCTCCGGCTTTTCTCATGGGGCAGATGGAATGGCGCGAGGCGATCGAGGAAGCGCGAGCTGCCGGCATCACCGATGCACTGGAGGCTTTGTCGCGCCGTTTGCGCCACCGGATGAGCATGCATGAAAAAGACCTGGCTGCAGCGCTGGACGAACGCGGCGATTTTGAAGCTGCCGCCCAGCGCGTGAACGAATTCCGTTTTTACGAAAAATTGCGCGTCGAGATCGACGACGCCTTGGACCAGTTGGATAACTGATGGCCCTGCTCCAGATTGCCGAACCCGGTCAGAGTGCTGCCCCACATCAACACAGGCTGGCAGTCGGTATCGACTTAGGCACGACCAATTCTCTCGTCGCCACCGTGCGCAGCGGCACGCCCGAAGTGCTGACAGATACGGCCGGTCGCGCCTTGCTGCCGTCGGTAGTGCGCTACGTCCCTGAAGGTGTGGCGGAAGTGGGTTGGGAGGCGCGTGCCGTCGCGGTGCAAGATCCGCACAACACCATCGTTTCGGTGAAACGTTTCATGGGGCGTGGCGTGGCGGATATTGCCGACGCCGCCAACATGCCTTACCAGTTCATCGAGGCACCCGGTATGGTCAAGCTCAAGACCGCAGCCGGGGAGCTGAGTCCGGTAGAAGTGTCGGCCGACATCCTCAGGGTGCTGCGTCAACGCGCAGAAGAAAGTATGGGCGGCGAACTTTCCGGTGCGGTAATTACCGTACCTGCCTATTTCGACGACGCCCAGCGACAAGCCACCAAGGACGCCGCCAGGCTGGCCGGTTTGACCGTGCTGCGCCTGCTTAACGAGCCGACTGCAGCGGCTATTGCCTACGGCCTGGATAATGCCTCGGAAGGCATTTACTGCGTCTACGACCTGGGCGGCGGCACTTTCGATTTCTCCATCCTGCGCCTCACGCGCGGCGTGTTCGAGGTGCTCGCCACCAGCGGCGATTCCGCGCTGGGCGGAGACGACTTCGACCGCGCGATCTACGGCTGGCTGATCGGCATACTCAAGCTTGCTACATTGAATGCGGAGGATACGCGCCTGCTGCTGACCGAGGCGCGCATCGCCAAGGAGCGCCTGACGGATGTGCCGGTGACGGAAATCTCTTGTGTGCTATCAGGCGGCACCTCGGTGAGCGCCATCCTCAGCCGCGAGATATTCTTCGAGCTCACCCGGCCGATGCTGGCCAGAACCTTCAGCCCGGTCCGCCGCGCCTTGCGCGATGCAGGCCTGCAGGTGGAAGAGGTGGATGGCGTCGTACTGGTGGGCGGCGCCACCCGCATGCCGCATCTGCGGGTGGCGGTGACGGAATTCTTTTTGCGCGAACCGCTCATCAACCTCGACCCGGACAAGGTGGTGGCCTTGGGTGCCGCCATCCAGGCCAATGCGCTTGCCGGCAACCGGGGAGGGGACGAACTGCTGCTGCTGGATGTGATTCCCCTGTCGCTCGGTATCGAAACCATGGGCGGTTTGAGCGAAAAAATCATCCCGCGCAACTCCACCATCCCGACGGCACGGGCGCAGGACTTTACGACATTCAAAGACGGCCAGACCGCCATGAACTTCCACGTAGTGCAGGGCGAGCGCGAGCTGGTGTCGGAGTGCCGCTCGCTGGCCAGCTTCGAATTGCGCGGCATTCCGGCCATGGTGGCCGGTGCGGCGCGCATCCGGGTGACTTTCCAGGTGGATGCCGACGGCTTGCTGTCGGTTTCCGCCAGGGAACAAACCACGGGTGTCGAATCGCATATCGAGGTCAAGCCTTCCTACGGTCTGACCGACGCGGAAATTGCCAGCATGCTGACAGCCGGGGTTTCCAACGCCGACCAGGACAAGCACATGCGTGCCCTGCGCGAGGCACAGGTGGAAGCGCGGCGACTGCTGGATGCGACCGAGGCGGCAATGGCGGAGGACGGGCACGAGTTGTTGAGCAAGCCAGAGTGGGATGCGATCTGGATCAAAATTTACGATCTGGCCGAAATGCTCATGCTGGGTGACTCCAACAGCCTGGAGGCTTTACGCCAGACGACCGAGACACTCAATACGGCGACCGGCGTTTTTGCTGCACGCCGCATGGATGCATCGATCAGCAGGGCGCTGTCAGGCAAGCAAATCGAGAGCATCAGCGTATGACACATATCACCATATTGCCGCATCCCGATAGCTGTCCGGACGGTCTCGCGATCGAAGTCAAACCGGGCAAGGTGTTGTGCGACGCGCTGCTGGCTGCCGGGGTTGCCATGGAGCATGCCTGCGATGGCGTCTGCGCCTGTAGCAGCTGCCACGTGATCATCCGGGAAGGCTACACCTCGCTGCTGCCCGCCGCGGACGAGGAGGACGACCAGCTCGACAAGGCCTGGGGTTTGACACCGCTTTCGCGTCTGTCTTGCCAGGTCAAGGTCGGGCAGACTCCGCTCACTATCGAATTGCCGCGCTATAGTCTCAACCATGCACGCGAGCATGAGTAATACCATGGAGATGGTATAAAATTTCGTGATTTTCACTTAATAAGATATTAGTATTCTATATTCCTCTGTAGGATTCGGTTTCTTTGTCGGAGCCTCTGATGAAAAACCTGTGCAGTACAACTTTTTTATAATGATTTTGGAGATACAAAATGGCAGTGATTGATCGCGTTCTGGTAGGCGAAGCCCTGGTAATTGACAACCGTCCTGACGGCAGCGGCCTCGACCTGCTCAACGTCGCCCACATCGACCTCATCATGGGGCCGCGTGGTTCCGCTGCGGAAGACGCCTTCTGCCGTACCCTGACCGACCAGAAACAGGGCGTCAACGGCCTGCTG
>Ga0172367_10001340_pt1 | contig 36061 bp, 31 predicted proteins | sample Lak10m_FD_114542 | JGI IMG/M metagenome (GOLD analysis project Ga0172367, IMG submission 114542) | Freshwater microbial communities from Kabuno Bay, South-Kivu, Congo - kab_022012_10m | ecosystem: Environmental > Aquatic > Freshwater > Lake | place: Democratic Republic of the Congo: South-Kivu... | reverse complement strand
CTGGGCGGCCGCATCCCGCGCGGGGTGCTCATGGTCGGCAATCCGGGAACGGGTAAAACCCTGCTGGCGCGCGCCATTGCCGGCGAAGCCAAAGTCCCGTTCTTTTCCATCTCAGGCTCCGATTTCGTCGAAATGTTCGTCGGCGTCGGTGCCGCACGCGTGCGCGACATGTTCGAGCAGGCCAAGAAAAACTCGCCCTGCATCATCTTCATCGATGAAATCGACGCGGTCGGCCGCCAGCGCGGTGCCGGCCTGGGCGGCGGCAACGACGAGCGCGAACAGACACTGAACCAGTTGCTGGTAGAAATGGACGGCTTCGAAGCCAGCGTAGGGGTCATCGTCATCGCCGCCACCAACCGCCCGGACGTGCTCGATCCCGCGCTGCTGCGCCCGGGCCGTTTCGACCGTCAGGTGGTGGTACCGTTGCCGGATATCCGCGGCCGCGAACAGATCCTGCTGGTGCATATGCGCAAGGTGCCGCTCGACCAGGACGTCAAGGCCGACATCATCGCACGCGGCACGCCGGGCTTTTCCGGGGCCGATCTGGCCAATCTGGTGAACGAGGCCGCGCTGTTCGCTGCCCGTTCCAACAAGCGTGTGGTCGACATGGAAGACTTCGAGCGCGCCAAGGACAAGATCATGATGGGCGCCGAGCGCCGCAGCATGGTCATGAGCGAGGAAGAGAAGCGCAACACGGCTTACCATGAATCCGGCCATGCCATTGTCGCCCGCCTGCTGCCCAAGACCGATCCGGTACACAAGGTCACCATCATTCCTCGTGGCCGCGCACTTGGCGTGACCATGCAGCTGCCGGAAGAGGACCGCTACGCCTACGATCGCGAATTCCTGATGAATCGCATCGCCATCATGTTCGGCGGCCGCATTGCCGAAGAAGTGTTCATGAACCAGATGACCACCGGCGCATCCAACGACTTCGAGCGTGCCACGCAACTGGCGCGTGACATGGTGACCCGCTACGGCATGTCCGTTGCGCTCGGCCCCATGGTGTACGGCGATAACGAAGGGGAAGTGTTCCTCGGCCGTTCGGTGACCACGCACAAGAACATGTCCGAATCGACCATGCAGCAGGTCGATGCGGAAATCCGCCGCATTATCGATCAGCAGTATGCGCTGGCCCGCAAACTGATCGAGGACAACCGCGACAAGGTCGAAGCCATGACCAAGGCCTTGCTGGAATGGGAAACCATCGATGCCGAACAGATCGACGACATCATGAACGGTTTGTCGCCGCGTCCGCCCAAGCCCGCGCCGGTCAAGGCTGCTACCCCGCCCACTGGTGGTGGGACTACTGGCGAAGCAACGGTGACGCCAACGCAGCCTGCACAGGAAACTTGAACTGATGTGAAACGTGAAAAGTGAAACGTGAAAGGTAACCCCCGGGGCTTTTCACTTTTCACTTTTCACTTTTCACTTTTCACTTTTCACTTTTCACTTTTCACTTTTCACTCCGATGATTTTCCACTGCGGCCCCCACACCCTCGACCTTTCCCGTCCTTTGGTCATGGGCATCGTCAACGTCACACCGGATTCATTCTCCGATGGAGGCCAATTCAGCACGACTTCGCTGGCAATCGAGCATGCCATGAAGCTGGTTGAGGACGGTGCCGATATCCTCGATATCGGCGGCGAATCGACCCGGCCCAACGCCGAACCTGTATCGCTGGAAGAAGAATTGCGGCGCGTGATCCCGGTGATCGAAGGCATTGCCCGGCGCTGCGACACCCCGATTTCCATTGATACCTACAAGCCGCCTGTCATGCGCGCGGCCGTTGCAGCAGGCGCCAGCCTGGTCAATGACGTACGCGGTTTGCAGGAACCCGGGGCGATTGAAGTCGTCGCGCAATGCAATGCCGGGGTCTGCCTCATGCACATGCCCGGCACGCCGCAAACCATGCAGAACGATCCGCGCTACGACGACGTAGTGGCGGAAGTCCGGGATTTTCTGCTGGCTCGTGCTGCCGCGTGTGAAACTGCAGGAATTAGCCGCGAGCGCATCATGCTCGATCCGGGCTTCGGTTTCGGCAAGCGCAGCGTGCATAACATCGCTTTACTGCGTGAGTTGGAGCCCTTATGCAGGCTGGGTTACCCGGTGCTGGTGGGATTGTCGCGCAAATCGGTGCTGGGACAGATTACCGGCAACGATGTGGCGGATCGACTACCTGCCAGCCTGGCTGCCGCTGTCGTAGCTGCGATGAAAGGCGCTGCCGTGGTGCGCGTGCACGACGTCAAGGCGACCCGGGATGCGCTGGCCGTGGTAGCGGCGATTAGCGCCGTATCAACCTAGAACAAGCAATTGACCACGGGGACTCGGGGAAAACCACATAAGCCTTTGCTTTCCCCGAGTCCCTGTGGTCAAAATACAGTTCTAATTCAAGCCGCCGAAATGCGCGGCATTTTCCAGATGTCGCGGTTGTAATCCAGGATCGTACGGTCACTGGAGAACTTGCCGCTGGCTGCGGTGTTGAGGATGCTCATGCGTACCCAGTGATCCTGGTCGCGATAAGCTTCCGCCACACGCTGCTGGGCAGTGACATAGCTGCGGAAGTCCGCCGCCGTCAGCCACGGATCGTGCGGGTTGTAGATGGCGTCGATGATGGGATCGAAAATTCCCGGCTCGAACAGGTTGAAATGCTTGCATTGCAACAAGTGCATGACACGTTTCAGATCGTCGTCCGCATTGATAATGCCGGCCGGATCGTAGTGGCCGCGGGTCGCTTCCACTTCTGCCGCATTCAAACCGAACAGGAAGAAATTCTCTTCCCCGACTTCTTCGCGGATTTCGATATTGGCGCCATCCAGCGTACCGATGGTCAGAGCCCCGTTCATCATGAACTTCATGTTGCCGGTGCCGGAAGCCTCCTTGCCTGCGGTGGAAATCTGCTCGGACAGATCCGCCGCCGGGCAGATCACCTCCATCGCCGTCACACGGTAATCCGGCAGGAAAGCCAGGCGTAGCAGACCGCCCGTATCCTTATCCTCGTTGACCACGGTAGCCACCGCATTGACCAGCTTGATGATGCGCTTGGCCATCATGTAACCTGGCGCCGCCTTGCCGCCGATCAGCACACAGCGCGGTACCATGCCTGCCGCGTCGCCGCGCTTGATGCGGTCGTACAGGTGGATGACGTGTAGCACGTTGAGCAACTGGCGCTTGTATTCGTGAATACGCTTGACCTGCACGTCGAACAGCGCATCCGGGTTGAAAGTCACGCCGCAGTCGCGTTGCACCAGTTCTGCCAGTCGCACCTTGTTGGCATGCTTCACGGCCTGCCACTTGGCGCGGAATTTCTTGTCGTCCGCGTAAGGCGTCAGCTTGCGCAGTTGCGGCAGGTCGGTAATCCAGTCCGGGCCGATGGCATCGGTGATGAGCTGGCTCATGGCCGGGTTGCTGGAAGCGATCCAGCGTCGCGGAGTCACGCCGTTGGTTTTGTTGTTGAACTTTTCCGGCCACAATTCGTAAAAATCGCGGAAAAGATCCTGTTGCAGCAATTGCGAGTGCAGTGCCGCCACCCCGTTGACCGAAGTGCTGGCAACAATCGCCAGATACGCCATGCGCACCTGCTTTTCGTGCCCCTCTTCGATGATGGACATGCGCTGCTGGCGGTCGATGTCCCCCGGCCAGCGCAAGGAAACCACCGCCAGGAAACGCGCGTTGATCTCGCAGATGATCTTGAGCAATCGCGGCAGCAGGCGCCCGAACATGCTGACCGGCCAGCGTTCCAGCGCTTCCGGCAGCAGGGTGTGGTTGGTATAGGCCACCGTCTTCGAGGTGATCGCCCAGGCCTCATCCCATCCCAAGCCATGCTCGTCCATCAGCAGGCGCATCAGTTCCGGCACGGCGCAGGTAGGATGTGTATCGTTGAGCTGGAAGCCGTTCTTCTCGGCAAAGTGGGTGAAATCGTGGCCGTGCTTGCCTACCCAGTGCCGCAGCACATCCTGCAGACTGGCGGAAGCCAGGAAATATTGCTGGCGCAGGCGCAGCTCCTTGCCGTTCTCGCTGGCGTCGTTGGGATAGAGCACCATGGTGATGTGCTCGGCCGCATTTTTCGAGGCCACCGCTTCGGCATAGCTGCCGGCATTGAACTCGTTGAGGTCGAATTCATCCGTCGCCTCCGATTTCCACAAGCGCAAGGTGTTGACCGTGCCGTTGCGGTAACCCGGAATCGGCATGTCATACGGCACGGCCAGTACATCGTGCGAGCTGACCCAGCGCCCGTGTTCGCGGCCGCGGTCATCGGTATGAAACTCGCAGTGCCCGCCGAACTTCACCCGCACCGACAATTCCTGACGCTCGATTTCCCACGGATTGCCGATACGCAGCCAGTGGTCGGGCTCTTCTATCTGGTAACCGTCTTCGATTTTCTGGCGGAACATGCCGTATTCGTAACGGATGCCATAGCCCATCACCGGCAGCTGCAATGTGGCGCAACTGTCGAGAAAACACGCCGCCAGACGGCCGAGACCGCCATTGCCCAGACCGGCGTCGTGCTCCTGGTCCATGATTTCTTCCAGCATCAGGCCCATTTTTTTCAGCACATCCGTCGTGGTGGCATCCTCATCCAGGTTGAGCATGGCATTGCCCATGGCGCGGCCCATGAGAAACTCCAGCGAAAGGTAATAAGTCCGTTTGGTATCCTGCGAGTCATACGCCGCCTGTGTTTTCTTCCAGCGCTCGACCAGACGATCGCGCCAGGCCATCGAAAACGAGGTATAGACATGGTAGGCCGCCTGATTCAGTTCATCGCGGGCGAGAGTGCGCGTGAAATAGCGGCGAAAATCCTCGACCACGCTCTTGCCGTCCATACCCAGAGGCGGAAGATCGGCGAATCCGGCGGGAGTCTTGCTGACGATAAACGGTTTGTTGTTCAAGATAGTTTCTCTGAAAAATTAAATGTGGTCAGTATCGGCCTGGATTGTGAAGCAATGATTGCACCAGTTTGGGCAGGACATTCGGCCGGCGCGCCTACTTGGGTGTAGGTGAATGATTTTATTAAATAATGGGTGCCATTTTAGTCCATATGGGGGTGTTACGCCAATTTTTGGCGGTGCGCTGAGATGGTGCGGGCTTGTTTTTTTGGGATTAAATCGGCGGTCTTGCCCGCCCGACGCGTTACCTTCTCTTGCTTGCCCAAGAGCAGGTAACCGAAGAGAAGGGCACCCCGCGCCACGGTCCTGCGGACTCCCCTCCACTGCTCGCCAAGCCGGGGGCTGCGCAACTCGCCCTAACAAGCCGCAAAAGACGCGGCTTGTCGCGGAGCTCAAACAGTGCTCGCCTAAAGCTCCCGTCTTGACTGTGCTGCTCGGCGTGGTGCAGGGGGAGTGGGCGGCATGTCGCCAGTAGTACGTCAATTCCATACGGCGACACTTTGCTAATCCGCCTTACAAGTTCTGCGCGCGGCGTAGTTTGTTGATTTGTCGTTTCAAGCCCAACTCTGTTAGCGATGTCATTCTATGCGGGCAGCGAAACTCGACGTCCAACCCCTTGTGGGGATTTTTGGTAACAAGGAAGCAAATGCGATTAACGTAGTGTATGCCCGGTATTATCCATAGATCATCGCTATCGCCCTCAATGACTGTCCAGACGAAATCGGGATCAAGACCTCGCACGGTCTCGTAATCTTTGCCGAAAGTTTCGAGTCCGATGCCGCCCCAAGCGTTGTATTGAGTTTCTGGGTGGCGATAGGGTTTAAAGTATTCGTAGAAAGTGTCTTCGTGGAGGACGAGCGTCTCAATTGGCAACTCCATCACAGCTCCCAATTTCTGGACATTTCCAGCTTCCACGTCTGGATTTTCGTTACGCTTGCCAGAAAATCCTTGGCAGTCCCCCAAGGTTTCAGGCTTTGCAAATCCTCCGGGGTTGCCGACCGAACGGCCCCAAACTCGTGCCAAACATGATCGAATTCCTCTGAAGGTTCAGATTCGCATTCTTGCCACAGGCTTTCATAAAGCGTCGGCACCCCGATTTGCTCTGCGATGAAGTGTTCGCCGCTATCGAATTTGCTCTGTAGCGCGCAATATCGTCACTCCCCAATTCGCCTTCGAGGAGCAACGTGCCATAAGCCTTGAAGTTGCCGGCATCGCGATAAAGATACTCAAATACGCAATGCTTCGTCATGCGGGCCTCCTGTTATCGACGAACTCTTCGGCGCGATGTCTGGCGATGAATTCAAGATCGGGGGTGAAGCGTTCGGGTAATTCGATGCGGCGTCCCTCTAAAGGCAGAAAGACCCCCTGCAAGAATGCCTCGTTACGTTGCTTCAAGCTTTCCGAAATGATGATCTGGAGGTCGTCGTCGAGGGTAATCAGTCCCTTGTCGAAGGCCTTGTCATGAATCGCCGAAAGGCACAGGCCATTACTTGGATTGAGGCGGTTCGCCTTGTCTTTGCTCCACGGCACAATATGGCTGGCAACCAATAGGCGCGGCTCTGATAGGCCGGACATGCAGCATCGCCCACGATAGCTGCTCAACACGGCACGGCGGAAGAAGTTTTGCTTGATGCGCTGCTCGGTCACGACGCGCCGTGTTTCACCGGAATAATCTTCTGGAACAAGCAGTTCGCCTGACTCATCTGCAACCACCGGTTGCGCATGGTCGAGGTTGCGCCGGAGCATTTCGCACTCAATCGCCAGCTTTTCCCAGTCGGCATGGAATTCCGCCCAAACTTCTTTGTCGAGCGCCCCTGCATTGCCCAAGCCGGCGCGTCCTGTGCTGGTGATTGCCGGGTCAAGGCTGGCAAAATTCACGAGCTTCATTGCGACCGCGCCGGGTGTACGGCCTATCAGTTTGGCCAGTTGGATAATTTCCGGGTTTCGGCTGTGTAGCCTGCCAAAAGGAAGTTGGCAGTAAAGATGAAATGCGAGCTTGAGTTGTTCTTTCGTCCATCGGTTTGAGGTCATGATGTCTTGCGGCACGATGACGGCAGCTTCCGCCTGTGCTTTCTCCCCTAAGTTGAGTTGAGCCATCATCAGTTTAGCGGCAGATTCGACCAGTGGCACAACGGCGGCTTCCGAGAACTGCTGATAAGCCCGCGTATCCGACACCGGAATCCTGAACGTATCAGGGAACCCCATCAGCCGCGCGCATTCCCTTGGTGTGAGGCGACGCGGGTTTTTGCCTTCGCCCTGATAAATCAGTATCTCCGAGCCGTCCTTGTAGTAGCGGGCCGATAGCGTGCGGGCCACGTCGTTGGGGCCGACCAGACCGAAGCCGAAGCCGTTGCCCTTGGCACGGTGTTTTTCGGCGTAGTTTTGCAAGTAGAGCCAGAGCTTGGGCGTCAGCGTGTATTTGTCCTGCACCTTGTTGTTGGCGTGATCGAAAAAGCGGCCTTCGTCCCACGGCAGTTGCGGTTCGCTGCCGTCCGTACGGTGGAGGATTTCGGCGAGCTTACGGCTGTTTTTTTGCGGTAGCGGCAGGGCATCGAAATCGAAAGCAACCGGTTCGCGAAAGCCGACAATGAGGATGCGTTCGCGGTGCTGCGGGGTGAAGTGCGCGCCGTCGATGATGCGGTAGTGGATGTGGTAGCCGAGTTCTTCCGTGAGCGTGCGGCGGATGACGTCGAAGGTGCGGCCCTTGTCGTGCGAGACGAGATTCTTGACGTTTTCGAGCAGAAAAGCGCGCGGCTGCTTGGCTTCGATGATGCGGGCCACGTCAAAAAACAGGGTGCCTTGGGTTTCGTCATGAAAGCCGTGGGCGCGGCCCAGTGCATTCTTTTTGCTGACTCCGGCAATCGAGAACGGTTGGCAGGGGAAGCCCGCCAGCAGGATGTCGTGGTCGGGGATGTTGGCAGCTTCGACTTGGGTGATGTCGCCGTGTATCGGGTGGCCGTCGCGAAAGTTCTCGGCGTAGGTTTTTTGCGCGTAGGCATCCCATTCGCTGGTGAATACGCAGCACCCGCCTATGCTCTCGAATGCCTGCCGGATACCGCCGATGCCTGCAAACAGGTCAATGAAATCGAACGTGCCATCCGTTATGGCTGGAGTATCAAAAGGCAAAAGCTGCTGCAGGGCCGGGACAAGGTAGGTCTTGATGGGCGATTGGCGCGCCTCCCAGCGGCGCACGGTGCGGATATCCACACCGAGCCGTTGCGCGATTTGTGTCTGGGTGTAGTGTTTACGGGCTTGGGCGAGGTAGTCCCAAGCGCATTCGGTGTCGGGGCCGGTAGTGAGAACGGTTGCCATGCTGGATTATCTCTGGGAATTTATGCGGACAATACGCCCGATTTTAATTCCAGTCAACGCGCTGCGCTTATTGCCCTACAGGTGGCATACCGCCCATTTCCCCTGTGCTACGCCGAGCAGCACAGCCAAGACGGGAGCTTTAGGCGAGCACTGTTTGAGCTCCGCGACAAGCCGCGGTTTTTGCGGCTTGTTAGGGCGAGTTGCGGAGCCCCCGGCTTGGCGAGCAGCGCAAGGGAACCCCGATAGGGGCGTGGCGCGGGGTGCGCTTCTCTTCGGTTACCTGCTCTTGGGCAAGCAAGAGAAGGTAACGCGTCTGGCGGGCAAGACCGCCGGTTTTCATTTAATGCGCACTCTCCCAATTCGGCCCGGCCCCAACCTCCACCTCCAGCGGCACATCCAATTTGGCGACATTGCACATCAGCTGCGGTAGTTGTGCCTTGATCAATGCCAGTTCGCCATCCGGCACTTCCAGAACCAGTTCATCGTGAACCTGCATGACCATGCGGGTGCCGACATTCTGTTCTTTCAGCCAGCCGTTGACGGCGATCATGGCCAGCTTGATGAGGTCGGCAGCAGTGCCTTGCATGGGGGCGTTGATGGCGGCGCGTTCGGCGCCTTGCCTTCTCATTCCATTCGGACTGTTGATTTCTGGCACCCACAGGCGGCGGCCGAATAGCGTTTCGACGTAGCCATGCGCCTTGGCCTTTTCGCGGGTGCTTTGCATGTAATCCTTTACGCCGGGGTAGCGGGCGAAGTAGCGGTCGATGTAGTTTTGCGCGGCGGCGCGTTCGATGTTGAGGTTTTGCGCGAGGCCGAAGGCGCTCATGCCGTAGATCAGGCCGAAGTTGATAACTTTGGCGTAGCGGCGTTGTTCGCTTTCCACGGCCTCGGGTGCGATGCCGAAAATTTCGGCGGCGGTGGCGCGGTGGATGTCCTGGCCTTCGGCGAATGCTTTTAGCAGGCCGTCGTCTTGTGACAGGTGCGCCATGATGCGGAGTTCGATCTGGGAGTAGTCGGCGGAGACAATGGTATGGCCGGGCGGTGCGATAAAGGCTTCTCGGATGCGGCGGCCTTCGGCGGTACGGACCGGAATGTTTTGTAAGTTGGGTTCGGAACTGGCTAATCTTCCGGTCACGGCAACGGCCTGGCTGTAGCTGGTATGCACGCGGCCGGTGTTGGCGTCCACGGCGCGGGGCAGCTTGTCGGTGTAGGTGGATTTGAGCTTGCTCAGGCCGCGATGCTCTAAAAGAATCTTGGGCAGCGGGTGGTCGAGCGCGAGCTCCTGTAATACGTCTTCATCCGTCGATGGCGCGCCCGTGGGCGTTTTTTTGAGCGGTTTGATGCCTAGCTTGGTGAACAGGATTTCCTGTAGCTGCTTGGGAGACCCGAGGTTGAACGGCTGACCAGCGAGTTCGTGGGCTTTTTGTTCGAGTTGCAGCAGCTTGGTGCCGAGTTCGTGACTTTGCGCATGCAGCATTTTGCTGTCGATCAGCACCCCGGTACGCTCGATGTCGTAAAGGATTTCCAGCACCGGCATTTCGATGGTGCGATAGACATAGCCGAGTTTGTCGTCGCGTTCGATTTGAGGGTACAGCGCTTGATGCAGTTGCAGGGTGATGTCGGCGTCCTCCGCTGCATATTCGGCAGCCACATCGATGCTCACCTGGCCGAACGGCATTTGCTTGGCGCCCTTGCCCGCGACTTCTTCAAAGGTGATGGTGGTGACGCCCAGATGTCGCATGGCGAGATTGTCCATGTCGTGGCGTTGGTGGCTTTCGAGCACGTAGGATTGCAGCAAGGTGTCGTGCGCGATGCCGCGCATCTGGATGCCGTGATTGGCCAGGATATGGCGGTCGAACTTGAGGTTTTGCCCGACCTTGCGAATCGCCGGGTTCTCCAGAATGGGCTTCACCTTTGCCAGCGTGGCATCAAAATCCAGTTGCTGCGGCGCGCCGGTGTAATTGTGGCCTAGCGGCAGGTAGGCGGCTTCGCCTGCCGTCACGGCAAACGACATGCCGACGAGCCTGGAGGTGAGCGGATCAAGCCCCGTGGTTTCGGTGTCAAAGCAGACGAGCGGTGCGGCAGAGATTTTTGCCAGCCAGGCATCCAGTTGTGGTTCTGTCAGGATGGTTTCGTATTGCCGGGTGGTGACGGTGCTTGCAGCGAACAGGTCACCGGTGTGAGTGGGCGCTGACTGTGCTATCAGTGTTGGCGTCGATGCGGAAGAGGCTGGGATATCCAGTTCGCGCCGCCAGGTCTTGAAGTCGAAGTGCTCGAACAGTTCGGCCAGTTTGGCTCTATCCTGCGGTTGCGGGGCGAGGTCGGTCAGGTTTTCCCGGATGCCCACATCGCAGCGGATGGTGATCAGTTCGCGTGCGGTGGGCAGCCAGGACAGCGCTTTGCGCAGGTTGTCGCCGACGACGCCTTTGATCTCGTCGGCATGGGCGACGATATTTTCCAGCGAGCCGTATTGCTGCAGCCATTTAACCGCGGTCTTGGGGCCGACTTTCTCGACGCCCGGCACGTTGTCCGAGGTATCGCCGATGAGGATGAGGTAGTCGATCATCAGGCTGGGCGGGACGCCGAATTTGTTTTCGACGCCTGCCGGGTCGAGCACTTCATCTACCTTGCGGAAGGCGTCGCGCATGGTGTTGACGACCGTGATGCGGTCGTTGACCAGTTGCGAAATGTCCTTGTCGCCGGTGGAGATGATGACTTTCATGCCTTCGCGTTCGGCCTGTCTGGCAAGGGCGCCGATCACGTCGTCGGCCTCGACGCCGTCTTCGACGATTAGCGGCCAGCCCATGGCCTTGATGGTTTCAAACAGCGGGGCGATCTGTACGCGCAAGTCGTCCGGCATGCTGGCGCGGTTGGCCTTGTATTCGGGATAAATGTCGTCGCGAAAGGTTTTGCCTTTGGCATCGAACACGCAGGCGCTATAATCGGACGGGTAGTCCTTGTGCAGGCGGCGCAGCATGTTGAGTACGCCCTGGATCGCACCTGTCGGCTCGTGGTGCCGGTTGCGCAAATCGGGCATGGCGTGGAAGGCGCGATAAAGATAGGACGAGCCGTCCACCAGCAATAACGTTTTCATGAAAAGGCCTCAAAAATGTCAGCCTATGACAAGCTGCCAAAAATCACAGAACCCGAACTGATCGCGAAAGAATATTCGGCACGCGAGTCCTGGCGCGTGTTCGAGATTATGTCAGAATTCGTCGATTCCACGGAACGCCTGAAAGACATCAGCCCGGCGGTCTCCATCTTCGGCAGCGCCCGTACCAAGTCCGACAGCCCTTATTATCACCTGGCCGAGGAAATCGCCCGTGCGCTCTCCGATGCTGGCTTCAGCGTGATTACCGGCGGCGGCCCCGGCATCATGGAGGCTGGCAATAAGGGGGCCTATTACGGCAAATCGCCGAGCATCGGCCTCAACATCCAGTTGCCGCACGAGCAGCACACCAACCCTTATCAGGACATCAGCCAGACCTTTCATCACTTTTTCGCCCGCAAGGTGATGTTCGTCAAATTCGCTTCGGCCTACGTGGTATTGCCTGGCGGCTTTGGTACCATGGACGAACTGATGGAAGCGCTCACTCTGGTGCAAACCGGCAAGACACGCAGAATTCCCATCATCCTCGTGTGCGAACCGTTCTGGCGCGGCATGCTGGACTGGTTTCGCGCGGTGATGGTGGCGGAGAAGATGATAGACCCGGGGGACATGAACCTGATTCAGGTGATCGACGACCCCAAGGATGTCGTAACCGCCATCTTCAAGCACTACGAAGCGCGCGGATTCGAGCCGTCGCCGACCGAACGCGAGATTCAGCTGAATCTGTAGCAGGGTGCCGCAAAACTACTGCGGAATCCCTCTGTGGCGCACCCCAAGGGCACTTCCTGCGGGGCGTTGCGCGGTATTGGCTATGGCCGCCACTACGTGGCTTAACGTCGCTTCGCGAGTTAGCCCGCGCCGCAACTTCGTTGTCGAAATCCTCATGTACTACAGTACATTCCGGTTTCTGCGTTCCGGGCGCCTTACATATGGTTTCCTCGCTACGTTTTCCAGCACCCTGACAAAACACTTCTTCTGTTAAAATCACGCCCTATCAACCAATCTCCTGACGAGGTCATGATGCGCCGTCTTTCCAGTCTACTGATGCTGATCCTGTTGGCTCCCATACTGGCGGCGGCCGCCGACCAGCCCGCGCTGGAGCCTTTGCCCGAACCTCCGCAGGCGCCGGCAGGCTACGAGCCCGACCCGGAAACCGAGCCGCAGGTAACCATCGTCAAGCGCGGCGAGGACTCCATCGAGGAATATCGCATGAACGGCGAGCTGTACATGCAGAAAGTGACGCCCTCGCATGGCGTACCCTACTATCTGGTGAAAGAAAACGTCGATGGCGGCTGGGCGCGCATGGACGGCCCGGGCGAACGCCTCGCCATCCCGAATTGGGTACTGTTCAGATTCTAGTTATCAGTTTTCAGTCGTCAGTTGGCCGCTCCACTGTTAACTGAAAACTGACCACTGACCACTTAGCTTATGTCCGTTTTCACCACTGTTACGCCAGACCAACTGCGGGTCTGGCTGAAAAATTACCCATTGGGCGCATTGCTCGACCTCAAGGGCATCGCTTCCGGCATCACCAATACCAATTACTTCGTCACCACCGATAGCGGCCGTTATGTTCTGACCCTGTTCGAGCACAACGGCGCCGACGAACTGCCTTACTTTCTCAATCTGATGGCCCATCTGGCGGGTCATGGCGTGCCTTGTCCGCAGCCGGTGGCCGACAACGCCGGGATTTATCTGGGCGAGCTCAACGGCAAACCGGCGGCGCTGGTGAGCTGCCTGCGCGGCGCTTCGCTGGAAACCCCCACCGCCCATCATTGCGCCGAGGTGGGGACTTTTCTCGCCCGCATGCATGTGGCTGGCCAGTCGTTTCCTGCCACCATGGCGAATCCACGTGGCCCGCATTGGTGGAAGCTCACGGCAGAAGCCGTGCTGCCGTTTCTCGATGCGCGGCAACAGGCGCGACTGGAAGCCGAACTGGCGCATCAGGCCGGGTTTCGCGGCCTGCAACTGCCGCGCGGCGTGATCCATGCCGACCTGTTCCGCGACAACGTGCTGTTCGACGGCGACCAGCTGGGCGGCGCCATCGATTTCTATTACGCCTGCAATGATGTACTGGCCTACGACCTCGCCATTACCGTCAACGACTGGTGCGTGCACGCGGACGGAACGCTGGACCAGCCGCGCTTGCAGGCCATGCTGACGGCGTATCAGGCAGTGCGCACGCTCGATCGGGCGGAACGCGCCGCCTGGCCGGCACTGCTGCGCGCCGGGGCGCTGCGCTTCTGGCTGTCGCGTTTGTATGATTTCCATTTTCCCAAACCGGGCGAAATCACCCACGCCAAGGATCCCGGCCATTTCCACCGTATTCTGGAAGCACGCATCCGCGACGAAGCCGGGATCAACGCACTATGGGACAGAAACTGAAGGAGCTGACATGATCGTAAAAAGTGTAGCGGCAGGAGACGGCTGGATCTGGATCCGCGGGGGATTCGACCTGTTCAGGCAGAATCCGGTGATCTGGATTGCGCTGTTTCTCATTTACCTGCTGATCGGCATGGCACTGTCCATCGTGCCGGCCATCGGCCCTATCGTGCTCAATTTGCTGGCACCGGTATTCATGGCGGGGTTCATGCTCGGCTGCCAGGCGCTGGAAAGCGGCGAGGAACTGGAAATCAATCACCTGTTCGCCGGGTTCAAGCACAACACCGCCCAACTCATCACCGTGGGCGGCATCTATCTGGCCGGCATCATCACCATTGTCGGGCTGGTGTTCGTGACGACGGGCGGCGCCATGATGTCCATGGCCGGACATGCCCCGGCGATGGAAGAAGCAGCCGGCCCTGGCATGCTGCTGGCTGTGATGGTCGCACTGGCCTTGCTCATGCCACTGATCATGGCTTACTGGTTCGCACCGATACTGGTGATCTTTCACGGACTCAAGGCAGTGGATGCGATGAAGCTGAGTTTCTCTGCCTGCCTCAGAAACATCTGGCCCTTCACCATTTACGGCCTGCTTTCCATGCTGCTCATGGTGCTGGCAGCCATCCCGCTGGGGCTGGGACTGCTGGTGATGATTCCGACCATGACCGCCTCGCTCTACGTCAGCTATCGCGACATCTTCAGTGAAGAAGTCGTCGCTTAAGACCGCTTCAAAGGTCGCGCTGGCATGCAGCGTTTTTCTTGCTGCCTGCTCGACTTCCCCGCAGGGCCGTAAACAGATTACCGCTCCGCTGCCGGTCAGCGAGGCCTATTCCGAGGCCGACATGCGCATCCAACTGGCGACAGCTTCCAGTGTCAGCACCCCTTGCGCCGGGGTGGAATGCACGCTCAACCAGGAATTCGACCAGCAGGTACAATCTGTCGGCTACCGCCTGGCGTTGGCGGCCTACGATACCTACCCCGACCTGATCAAACGCGTCAGCGAGTTCCAGTTCGAGGTGGCGGAAAAATCCGGGGCCGGCAGCGCCTCCAATGCCGCAGGCAAAATCGTCATCTATCGCGGCGTGCAAAAACTGGGCTTCGACGAAGCCGGCCTGGCTTTTATAGTTGCCCGCGAAATGGGCCATGTAATCGGCCAGCATCACGATGAAAATTCCGGCACCAGAATCCTGCTCTCCATCGCCGCCGGCGTGCTGTTTCCGGCGCTCAACCTTTTTAATGCGGCACAGGTGGCTCAAGCTACGCAAGTCACTTCTGCAGCTACGCTCAGCACTACGGTTGCCAGTACGGCAACGTCTTACCTGGGGTCCAAAGCTGTCTTGGCAGGACTAAAGCCGGACCAGCTGAGCGAGGCCGACGCCATCGCCCTGGGGCTGCTGGAACGGGAAGGATGGCATTTGCACGATATCGCCAGCGTGCTGGACCAGCGTGAGCTGGTGCAAAGCGGGAGCAACTGGGCCGAAGACTTCCGCATTTCGCTGGCCAACCTGCAGAAACTGGACGCGCAGGATCAGTCGATGAAACTGAGCATGCCAGCCGAAGCCGTCGAACATCGGGACATGCCGCAGGCGGCCCCGGATACGCCGGTCGAAGACCAGGCCGCTGCCGTGCCGGAATTGCCCATCCCGGAATTGCCTGTCATGGTGCAGGCGGTCAGCCCGCCAGCCGACGAACAGCCGGTGCCGGCCAGCAGCGCGCCCGTCGAAATGCCGGCAAAAGAAGAAACCGCCCCCGCACAAAACGCAGCCTTGGCGGAAAACAGCGGCAATGCCCCGCTGAAACTGCAGGCCACGCCCAAGCTTCGTGCCGATTCCAGGCTGACGAAGAAACACGTGGCCGGCAAAAAACCGTCCAAGCCAAAGCGGCTGAAAATGGCAGCGCGCAAGAAACTACCGGCCGTGAAGCCGGCGAATGGCGGAACAGTTGCCCGGAACAAGGCGACCAAGCCAGGCTCGTCGCGATTGCGGGTGGCATCGGTCAAGCCCAGGCAGCACCTGCAACGGGATTAACTGTCAGCCGCGATTGTTTTTCAGGTTTCTGATCAAGGGCGACAGAATCAACTCCATCGCCAAGCCCATCTTGCCTCCCGGGACGACAATGGTGTTCTGCCGCGACATGAACGAATCCTTGATCATCGCCAGCAGGTAGGGAAAATCCGCCATTTCCGGGTAGGTGAAGCGGATGACGATAAAGCTCTCGTCCAGGGTAGGAATATCCCGTGCGATGAAAGGATTGGAAGTGTCCACCGTCGCCACCCGCTGGAAGTTGATATGGGTACGCGAGAACTGGGGCGTGATGTAATCCACGTAATCGCGCATGCGGCGCATGATGGTGTTGGTCACGGCCTCGGGCGAGTAGCCGCGCTCCTTGGTGTCGCGGTGGATTTTCTGTATCCATTCCAGGTTGACCACCGGCACCACGCCGACCAGCAGGTCGGCATGCCGGGCGACATTCACCGTATCCGTCACTACGCCGCCATGCAGGCCTTCGTAGAGCAGGATGTCGGAATCGTGCTCGATCTCCTCCCATGGCGTGAATTCGCCGGGTTTCAGGGCGGTTCCCAGACGAGCATTCTGCTCGGCGGCTTCGACATCGCTGTGAATGTAGAAGCGTCGCGTGCAAGTGCCGGATTCGCCATACTGCCGGAAGCAATCTTCCAGCTTGTCGAAATGGTTGGCCTCCGGCCCGAAGTGGCTGGGCGCGCGCCGATTGACCTTGTCGGCAGTTTCGACCGCCATCCTGAACTCGTCACGCGTCATGCGGTGAAAACTGTCGCCCTCGATGACCGCCGCATGGATTTCTTCACGCCGGAAAATATGCTCGAACGAGCTCTTGACGGTCGTAGTGCCGGCCCCCGAAGAACCGGTGACGGCGATCACGGGATGTTTTCTGGACATGGCAATACTCCTCGGTTTTTCAGGTTTATTAAAGGCTTGAGTCGATTATACGTTCGCCCTATGCGTCAACCAACCAGTCCGGCTAGGGTATAATTTTGCATCCTGAAAAACCAGAATTCAAAGACCACTCCATGCAGCCGCAGTATCCATTCAAAGACATCGAACAACAGACCCAGCAGGAATGGGATCAACGTCAGGCATTTGCCGCCCGCGAAGACGCGGGCAAGCCCAAATATTATTGCCTGTCGATGTTCCCCTACCCTTCCGGCCGCCTGCATATGGGCCATGTGCGCAACTACACCATAGGCGACGTGTTGAGCCGCTGGCACAAGATGCGCGGCTACAACGTGCTGCAGCCCATGGGCTGGGACGCCTTCGGCCTGCCCGCCGAAAATGCCGCGATCCAGAACAAGGTGCCGCCCGCACAATGGACTTACGACAACATCGCCTACATGAAGAAGCAGCTGCAGTCGCTGGGCTTTGCCATCGATTGGTCACGCGAACTGGCGACCTGCACGCCCGAGTATTACAAGTGGAACCAGTGGCTGTTTTTGCGGATGTTGGAGCGTGGAATCGCCTACAAGAAGACCCAGGTGGTGAACTGGGATCCGGTGGACCAGACCGTGCTGGCCAACGAGCAGGTGATTGACGGCCGCGGCTGGCGCACCGGCGCGCTGGTGGAAAAGCGCGAGATTCCCGGCTACTACCTCGGCATCACCCAATATGCCGAAGAACTGCTGGCCGACCTCGACAAGCTGCCGGGCTGGCCCGAGCGCGTCAAGACCATGCAGGCCAACTGGATCGGCAAGAGCGTCGGCGTACGTTTCGCCTTCCCGTATGAAACTCCCGCTACAAGCGGAACCGCCTCCCCCTCTCCCCTCGTGGGAGAGGGCAGGGGTGAGGGGCAATCCACAGAAAATGGCCTGTTGTGGGTGTTCACCACCCGCGCCGACACCATCATGGGCGTGACCTATTGCGCCGTCGCCGCCGAGCACCCGCTGGCAACGCGTGCGGCGCAGGGCAATCCCGCGCTGGCGGCGTTCATCGACAAGTGCAAACAAGGCTCGGTGATGGAAGCCGATATGGCGACCATGGAAAAAGAAGGCATGGACACCGGCCTCAAGGTCACCCATCCGCTCACCGGCGCACAAGTGCCGGTGTGGGTCGGCAACTATGTGCTGATGAGCTACGGCGAAGGTGCGGTGATGGCGGTGCCGGCGCATGACGAACGCGACTTTGCGTTTGCAAAGAAGTACAACCTGCCTGTTAAGCAGGTAATTTCCAATGCAATTCAAGAACGGCGTATTACCGGTGATGCAGACGTATCGGGGGATGATTACGCCTATTATGATTTCGACTCGTCTAAACCTTGGAAAGCCTGGTACGGCGAAAAAAGTGGAAATGTTTCGCTTTATTGCTGCAACTCTGGAAAGTACGATGGGTTGGAGTATGAGGCCGCCGTGGACGCCATTGCCGCCGACCTCAAGGCCAAGAATTTGGGCGACAAGCAGGTGCAATGGCGCCTGCGCGACTGGGGCGTTTCGCGCCAGCGCTACTGGGGCTGCCCGATTCCCATCATCCATTGCGACAGCTGCGGCGACGTGCCTGTGCCGGACGACCAATTGCCGGTCAAGCTGCCGGAAGACTGCGTGCCGGACGGCTCCGGCAACCCGCTCAACAAGCGCGCCGATTTCCTCAATTGCACCTGCCCCAAGTGCGGCAAGCCAGCGAAGCGCGAAACCGACACCATGGATACCTTCGTCGATTCGAGCTGGTATTACGCGCGCTATGCCAGCAAGTTCGGCGCGGATGCGATGGTGGATGCCTCCACCAACTACTGGATGCCGGTGGACCAATATATCGGCGGCATCGAGCACGCGATTCTGCACCTCTTGTATTCGCGCTTCTGGAGCAAGGTGATGCGCGACATGGGCTTGGTCAACTACGACGAGCCGTTTGCGCATCTGTTGACCCAGGGCATGGTGCTCAACCATATATTCTCGCGCCGCACCGACAAGGGCGGCATCGAGTATTTCGCGCCGGAAGAAGTCGAACTGATCCATGACGAATCCGGCAAGGTCACGGGCGCCAAAGCCCTGGCTGACGGCCAACCGGTGGATTTCCAGGGCATGGGCACCATGTCCAAATCCAAGCGTAACGGTGTCGATCCGCAATCGCTGATCGAGCAATACGGCGCCGACACGGCACGCTTCTTCATGATGTTCGCCGCCCCCCCGGAGCAGACGCTGGAATGGTCGGACAGCGGCGTGGATGGCAGCCATCGTTTTCTGCGCCGAGTGTGGGCGTTCGGCGTGGCGTTGTCAGAGCAGGCCAAGGCTGAAGTTCCGGCCAAGTTGGACAAGGCGCTGGCAGATGTGCGTCGCGAAGTTCATGCCACACTGAAGCAAGCAAGCTACGACTTGAGCCGCCATCAGTTCAACACCGTGGCTTCGGCCGGCATGAAGATGCTCAATGCGCTCGAAAAGGCGCAAAAGGATGGCGTCGAGGGCTGGGCTGCCGTCGCATATGAAGGCTTCTCCATCCTGCTGCGCCTGCTGTCGCCGATCACGCCGCACATTACGCATGCCTTGTGGCGCGAACTCGGCTACGGCGACGACATCCTCGCCGCCGCTTGGCCGGAGCCGCTGGAAGCCGCGCTGGTGCAGGACGAACTCGAACTGGTGATCCAGGTCAACGGCAAACTGCGCGGCAGCGTCACCGTGCCCAAGGATGCCGCCAGGGATGCCATCGAACAGGCCGCGCTGGCCGAGCCTTCCATCCAGAAGTTCCTGGAAGGCGTCAGCGTGAAGAAAATCATCGTCGTGCCGGGTAAACTCGTCAACATCGTGGTGGGGTAAAAATATGCAACGGATTGCATTGAATCGTGGCTGGCTGGCCTTGCTGCTGGCGCTTGTGCTGACCGCCTGCGGCTTTCAGTTGCGGGGGTCTGGCAGCGTGCCGTTCGAAAGCATGGCGGTGAAGGACGCCGGCGCACCGAATATCACGCGCGACCTGAAACGATCTCTTGCCAGATCCGGGGTAAAACTGACGGATCACGCCGAAGAAGCTCAAATCTCGCTGGAATTGAGCCATGAACTCAACACCAAAAACATTCTGTCGCTGTCGGGTCGCGGCAAGGTGCGCGAATATGAAATCCTGTATCAGGTGACCTTCCGCACGCGTGAAGCAGGCGCCGAACTCTGGGGTGAACCGCAAACCGTCAATTTGCGCCGGGATTTTTCATATAACGACACCGCCTTGCTGGCCAAGGCAGCCGAAGAAGCGCGCCTGGTCGCCGACATGCAGGCGGAAGCGGTGCGCGAGGTGTTGCGCCGCGTAAGCAGCCTTAGCAAAGGCAAGGCCGTGGCAAAGTAATGAAGCTCGCCGCCGAGCAGCTTGCCCAGCACCTGGAGCGTGGCCTGCGCCCGCTCTATGTCATCTCGGGCGACGAACCGCTGGGCGTGATGGAATCCATCGATGCCATTCGTGCAGCTGCGCGGCGTCAGGGCTATGCCGAACGCGAAGTGTACAACGTCGAACGCGGTTTCAACTGGCAGCGGCTCAAGCAAAGCAGCCAGAGCCTGTCGCTGTTCTCCAGCCAGCGCATCGTTGAGATCAACATTCCTTCGGGCAAGCCCGGCGTCGATGGCAGCAAGGCCTTGCAGGCTTATGCCGCCGACCTGCCGCCAGACACCCTGACCCTGATCATGCTGCCGCGCATCGACAAACGCGATCAGGGCGCCTGGTTCAACGCGCTGGAAACCGCCGGCGTGCTGTTGACCGCCTATCCGGTCGAAGCCGACAAGCTGCCGGGCTGGATCGGTCGCCGTCTGGCGGCTCAGGGCCAGCAGGCGGATACCGAAACGCTGGAATTCATTGCCAATCAGGTTGAAGGCAACCTGCTCGCAGCCCATCAGGAAATACAGAAACTCGGCCTGCTGCACCCCGCAGGCAGGCTCGCCATCGAGGACGTGCGCGATGCGGTGCTTAATGTTTCCCGTTTCGATGCGTTCCAGTTGGGCGATGCCATGCTGGCCGGGGATACCGCGCGCACGGCAAAAGTACTCGACGGCCTCAAGGCCGAGGGCGTCGAGCCGGTGGCTCTGCTGGGCATGCTGATCTGGCTGCTGCGCGCGACGCTCAAGGTCAAATCGGCGCAGGCCCAGGGCATGGATATTATGTCCGCATTCGGCCAGGCCAAAATCTGGGGAGAGCGGCAGAATCTCATGCGCCAGGCGCTGGGCAGGCTGTCGCTGAAAAAATTGCAGGCCGCCCTGCTCAAAATGGCGGAAATCGACAAAATCAACAAAGGCATGGCGCAGGGCGAACCTTGGCTGGAACTGTCGCGGTTATGCCTGGGCCTCGCCAAATCGTCCCCTGCAAGGAGTCGTTAAATCATGAAGCAATACATGCAACAACTGGGGCAACAGGCACGCGCCGCGTCCCGGCTGATGGCCAAAGCCGATACCGGCACCAAGAACCGGGCCTTGCTGTCGATTGCCGGCGCCATCCGGCGCGACCAGGAAAAACTGCTCGCAGCCAACCGCGCCGATCTCGATGCCGCGCGTGCCGCCGGGATGGAAGCCGCCATGCTGGATCGGCTGGCGCTCACGGAAAAATCCATCGCCACCATGGCCGAAGGGCTGGAGCAGATTGCCGCGCTGGCCGATCCGATCGGCGAAATCACCGACCTCAAGTACCGCCCTTCCGGCATCCAGGTCGGCAGGATGCGCGTGCCGCTAGGCGTGATCGGCATCATTTACGAAGCGCGGCCCAATGTCACGGTGGACGCTGCCGGCTTGTGCATCAAATCCGGCAACAGCTGCATCCTGCGCGGCGGATCGGAAGCCATTCAGTGCAATCAGGCCCTGGCCGCGCTGGTGCATGAAGGTCTGCAAGCCGCCGGGCTACCCAAGGCAGCGGTACAGGTGGTGGACACCACCGACCGTGCAGCCGTGGGCGAGCTGATCACGATGAAGGAATACGTGGATGTGATCGTGCCGCGTGGCGGCAAGGGTCTGATCGAGCGCATTTCGAGCGAGGCCCGCATCCCCGTCATCAAGCATCTGGACGGCAACTGCCATGTCTATGTCGACGACGAGGCCGATGCCGACAAGGCGTTGCGCATCCTGGAGAACTCCAAGACCCAGCGTCTCGGCACCTGCAACACGGCAGAATCCTTGCTGGTGGCGCGTAGCGTGGCTGCGGCCATACTGCCCAGGCTGGCGGAAATGCTGGTATCCAAAGGCGTGGAAATTCGCGGTTGTGCCGAGACCTTGAAAATCGTGCCTCAGGCGAAGGCAGCGACCGAAGAGGATTACTACACCGAATACCTGGCGGCGATCATCTCGTGCAAGATCGTGGATGGTCTGGATGAGGCGATTGCCCATATCAACCAGTATTCTTCGCAGCATACCGAGGTCATCGTCACCGAGAACTACACCAAGGCCAGAAGGTTTTTGCGCGAAGTCGATTCCAGCAGCGTCATGGTCAATGCCTCCACCCGCTTCGCCGACGGTTTCGAATACGGACTGGGTGCGGAAATCGGCATTTCCACCGACAAGATCCATGCCCGCGGCCCGGTCGGGTTGGAAGGGCTGACTTCGCAGAAGTATGTGGTGCTGGGCGACGGGCAGGTACGAAATTAGACGGGATTCTAGAGGTATCTTGCTATGCGACTGCTACATTTCCTTGAGATCGAAAACTTCAAGCGCTTTGGCGATAAGCAGCGCATTGAACTTGATCATCCGACAGTTCTAATCGGACCGAATAACTGTGGAAAAACCAGTGCAATTCAAGCGCTTGCATTATGGTCTCAAGCAGTAAAAACTTGGTACGACCTACGTAAGGACTCAAGCGCAACAGAGCGCACAAAAACGCCACTTAACCGACTCAATATTGTCTCCGTACCAGTACAACGCACACGCTTTTTCTGGCATGACACTAAAGTACGAACAGGCAACAAGGATGTGCCGCTTACCATCACAGTCGGGGTAACGTATCAAGGCAAGCTTCACTCCTTGTCAATGGAGTTTCGCAATCAGGGTGAGGAGCTGGTTTACTGCGCCCCCGACAAAGCTTCAATTGATAACCTTGACTTCATCAAACATGCAGCAACAATCAATGTCGAGCTGCTTTATCCGATGTCTGGGCTTCAAACAGACGAACCGATTTTACAACCGAACTACATTAACGCTCTGATGGGACAAGGCAGTACAGCACAAGTGCTACGTAACCTTTGCCTTATGGTGTTTCAAAATGGCAAGGGTGACTGGGCGAGAATCCAGAATTTAATGGATAGATTATTCTCTGTTCAACTGGATAGCCCTAAAGAAAATGCTCAGGGCCAAATCAAGTTGCATTACAGTCAAGCGGGGGTTAAAGAACCACTGGAATTATCCATGGCAGGCCGCGGCTTCCAACAGATGCTGCTGATTTTTGCCTATTTATATTCACATAAGCGTAGTGTGTTACTCGTGGATGAACCCGACGCACACCTTGAAATTCTGCGCCAAAAACAAGTATATGTCCTGCTGCGAGACATCGCGTCCGAGAACGACTCGCAGGTTGTACTTGTAACGCATTCAGAACCCATTCTGGATGAGGCTCTAGATAACAATCTGACCTTGCTCATTGAAGGCAAGACCGACAATTTGGCCAGCAGAGAGGACGTCCGCAACAGCTTGAAGCATTTTGGTGCGGAACATTACATAAAAGCACGTGAACGTGGTTATGTGCTGTATGTTGAAGGTGGCACAGATGTTGATATGCTCCGGGCCTTGGCCGAACGTTTGAATCACCCGGTAGCACGCATATGGGATGAACGCATCAACTCATTTTATGTACAAAACAACTATCCGGATATCACGCTGGAAAGCGAGTTGGAACGGGTAGAAGGTGGGTTTGGCGTTACACCAAGAGAGCATTTCAAAGGGCTACGAAATTTGATGCCAAGCCTTAAAGGGCTGGCCATTCTGGATAATGATGGTAGAAACCGACAGAACGCAGTTGAAGGAGCGTTAACTATCGCTTATTGGAGACGTTACGAAGCAGAAAATTACTTCATAACCCCAGACGTGCTACGGCGATATGCCCAGGAACATTATCAAGATATGGAGCTTTTTGGAGGATTCAGAGAAGAAATTGATATTGTTCTTGACGACCTGATCCTTGAACAAATTTTCAACGGAGACAGCGGAGATTTCCATATTTGGAAACAAAACCCAGATGCCGCTCGCCTCGTGTGGGAATCCAAAACAGAACACCTAAAATTAAGCACCTTTGCCGAGGAGTTCTTTCGTCGCCTATCGTCTGCTCTTGGGGGTCAGATGTTGCTCAAAAAAGGAGAGTTACATCGACTTGTTTGCATCATTGACCCCAAGACCATTCCTGCTGAAGTTGAAGAAAAGCTGGCGCTACTGGAAACCCTGTTTAAAACCGCGAGCAATACTGATTCGTAAAGCGGAAAGTACATGAAGGATGATTTTTTGAAGTACGGCGCCTCGTGTCAGAAATGACCGATCCTATCGGTATGTCATCCGTAGGAATTCTGGGCGGCACCTTCGATCCCATCCACTTCGGCCATCTGCGCATGGCGCAGGAGTTGGCGGAAGGCTTGGCGCTAAGCGAAGTACGTTTTATTCCTGCGGCCCGGCCGCCGCACCGGGCATCGCCGCGCGGAGATGCGCAGCACCGGGGCGAGATGGTGCGCCTGGCAATCGCCGGCAACCCGCAATTTTTGCTTGATACCCGAGAGTTCGAGCGCGACGGGCCATCGTATATGGTCGATACCCTGACCAGCCTGCGTGCGGAGTTCGGCATGGAGACACCGCTCTATCTGCTGCTGGGCGCAGATGCCTTTCTCGGGCTGCCCCATTGGCATCGCTGGCATGAGCTATTCGGGCTGGCGAATATCGTGGTAGCGCACCGTCCGGGTTTTGCGCTGGACACCGGCATGGCAGCGGAATTACTCGCAGAATGGTACCATCGCCATATCGATCACCCCGGCCAGAGTGCTTGCGGCCGGATTCTCTCACACGAAATCACCGCGCTGGATATTTCCGCCAGCGCTATCCGGCACACCATCCAGCAGGGCCGAAGCGTGCGCTATCTGCTACCGGACACGGTTAACGACTACATTCACACTCACCATATTTACCAGAAGGAATCCCATGGAACTTGAAGCTATAAAACAGGCCGTCGTCGACGCCCTGGAAGACGTGAAGGCGATCGATATCAGCGTACTCGATGTCTCGAAAATGACCTCGCTCACCTCCTACATGATCATTGCCAGCGGCAGCTCCAACCGCCAGACGCGGGCACTGGCCGACAATGTGCAGAAGAAGCTGAAAGAGCATGGTGTCGATGCGCAAGGAGTCGAAGGCGAGAAAGAAGGCGAGTGGGTGCTGGTCGACTTCGGCGACATTGTCCTCCATGTCATGCTGCCCGCCACGCGCGACTACTACAACCTCGACCAACTCTGGGGCGCGGCAGAAAGCCGTCGCCAAACGGCTAAAGCCGCTTCGTGAGAGTCCCGTGAAGCTCAGAATCATCGCCATCGGCCACAAGATGCCGGCCTGGGTCGAACTGGGCTGCGCGGAATACCTCAAACGCATGCCGCGCGAGGCCGCGGTGGAAATGATCGAACTCAAGCCCGACAAACGCGCTGCCGGCAAAGGCGGCGAACAGGTGCGCGAAGCCGAGGGCGCAAGGATACTCGAAGCCGCCGGGCGCGATCTGCTGGTAGCGCTGGATGAGCGCGGCAAATCCCTCACCACCCTGCAACTCGCAGAAAAATTCACCGGCTGGCTGGGCGGCGGGCGCGATGTGAGTCTGGCCATTGGCGGCGCCGATGGCCTGCATGAAAGCGTAAAACAGCGTGCCGACTGGCTGTGGAGCCTGTCTGACCTGACACTGCCACACGGCATGGTGCGGGTGCTGCTGGCAGAACAACTTTACCGGGCGTGGACGGTGATTAACCACCACCCCTATCACCGCGAGTAGACTCTTCAGCCGGCAGTCAGCCGGCCATCATCCAGCCGCAACACCTGCCCCAGACGCTTAGCCAGGCTCTGGTCGTGAGTCACCACGATCAGGCTGGTGCCAAGTTCGCGATTCAACTCCAGCATCAGGTCGAACACCGCGTCGGCGGTATGGCGGTCGAGATTGCCGGTCGGCTCGTCAGCCAGCACACATTGCGGCCGGGTGATGAGTGCGCGCGCCACGGCGGCACGCTGACGCTCGCCGCCGGAAAGCTCGCCCGGCGTATGTTCCAGCCGGTGCCCCAAGCCCACCGTTTTCAGCATGTCGGCAGCTTTTTCCAATGCCTCCTGACGCGGCATGCGCCGGATCAGCAAGGGCATGGCCACATTTTCCAGCGCCGTGAATTCGGGCAGCAAGTGGTGAAACTGATAAATGAAGCCTAGTGACTGGTTGCGCAGTTCGCCGCGTTTCTTCTCATCGAGTTCGGCCAGTGGCTGGCCCAGCAGCCAGACTTCGCCACGCGTCGGGCTGTCGAGGCCGCCCAGCAGGTGCAGCAACGTGCTCTTGCCGGAACCGGACATGCCGACGATGGCGACTTGTTCGCCTTTGCCGATCTCGATATCGATGCCGTTGAGCACGGCAACATCCAGCCCGGTATAGGTTTTGTGCAGATCGCGGCAGGCGAGAATGGGATTACTCATCCCCTCACCCCTGCCCGCTCCCACCAGAGGAGAACGGGACGCGGTAGAGAAATCATTCATAGCGCAGCGCCTCCGCCGGATTGGTTCTTGACGCGCGCCAGCTGGGATACAGCGTCGCCAGCAGGGAAAGCACCAGCGAAACCAGTGTGATGCCCGTCACGTCGCTCCATAACAATTGCGAAGGCAGATCGCTGATGTAGTACACCTCCTTGGCGAGAAACTGAACGCCGAAGGCACGCTCGATGGCGGGCACGACCACATCGATATTGAGTGCCAGCAGCACACCGCCCAGCGTGCCGATCGCGGTACCGATAAAGCCGATCAGTGCGCCCTGCACGATGAAGACTTTCATGATGCTGGCCGGCGATGCGCCCAGGGTGCGCAGGATGGCGATGTCTGCACGCTTGTCGGTTACCGCCATGACCAGCGTTGAAACGATATTGAATGCAGCCACGGCGACGATCAAGGTCAGGATGATGAACATCACGCGCTTTTCCATCTGCACCGCGCGGAAGAAATTGGCGTGCTGCTCGGTCCAGTCGCTGACGAAATAGCTACCTTGCGTCGATAACTGGCTGGCCAGTTCGCGCGAGATGCGCGGCGCCTGATACAGGTCGGCCAACTTGAGGCGCACGCCGGAAACCTTGTCGCCCATGCGATACAGTTTGGCCGCGTCATCCATGTGAATCAGCGCCAGCGATGCATCGTATTCGTACATGCCAACCTGAAAAACCCCCACCACCCGGAACTGCTTGAGACGCGGCACGATGCCCGTCGGGGTGAATTGCCCCTGCGGCGCCATCACCACGACTTTGTCGCCCAAGCCGGCACCTAGCGTTTGTGCCAGTTCGGCACCCAGCACAATACCGAATTCGCCGGGTTTCAGGTCGGACAGCCTCCCTGCTTTCATGTGTGCACCAAGTTCGGCAACCTTGTCTTCTGCGCCCGGCAAAATGCCGCGTATGATCGCGCCCTGCACCACCTGATCGAGCGACAACATACCCTGCGCCATGATGTAGGGAGCTGCCGCCTGCACCTGCGGCGAGCCTTTGACAAAGCCCGCCACGCTTTGCCAGTCGGCGAGCACGTTGCCGCTGCCGGTGATCTGCAAGTGTGAAGCGACACCCAAGATGCGGGTACGGAGTTCCTGCTGAAAGCCGTTCATCACCGACAGCACGACGATCAGCGCCGCCACGCCTAGCGCAATGCCCAGCATGGAAGTCAACGAAATAAAGGAAATGAAATGGTTGCGCCGCTTGGCGCGGGTATAGCGCAGGCCGATGAAAAGTTCGTACGGGAAGCTTTTGATCACCTTGGGAGCCTATTTTTCCCCGTTACGAGAGACGGGCCGGATAAATTGGTCAGTGATCTGGATTAAACAATGAAGAATTGGTCGGGGTGAGAGGATTCGAACCTCCGGCCTCTACGTCCCGAACGTAGCGCTCTACCAGGCTAAGCTACACCCCGACTGCAGATCAATAGGTACGTCTGACCGCAAAGGCCGACAATTCTACCAGAGCTTCGTGATAATTTGAAACGGGCAGATGCGAAATTGCCGCACATGCCGCGTCGGCCTCCTGCCGGGCAAGGTTGGTGACGTGCGTCAGCGCGCCGGTTTCGCGCACGGCTTCGACGACGGCATGCAGGTTTTCCATCCCGCCGTGTTCGATGGCCTGGCGAATCAGCTGCGACTGGGTTTCGCTACCATGCCGCATGGCATAAAGCAGGGGCAGCGTCGGCTTGCCCTCGGCCAGGTCGTCGCCCAGATTCTTACCGATTTCATTGGGGTCGCCGGAAAAATCCAGCACGTCGTCGATCAGTTGAAACGCCGTGCCGAGATACATGCCGTACTTGGCCATCGCGGCCTCGTCTTCGGCCGATGCGTTGCAGACGATCGCCCCCAGGCGGGTAGCGGCTTCAAAAAGCTTTGCGGTTTTGTAGTGGATGACCTTTAAATAGGTATCGTCGTCGATGTCCGCGTCATGGCAATTAAGCAGTTGCAGCACCTCGCCCTCGGCAATGACATTGGTGGCATCGGCCAGCACTTCCATGACACGCATGTTTCTGATGCCCACCATCATCTGAAACGCGCGCGAGTAGATAAAATCGCCCACCAGCACGCTGGCCGCGTTGCCGAACAGGTTGTTGGCAGTCGGCTGGCCGCGCCGCATGCCGGAACCATCGACGACATCGTCATGCAGTAAGGTAGCCGTATGGATGAACTCGACCACGGCGGCCAGGGTGTGGTGCTGTGCGGTAATGCTGCCGAAAGCACCGCCGGACAGCAGCACCAGGGCCGGACGCAGTCGCTTGCCGCCGCTGTTGACGATATACTCCGCGACCTGGCTGACCAGAGGCACCTCGGAATGCAATTGTCGGCAAATCTCTGCATCGACATGCCGCATGTCGTCTGCGATGCAGGATTGAATGAAGTCGAGTGACACGAATGAGGTTTTGAAATATGGAACTGGTGAATTCTACCATAGCCCGCTGTCTGATTTTGGTTGACCTGTGGCAACAGCGTACGTATAATCCGCGGTTCTTTATTAGCAGCTAAAGCAACGAGGCTCAACATGTACGCAGTCATCAAAACCGGCGGCAAGCAATATCGCGTAGTCCCCGGCGAAAAACTGAAGGTTGAAAAGCTGGTGGGCGATGTCGGTAGCGATATCGTGATCGACCAGGTATTGATGGTGGCAGACGGCGACAATGTGACCGTTGGCGCACCGGTGGTAGCAGGCGCTTCCGTCAAGGCAACTGTGGTTTCCCACGGCCGTCACGACAAGGTGATGATTTTCAAGTTCCGTCGCCGTAAGCACTATCGCAAGACCCAAGGTCACCGTCAGGATTACACTGAAATCCAGATCCAACAGATTGCGGCCAAGTAATCTGTCTTCGGACAGGTTCGCTGCGAAGTAATTCTGGATCAAGCAAGGAGTTAAGTAATGGCACATAAAAAAGCAGGCGGCAGTTCCCGTAACGGTCGCGATTCACATTCCCAACGATTGGGCGTAAAGGCCTTCGGCGATCAACTGATTTCCGCTGGCAGCATCATCATCCGCCAACGCGGCACGCAGATGCATGCGGGCGAGAACGTTGGCATGGGCAAGGACCACACCCTGTTTGCCAAGGTAGACGGCAAGGTGGCCTTCACCGTCAAGGGTGCATTGCAACGCAAGACGGTCAGCATCATCCCGGCTTAATGCCTGGTGATGCCTTCAAAAAAGCCTCGCCGTGCTGGCGAGGCTTTTTTGTTTTAAGGTGACCGCTAACAGCTGATAGCCGAGTGCGCAAATGAAATTTATCGACGAAGCAACCATCAGGGTTTACGCCGGTGACGGTGGCAACGGTGCCGCCACCTTCCGGCGCGACAAATACGAGCCGGACGGCGGCCCCAGCGGCGGCGACGGCGGTCGCGGCGGCTCCATTTATGTCGTCGCCGACCGCAACATCAACACCCTGGTCGATTATCGCTACACGCGCACCTTCCACGGTGAACGCGGCGAGAACGGGCGGGGCTCAGACTGCTACGGCAAGGGCGGCGAAGACATGGTGTTGCGCGTACCCGTGGGCACCGTCATTACCGACAAGGCTACCGGCAACGTCATGGCCGACCTGGCCGAACACGACCAGCGCGTCCTGCTCGCCAAGGGCGGCAACGGCGGCCTTGGCAACATCCATTTCAAATCCAGCACCAACCGGGCACCGCGCCAATGCACCACAGGCGAGGAAGGCGAGCAGTTCGAGCTGTACATGGAACTCAAGGTGCTGGCGGACGTAGGACTGCTGGGCATGCCCAACGCCGGCAAGTCCACCTTCATCCGTTCGGTTTCAGCCGCCAAGCCCAAAGTGGCGGACTACCCCTTCACCACCCTGCACCCCAACCTGGGCGTGGTACGGGTGGACACCAACCGCAGCTTTGTCATCGCCGACATCCCCGGCCTGATCGAAGGTGCGGCAGAAGGTGCCGGCCTGGGACACCAGTTTTTGCGCCATCTGGCACGCACCAGCCTGTTACTGCATATTGTGGACATCGCGCCGTTTGATGAAGCCGTCGATCCGGTACGGGAGGCGCACGCCATCGTCGAAGAACTGCGAAAATACGATGAAGGCCTCTACAACAAGCCGCGCTGGCTGGTACTGAATAAACTGGATATGCTACCGTCGGACGAGCGCGATGAGCGCCGGGCGCAGTTCCTCAAGGCCTTTGGCTGGGAAGGCCGTTCTTTCGGCATCTCGGCCATCAGCGGCGAGGGGTGCCAGGCGCTCGTCTACGCCATCATGGAACATCTCGATCAATACAAAAAAGATGAAGTCGCTATTAGCTAACGCCAGGCACATCGTCGTCAAAGTCGGCTCCAGCCTGGTCACCAATGAAGGCCGGGGGCTGGACCGCAACGCCATCGCCGCATGGGCCGATCAGATTGCGCGCCTGACGAAACATGGCAAGCAGGTCATCCTGGTTTCCAGCGGTGCAGTGGCAGAAGGCATGCAACGGCTGGGCTGGAGCAAACGTCCGACCGCGGTGAATGAATTGCAGGCCGCCGCCGCCGTCGGCCAAATGGGGCTGGTGCAGATGTACGAATCCTGCTTTGCCCAGCACCGGCTGCATACGGCGCAAGTATTGCTCACGCACGACGATCTCGCCGACCGCAAGCGCTACCTCAATGCGCGCAGCACCTTGCGCACCCTGCTCGACCTCAACGTCATCCCCATCATCAACGAGAACGACACGGTCGCAACCGACGAAATCCGTTTCGGCGACAACGACACCTTGGGCTCGCTGGTCGCCAATTTGATCGAAGCCGACGCGCTGGTGATCCTCACCGACCAGTCCGGCCTTTATTCGGCCGATCCGCGCAAGGATGCGTCGGCCACCCTGATTCGACATGCCACGGCCGGCGACCCCGCGCTGGAGCAGATGGCAGGCGGTGCCGGCAGCACCGTTGGCACCGGCGGCATGCTGACCAAGGTGCTGGCTGCCAAGCGTGCAGCCCGTAGCGGCGCGCATACCATCATCGCCTCGGGGCGCGAAAGGGATGTGCTGGTACGCCTCGCCGAAGGCGAAGTCATCGGCAGCCATTTGCGTGCCGAGCAGATGAAGATGACCGCCAGAAAACAATGGATGGCCGACCACCTGCAAGTGCGCGGCCGCTTGACGCTGGATGCAGGCGCGGTGCGCGCCTTGCGCGAAGACGGCAAGAGTTTGCTGCCGATCGGCGTAATTTCGGTCTCGGGTGAATTCGAGCGCGGCGAGGTCGTGACCTGTGTCGACAGCAACGGCCAGAACATCGCTCGCGGACTGGTCAACTACACCGCGGCAGAAACGGCTCGCATCCTCAAACACCCCAGCAGCAAGATCGAACAGATTCTTGGCTATGTGGACGAGGCCGAACTGATACACCGAGACAATTTAGTCCTGCTTTAGAGGGCTAAATTGCGTCGTACACTCATGCGCTTAGCGCGTTATGCGGGAGCCACAACCTTGTTTTGCTTTGAGCAAAATTAAGGTTGCAGAGAAGGCTGATCTGCAATGCAGGTTATGCTGGAACTACAATTTGTTGCTTCTCTAATTAAGGGGAAATCATGACAACTCAACAACCTCTGGTCGCCATCATCATGGGGTCCGACAGCGACTGGCCCATCATGCAGGCCGCCGCCGCGATGCTGGACGATTTCGACGTGCCTTACGAAGCACGCGTGGTTTCCGCGCACCGCACACCGGATCTGATGTTCGAGTTTGCCGAGCAGGCGCGGGATCGTGGTTTCCGTGCGATCATCGCCGGGGCTGGCGGCGCGGCGCACCTGCCGGGTATGGTGGCTGCCAAGACGACGCTGCCGGTACTGGGTGTACCGGTGCCGTCCAAGCACCTGCAAGGGCAGGATTCGCTGCTGTCCATCGTACAAATGCCCAAGGGGATCCCGGTGGCAACTTTTGCCATCGGTGAAGCCGGAGCTGCCAACGCAGGCCTGTTTGCCATCGCCCTGCTGGCGACCACCGATCACGCACTGGCCGACAAGCTGGCTGCTTTCCGCCAGGCGCAAACAGATAAGGTAATGGGAATGACTTTACGGAGGGATGCATGATACTGCCACCCGCAACATTGGGCATGCTAGGCGGCGGCCAGCTGGCACGTTTTTTCGTGATCGCCGCGCATGAGATGGGTTACAAGGTGGTCGTGCTCGACCCCGACAAAAAAAGTCCGGCGGGTTTGCTGGCGGATAAACACCTGTGCGCCGCCTATGACGATGCTGCCGCACTGGACGAAATGGCGCGCACCTGCGTCGCCGTCACCACGGAATTCGAGAATGTGCCTGCCAGCACGCTGGAAGCACTGGCCAAATCGGTGCCGGTGCATCCGGCGGCCTCTGCTGTGGCTGTGTGCCAGCATCGCGTCAGCGAGAAAAACTTTCTGCGCGACAACGGCTTCCCGCATGCGCCGTATGCCGAGATCAACGCCGAGACGGACATTCCCGCAGCCGACAGCGGCCTCTATCCCGGCATCCTCAAGGTGGCGCGCTTCGGCTACGACGGCAAGGGACAGGCCCGCGTCGAATCGCCGGAAGAAACGCTGGCGGCATTCCGCAGCTTCAAGGCCGAGCAATGCGTACTGGAACGGCGCCTGACGCTGGATTACGAAGTTTCCGTAGTGTTGGCGCGCGACGCGACTGGCAACATCCAGGCTTTCCCCACCGTCGAGAATGCCCACCGTCACGGCATCCTCGATATCAGCATCGCTCCGGCGCGCGGCAGTGCGGAAGTGCGCGATCAGGCACAGGTGCTGGCGCGCGGAGTAGCGGAAAAGCTGGGTTACGTCGGCACCTTGGGCGTGGAATTCTTCGTCTGCAACGGCAGCCTCTACGTCAACGAAATGGCGCCGCGCCCGCACAACTCCGGCCATTACACCATCGATGCCTGCGTCACCAACCAGTTCGAGCAGCAAGTGCGCGCCTTGTGCGGCTTGCCGTTGGGCGACCCGCGCCTGCACAGCCCCGCCGTCATGGTCAACCTGCTGGGCGATGTCTGGCCGGATGGTGGCGAGCCGGACTGGAATGTGCTGTTTGCCCAGCCCGACCTCAAGCTGCATCTCTATGGCAAACACGAAGCCCGGCCGGGCCGCAAGATGGGACACTTTACCGTGATAGGCGACAATGCGGATAAGGTGCTGGCCGCTGCGATGTCTGCGCGCAAGCAAATCAAGGTGGAAGGCTAGGCCGAGCCGGAGGAATAATATCCGCTGTTGTGTTTGTTGACGAGAATACCTCAGGCCGGCTTAAAACCGTCACTCCTGTGTTCGGGCTCTCAATGATTCGCCGGTTCGGTCAAGCCTGGCAACTGGTTACCACTAGCTTCAAGCTGCCAAGGTGGTTCCTTGGTTTCTGGTTTCTGGTTGCTGTATCGGTAACCAGACCCGGAACGTTGTCCCCTTGCCTACCTCGCTATGTACTTCAATTTCCCCATGATGTTTTGCCACAATACTGAAGGATACTGAAAGCCCTAATCCCGTCCCGATTCCCACGGGTTTTGTTGTGAAGAATGGATCAAACACTCGCGGGATATTCTCCGGCGGAATGCCTACTCCGGTGTCACTCACTTCGAACCAGACCCTTTCGCCCTCCTGGCCGGTGCGGATGGTGATTGTTCCGTGAGACTCGATCGCATGGGCAGCATTCACCAGGAGGTTCATGAAAACCTGATCAAGTTGCGAAGGCCGGCAATAAATTTCTGGCAATGTGCCATATTCCTTGACGACTTCGCATTTGTATTTCAGCTCATTCCACACCACATTCAACGTGGCGTCCATGCCTCTATGCAGGTCGGCCAGTACCCATTCTTCCGTAATCTCGTGGCGAGCGAAGTTTTTCAGGTCCAGGACGATTTTCTTCACCCGTTCCAGGCCTTGGCGTGACTCATTGATTAGCGAACTGGCATCTTCGCGAATAAAGCCAATGTCTACATTCTGTTTGAGTTGCCGTAACTCTTGAAGTTGCGGACTACTTTCGTCCGCCGCCATTAAGACGGCTTCATACTTGTCAATTACCGAAAAAATGTCTGCCAGGTATTTTTTCAAAGTACCGGTGTTGGAATCGACGTAGCCGATCGGATTGTTTATTTCGTGTGCGATACCCGCTGCCAGTTGGCCGATTGCTGCCATTTTTTCGGATTGCAGCAACTGGTCCTGCGCTTGTTGCAGTTGCTGGTTCGCGGCGATCAGTTGCGTATTCATTTCCTCGATACGCTGGTATTGCATGGCCAGTGCCACTTCCGCACGTTTGCGCTCAGTAATGTCAACCAGGGTTCCGACATTCGCCGGCCGGCCCTGGTACTGAATCACCGCGCCCCAGGCGACGACATCAAGGTAGGTTCCATCCTTGCGCAGTATCCTGATTTCATAGGGATAACCCGGCACCCCGGCGAGCCGCTCCTGCAGATTCCTGGCCACCACTTCCCGATGCTCCGGCGCAATCAGATCCAGCGGGTGACGACCATTCTGCAAGTCCTCCATCGAGTAGCCGGACTTTTCCAGCAAGGTCTGGTTAACATATTTGAACACCCCGTCCTGAATCACGTAAATGCTGACCAGCGAGGATTCCATGATGTTGCGGAATTTTTCCTCGCTCTCGCGCAGAATCTTCTCCGCCTGCTTGCGCTCGGTGATGTCAAGAAAAGTAGCGATTGCACCTACCACAACCCCATCCCTTGAGATGGGTTGCGACCAGTATTCCACAGGCATGGCAGACCCATTCTTGCGCCAAAACACTTCGTCTGAAACGTGGACTTTCTGATTACGTTGATAGGCGGCGTACATTTGACACTTCACGGGTGGATAGGGACTGCCGTCTGGGTAAGAGTGATGTATGAGTTTGTGAATAGGTTTACCGATAATTTCGTCAGCGCTTTCATACCCTAGAAAGTTCAAAAACGAATTGTTAACAAAAGTACAGTTGCCACTTGTATCAACGCCGTATGCACCTTCGGCCATTGAATTGAGCAGGGAATCCAGCAATTCGTTAGATTTTCGTAGGGCAGCCTCAGATTGCTTGCGCTCGGTGATGTCGCGCCACACACAGAAAAGGGCGACATTTCCATCGTATGGAATACGTGTCAGGCTGACTTCAACGAAAAACTCATCACCGTTTATCTTCTTGTGAACCCACTCAAACCGGAGATAACCCTCGCGATAGGCTTGAGCCATCATTTCGTTTGCCTTATCGTAGGACGATCGCCCATCTGACTGACGCTCCGGCGAAAGCTCCGATGGATGGGTATTGATGAGGGCTTCCGTTGTTGCATAACCAAGGGATAGTGCAGCAGCATGATTGGCTATGACAAAACGGTCCTTGACAATCAACCACATAGGATCTGCAGAGAGCTCAAACAGCCGGCGATATTTTTCTTCACTCTCGACGAGCGCATTCACAGCTTTTTTGCGGTCTTCATTCAAAAGCTCTGCAAAAATGCGATTTAACACATCTCTCTTGATTACATAGCGGGATGCCAGATAACCAAAGGCAATAATTTGAAGAGAAACCAGCAGCCGCATATAGAGTTCCATGCCTGTTGGCATCAGGGATTCAAGATAAGGGGCATGGCTGAAAAATAGCGTGTCGATCAGGCTATCGGCAACCCAGAAAATGAATGCAGACAATAAGAGCCTATTTCAGTAGGCAATAATTTTGCCGCTAACGGAGGTGATACAACAACCTTCGGAGGTTGCATGGGGCTAGTGACAAAGGATGATGGCTGGCGGATTCCAGATAGTTTGTGGGTG
>Ga0172367_10001339_pt1 | contig 36063 bp, 25 predicted proteins | sample Lak10m_FD_114542 | JGI IMG/M metagenome (GOLD analysis project Ga0172367, IMG submission 114542) | Freshwater microbial communities from Kabuno Bay, South-Kivu, Congo - kab_022012_10m | ecosystem: Environmental > Aquatic > Freshwater > Lake | place: Democratic Republic of the Congo: South-Kivu... | reverse complement strand
GATGCGAGGTGCGTCCGTGGCCCTTGGCCTTCTTCTTCTCCTTGGGCACGGGGGTGGTTCCGCAGACGTTTCGGGCGGTCTCGGTCGTGGCTCCAAAACAAAGCTGGCGCAGCTTGGCGAGCGCACAGTGGTCTTGAGTCCGCGATACTCTTGATGCAGTAGCTGAGAACCAGCGAACGAAGGCTTTGTAAAGAATTGCCGTAAGTCCTGGTCGATTTCCGAAGTCTTTCTGACACCGACGACTCGTTCCAACTTCGGCTCGGGGCTTTCCGTCAGCCACACCGTGTCGCGCTTTTCCGTTCCATCCACCCGAATGACCCCCTGTGAGGGCGTGGCCGAGTGCGGCCTGGAATCCAACAAACAGGGAATCCCGCGGTTGATTTCGATCACATAACCTGCCGCGGTCCAGTCGGCGGAGATGCCGGGATACTGCGGATGTTTCTCCGTGAAACTCAAGGCGGTCAACGTGCCGGAGTACACTGCCTTCGGCGTTGGTCGCGGACGTCCTAACCGCAAAGAGTTAGGCTCATACAAATACAAACACACGGCTGCGGGCGGGCGCATCGCCTTGTCATAATCGGTGTCCGCCGGTCGCAAATGTACAAACCACGGCATGCTTTTTAAGGACGTGTGACATTCGGCATGGATCACGAGTGTCTGCTCTGGAGTTTGTGAAGGCGGCGGATTCAACGGATCAAAAAGCATCGCCTCCGCCCGGCATTGGTTGAGATGCGCGAGCGCGTCGCCAAAAACCGATTCATCAAAAGTGCCTTCGATCAAAACGGCGGCTTCGCGGTTGGCTCCCTGCATTGCCGATGCGGTGAGATTGTGGCTACCGGTCCACAGGCGGCACTGATCGCCAGCCTTCGCAAAGAATACCTTGGAATGCATCAACCCCGCACCCAAACCACGCTCCACAGGAGTCAGCATCCCGAGATGGACATACACCTTGCCAGGAATCAGTGCATGCAGCGCATTCAAGGTGTCTAAAGTCGTTGGTGACTCCCACGCCACGACCACGAACGAAGAAGGCAAACGCAGGCTATCTACATGCCGCTTTAACATTTCGACACCGCCGCTGGTCAGGAAGGCGCACGCGATCGCAATCTGCTCCGTGCCACCAGCTAGCACGGTGTCCAGAATCTGTCGGGCTCTTTCCCGGGGATTGGGAGCGATAAATTGGACATTCATGGTTCGATCTCCTTGGTCGGCGCAGCGTCGGCCCAGCCTGTCGCCTGATCGATGGACAAGCCATCCGTCCCGGTCATGTGGCGCATGATCAGGCTTTCGAGTCCTTTTTCGCTGGTGTCGGTTTTCATGCGACCGAGTTTCAGGGGTTCAGCAGTCGTTGCATCGCATCCAGCTTCTGACGGACTTCACCGTTCAGGTCGGCGGGGTCGCAGATCGCCACCAGTTCATGTAAGTCTCCCTTCCTCGCCAGCATTCGGGTGCCCGTCTCCTTCGCGAGGCGGCGATAAAATTCCTCGGCGAACAGGCTCAACTTCTTGTTCTGAGTCTGTGCCCGCCAGAGCGTCTTTCGAGTGGAGATATCCCCTTTCTGATAGTTGGCGAAGTCCTCGGCGCTCCCATCAAAAACCTGTTCAAGGATCAGTCCGTCCAAGAGCCGCTGCCGCGTTTGGGCAAATAAATCCTCTCCCTGCATTTGCTTGTCCGTCCAGGCCAGCAGCAGTTCCGGCGTGATGAAGTAGTTCTCCGGCTCGTAACGCTTCCACACCCGGATCTCCAACGAGGCCTGATTGCTTTCGCGGTGTTGCTTCCCATCGCCGTCACGGATCACCAGTCCGCGAAGCTCTGGGATCATGCTGCGCAGCGCGTGGTAGTGCTCGGCGGCGCTCATGCCGTAGCCACCTTCCACGCGATCCAGTTCCTCATCCTGGCTGCGTTCCGGACCGGGGAAATTGTCCTGAAGGTAATACACATTCAGCCGGGCACCGTCATCCAACGCGCCCATTACGGGATGTTCCAGTTTGTCCGCAAAGGCCCTCAGCATGTCCACATCCGTGCTTCCCTCCACATAGAAGACATGGCCCGTCTCCCGTGCCTTCACATAGTGCTCGGCTCCGAAGTGTTTCAGCGCATTCGTGATGTTCCTCTCCGTTGCCAGATTCTCGACCTGCCCGCCAAGGATCAGCGTCAGGTTCGTATCCAACGCCTCGCGCAAGACCACCTCCGAGTGAGTTACCATCACGACCTGGCAGCCATTCCGGTGCGCGATGTCGCGCAGCAGCACATAGACCTGTTGTTGCCGCAGGATTTCCAAATGCGCGTCTGGTTCATCAATCAAGAGGACGCTCCCTTTGTGCAGATACAGGTGGGAGAAGATCAGCAGCATTTGCTGAAAGCCGCGCCCCGACAGCCCGAGGTCCATCTCCCCGCTCGTTCCGTCCTGCTCGTAGGCGAGATCCACCCCACCTTTCTCGTTCCCCTGCGGCTTGCCAAGTCGCACATGAAAAAGCCGGTGCATCAACTCCGAAATCTCCTGCCAGTCTCCCGGAGTCTTTTCCAGCACTTGCAGGCAGATGTTTCGAAGCACCTCCGCCGTGCTGCCCCGGCCCATCAGGAACTCAATCCGTTTCGGCAGGATCACCGCCTCATCCGCCGAAATGCCGGACATGGGATACAACAGCGATACATCAAGCGCCGCTGCCGACTGGAACACCTCCTCATTCTCCAGTGTGGCCGTTGCGGGTTCGCAATACACCAGCTCATCGCTCGCATGATGGCGGAAGATCATGGTCACCGGCAACGGCTGGCCCTTAACGTCCACCCCTACCGTAATCCTCAAATCCTTGTTCCCTGTCTTCAGATTGTGCCAGAAGTGGCGCGTCTTGGGTACTGGCACCGACAGGATGCTCAGCCGGTTCAGCGCCTTGCCTTTTCGTTTCTCGGCCTTCGAGTTCTCGGACTCCATCTTCCACGTCCGCAGGCCGATGCTCCACAGCGCGATGGCCTGCAAGGCGCTGGTCTTGCCGCAATTGTTCGGGCCGATGAGCACGGCGGGGTGATCCAGCTCAATGCGCTGGATGCCCCCGTAGCGCTTGAAGTTCTCGATCTCGACGTAGTGCAGCAGCTTCATGGTTCCAGTATGAATGGGTAAGTTTGGAAAACAATCACTCGGTCTCCTCGGTTTCGGGTTCTTCCACTGAGTCGGCGGGGGCGGGTTCGGTGGGTGCAGCGGCGGGTGGGGTGGGGAGATGGGCGGCGGCTTCGCGCACGTCCAGCTTGCCCGTCACCAGGTCGGCGGTCAGGCGCGTCCGGTATTCCTGCATCAGCGCGATCTCCCGCTCGGTGCGGGCGATGGCGGTGGTGAGGGCGGCGGTTTCAACGGCGACGTAGGCAACGATCCCTTCCTGCTCAGAGCGCGGTAGGGTCAGATTCGGCATCTGCTTAAAACTGTCCCAGTAGAGACGGTTGCCGTCGGACACGATGCCGGTGGACTGGCGGTTGACCTGCTGTTTGTAAACTTCGGTGTGGAAGATGAAGTCGTAGAACTCCGGGCAGGTGTCTTTCCGAGGCTTGAGCACGACCTAGGCTGGACTGACGAGGCCGTCGCTTGGGGACACTCCGACAGCTCCCTGCCACATGCGCATGGTGTTGTACGCCATGTCACCTTGGTGGATGCGTTTGTATTTCGTGGCGTCGGTCATCAGCCGCTTGGGACGGTCAAACTGATCCAATTCCTCAGCGGTGATGCCGGAACGAAGACTGACCTGAAGCACGGGAAGGCCTGCAAGGCCGGGTTCAACTCGGTGGGAAAAGAGCGCCATGTTGCGAACGATTCCCCAATGCCTCGGGATGTCGCCGAGCCAAGCGTCGGGCGTGTAGGGCAGGACTTCGCGGCGGATGAAGGCCTCGATGCCGCCCTCCTCCAGGAGCGGAATTTGCTCGAAGTCGCGCAGTTCGCTGTCGGGCTCGTATTCGACGATGCAAGGCTTGCCGTCGATCTGGGCCTCGAACAGACCGCGCAAGGGGTCGGGCTGGGCCTTGCCGAGCTTGTAGATTTTCTTGATAACGCGGGGCGCATCCTCCACGCGCCAACTGACGGGGTTGACGATGAGCTTGAGTTCGGCGGCGCTGGGGTTGAGGTCGAGTTTCTTCAGGGCGACCTCGACCTTCTCCAGAAAGACGTTGTGGTCCTCGTAAAGGTCATCACCGAGCGCCTTGCGGAGCTGGTTCGCGACATCGAGGAGCATAGCGTCGCGCTTCCAGGTGGCTTCGCTGAGGAGCTTCCTTTTCTTCTTGTCGGAGAGGCTCTTTTTCGGCATGTCGGCGTCGCCTTCCTCGTCCTCCTCGCCCTCGGTGTCGGCTTTACCCCAGTCGTTGACGAGCTTCTCCAGTTGTGGGCGGACGGAGGCGGGATCGGTGAAGAGGGCCTCGTCGAGTTCGGTGAAGAGGGCGGCGCGGATGTCCTCATCGCCGGAGGCGAAGCGCAGGGGCTCGATGCGTTGGCGCGAGAGTTGGCTGTGGAGGCGGAGCGGGCGCTCGACCTTCACCTTCCAATAACCGAAGGCGGCATTGGGGAAGATTTTCGACTGCGGCGTTTCCTCGAAGGCTAGGAAGGTGTCGCAGATGCGCTGGATATCCTCGACGGCGAGTTCGCAGTTCTTTTTGCCCATGTTCTTGCGCAGGGGCCGGAACCATTGGGTGGTGTCGATCAGCTGGACCTTGCCCTGGCGCGCCGTGGCCTTGCGGTTGGTGAGTACCCAGACGTAGGTGGCGATGCCGGTGTTGTAGAACATGTTCAGCGGGAGTGCGACGATGGCCTCCAGCCAGTCGTTCTCGATGACCCAGCGGCGGATGTTGCTCTCGCCCTGCCCGGCGTCGCCGGTGAAGGGGGAGGAGCCGTTGTGCACCTCGGCGATACGGCTGCCGAGCGGGGTGTCGTGCTTCATCTTGCTGAGCATGTTGGCCAGAAAGAGCATCTGGCCGTCGCTGCTGCGGGTGATGAGGGAGTATTCGGGATCGCCGCCGTGCTCGATGAGGAAGCGCGGGTCTTTGACATCCTTCTTCGAGCCTTCGCCGCTCATGCGCTCCAGGTCGCTCTTCCAGCTTTTGCCGTAGGGCGGATTGGCGAGCATGAAGTCGAAGGTGCGACTGCGGAACTGGTCGTTCGACAAGGTGGAGAAGGCGGGGCCGCCGACGATGTTGTCTGCCGCGTCGCCGTCGCCCTTGAGCAGGAGGTCGGCTTTGCAGATGGCGTAGGTCTCGGCGTTGATCTCCTGGCCGTAAAGGTGGGTGGCGACCTGTTTACCGTGCCCGGCGGCGATTTGCTGGAGGGTTTCCTCGGCGACGGTCAACATGCCTCCGGTGCCGCAGGCGCAGTCGTAGAGCAGGTAGGTGCCGGACTCAATCTTGTCGGCCACGGGCAGGAACATCAGGCTGGCCATGAGCTTGACGGCATCACGAGGTGTCCAGTGCTGCCCGGCTTCCTCGTTGTTGTCCTCATTGAACATGCGCACGAGGTCCTCGAAGACGGTCCCCATGCTGTGGTTGTCGAGGCCGGGAAGATCGCCGACGGCGCGGGGGCTGAGGTTGATGTCCTTGTCGAGGAACTTCTCGATGAGCTGGCCGAGGCCGTCGGATTCGGAGAGTCGGGGGATTTGATTCCGAAACTCGAAGTTCTTGAGGATGTCCTGCACGTTCGGCGAGAAGCCGTCAAGGTAGGCCATGAAGTCGTCCTTGAGCGTCTGCTGGGTCTTGCGGGACTTCAGGTCGCGCAGGAGAAAGGGCGAGGTGTTGTAGAAGGCTTGACCGGAGGCGGAGCGCAGGGCGTCGTCTTGGTTGGTGATCTGCTCCTCGTCGAGGGCCGCCTTCATTTCGAGCACGGCGGCCTTGGTCGGCTCCAACACGGCAACCAGGCGGCGCAGGACGGTCATCGGCAGGATCACATCGCGGTATTTGCCTCGCACGAAGACGTCCCGCAGCGGGTCGTCGGCGATGCCCCAGATGAAGTTGGTGATCCAGTTGAGTTGGGCTTGGTCCATGGAGGAGTGTTCCTAATGCGGAGAGATAGAGGCAGAGGCGACTCGTTCACCCACGCTGCCACGGTGGGTAGAGGGGGTGGTTTTCTCCAGTTTGGCTTGATGGGCGGTGAAGCGCAGGAGAATGAGGCCAAGAACGGGCGCGCAGTATTCCTGGGATTTGACACCGGAGTTGACGCGGCACTGGTCGGCGGCGTCCAAGAGCCGCTTTTCGCGAGCGGCGGCGGCGGTGTCCTTTTCCGTGGAGGCGATCCAGAGCATGGTGTTGGAGCCGAGCTTATTGGAGTAAATCCCAAACGCAAACCGGAAGGACTTATCCTGACATTTTTTAATTCCAGCCGTTTCAATCCAGCTTTAAGGAGGGTTACTCCCATAGGAGGGGGTGCATCGCACACCTAGGTCTTCCGGCGAGCCTCCTCCTCAACCCGGCTCTCCACGGCATTCGCCTATGGGAATGGAAGGACGAGATAACGGAAGCGATGTCGAGCCCCCAGATGCCCCAGGAGGAGGCCAGGGAACTGGCGAAGTCTCTCTGCCTCGAAACGTTTCTGAGTCCTCTTCTGTAGTCAACGAACAGCAAATTGAAATAGTTTCCAAGGGCTGAAGGAACTCATTTGTGTCGCTGACCCACCCCTTTCCTTATTGGGATAAATTCCAAATTTTTGCACAGGGGGTATCCATAAACAGCCCCACCCCAAAAAGGGGGACGGACTTCGCCCCATGGTCAGGGCCAGAAAAAAAAGGATTGTTCCCTTCGGGTTGCAATAACGTGCCGAGCGATGGACCCGTGAAAAAGCTGGAAAAAGTGCTTCGAGACCCATTTGGACCAAGCGGGTATTGAAAGCAAAAGCGGAACCATGGTTCCGGCTTGAACAGAAACACCCCAGCAAATGAGTCGGTGAAATCGTCAGTTCTCGTGAGCAGACTCGGGTCACTTCCCGCGAGCGACCACGGTCGGAAGCATGTTTCCGGGCTGGCGGTGGGTCGGAACCGTGGTTCCGGGGTTAAGCGCAGTCCGTGCGGGCCGGGGACGATGTCCTGACGAAGCATCGGGGGCAACGTCCTGCCTGACGGAGTTCCAAAGAGGCCAGCGATGGGGAGCCGGGATAGGGCAGGGCCACGTCCCGACTGACGGGCGCGGTGTTGGTTTGTCTCCCGTGGCCCAGTGCTGGTTGGTTTGGTGCCGCCGGGGACTGCCACGAAACGGCAGTTAAGTTTCTAATCGGGAAGCGTTGTTCGATCCGCTCGCAAGGGTATGGATGGCTTTTTACGTCGTAATGACCAACCGCCCTTCGCTTATGCGCGATTCTTCTACCATCCAGGGAATGATCGAACGTCGCCCACAAGCCTCATTCGATCGTTCTAGAACCGAAAATACCGGACAGAAACCGGACAGGCGTTTTTTCTCTACCACTTGGAATCTTTCGTAAGTCCTTGCAGGAGAGTGGTGCACTCGACAGGGGTCGAACCTGTAACCTTCTGATCCGAAGTCAGAAGCTCTATCCAATTGAGCTACGAGTGCACGAACTGAGGCTTGGGAGCCTGGGTTGAGCGAGGTGGATCAGCTCAACGAGAAGGAGTCTTTATTAAATTCGATCTTTTGTCCACTCAGGATCGATTCATTTGCACGGATTGCCATGACGGTGGACTCGTAACCCTCTTGGTAGCCTGCGGCTGGCTTCTTGTTTTCGTTGATGTTATCGACGAATTCCTGGAGCGAATATTGCAGGGGAGCGGCGGAATCGGCTGCGGCTTCGGCCGGCTTTTTGCCTTGGGCGAGGAGCTTTGTAGCGTTGGCAACCAGGGCGATGCCGGTTTCGCTGAAGAACTCTTCCTTGCGGGCGTAGACTTCCCAGCCGAGCAGCGGGGAGTCGACTTCCTTAAACATCCATGCACGGCGTTCACGCATCATGACGGCGGCGTCGGTGCCGTGAAACACTTCGTATTCGGATTCGAAGGAGCTTGCGAGGGTGGATTCGTGGACGAGTCGTGCACCGCCTGGAAACTCCACGACAGCTTGAATGGTATCGGGCACATCCCGTCCATCGGTCCAGTGCAACGTGCCTCCAAAACCGGTGACGGAGACTGGGAGCGCGTTGAAGAACCAGCGCGTGACGGCGAGGGAATGAATCCCGAACTCGCCGATGAGGCCTGTGGACGTTTCGCGGGAGAGGCGCCAATTCAGGGCTTTCTCGCGGTCGGCATTGGGGGAGGCACGTCGGAGACTGGTTTTCTTATGGTATTGAGAGCGGGCGGAGATGGCGCGGCCCATGGCACCGGCGCGGATGAAATTAACGACGTGATGATGCTGCGGATTCGCGCGGGTTTGGAGTCCGGCTTGGAAGATCAACTTGGAGGCAGCTTTTCCTGCGAGGGCGATGGCTTTGGCTTCCTCAATGGAATTGGAGAGTGGCGCTTCGCAGTAGACGTGTTTGCCGGCTTGGAGGGCGTCGAGAACGATCTGTTTATGCTGGTGCGTGGGGGTGGCGACGATGACGCCCTTGACGTTGGTATCTTCGAGCAACTTGCGGTAGTCCTCGTATTTTTCGGCTTTGGGAGCGAGCTCGGTGGCGCGGCGGAGCGAGGAGCCGTAGGAATCGGAGACGGCGACGACTGGGCCGTTGGGCAGTTTGGCGAGAGTGGAAGCGATCTCGCGGCCCCAGACGCCCATCCCGATGATACCCATGTTCACCGGAGGGCCGGGGGGCTTTTCTTTGTAATTCGGATCCGCTTTGGGGACGGGCAGCGTTTTATCGGCGTCGGCGGCCGTGATCTCGACCCCTCCCATCATGGCCATGAAGGCGGCGAAGGAGCTGCCGCGAATGAAATTACGGCGATTGAGATCGTTCAGGATGGCGGCTGAGTTATCTGGCTGCGTCATAATTAAGAGCGTTGGAATTTGTCATGGCTCGGACCGGTCTGGCGAGTGGAAAAATGCGATCGCGATGGTTGAGCGAACTTTATGGCCAGAACGGCCGCGCAATAGGGTCCCGGAAATGCACGGTCTGGGCGCGTTGGGCGCCGGGGACACGCTGCCGCGTGGGTTCGGTCGGCGGGAGCGTGTTGTGGTAAGTGAAACAGCTGGCGGGCTCGGTTCTGGGGTTACTTGAGCTCCTTGACCCGGACGTTACGGAAGGCAACGGCGCCGTGATCGCCTTGGAGCAGGATCGGGCCTGGGGCGTCGAGATTGCGGTCGAGTTCGCCGCCGGTGGCGCGAGGGACTTCGACGTTGTCATGGATTTTGACGCCGTTGAGGGTCACGGTGAGGCGATTTCCGATCATGGTGGCTTCGACACTCTGCCATTCGCCGGCTTTGCGGCTGGCGAATTGGTCGGCGGCTTTGATGCTGTAGAGGCCGCCGTTTCCGCTGTCCTTGGGGACCTTGGCATCGAAGTCGTCGAAGATTTGGATCTCGTGACGTCCGCGCAGGTAGAGGCCGCTGTTTGCACCTTTCGGGACCATGTATTCGTAGCGGATGGTAAAGTTCATGAACTTGGCGTCGGAGACGAGGTCGGTGCCGTGTTCTTTGCCCATGACATTGACGAGCATGCCGTTTTGGGAACTCCAGCTTTGGTGGCCGGAGGCGTTGCGGGCATGCCAGCCGATGAGATTATCGCCGTTGTAGAGCGGTTTGAAGCCGGCTTTGGATTCTTCGCGGCTGAGTTTGGCGGTGGTGCGCTGCGGGGTGGCGTCGCCCTTTTCGAGGCCCAGCGCCCAGCGGATGCCGCCGGTGATGTGTTTTCGGTAGGGATCACTTTCCCAGACGTCTTCGCGGTGGCCGAGGGAGGTGTAGAAGATGCGACCTTTGCCGACCTTTTTGGCCCAGGCGATGGGGTAATCGCCGGGCATTCCGCTGTTGGGATGTTTGTCGAGAGTGAGCAGTCCGTGGACGGTGGGGCGTTGGAAGCCGTCGAGGATGTAGATTTCGTCGTGGATTTTGTAGGTTGGCCCGAAGTGTTTACAGGCGGGGTGGTTGGGATCTTGGTTGATGCATTCGACGGTGGCTTGGGCACCGTGCGTGAGGAACTCTCCTCCGAGCATGACGTTGTAGGGGTCGAGAGGTTTATGACCGCGGAACGTATCGCTGGCGGAGTGCATTCCGACGAAGGCTTTGCCGGATTGGATCCACTTGAGGAATCCGTCTTTGTCGGGGAGCGGGAGGTCGCCGGTGGTGTTGGCGAAGATGACGCCGTCGTATTTGGCGAGGGCGGCCAGGGTCATTTTCTGCGCCATGTCGGCATCGTTGCGGACGAAGTCGACGGTGAAATCACCTGTTTTTGCGGCGAGCGCGCTGAGGGTTTTTTCGGCGGTTGGGATCGAGCTATGGCGGAACCCCTTGGTGACGGTGACGACGAGTAGGTTTTTTGGGGACTTGGCGTGCGCGAGGGTGGTCAACGCGACGGCGGCGAGGGTGGCGAGGAGCCAAGTTCCGAGCCGGGATCTCGATATTTGAATCATAGTGATGGGTGTTGGTCCGAGTGGGATGTCGATGAAACCACTGACGCCGACTCGTGGATAGGGATTCATTTAGCGGTTGGGATGGTGGGGTCAAGAACAGTTTGGTTAGTGCTCGTCGGTTGGAAGCCGTCGCTTGCTAAACGGGTTGGGGGTCACTAGGGTGTTTCGATGTTGATGGGACGCACCGTTTACCTGGGGTAGAACGACCATGAAAAGACGCCTAGTTTACGCCTTCTTGACCACGGCCTTGTGCCTGAACCTGATTGTTGGGGCGCGGCTGTATCTGCAATCGGCAGAGGCGGTGGGCAAGGACGAGATTTATCCGAACCTTGAGCTCTACTCGCGGGTGTTGGAGTTGATCCGCAAGGACTACGTGGATGGTCAGAAGCTGACCTATCAAGACTTGGTGTATAACTCCTTGAGGGGCATGGTGAGCAACCTGGATCCGCACAGCGAATTCATGGAGCCGGTGAAGTATGACGATTTGAAGAAGGACACGGAGGGATCGTTTGGCGGGGTGGGGATTGTGGTGGGTATACGGGAGAAAACGTTGACCGTGTTGGAGCCGATGGAGGATACCCCGGCGATGCGCGCTGGGATTTTGCCTGGGGATCGAATTACCAAGATCGACGGCAAATCGACCGAGCGCTTCAAGTTGGAGGATGCGGTGAAGCGGCTTCGAGGTGAGGCGGGCACGGAGGTCGAGATTACGATTACGCGGGGGGCTGCGAGCCAGACCCGTGACGTGAAGCTGAAGCGTGAGAACATCAAGGTGCACAAGGTCAAAGATTTGAACGGGAAACGTGAATTTCCGTTGGGCGAGGACAAGGTGGGGTACGTGAAGCTGCTGCAATTCGACGAGCAAACCAGTTCGGACTTGGAGGATGCGCTTCGCAAATTAAACGCGCAGGGAATGAAGTCGTTGGTGTTGGACTTGCGCGCGAACCCCGGCGGGTTGTTGGATCAAGCTGTGCAGGTGTGCAGCAAGTTCCTGCCTCGCGACCAGTTGATTGTGTCGACTGAGGGTAGGTCGGCGGACGATCGGCAGCAGTATCGGGCGACTGGGCGCGGAAAATATCAGGACATGACGATGGCGGTGTTGGTGAACGGTTCGAGCGCCAGCGCTTCGGAGATTGTGGCAGGCTGTTTGCAGGATCTGAAGCGAGCGATCGTTGTGGGTGAGCAAACGTTTGGGAAAGGGTCGGTGCAGAAGATCATTCCGCTGCCCAACGGGTGTGCCTTGCGACTGACGACCTCGAAGTATTACACACCGAGCCACAAAGTGATCCATGAGAAGGGGATTACTCCGGACATTGAGGTGGGTCTTTCCGACGAAGAGGAGCAGGCGCTTTACATCCGGCGCACACCTGGGGCGATGGACAATCTGGATGACACCTTGGCGTCGCTGGAAGAGGACAAACGCGAGCGCTTTCGCACGCTGGTTCAGACGGTGAAGGACACGCAGTTGGATCGTGCGGTGGACATGCTGAAGGGCATTCAGATTTACGGTCAGCGCAAGAAACAAGGTCCGGTGGCGGCGAAGTAATTTGGTGCGTCGGATTGGGTTCGCGATCAACTCCGTCGTGCGTGGGAGTTGGGTGTGTGGCCTAGGCGATCTTTTCGGCGAGTTCCTCGGCTGGGTAGGTCCAGATTTCAGCTAGGGTGGGGTGGTAATGAGGAACGGAGGCGAGGGCCTTCACCGTCATGCGCTGGTGCATGGCGACGACAATCTCATGGATCAGTTCGCCGGCAACGGGGCCTGCACAGGTGCCGCCGATAATTTCGCCGGTGGTGGGATTTGCGAGCAGCTTCACGAACCCGTCACGGGCCTCCATGATGAGGGATTTACCGTGATCGTTGAAGGGATAACTGGCTGAAAGGAAGGGGATCGAGGCGTTGCGCGCGGACTTTTCGGAAAGCCCGACGGTGGCGACTTGAGGCTCGGTGAAGACCACGCTGACGAGCAGTCGATCGTCCACCTCTTTTGGGGCATCGGGATGGAGGATGTTGTGGGCGGCGATTTCACCTTGTTGGATGGCGATGTGCACGATCTCGTGTCGGCCGGTGCAATCTCCGGCTGCGAAGATATGCGGCTGTGTGGATTGCATGCGATCGTTGGTGAGGATGCGATTCTCGCGAGTTTCCACGCTGGCGTGTTGAAGACCGAGCGACGCGGTGGCGGGGGTGCGGCCGAGCGCGAGGAGGATTTCATCGGCCACCCGTTCGACGCGTTGTCCGTGATGTTCGAACACGACGACCTTTCGGCCTTGCTCACGTCGGACCTCGAGCAAACGTGTGTTGGTGACGAGCGTCATACCTTCGCGTCGGAGGGCGGTCTCGAGTGCTTCAGCGGCGTCGGTATCGAAATCGCGCAGGATATGAGGACTCCGCTGGATCAGGGAGACTTCGACGTCGAACCGAGCGAAGAACTGGGCGAATTCGACCGCAACCGCCCCGCCTCCGAGCACGATGAGCGAGCGGGGTAGGGTGGTGAGTTGGAGAGCCTCATCGCTGGTGATGTAGCCGGTTTGGGCTAGGCCGGGAATGGAGGGAGCGCTGACATGTGAGCCGGTGGCGATGACGAAGTGGTCGGCGGTGAGTTTGGAGTCATCGCTGAGGCGGACGGTATGCGGATCCTGGAAGGTGGCTTGGGATCGGACGAGATCGAAGCGACCATCGGAGAGCTGTTGGCATCGGTAATCGGCGAACTCTTTGATCATGGCATCCTTGCGGGCCATGACTTGGCCGAAATCGAAGTCGACTTTTGGGGCTTGGACACCCCAGGTTTGGGCCTTGCGGGCGACGTGGAGCACTTCGGACGCCCAGAGCAGGGCTTTGGTGGGCATGCACCCGCGGAGGATGCAGAGCCCGCCCATTTTTGGGGCGCCTTCGATGACGACGGTTTTTTTTCCTGCGGCGGCTGTGGTGCGAGCGGTGGCGTAACCGGCGCTTCCGCCGCCGATGATCGCGACTTCGTAATGAGGACGATGAGCGTGCATGGGGAGGAGCTTTCCCAAACTTGGGGCGAAGGAAAGATTAAAGCTAACGCGTACTGATTCGGAAGAGTTTTAACGCAGAGGCTCAAAGGGTCAAAGGCGCAGAGGAAGTGAATGTATCTCGATGGAGTATAGGGGTCATTGGTTGGTGTGTGGAGTTTCCCCATCAACGGATGGAGATCTCTTTGTGCTGGTTTCGCGTCGTTAAGCCTTTTCGTCTTTGCGACGAATTCATACTGCATGACTACGGCTAGAACGGTCGATGGCCCGTCACGAAGCTACGCTAGGTCATGGCGAATTCGGCATTCCGGATGACTCACGAGATCCATGAAGGATATGGCTCGTTCTGCGTCATGCCTTTCCCGCCCCGTGCTTTCGAGGCTGGGGAGGGCAGGGGGGGGCTTGCCGAAGTGGCCAGGAATGTCCGCTCTCCTGTGGGAGGGCCGGAAAGGGTGCCGGCGCTCCCAGGGCTTGGAGGCGTGAGCCGAAGGATCGGAGAGGTTTTCGCGTGCTTTCGGAGGGGCAGGTGACTAGGGTTTGCGCCGTTTTTATTTATGCCAACGATCAAACCATTTGCTGCCCTGCGTCCGAAACCCGAGCTCGCGGCTCGGATCTGTGAACTTCCGTATGATGTGATGTCGAGTGAGGAAGCGCGGGTGATGGCGTCAGGGAATCCCTTGAGCTTTCTGCGAGTCAGCAAGCCGGAGATCGATTTGGCACCGGGGATTTCGTTGTACTCGGACGCGGTGTATGCGAAGGGAGCGGAGAATTTTAATCAACTGATACAGCAAGGCGCGTTGGTGCGAGATGCGGCTCCGGCGTTTTACGTTTACCGACAGATCATGGGTCAGCATGAGCAGATTGGCTTGGTGGCGCTGGCGAGCTGTGATGAGTATCGGAAGAACATTGTGAAGCGCCATGAGCTGACGAGGCCGGACAAGGAGGACGATCGGGTTCGGCACATCGAGGCCATGAACTCTCAGACAGGGCCGGCCTTTTTAACATATCGAGCGGTGCCGGCGGTGGATGCGTGGGCACGACGGGTTGTGGCTTCGGCACCGGACGTCGATTTCGTGGGAGCGGATGGCATACGCCATAGCTCATGGTCGGTGAGGTCGGCGGAGGACACCGAATGGTTGACCGCTGAGTTTTCCAAGATTTCGGCGTTATATATTGCGGATGGGCATCATCGCAGTGCGGCTGCGGCGCGGGTTGCGGAGGCGCGGGGTGGGCGTGGAACGAGTGGGTATTTCTTGTCGGTGATCTTCCCGCACAACCAGATGCAGATCATGCCCTATAACCGAGCGTTGAAGGATTTGAACGGGCGCAGTATGGAACAGTTTTTGCACAACTTGGAGTCCATCTTCACGGTTACGGCGGGAACGGCAGGACGATGTGGGGAAAAGCACGAGTTGGGGTTGTATATTGGGGGACTCTGGCATCATTTGAAGTTCCGGCCGGCGTATACGGCGTCGAAGGATCCGGTGGAGCGATTGGACGTGACGCTGCTGCAGAACTTCGTATTGGGGCCGTTGTTGGGCATTGATAACCCGCGCACGAGCAGCCGCATTGCGTTCGTGGGAGGAATTCGGGGGCCGGGAGAGTTGGAGACGATGGTCAACAGCGGGGAGTATGCTTGTGCGTTTTCGATGTATCCGACGGGCATTGAGGACCTGATGGAGATTGCGGATGCGGGAGGGATTATGCCGCCGAAGAGCACGTGGTTTGAGCCCAAGCTACGCGATGCGATGTTCTGCCATGTCCTGGACTGACCGTAGGGTTTGCCGGAGAGACGAGAAATTTGCTTTTACTGAAGATTGGATTCGCGGTTAATAGACACGCATTTTATGAAGATTGTTTTAGCTTATTCGGGTGGTTTGGATACCTCAGTGCTCTTGGCTTGGATACGCGAGAAGTATCAAGCGGAGGTGATTGCGTTTTGTGCCGACGTGGGGCAGGACGATGAACTGAAGGGGTTGGAAGCGAAGGCGAAGAAGACGGGGGCTTCCAAGATCTACATTGATAACCTGCAGGAAGAATTTGCGCGGGACTTTATATTTCCGATGGTGCAGGCGGGCGCGATTTACGAGGGGCAGTACTTCTTGGGCACGAGCATTGCTCGACCGTTGATTGCGAAGCGGATGGTTGAGATTGCGAAGGCGGAAGGGGCGGACTCGATAGCGCATGGGGCAACGGGCAAGGGGAACGACCAGGTACGATTTGAGCTGACGGCGGCGGCGTTGGCGCCTGAGTTGTCGATCATCGCGCCGTGGCGTGACGCCTCATTTCGGAGCCAGTTTCCGGGCCGTGCGGAGATGATTCAATATTGCGCGGACAAAAAGATTCCGGTTCAAGCCAGCGCGAAGAAACCCTACTCGATGGACCGGAACCTTTTGCACATCAGCTATGAGGCGGGCATTTTGGAGGATCCGTGGTTTGATGCGTTTTCGCCCAAGAACAAGGACATGTTCACGCTGAGTGTGGATCCGGAGGATGCACCGGACCGAGCGGAGTATGTGACGTTGGATTTTGAGCGTGGCGATTGCGTGGCGGTGAACGGCAAGAAGCTCAACCCGTTGGGCGTGATGAAGGTGTTGAACAAACTCGGCGGTAAGCACGGGATTGGCCGTGTGGATATGGTTGAGAACCGGTTTGTGGGAATGAAGTCTCGAGGCGTGTATGAGACCCCCGGAGGTGCGATATTGCATTTTGCACACCGACAGATGGAGAGCGTGACGATGGATCGTGAAGTCATGCATCTGCGCGACTCGTTGGTTCCGAAATACGCCGAGCTTGTTTACTACGGCTTCTGGTTTGCTCCGGAGCGATTTGCGTTGCAGGCGTTGGTGACGGAGAGCCAGAAGAACGTGAGTGGGACGGTGCGGGTGAAGCTTTACAAGGGCAACATCTTGGCGGCGGGGCGTAAATCTTCGGTCAGCTTGTATAACCCGCATATTGCGACGATGGAGGCGGATCCGACGAAAGCTTACAACCAGGATGACGCTTCGGGCTTCATCCGGCTGAACGGCCTGAGACTTCGAGTTGCGGCGCAGGTGCACGGCCCGTTGACAGGGCGGTGAGCTGTGGCGTTGATTCCCGGCACGATGACGCTGGATTGAGATTGGGTTCAGGCCGATGGGGGCTTGAGCCCGATGAGCATGAAGTGGTGATCAGCGATTCAGGGCCTTGGGAGAGGCATCTGGGGAGCCGGGAGCCTACGCGCTGGGTCATCGGTTTCTGGGTTGGAGAAGGCGTGGCGTTGTGTCGGTTGGGCATGCTCGCACAACCCATTTCCCTACAAACCTTAAGCTTGGAAGCCGGGGTTGGATTTTGGTGCGATCTGGGGTTCGCTTGAGGTAGGCTGCGGGTTCTTGAGCGTCTCCAGATTTGCGTTTGACTTGATGGCTATGGTTCCCATAATGCGACCGACCTTAACCAACCTATGGCCAAACTTGTCGTTTTAAGCGAAGGATTTAGCGGCCGTACCTACGATCTCACGGCCGAGAAGACGACGATCGGGAGGGTGGAAGACAACGCATTCCCCCTGACCGAGGCTTCGGTTTCCAGCCATCACTGTGAGGTTGTGCTACGTGGATCGGAGCTGCACGTTCACGATCTGGATTCTACCAATGGGACTTTCATCAATGGTGAGCAAGTCAAGGACGGGGTTTTGAAGGTGGGCCAGATTTTGAGGTTGGGGCAGGTGGAATTGCGTTTGGATATCGAGGGTGTTGCGCCGGTTCCAGCGGCACCTGCCGCACCGGCGGTGCCTGCGAAGAAGACCTTGGATCCTCATGCGAGTCCGAGCCAAGGAGTGAAACTGAACGAATTGGATAAGACGGGTCGGACGGTTACGCTTCAGCCGGGTTCACCATTTAAGAAACAATCGAACAGCATCAACAAGGTGTTTGTGGCGATTGGGATTGTTTTGGGATTGGTCATCGTTTTCTTCATCTTCATGGCCTTCCAGAAGATGAAGGAGTAGGTGCTCATGAAGTTTGAGCTTCGTGCCCTTTGCCCGTGAACCTCGGTAGGGTGCGAGGTGTCCAGGTATGAACGGCTTGCTGCCCTGTCCCGATCCGGAGGTGGTCCGGCGGGAAACGCTTTGGGGCGCCCAGCGTGGTTGCTAGAGGGAAGGCTAGGAGACTCATGGCTCCCGAGCGTCCCGCTTTCGCGGGACGCGGACGTCCCAGCGGGACGTCCCTACCTAGGAACGCGGACGTTCTTGCTTAGGCTTCTTTAAGCCACTCACAGGCTTGTTGAGCCCAGTAGGTGATGATGATGTCGGCCCCTGCGCGGTGGATGGATTGCAGGATTTCCATGGCGACAGTTCGTTCGTCGATCCAACCTTTTTCGGCGCCACTTTTCACCATGGAATACTCGGCGCTGACGGAGTAGGCGGCGGTGGGCAGGCCGAATTCGGATTTCACGCGCCAAAGGATATCGAGGTAGCTCAAGGCAGGTTTGACCATGACGATATCGGCGCCTTCGGCGATATCGAGAGCGACCTCCCGCAAGGCTTCAGCCGCGTTGGCACTATCCATCTGGTAGGACTTACGATCCCCGAACTTGGGTGTGGATTCTGCGGCGTCGCGGAAGGGACCATAGAACGCGGACGAGAACTTTGCGGCGTAGGCCATGATTGGGAGGTCGATAAAGCCGGCGGTGTCGAGTCGGGATCGGATGGCCCCGACTCGGCCGTCCATCATGTCGCTAGGGGCGACGATATCGGCACCGGCCTCGGCGTGACTGACTGCCGAGCGGACGAGTAGCTCGAGGCTGGGATCATTATCGATTATGGTTTTAGCTCCTTGCGATCGGACGATTCCGCAATGGCCATGACTCATGTATTCGCAGAGGCAGACATCGGTGATGACGATGAGCTGGGGGAAAGCCTTTTTGAGATCACGAACGGAGCGTTGCACGATGCCGTTTTTGGCGTAGGCACTCGAGGCTTTGGCGTCCTTGGAGTCGGGGATTCCGAATAGCAGCACGGAGGTGACGCCGCTTTTGACGAGAGCTTCGGTTTCGTGGAGGAGGGAGTCGGGGGAGAGCTGGAACACCCCGGGCATGGAGGGGATAGGGTTGCGGATGTTCTTGCCGGGTCGTACGAACAGCGGTTGGACGAACTGAGAGGGAGCGAGCCGGGACTCACGCACCAAGTTGCGGAGCTCGCGGGTTGCGCGAAGACGTCGGGGGCGGGAGACTGGAAATCTGGGCGTGATGAACTTCATGTGGAGCAGAGTAGTCAAAACCGAGAATGAGAGCAATGATGCCTTGAGTGGAAGGTGTGCCAGGTTTGGATGACGATGAGGTGAGATTATGAAATTTGCGGGATATCTATTGCCATGGTTTGTGGCGGTGCGCCGAGCGATCGCGCTGGTTGGATTGATTGGGCTTTTGGCGCTGGCGGGTTTTGTTGGGTTTCAATTGTATCGAATCACCCAGCCTGGGGCGTCGGTGGTGACGACGGTGCCGACGGCCACGGTGTTGAGGCAGGTGCAGGCGATGTCGGAGTTGGTGACCGTGAAATATGTTTTTGAAAAGGTCGTGATCCTGGAGGATGTGAAGTGGTATGGTGAGAACCGCGTGCTTTTGTTGGCGCACGGGGTGATCAAAGCAGGGGTAAATTTTCGGGGGATGGAGGAGCGTGATGTGTCGGTGTTGGGTCGTTTTGTCAGGGTACGCATTCCGAAAGCGGTGGTGACGGATGCGTATTTGGATGAGACCAAGACGCGGGTGGTGGAACGGAACACGGGTGTTTTAAGGGCTTACGACAAGGACCTGGAGCAGATGGCGCGGAAGCAAGCGGTGGAGGATCTGAAGCGCGCGGCGCGGCAGGCGGGGATCCTGACGGATGCTGAGGAGCGGGCGCGGATGCAACTTGAAAACCTGCTTGGCAACTTGGGATTTGAGTCGGTGCAGATCCTTTTTGAATGAACTCATGATGGAGAAATTTTTTTTGAACGCTTTTGTGGAGAATTGTCGAATTTCACGAGCTACTTGACAGATAGAGTATGAACTTGATGTCCGCAGCACGACCAGAACCCTGGGTTAGACATGGGGCGATTGGTTGGAGTCGCGGGAAGCGGAGCTTACTGGAATGATAAAGGTAGAGAACTTGGTCAAGGTATTCGGGACGAAAGTCGCGGTGAACGGCGTTTCGTTTGAAGTGCAGCGCGGTGAGGTCCTGGGTTTTCTGGGGCCGAACGGTGCCGGTAAATCCACGACGATGCGGATGGTAACCGGGTTTATACCGCCGACATCCGGGCGGGTATCGGTGGGAGGCCACAACATGGAGGAGGCGCCGATACCGGCGAAGCGGCTGATCGGATATCTGCCAGAGAACGCGCCCTCGTATACGGACATGACGGTCCATGGGTTTCTGAGTTTTGCTGCTGAGATACGCGGGTTGCAGGGGGAGGCAAAGGAGAAGGCGGTGCGACGCGCGGTGGAGATGTGCTTTTTGGAGGCGGTGTTGCACCAGAGCATTGAGACTTTATCGAAGGGATATCGACACAGGACTTGCTTTGCGCAGTCGATTATTCACGACCCGGAAGTGTTGATTTTGGACGAGCCGACGGACGGGCTGGATCCGAATCAAAAGCATGAGGTGCGGACGCTGATACGGAGGATGGGCGAGAAGAAAGCGATTATTTTTTCGACACACATCTTGGAGGAAGTTGATGCGGCGTGTTCGCGAGCGATCATCATTGATCGGGGGCAGATTGTGGCGAACGGGACACCTTTGGAGCTACGACAACGGGCGGATGGGGCTGGAGCGGTTCTGACGCGCGTTTTGGGAGTGAGCTCGTCCGTGGTACGCGAGAAGCTTGGAGGACTGAGCGAGGCGCGAAAGGTTTTGGTCGTGAGTGAGGAGGGAGGGGGCGTGCTGGCTCGGGTGTTCCCGAACCAGAGCACCCAGGGAGCGGCGCTGGCACGTTCGGTGGGCGATTTGGTTGCCCGCGAGGGATGGCGCATTGAGCAGCTGCATGCAGAGGAGGGGAGATTGGACGAAGTATTCCGGAGCATCACCATGCCGGACACGAAGCGGGAGGAATCGAAATGACGGAAGCGATTGGTAACATCAAGTGTATAGCAAAGCGCGAGCTCGGTGGATATTTCACCTCGCCAGTGGCGTATGTATTCATCGTCATCTTTTTGCTGCTGACAGGTTTTTTCACCTTCATGCTGGGGTATTTCTTTGAGCGGGGGGAGGCGTCGCTGACGTATTCCTTCTTCTTGTGGCATCCGTGGTTGTATCTGTTTTTGGTGCCTTCGGTGGGCATGAGGTTGTGGTCGGAGGAGCGTCGATCGGGAACGATCGAGTTGTTATTGACGATGCCTGTGAGCGCGTGGCAGGCCATCGTGGGCAAGTTTGTGGCCTCGTGGTTGTTCTTGGCCTTGGCGTTGTTTCTGACGTTTCCGTTGGTGATGACGGTGAACTATTTGGGCTCGCCGGACAACGCGGCGATCTTTGGTGGGTATGTGGGCAGCGTGCTGCTGGCGGGGAGTTATCTATCGATCAGCTGCATGACTTCGGCCATCACCCGGAACCAGGTGGTGAGCTTCATTTTGTCTGTGGTGGGCTGTTTGTTTTTGATTTTGGCGGGGTATCCGCCGGTCACGAACCTGCTGGTGCAATGGGCTCCGCGATGGTTGGTGGAGGGGGTGGCTTCGTTCAGCGTGATGCCACATTTTGAGGGATTTCAGAAGGGTGTGTTATCCTCTAACGACATCTTTTTCTTTCTGAGCATCATCGTATTTTCGCTGTTTACGACGGGAGTGATCATCCGTAGCCATCGCGCTGGATGATCGGTGGAAGCAAAGTGAGAAAATCCAATTTAGAACCTCGGTGAAGCCAATGAAGACCGACAAGAAGAACGAAGCGTTGATTTATTCAACGGTGGGCGTGGTGGTGATGCTGGTGATTTTGATCGCCGCGAACGTGATTGTGGGACTTGCGAAGGTGCGAGTGGATTTGACGGCGGACCGTCTTTACACGCTGTCGGATGGCACGCGCAAGGTGTTGTCGAAGCTCGACACGAAAGTGAAGGTTCGACTGTATGTGACGCAAGGAGAGAACACGATGCCGACGGGATTGCAGAGCCATGCGAGGCGGGTTGAGGATTTGCTCAATGAATTTCGTCAGGCGAGCAACGGGCGCATTCAGATCGAGAAGCTGGATCCGCAGCCGGACTCGGATGCTGAGGAGTCAGCGACCATCGACGGAGTGCAGGGTCAGATGGTGAGTTTGAATGAGAAACTCTATTTGGGATTGGCGGTGAGCTGTGTGGATCAGAGGGTGGCGATCCCATTTTTGACGCCCGATCGGGATAAGTTACTGGAGTATGACATTGCGCGAGCCATCACGCAGGTTACGGCGACGGCGAAGCCTGTGATTGGAGTGATGACGGGGTTGCCGATGTTTGGTCAGCCGATGAACCCGATGATGATGCAGATGGGGCAGCGAGGGCAGAACCCATGGGTCTTTATTACCGAGCTAAAGAACGACTTTGAGGTGAAGCAGATCGAGATGACTGCGGATAAGATTGATGAAGCGGTGAAGGTTTTGATCGTGGTGCATCCCAAGCAGATTACGGATGGGGCGCAGTATGCGATCGACCAGTTTTTGATGCGTGGAGGCAAGCTTATCGCGTTCCTGGATCCGTTGAGCATTGTGGATAGCCGCTCGAGCATGCAGAACCCGATGCAGAGGGCCGCGCAGGGCGGCAGCAGTTTGGACAAGCTTTTGAAAGCATGGGGTTTGGAATTTGATTCGAACAAAGTGTTGGCGGACGCGAAATTTGTGACGCGCATTTCGCGTGGACAAGGTCGGGAGGAAGTGGTGCCGACGGTATTGTCGATGGGGCCGGAGGGGATTACAGCTGGGGATCCGATTACGAGCCAGATTGACAATATCTTGCTCCCCTTTTCGGGCGCGTTTACGGGCACGCCGGTGTCTGGATTGACCCAGGCTGTCCTGCTGAAATCCACAGCGAAATCGCAGATGGTGGAGAAGTTCATGGCTGAGATGGCAGGGGAGCAGGTCATGAAGGACTTTGTGCCCTCGGGCAAGGAGCACAACTTAGCGGTACGATTGACGGGGAAGTTCAAGACTGCTTTTCCGGATGGGAAACCGAGCGATGCGAAACCTGGGGATGACAAGAAGGATGAGAAGCCGGAGGACAAGAGCGAGAGCCTGAAGGAGTCGAAGACGGACACGGTTGTGATCTTGGTTGGGGACAGCGACTTTGTGTATGACGAGTTTGCGGGGCAGGTGCAGAACGTTTTTGGTCAGCAGATCTTTTTGCCGCGCAACGGCAACATCAGCTTGGCGCAGAACATAGCAGACCAAGCCGGTGGGGATGTGAACCTGATTCAAGTGCGCAGTCGTGCGACGGTGAACCGTCCGTTTACCGTTGTGAAGCGGATGCAGGCTGAGGCTGAGGAATCCTATCGGGCGAAAATTAAGCAATTGGAAGGCGAACTCTCTTCGACGCAGCAGCGATTGAACGAGCTTCAGCAGAAGAAGGAAGGCAATCAACGGTTCATTCTCTCACCGGAGCAGCAGAAGGAAGTGGAGAACTTTCGCAAGCGCGAGGTGGAGGTGAAGCGTGAGTTGAAGGATGTTCGCAAACAACTCCGGCGGGACATTGACTCGTTGGAGAACCGTCTGAAGTGGCTCAACATTGCTGGCATGCCCTTCTTGGTTACGGTGTCTGGCATTTGTTTGGCGGCGGTGAAACGTAAGAGGACCTCAGCAAAATGAATCGCAAGCAGTTTACATTATTGATTGTGGTGGGCCTGCTCGTTGGCGGCCTGGGTTTTTACATGGCGCAGAAGGACTCGGCTTCTTGGAAGTCGGGGGGCGAGGGGATGGGTGGCAAGGTGGTTGGAGACCTTCCTGTGAACGATGTGGCGCAGATCCTCATCAAGAACGACAAGACCGAGATCGCGTTGGTGAAGACGAACGAGGTTTGGACGGTTCGAGAGCGATCGCATTACCCGGCGAATTTTGGGGACATCAAGGAATTCCTGAGCAAGGTTTGGGAATTGAAAGCCGTGCAGAAGGAGGAGATCGGTGATTCTCAATTGCAGCGTTTGGAGTTAGTGGAGCCCGGCAAGGGCACGGGCGCGGGAACGCTGGTTGACCTTCGGGGTAAGGACGGGAAAAGCATCCGCAGCCTGTTGCTGGGCAAGAAGCACATGAAGAAGGGCGGAGCGGCTTCGCCATTTGGGGGGGGCGGTGACGAGGGTTGGCCGGACGGACGCTGGGTTCGAGTCGTGGGTGCGACGAAGGCGGGTGAGGCTTCCTTAGTGACCGAGCCGTTTAGTCAGATCGAACCGAAACCGGACCAATGGCTTAACAGGGACTTTTTCAAAGTGGAGAAGATTAAGTCGATCGCGGTGACCCATCCGGAAGCGACCAACTCTTGGAAACTCTCGCGCGAGACCGAAGCTGGGGAGATGGTTTTGGCGGAAGCGAAGGAAGGCGAGAAGCTGGATACGTCGAAGGTGTTCAGCCAGGCCAATGCCTTTGCGTCGGCCAGCTTCAACGATGTGCTTTCGGGCGATGCTAAGCCTGAGCAGACCGGGTTAGACAAACCGATCACGGCTCGGATCGAGACCTTCGACCACGTGAGCTACACGATTCAGGTTGGAAAGGGCAGCGGGGAGGAGAACTACCATTTGAAATTTGCGACGGAAGCCCAGTTCCCGAAGGAGCGGGAAGTGGGCAAAGACGAGAAGAAGGAAGACAAGGACAAGCTCGACAAAGAGTTCAAGGACAAGCTCGAGAAGCAGAAGGAGAAGCTTGCCAAGGAGAAGGAATTGGAGAAGTGGATCTTTGTCACCTCGAAGTGGACGATTGAGCCGATTCAGAAGGTCCGAAAGGATCTCTTGGTGGAAAAGAAGGATCCGGCGGCCGAAGCGGGTAAGGACGAGCCAAAGATTCCCGGGCTACCGGCTGGGTTCCCGCAGTAGGCGGGCTGTTGCTGTCGGTGCGGTGGAACAGGGTTTGTGTGCAATCTAGCCTGGAGGGTGGGCTAGGTTGCCTGCCGGGGTGGGGGGTGTAGGGTAGGGAGCAACCCTAAGCTGCCTCGGGCCTCCCAAGAATTGGTTGGAAGCGGGCCATGAACGGTTTGCATAGGCCACTGGGGAGCGCATGATGGGGCCATCATGAACTGGAAGTTAGACTTTGACCGGGCACCTTTGCTGCTGATCTGGGAGGTTACACGCTCGTGTATGTTAGCCTGTCAGCACTGTCGCGCCTCGGCCGTAGACTACCGAGACCCCCTAGAACTGACAACGGACGAGGGCCGAGCCCTGATTGATGACGTCGCGGAGATGGGAACGCCGGTTTTGGTGTTTTCTGGGGGAGATCCTTTACAGCGCGAAGACCTTGAAGACTTGGTGCGGCATGCGCGTTCGAAGCGGTTGACGGTTGGAACGATTCCGGCGACCACACCTCGGTTGACTTGGGACCGAGTACGATCCTTACGGGATGCGGGGGTGCACCAGATGGCGTTGAGCTTGGATGGGGCGACGGAAGCGAAGCATGATGAATTTCGACGCGTTCCTGGGACGTTTGCCAAAGCGATGGAGGCAGCTCGATGGATCCGCGAGGCGGGTGTTCCGTTGCAAATTAACACGGTATTTGGGGCATGGAACGTGGAGGACTTTGATGCCATTTCGGAGATGGTCCAGAGCTTGGGGATTGTGTTTTGGGAGGTGTTCTTCCTGGTTCCGACGGGACGAGGTTCGGCGTTGCAGGGGTGTTCTGCCGATCAGATGGAGTTTCTGTTTGGCAAGCTTTACGAACTCTCCAAGCGAGTGAAGTTTGTGATCAAAATCACGGAGGGGCAACACTTTCGTCGTTTTGTGGCGCAGCAGCAGGCGTTGGAGACAGAGGGTGAGGCCCATGGGCGGTTGATGATGTCGGGTCGGCCGGTGAACTCAGCCCATGGATTCTGTTTTGTGGACCATTTGGGAAACGTCTCGCCGAGCGGTTTTCTACCGATACCGTGCGGCAATGTGCGGGAGCGGAAGGCGTCGGAGATATATCGAGAACATCCGGTGTTCAGGGAGCTTCGTGATTACAGTAAGCTCAAGGGGAAATGCGGGGTATGCGAGTATCGAGACCAATGCAGTGGTGGGTCGAGGGCTAGAGCGTATGCCTTGACTGGGGATTACATGGAGGCTGAGCCGTATTGCATGCATGAACCACGCGGGGCTTTAGCCGGCGGTGGGGTTTAGCTTCTGGCGACCGAGCATGGGTTTTCCAACCCGCTGCTTGGGGAAGGTGGACAGGAATGTCCGCCCTCCTGTTTGGGGAGGCCTAGAGGGGTGTCGGCGCTCCCAGGGCTTTTGAAACCGTTTTGGGGTTTGGAGAGATTCAGGATTAAAACCTTGCGAGTGGACAGGGGTGCTCGGTAGGGTTTTGAGGCTCCCGGCTTTTCCTAATAGGGCGAGGCCGGGTTCTGTATTTCAGAGCGACCTGGAACGAGCTTGATTGGACGTTTGAGCGGCGGGGCCGAGAGCTGTCTGGTGACAGAGGCCGGCTAGATGGGCTGCGGTTCGATTTGAGTGAGGGGGTTGACTCAAGAACCTGATGTATGAGTGCTTTAGATTCACGCCTTAAGCTGACGGCCATTTTCTGGCTTGGGGTATCGTGCATGTTTGCGGTATTCTTGGCGTGGTTGGTCGCGCTGGATGTGACGGCGGTGTTGTTGGTTGTGGCGTTGGTGGGATGGTTGGTGATGCTGCCGTATCACACTTACCTTTCGGCGGTGTTATCGATGGCGACCTTCAGCTCGGCCTTTATTGTGCCCTTCTTTCCAGGCCGTCCATTTTTTTGGGAGTTTGCGGCTTTGTTGGCTTGGTCGGGGTTGGTGATCACGATTTCGTTGAGACGCTATGCTCCGGATGCAGGGTCGGTGTTTCGTTCGAACCAGTGGCTTTTTGCTGGGGTGACGGGTTACTGCATGATCCTACTGGTGACGATGATTTACCGGGGAGTTGGATTGAGGATTTTCGGGGGTGAACAGATGGGTGGGCGATCCTATTTTCAACAGCTGGCCTGCGCTGTGTTTCCGTTTCTGTTCCTTCTGTGTCGACTGGACCGGGAGACCTTAGTGAAGGTGTTCATCTTGCAGTGCTTGCTGACGTCGACTTTCTTGGTTTCGGACTTCGTGTTCTCGCGGGCGTCGCGGGTCTTCATGCCGTTGTTGCAGTTTTTTGAGTTGCCGAACGACGCGGTGAACTTTGAGGCGCAGAGCTTGCGGCACGGCATTCGGCGCTATCAGTCCTTGGGTAGCTTTAGTCAGGGCATGGTCATGTTGATGTTGGTTTTGTATCCGTTGAGGACCTTTTTCTCGGGGCGTGGGGTTCTCCTGATCCCGACGACCTTGGCGATCTTGGGTGTGGGGGTGTTGAGCGGTCACCGGTATCTGATTTTGATCGTGGGCATCACGTTTATGTTCTGCATGGCGGGGCAGCGGATTTTCGATGCGCGAAATGTGATTGTTTGCAGCATTGTTTTGGCGCTTGGGATCGGTGCGACGTATCTGATTGCGGACGAGTTGCCCTTGGCGGCGCAGCGCGCCGTGTCGTTTTTACCTGGCATTCAGGTAGACGCTGGGGCGCGAGCGGATGCGAACGTGACCCTTCAGGTGCGTGAGCAGTTGAGACAGGTCGGGCGGATGATGATTCCTGAATTCCTTTGGATGGGACGCGGCTTCGGCATGTCCTCCTTGACGGATTACTCGGCATTTTGGGATCCGACCACGATTACGCTGCACGTGAACCAGGGCCGTTTCTACAATGGGTTTATCGGGTTGATGGTGAACACGGGGTTGGCGGGGACGACGTTCATGATGATATTTCTGATCGCAGGGTCCGTGGTGGCGTTGAGGATCATCTTTGGGTATGGGTCCGGCCACTATGAGAACCGTTTTCATCGACTCTGTTGTGTTGTGGCGAGCCTGTGGATGGCGAACACGATTGCGTTTTTGTTTTTTCATGGGGACAGCGAGTGGGCGATGAAGACCTTTGCATTGCAAGCGGGGGCGTTGATCACATGCCAAGCGTTGCTCGCGAGTGAGCGTCGCGGTGAGCTGGAACCGTTGCCCGAGTCTTGAATAGGCCGGAAGCTTGGGCCTCGGCTGGGGGGTGTGGAGTGGGTTTGAGTTCGGGTTTGACTGACATGACACAGGAGACCTGTTTACCGACGAGCCAGCTGACGATCCTCCATTTGGTTGGGGCGACGGAGGACAACGGGGGGATCCTCACGGTGATCCGGAATCTGGCTTCGGTGTCGGGTGGGCGGGGTTTGAACCATGTGACTTGGGTGCGTGAAGGCTACAAGGAGACACGAAGACCTCACCTAGCCTACCTCCACAGTCGGCATCTTTGGAACGAACACGTGAACCATGCCACTCTCTTTTGGGGCGGATTCAGGGCGTGTTTCGAGCTACGAGACCTGCTTAGGCGCCAGCGATTCGACGTGATCCACGCGCATAGCCGGGGAGGATTTGTCACGGCGTTCTTGGTTTGTGCGATGTTGAAGCGGAACGTTTTGTTCACCAACCATGCGTATGCACGTCGGACGGGATTGTATCGATTCGCGACCCGGTTTTCTCGATTTCACACCACTGTGTTGACCCCGAATATGGCCCGCCATTACGGATTGGAGCGGAGTGGAGGGGCGGTGAGCGTGATCTCGGAATGCTGTGCGGATGACTGCTTTTTGGGACCCTTGAGCCGAGGTGGGCAGAGCGAGGAAATTCGCATGGTTGGATTGGGGAATCTGCTGCCGTGGAAGAAGTGGGATTTGGTGGTAGAGGCCATGGGACTGATGACGGTGGAGGAGCGGAGTCGTTTTCGTGTGGAGATTTACGGGCCGACGCCGGACATGGAGGAGGCAAGGCGCTATCGTGCTGGGCTTGAGGAACGGATACGAGCCTGTGGGTTGAGGGATCGATTCCGATTGATGGGCTCGACGAGTGAGGTGTCGAAGGTATTGGAGGGGGCGGATTGGTTTGTATTACCCTCGACAAACGAGCCCTGTTCGGTGGCGTTGATCGAGGCGTTAGCGGCGGGTGTGCCTGGACTTGTCAGTGCGAGTGGGGGGAACGTGGATATCATTGAGGAGGGGCGGACGGGATTACTCTTTAAGCCGGACGACGTTGCGGACCTGAAGCGTCGTATGCTTGAGGCGGTTGCTAGGCGAAGCGGGATGGTGGAGGCGAGAGTAATACGACAATCGGTGCGGCATCGGTCCGCCACGAGTGTGGTTGGGCAGTTTGAGCCGTTGTATCGGAGAGTCGCGGTCGGAGGTAAGCTTTAACCGCAACAATTGAGAAGAGTTTTTAACGCAAAGGCGCAAAGGGCTAGAGGCGCAGAGGAGCGGGTTCTATTTCCATGGAGTACCAGGGTCACTCTTTGGTGTGTGGAGTTATCCTACAGCGGCTGGAGCTTTCCTTGCGCCGCTCTGCGGTTTTGCTCCTCTCCGTCTCCGCGTTGAATTCCTACCGCAGAGTCACGGCTTAGGGGTGAGAACAGCACCGCGCGATTCTGCAAGCGGTTCCATCGTCCGGCTTGGGATTGGATCAAGCCCGCGAAGCTTCGGCGGGTGTTGCGGATTTCATGGCCCAGGCCTTTCGGAGCGCGGTGTCGAGATCGGAGAGACGCACGGGTTTGCTCAGGTAATCGTCCATTCCGGCGGAGAGGCACATCTCGCGGTCTTCGTTCATCGCGTTGGCGGTCATGGCGATGATCCAGGGTTGTTTTGCCTTGGGGAAGGATCTGCGGATGACGCGGGTCGCATCACATCCATTGAGCTCGGGCATTTGGACGTCCATGAGGATCACCTCGTAGGAACGTTCGGCGAGGACGTTGAGCACTTCGTTACCGTTGCCGGCGACGTCGGCGCGGTAGCCCAATTTGTGGAGCAACTGTTTGGCGACCAGCTGATTGATGGCATTGTCTTCGGCGACGATGATACTGAGCGGTCTGGAGTGTCGGGATTCGTTTGTCGACGGCGCGATTTCGACGGTGGCCTTGGCGGCGGCGATTTCGCGAGCTTTGGAGCCAAGGGCATCGCGGATATCCGCGAGCAGCGCTGCGGGTTTGAGCGGTTTCTGCAAGATACTGGAGACAGCGAGTTCGGTGGCTTGTTTCCGGAGGTCGGCGGTGCCTCCAGAGGTGAAGAAGATGATGGGCACCTCCTGGATGGGCGCGTATCCGCGAATACGACGAGCGAGTTGCAGACCGTTCATATCTGGCATGTGGACATCCAGGACGATGGCATCGAAGGACGCGCCGCCTCGGAGCAGATCCTCAGCCTCCCGTCCACTTTGCGCCAGCGTGCAACGGAGCCCCCATAGCTGGGCGTAACTTTGGAAGATTCTGAGGTTGGTTTTGTTATCGTCGACGTAGAGAACGGAACGGTCGCGGATGGCTTCCGGAGAGTGATGGATGGGGTCGATGGAGCTTTGGCCGGGGAGGTTGGTGCCGACTTTAACGGTTACCGAGAAGGTGGAACCCTGTCCGACCTTGCTGGTGACGCTGAGCGTGCCGCCCATGAGTTCGCAGAGGCGTTTACTGATGGCGAGGCCGAGGCCTGTGCCGCCGTATTTTCGGGTGGTGGAGGAGTCGACTTGGCTGAACGCGAGGAAGAGTCGGTTGAGTTTATCTTCGGGGATTCCGATGCCGGTGTCGCGGATATCGAATCGGAGCAAGATCTGATCTGAGGAGGTAGGAGAGGTGGATTCGAGGCGGACGGAGACTTCGACTTCGCCTTGTTCAGTGAACTTGATGGCGTTGCCGATGAGATTGGCGAGGATTTGGCGGGTGCGGGTGATATCACCGATGACGCGTGGGGGGACGTTGGTAGCGATGCTATAGGCGAGTTCTAGCCCTTTGCTACTGGCTTTGGGCATGAAGAGATCGAGACATTCTTCGACGGAGGGACGGAGGTCGTAGGGTTGGTGTTCGAGTTCCATCTTGCCGGCCTCGATTTTGGAGAAGTCGAGGATGTCATTGATGATAACCATGAGCGATTCACCGCTCATGCGGATGGTTTCGACGAACTCGCGTTGTTCGCGGTCGAGTTGGGTCTCGCTGAGGAGACTGGTCATTCCGATGACCCCGTTCATTGGGGTACGGATTTCATGACTCATGACGGCGAGGAACTCGCTTTTGGCGCGGCTGGCGCTTTCGGCGAGTTCTTTGGAACGTTCGAGCGCCTGCTGGGTGTTTTGGCGTTGGATGATTTCGAGTTGGAGATCTTTGGTGCGTTCGTCGACCTTACGTTCGAGTTGATTTTGGGCTTCTTGGAGGGCGGTATCGCGGGCTTGGACTTGGCTCAACATGTTGTTGAAACCATCGACCAACTTCCCGACCTCGTCGTCGGTTTCCCTGGGGGCGCGGACGGTATAATTCTGGGTGGTGGCGACGGATTCAGCGACGCGGAGGAGGTCGTTGAGGGGTTGGGAGATTTCCTTTTGGAGGACGGAGGAGATCCAGAAGGCGGCGAGGGAGGAGAGGATAAGCACGAGGCCGGCGATGCCGATGTAGCGGATGGGCAGGGTTTTGGCGTGACTGATGCTGGATCGCACGTAGATGGAGGCGATTTGTTCACCGCCTGAGAAGATTTCACGGGTCAGATGAAGGAAGCCGCCTTCGAAGCGATGGCCTGGTGGGCCGGGTTCCTTGGGGAGCTTGGATGGGGTTGTTTCCTTATCTGGGTACATCGCGAAGAGGCCCTCTTTGGTATAGATCCCGGCGAGGACGATTTCGGGTTGGGCTGAGAACGCTTTGAGGGCGATGTTGGCTTCGTGATCGTTACGAAATTCGATCATGGCATCGCAGGAGGAGCCGACGAGGCTGGCGGCGATATCGAGTTCTTTGACGAGATTTTGGCGCAGGGAGAAGAGGTCGTAGGTGATGAACGCGGCGCAGGCGAGGAGGAGCGCGGTTCCGCTGGCGGTCATGATGATGACCATCAGCTTGGCTTTGATGCTGAATTGTTTAAATTTCTCGATCACGATACGAAGAACCGAACGGGCATGAGTTTCAGGGCTAACGCACCGACTTGGCAAGCTGAAGAAGACGGGATTTGAATCCCAAGCCGACGGCATGAGCGGGGCCGCGGTTGATATCGAAGGTGACTCGTTTTCCTTCGAGTGTGAGCTGCACTGTTCCACCTTTTTCGATGAACTTGGGGGTATCCGCGACGGTGAGGATTGGTTGTCCGGTGAATGATTTGAGGACTTCGTCGATAGTGGAGGCCATGGAGGAGCTGATGAAGACCAGGTGGCACTGGCCGAGGTCTCGGGCTCGGTCTCCACGGATGACCTGGATGGGGTGGCCTTCGATTTTCTGATTTGCAACGATCACATCGAGATCTTTGCCGAAGGGATCTGTGCCGAGAATTCCGATACGGAAGGGTTCGGCGGTGTGGTTTGTGGCGAGTTCGGGCCAAGTCGCGTAACGGGCGAGGCTGCACATGACCCCTGCCTTCTGTTGATACTCGCTGAAGTCGGCGGAGTAAACTTGGAGGATGAGAAGGAAGATGGCGGCGAGAGCCGCGAGGTACCGATAGGGCGTGGCGGCAGCTGATGGCGAGGGGCTATTACCGAGTAGAATGCTTGGAGTTTGGATCTTTGCTTGCTGGGCCGAAGAACCTTGGGGTAGGCCGCCAATGCCGTGTGAGGGCACACGGCCTACAGGGGGACACGGATGACGGTTCAAGGCCTGGAAGTGTGGGCTTGACTCATCGGCGGTTGGAAACGGGAGGTTCAACGTATCGAGGGGGTCATCGGCTTCGGGACTTCTGTGGGAGCATTGGCTCGATTTTCAGTAGGATGAGTAGTTGTTTGATGGCGAGTTTAGAAGCGGACGGTAACTTTTCCGTAGATACTCCGTTCAATTTCGGTGCCTCCGACGCTGTATGAAGGTGCGAATTCGGGATGGCGGTCGTCGATGAGGTTCTGAACGACGAGGCTGAGTTCCCATTGTTTGGATGGGTGCCAACCGAGTCGGAGGTCGAGACGTGTGTAAGACTTTACGTTTTGATTGCTGAGGGCATCGACGTAATAACCGAGCACGTCGAACTCGACGTTGTGAGGCAAGTTGAGTCGTGAGCGGATGCTGGTTTGGTTTTCGGGGGAAACGAGGGAGGGTTCATCGGGGCTGCTGGGAACATGGGTCCAGGTATGATATTTGAGCCAAGCGTGGCTGGCGGTGAGCGCCCAAAGTTCGGTGGGTTTCCAGGTCGCGGAGACTTCAGCACCGTAGGTTTCTCCGTCTCGCTCGTTGTTGATCAGCAACTCATCGGTGATGCCGGTGGGGCTGAGTTTTCGGTTGGGCAGGTAGAAACTGCGAAGGGAGTCGTAACGGTTGAAAAAGATGGAGGTATCGACGGTCACGGTGGCATGTGGTTGCACGCGGTAGCCGAGTTCGTAGGCGAGGAGGTTTTCGGAGTCGAACGACTCGCTTCCGAGCACCTGGAGTTTGTAGGGAGGAACGAGGGGGGGGATAGCGGGGGCATTTCCGATTGTGATTCGACTATCGCGTTCGAAGGCGGATGGAGTTCGGACGGCACGAGAGACGGCGGCCCACAAGGTATGATGCTTAGCGGGCGTGAAGAGAAGACGGCTTGTGGGTTGGTATTCGAAGCCGGTGTAGGTGTTATGCTCGATTTTGGAGCCGAGAGTCAGCTTGAGGCGATCTTCGACAATGCGGATTTCGTCTTCGAGGAACGCGCTCCAAACCTCGCGGGTTTGTTCGTGGATACCGCGGCGGACGTAGAACCCTTCGTCGATGTCGTCAAGGATTTGGCGATAGCCGAGGCCCCAGGTGACCTCGTGAGCGTTGAGGGGGACGAAGCGATGGATAGCTTCGAAATCGAAGGTGTCTTCGGTTTGGCTGAAATTGAGGGCGCGCGTTTGGCGTCGTTCGGACTGGTCGTAGTAGACTTGGATGGAGAGATCGGAGTCCTCGGACCAAGTATGCTTGAAGCGAGTGAGGACGTTGATCCCTGCGACATCGGTTCGCAGGCGGGTACGCTCCAAGGTGAGTCCGTTGATCGGGTATTCCTCGCGAACTTTGCCATCGTAGTAATCGCCTTGGACGGTCCACTGATTGCTATCGGAGACATCCCAATCGACGCGGAACCCGCCTCGATTGACATTCCAATCTTCGTCGGCATCGGCTCCGCTGGGCAGTGCGCCGCCATCGCGATAGAAGGATTTGGCGTAGACGCGGTAGGATGCGTGCTCGCCGAGTTGACCTCCGTAGCGGACTCCACCGACCCCCTGTTCGTTATCGCCGGCGGAGGCGGTGATGAGGGTGCCGAGGGTTTCTTTAGTGGGTTTGGAGATAATATTGACCACGCCATTGACGGCATTGGCTCCCCAGACGGTGCTTCCTGGGCCACGAATGACTTCGATCCGATCGAGATCTTCGAGGAGGGTGTCTTGAACCTCCCAATAGACGCCGGAGAACATGGGGGAGTAGACGCTACGGCCATCGATAAGAACGAGTAATTTGGTGGCGAACGGGCCGTTGAAGCCTCGGGCACTGACGGCCCAGCGATTAGCCTCGATTTGGGCGACATTCATGCCCGGGACAAGGCGTAGGCTATCGGCGATGGTTGTGGTGCCGGAGCGACGGATGTCCTCACTGGTGATGACGGAGATGGCAGCGGTGGCGTCTTCGAGGCGTTGACCTTTGCGGGCGACGGAGGTGACCTCCATGTTGAGCAAGGTTTCGAGGTCGTAGTTCATCAACTCTGAAAGCCCGGCGGGCTTTGGGGGGCTAGAGGAAGGGGCGCTGGACGGGGCTTCGAGCGCACGAGTGACGACGGAAAGGCTGAGCAGTGCGGTGGTGCTGGCGCGCAGCAGGCGGTGGCGGCGGGAGCGATCTGCGGGTGGAAGGATCGGGGTCGGAGGAATTTGCACTTGAGGGGAGATCACGAGGTGGGAATATAGACTGAAACTGCGGTGTTAGGCAAGGAATCGCAAAGGAATCACCAAGGATCTGCCTGAATGCTGGATTGCGATGAACGCGGGGTTGAGGTTGAGTTGTGCAGCGGGATCGATAGATTATCAGCGAACGCCCCTTTGAACACCCATTACATAACGTTCGGACATTCGAATTGGGACGCTTGCCTGAGGCGGGCTGCGGTGGGACTGCTTTGGTTGAGTGTGGTGTTGATCCATGGGGGCCTGAGGGCGGCTGCGGATGGAGTGGAGCTGGGAGGGCGGGTGGGGAAATCGGGGCACTGGGCCTTTCGAGCCCCGGAGCGACCCCGGGCACCGGCGGGGATGAGATCGGATGGGAGCGAGACGCCCTTGGACGCTTTGGTTGTGACTGGTTTGAACGGGGCGGGTTTGGGATTGGGAAAGATGGCCCCGCGTGCGACGTTAATTCGCCGGTTGAGCCTAGATTTGACCGGGCTTCCGCCTACTTCGGCTGAAGTGATCGACTTCGAGAGAGATCCTCGAGCGGACGCTTACGAGCGGGTGGTGGATCGGCTTCTGGCGTCCCCGCGGTATGGGGAGCGGTGGGGTCGGCACTGGTTGGATGGGGCGCGGTATGCGGATTCGAACGGGTATAGTGTGGATGCGGCGCGATCGATTTGGAGCTATCGGGATTGGGTGGTGGATGCGTTCAACGCGGACATGCGATTTGACCGATTTGTGACGGAGCAAATCGCAGGAGACCTGTTGCCTGGGGCGACGGACTCGCAGCGGGTTGCGACGGGGTTTCATCGAAACACGATGATCAACGAGGAGGGCGGCATCGATAAGGAGCAATTTCGAGTGGAGGCAGTGTTTGATCGTGTGAACACGACGGGGGCGGTTTTCCTGGGGTTGACGTTAGGCTGCGCGCAATGTCACGACCACAAGTATGATCCAATCAGCCAGCGGGATTACTACCGAATCTTTGCGTGTTTCAACTCGGACGAAGATTTGACGATATCGGTGAGGCGAGCCGGGGATTCGAGGACGAACACGACCATGGTTTTGGGGGCGAGAGCGGAGATGAGGCCGACGCACCTTTTTACCAAAGGAGACTTTACGCGGAAGCGGGAGCCGGTGACGCCGGGGATTCCGGAGGTGTTCGGAGGAGCGGAATTAGATCCGCGGACCGCGCGGCTCGAGTTAGCGCGCTGGTTGGTTTCGCCTTCGAATCCATTGACAGCGCGGGTGACGGTGAACCGTGTTTGGTTACGACTGTTTGGGGTTGGGCTGGTGGAGACGGAGAACGATTTTGGCATCCAGGGCAGTCTGCCGAAGCAGCCCGAGCTTTTGGATTGGTTGGCTTGTGAATTTGTGGAGAACGGCGGACGATTTAAGCCCTTGATACGGGCGATTGTGATGTCGAGGGTTTATCGGCAGGAATCGGTTTGGAAGGAGCGGCAGGGGACGGTGGATCCATTGAACCATTTATGCTGGCGGCAGGGGCGGGTGAGGTTGGATGCGGAGGTAATCCGCGATTCGGCTTTGGCGGTAGCGGGTTTGTTGGGGGGCGAGATGGGAGGGGCGAGTGTGTTCCCGCCGGCACCGGAGGGGGCGACGTCTTTGGGGCAGGTGAAG
>Ga0172367_10001338_pt1 | contig 36099 bp, 32 predicted proteins | sample Lak10m_FD_114542 | JGI IMG/M metagenome (GOLD analysis project Ga0172367, IMG submission 114542) | Freshwater microbial communities from Kabuno Bay, South-Kivu, Congo - kab_022012_10m | ecosystem: Environmental > Aquatic > Freshwater > Lake | place: Democratic Republic of the Congo: South-Kivu... | reverse complement strand
GGGGGGGACGATTAGCTTCCCGAGGCCGGCAGGGGTGCCGGCGCTCCCGGGGCGTGGTGGCGGGGGAGATGGGGGGGGCTAAGAGCTTGGGGAGTGAGAAGCCTCGGGGCTCGGGGGGGACGATTAGCTTCCCGAGGCCGGCAGGGGTGCCGGCGCTCCCGGGGCGGAGGGGCTCCGTGTCGGGGGCACACGACCGGCAGGAGGAGGCAGATGGTGGTTCATGGGCAGGAAACGATCCAACGTTTGGCCTTCATCTCGAAGCGAGGGAGGGTGCCTGGTGGCATGCAGTCTACCTGGACCCTGAGGCCGAGTTGATCTTTGAAGCGACCCTGCAACCGCTCCGCGAGCAACGTCGGGGCGGCACAGGCGGGTTGGGGTTCAATCTCCAGGATCATTTCCAACATCGCCTTCACGCGCTCGAAGCGGACTCGATATTCCAAGACGTCGGGTTCCACGCGAACGATGGCCTCGACGGTGCTTGGGTAGACGTTGACCCCGCGCACCACCACCATCTCATCGCAACGCCCTAGGATACCGCCGTCGAGCGCGAGCTCGAATCGACCACACGCGCAGGCTGTGGGACGGGTGGAGTCGGTTTGGTCGACGGCGCGAACGAGGTCCCCGGTTCTGTAGCGGATGGCGGGCGACGCGGACCGGTTGAGGGTGGTGAGCACCAATTCGCCGACTTGGCCTGCGGGGACTGGTTGGAGCGTGGCGGGATCGATGATCTCGGTGAGGTAGGCGGATTCGAGAACGTGCAAGCGGCCCGGAGTGACAGGGCATTGATAGGTGACGGGGCCGACCTCGGTCATGCCGTGGTGATCGAACACCTTAGCCCCCGGCCAGCGCTCTTGGATGGTTTGGCGGGTCGACGGCACGCTCCCGCCGGATTCACCGGCCACAACAATCACGCGCACTTGGGAGCGGGCGAGGTCGAGCCCTTCGGCTTGAGCGACCTCGGCCAAGCGTAGTGCGTAGGTGGGTGTGCAGCAGAGGATCGAGGCACCGGTCTCGAGAATGGAACGCACCCGAGTGGAGCTGCTCAAACCTCCGCCGGGAATGCAGAGACATCCCAGGCGTGCGGCCGCTTCGAAGGCGAGCCAGAACCCGAGGAACGGGCCGAAGGAAAACGCGCAATAGACGCGGTCGGACGAGCACACTCCAGCGGCTTGCAGCACTTCCACCCACTGGTCGACCATGGCGCTCCAGCTGGCTTGGGTGTCGAGCCATCGAATCGATTGACCGGAGGTTCCGCTGGTTTGATGGCAGCGGACGTAGTGGTCGACGGGGAAGGTGAGATTGCTACCGAACGGCGGGTGATTGCGTTGGTCGAGGGCGAAATCGGCTTTGGTGACGAAGGGGACGGAGGCGAGAGCGGGGGCTTGAGAGACGAGGGCTTGTTCGAGCAGTGGTGGAGCGTTGCGCCAGTGCTGCTGGTAGAAGACGTTGGTGCGGGAGACTTCGAGCAGCAGCTGATGCCAGCGCTCGGCTTGGCATCGTTGGATATCAGCGTGGGCCAACAAAGCGTGCGCTAGCGGTTGGACGAGTTGGAGGAGGGGGCCGTCGAAGCCGTTTTGACCGGGGCACTGGCTTTGGGTGAGGGCGGATTGGGTTTGTAGAACGTGACGAGGCAACCCCCGAGAGCGGCGAGAGCGATGCCGACGTAGAACTGGGGTTTGATCGAACCCCAGCCTCCCTCGGGAGGGTGGGCGATAATGGAGTAGAGCGCGTTTACCACAGGCGCACCGGCGAAGACGATGGACATGACGACGGCGGGGGTTCCTTTGGCCCCGAAGGCGAGGAGCACGCCGAAAGCGCCGATGGCACCAACGATCCCCGCGATGAGAGACCACACCATGCCTTTGGCGGGAAGGTTCCAGGCGGCGCCTTTGGCCATGAGCAAGGCGAGAGGAGCAAGGACGGCGGTGAGGAAGTAAGCGATCCCGACGAAGAGAAAGGCTTTGTAGCGACCGTTTACAGGGTCCTTCATGGCCAGTTGGCCGGTGTGTAGGAAGATGCCGTAAACGCCCCAAGAGAAGACGGTCAGCAGCGAATACGCGAGCCAGGCTAGGCCGGGCTGGGAGGGAGCACTGGTTGTCATGTCGGGCGCATGCTAGCCCGAGTTGTAGGGTGGCGCAAACGGAAAGCTGGAAGCGCGTGGCGCGCGCACAAACCGTAGGGCGGAGGGTCGGGCAGGGATGGGTCTTCGGATGCCACCGACTCCGCGGCTACGATGGTGCGGTGGTGGGGCGTTCGATTCTTGGATCACCGGCTTCGAGGAAAAATTCCAGGGCGCGAGCGACGCCGCGGCCGCAGGGTTGGTGGCTGAGATAACCGTGCTGGGATTCGATGGCCTCGCGCACTTGGGGGATGGCATTTGCTGGGGCGGCGAGCCAGTGGGCATGCTGTCGACGCAACATGGGCAGATCGTTGAGATGATCGCCGGCGGCGAAGATGCATTCGGGGCCGATGCCGAGTCGGCGCGCGATTTCGTCGAGAGCTGTGCCTTTGTTAAACGCGTCGTGACTGAACCGGGCATAGACATCGTTTCGGACCACGGTGAGGTGGGGAACGGTGGCTGCGAAGGTATCGAGGAAGGCGACGATCTCCTCGGCATCTTGGTTATTACGAGCGATGAGGCAGAGCGGGGACCAGGGATCCTCGTAGAGCGTGGCGTCGTAGCGTGCTTCGATCCATTCGATGAGGCGGGGCATTTCGGAGTGAACGGAGCCGAAAAGCCGTGCGTGCTCGGAGTGACAGCGATCGTTCCATTCGTCGAGAGGCACGTAGCGCGAGCCTTCGTGAAGGTAGATTTCGCGTTCGACCAGCACGAGGAAGTCAGGTTTGATCTCGAGTTTGGCGCGTCCCATGACCTCCATGAGGCTGGACATGTCGCGGCCGGTATTGATGACCCACTTCACCCCTTGCGACTGCAAGCGTGCGATCAGGAGCTGGAGATCCCGGGGTATGGGCGGGTTCTCGAACTCTGCGAACAAAGTGCCATCGAAGTCCGTTGATACTAACCGGATTGTGTTCACCATGGTAGCGGCTTGCAGAATCGCGAGATATGACCCAAAGTCAACCCGAACTGTTGAGCGGGTTGACGCCGCAGCGCCTGACGGGCCGGGAACATGATTATGGAAGCCCAAGACCTTTACGACGATGCGATGTTTGATTTCAGCCGAGGCGACTACGCGGCTGCGATCGCGAGATTTCATGAAATACTCGTGGCTCACCCCGACCACTTTGACGCCCAGTTGTCTTTGGGCATGGCCCATTATCGGTTAGGCGATTACCCGAAAGCGATTGAGCACGGGCACAAGGCCGAGAGGCTTCGGCCTAACGAGCAATTGGTGCACACGAATTTGTCTTTGTTCTACATGCGGTCGGGGAACAAAACCACAGCGGAGCACCATGGCTTGCAGGCGCGTATCGCGTCATGGCGCGAGAACATGAGTGGCCCGGTATCGACTCCGGTGGATCCAGATTTGGCCATTCAAACGACTGGGCCGCTCACACCGATTAAGTTGCCGGAAGAGTTTCCGGACATGCCGTGGAAAAAGAAGGCTGGATCGGCGACCCTTTCGACCCCAAGCCACGCCTCCGCGCCCACCCCGGCCCCAGCGCCAGACCCTGCGTCGAGGTCGACATCGACATCGCACCCGCAACCCGGGGCGTCGGTTGCGGTGCCTGAAACGCGACCTCTGGATCACAACCCATAGAGCAAAGCTCGATCTAACATGTCTGAGTTGAACCTCACCTATCACAATGCAGCCGAGGCGGCGAGCCTTCCACCGGGAACGGGTCGTACGGTGGAGATTCGGGGTCGGCGTTTTGCGTTGTTCAATGTGGACGGGACGTTTCATGCGATTGACGACGCGTGTCCGCACCGCAGAGCACCGTTGGGGGCGGGTTCGTTGGAAGGGGGGCATGTCTACTGTCCGATGCATGGTTGGTGTTTTGATGTGCGGACGGGGGCGTGTGATTCAAACCCTGAGCGGCCGGTGAGCACTTATCCGGTGCGGGTGGAATCGGGAGAGGTCCAGATCCAATTCTAGTTCGCGTAAAGCGGACGATGGAGCCGCGAGAAGATTCGCAAAGGCTTGGATGAGGACAGCCTGACGAAGATCGAGGCAGATTCTTTTTGGATTTGGTGAGTGATCCTGAATGACTTTATTGCCGGGACCTCGTGAAGACTCCTTGCGAGCCATCGTCATGATTGTTTTTAAGGTCCGTGATTTGAACCTTAACCCGGGTGGGTTCGAGTTCTTTTAATTGGAAGCAAATAGAAATATGAAATCAGCTTACGAATTGGCGATGGAGCGGCTCAGCAAGAGCTCGCCTACGGTAAAACTCACTGAGGCTCAGCGACGAGACATTGCGGAGATCGATTCGTTGTATGCCTCACGGATTGCCGAGCGTGAGATCTTTTTGAAAGCGGAGATCACGAAGGCGGTTGAGGCGAATGATTTTGACGCGATTCAGCAGTTGGAACGGCAGTTGACGAGCGAGCGCAAGCGTTTGCAGGGTGAGATGGAGGAGAAGAAGGATAAGGTGCGCGCGGCGGGTGGGAAGTCGTGAGGGGATTAAGATTAAGATTAGATCGCCTCGAACCTGAGCCTCGTGCGTAGGGTCCATGAATCTGCAGGGGTGCCCGGTGGCGGGGTAGGGACGTCCCGCTGGGACGTCCCCGTCCGGCCCACGGCCGGACGGGACAGGGCTTTGAGTTATCGAGCATCTTGTTTCTGGGGGAGGCTCGGAGACACAAGGCTCCCGAGCGTCCGGCCATGGCCGGACGCGGACGTCCCAGCGGGACGTCCCTACCTCGCGAACGGCCGCTTCGGTGTCTTGCCCTTGGTATCTGAAGGCTTTGGGGAAGGCTGGGAGACATGTGGCTCCCGAGCGTCCGGCTGTCGCCGGACGCGGACGCCCCGGCGGGGCGTCCCTACCTGGGGATGGCTGGGGCTGATAATTTTGGCCTCGATGGTTCTGGTGGGTGCGGAGGTTCCGTTTGCGAACCCGCGCGAGGGTCAGCGCTTTGAGTTTCCGCGGGACCACGGCAGCCATCCTGAGTTCAAGATCGAGTGGTGGTATGTGACCGGGCATCTCTTCGAGGAGGGCCACGATCGGAGGTTTGGGTTTCAAGCCACTTTCTTCCGGCGGTCGGCCCCGCGAAGGCCAGCCGTGGACGGGGTGTATGCGGGCTCGGAACGATTCGGCACCGACCAACTTTATCTGGCGCATTTTGCGATCGCAGACCTCAAGCGAGGGCGATTCTATCATCGGGAACGTTTGAACCGGGACGGATGGAACGCGAACGCATCCACGAATGGGCTGGATGTTTTTAATGGCACGTGGCGGTTGCGGATGGAGGAGGAGAAGACACAGACCCTGAGATTGACTGGGGATGCGGGTTCCGAGCATCGACTGGAACTTTCACTCGTTCCAAAGAAGCCGTTGGTGATCTTTGGGACGAACGGGGTATCGCGCAAGGGCAAGGATGCGGAGGCGGCGAGCCATTATCTCACCTTTCCACGACTATTGGCGCGCGGGAACCTGATCGAGGGGGGGCGTGCGATCGCGGTGAGCGGCGAGGCCTGGATGGATCACGAGATCAGCAGCAGCCAGCTGGGGCGCGAGCAGACAGGATGGGATTGGACATGCATTCAGTTTGAGAACGGCTGCGAGCTGATGGCGTATCGGTTGCGTGGTGAGAACGGTCAGACGGATGAGGCATCGACGTTGGCGTGGATCGATAAGGAGGGGCGCGTGACGCATTTGGGGGCGGGCGAGTTTGAGTGGAGGTCGACGGCACGCTGGCGGAGTCCGGCGACGCGCATTGAGTATCCCAACGAGGTTTTGCTGACGTTCAAGCCACCGGGCGAGTCGAGCTTGGTTCGGGTACGGGTGAAGCCGCTGATGCAGGACCAAGAGATTCGGGGAGGAGCGAGTGGATTGGCGTATTGGGAGGGAGCTTGTGAGGCGAGTCTAACGCGAGCGGATGGGGCGCTACTGCGGGGTTCAGCGTATTTGGAGCTGGCGGGGTATGGGCGAGATTTGAGGCGACAGCTCCGCTAGAGCTTGCGGGTGGGCGATAGGGGATGTGACGACGAGGCGAGGGCGGCCTAGCGTCCGAACAAACCGGGAGCGGCCCCTCCCATGCGGGTCATCATCTTTTGCAGCTGGCCCATGCGCTTCATCATCTGCTGCATCTGCCCGAAGCGGTTCAGGAGGTTGTTTAGTTCGGCGACCTTGACGCCGCTGCCGTTGGCGATACGCAGGCGGCGTTTGGCGTTGAGGATTTGGGGGTGCCGACGTTCCTGCGGGGTCATGGCGCAGATCATGGCTTCCATGCGCTTGAACTCGCGTTCGCTTTTATTGAGGTCGACGCCTTTGAGCATGTTTGAGCCGCCTGGGAGCATGCCGACAATCGATTCGAGCGACCCGAGCTTCTTCATCGCCCGTAGCTGATCGAGAAAATCTTCGAGCGTGAACTGGCCTTTGCGCATCTTCTCTTCGAGACGCTGCGCTTCGTCGATATCGACATTTTCGGCGGCCTTTTCCACGAGACTGACGACATCGCCCATGCCGAGAATACGGGTGGCCATGCGCTCCGGGTGGAACGGTTCGAAGTCCTCGAGCTTTTCGCCGACGCCCATGAACTTGATGGGTTTGCCGGTGACCGACTTCATGCTGAGGGCGGCACCGCCGCGTGCATCGCCGTCGAGCTTGGTGAGGATGGAGCCGGTGACTTTGAGAGCTTGATCGAAGTGGGAAGCCACATTGACGGCTTCCTGGCCGGTGGCGGCATCGAGGACCAGCAGGATCTCGCGGGGGTTGACCAATTCTTTCAGGCGGACGAGCTCCTGAACTAGGGGTTGATCGATTTGGAGACGGCCGGCGGTATCGAAGATGATGGTGTTACGCTGATGCGTTTGGGCGTAGGCGAGCGCTTCGCGGCCGATCTTGAGCACATCGGTTTCGCCGCGGAGCAGGAAGACGGGGATGTTCAGTTTTTGGCCGAGGGTTTCGAGCTGGTCCATGGCCGCAGGTCGGTAGACATCGGCGGCGACGAGCAGCGGGGTGCGGCCTTGTTTTTCGAGGTAACGAGCGAGTTTGCCGCTGGAAGTGGTTTTGCCGGACCCATGCAAACCGACCATCATGATGGAGGACGGATTGGCGCTGAGATCGAGCGAGGCATTCTCGGAGCCGAGCAGGACGACGAGTTCGTCGTGGATAATTTTGATGATCTGCTGACCGGGATGAATGCTCTGGATGACCTGCTGACCGATCGCTTTCTCTTTGATTTTGTCGATGAAATCGCGGGCCACCTTGAAGTTGACGTCAGCGTCGAGCAAGGCCATGCGGACATCGCGCAGCGAGTCACTCACGTTGGACTCGGAGATTTTTCCGAGCCCTCGCAAATTGCGAAAGACGTTCTGTAACTTGTTGCTAAGGGAGTCGAACATGGGCCGAAACCTACGGGAAACCGAATACGAGATCAACTGAAAGTCCGTGGGATCCGCGTCCTTTCGTTGGGTGTGGGCCTAAATCGTTTTGACTCTCAAACGGGTTCGTCTAGCCTCCGTAAAAATACCCGTCCAATATTTATGAGAATCGGCATCAACACCTTTTTGTTCACGTCGCCTTTTACCAACGAGAGCACGAAGCTTTTTCCCCAGTTTAAAAAGTGGGGCTTCGACACCATTGAGATCCCCATTGAGGATCCGTCGCACATTGATCCGGCGCACGTGAAGGCGGAGTTGGACAAGTATGGTTTGGCGTGTGGATCGGTGTGTGCGTGCATGGGGCCGGATCGCGATTTGCGTGGCACACCCGAGCAGCAGAAGACGGGCTTGGAATACATGATGAAGCTCATTGATCAGATGGTGATCTTGGGTTGTCCGTCCTTGATTGGTCCGGTTTACAGCGCTGTGGGTCGGGCGGATGCGGTTCCGGAGAAAGAATACAAGCAGCAGTGGAAGACGGTGGTGAAACACCTGAAGACACTTTCGAAGTATGCGTTGAAGAACGGTCGTCAGATTTGTTTGGAACCGTTGAACCGTTTTGAGACGGACTTCATCAACACCTGCGACCAAGGCCTTCAGATGATCGCGGACGTGGGCAGCCCGGCGTTGAAGCTGCATCTGGACACGTTCCACATGAACATTGAGGAGAAGGACCAAGCGAAAGCGATTCGCAAGGCGGGCAAGCTCTTGGGTCATTTCCATGCGTGCGGCAGCGATCGCGGCACGCCGGGCAACGATCATATTGATTGGGCACCGATCGCGGCGGCACTGAAGGCGGTCAAATACAAGGGTGATGTGGTCATCGAATCCTTTACGACCGACGTGAAAGTCATCGCGCGAGCGGCGGCGATCTGGCGTCGGATCGAGCCGACAACGGACGAGATCGCTGTGAAGGGAATCAAGTTCCTGAAGAAAACGTTGGTTTGAGGCGTCGAGAGAAGATGCAACCCGCATTACACACCATGAAAAACACATTTCGTTCCCTGGCGATTGGCGCTGCCTTGATTTTGGCTCCGAGCCTCACGTTTGCGGCTGATGCGGGCTTTAAGAGCCTGTTCAACGGCAAGGATCTGAAGGGTTGGGATGGAAACCCGAAACTTTGGTCGGTGCAAGACGGCACGATCACGGGTCGGACTACGGCGGAGGATCCGATCAAGGGGAACACCTTCTTGATCTACACCAACGGGCCGGTGCAGGACTTTGAGTTGCGGTTTAAGTATAAGATTGTGGGGGGCAACTCGGGGGTTCAGTACCGCAGCAAAGTCTTGGATGCGGCCACGTGGCGCGTGGGCGGTTATCAGGCTGATTTCGAGGCGGGGAAGACCTATTCGGGCATCCTTTACGATGAAGGCGGTGTGGCGGGAGGTCGAGGCATCATGGCTGAGCGCGGCCAGAAGGTGGTCTGGGGAGCAGACGGCAAGAAGCAGGTGACGGGAACGACGGGGAAGAGTTCAGCTGAGTTGCAGGCCGCGATCAAGAACGAGGCGTGGAACGATTATGTTGTGACGGTGAAGGGCAACCATTTCACACATGAAATCAACGGGAACGTCACGGTGGACGTAACGGATGAGGACGCGAGCAAGCGTGTGAACTCGGGCATACTGGCGTTGCAGGTTCATGCGGGGCCGCCGATGACGGTTCAGTTCAAAGACATTCAGCTGAAGACCTTGAAATAACACGAGAGAACCGCGCGGCCAAAGTTCGGGTTTCGAGCTTTGGCCGCGTCGATGTGGTTCCTCCGAACTTCTGAGTTTGAGACCCTGACCCCTGACGTTGGACCCTTCAAGACTATGAAACCCTTTCGCTTTGCGCTGGTGGTATTGGTGAGTGCGCTCACGATGGCACAGGCTGCTGACAAAAAGATCCTGCTTTTGGCGGGCAAGGTGAGCCATGGCCCTGGGGACCACGAGTTTCGGGCCGGGGCCTTACTTTTGAAGAAATGTCTGGATGGGGTGCCTGGGGTTCGAGCGGAGGTTTATCCGAATGGTTGGCCGACGGATCCAGCGGTGTTTACGGGGGCGGACGCGGTATTGATTTATGCGGACGGCGGTGCGGGGCATCCGGCGATTCAGGCGGACCGGATCAAGTTCATTGATGAACTCACGAAGAAGGGGGTTGGTATTGGGTGTGCGCACTATGGAGTTGAGGTGCCGAAGGGAGACCCGGGCGAAGCGATGCACCGATGGATCGGGGGATACTACGAGCATCAGTTTTCGGTGAACCCGATGTGGAGCCCGGAGTTTACGAGCTTTCCGAACCACGAAGTGACGCGCGGTGTGAAGCCGTTCAAGCTGGTGGATGAATGGTATTTCAACATGCGTTGGAAGCCTGACAACACGGGCCTGACGCAGATCTTGGTGGCCAAGCCGACGGATAAGGTGCGCAAGGGGCCGTATGTCTACCCTCCAGGACCCTATGACCACATTGTGGCGTCGAGCGGCCGTGAAGAGAGCATGATGTGGGTTTACCAGCGTCCGGATGGGGGGCGGGGTTTTGGATTCACGGGCGGGCACAAGCACGTGAATTGGTACAACGACAACTTTCGGAAGGTGGTTCTGAATGGGCTGCTCTGGTTGGCCAAGATGCCGGTGCCGGAGGCGGGGGTGGCATCGCAGCTCAAGCCCGAGGACATGCCTGAGAACTTGGACAAAAAGAACACCTCGCCGACGGCGGTGAACCTCACGGGCTCTTGGCATTTCGAAGTTGAGACGCCCAACGGCAAGGGCACCCCGGAGGTCAAACTCATCCATGCGGGTCAGAATCTGATCGGCACTTATAACGGCCGGTTTGGTGAATCGGAGGTCACGGGCAGTGTTTCGAAGGAGAAGGATTTTCGCATGAACTTCACCATCGCGCGGGATGGAAACGAGGTTTTGGTGCAGTATACGGGAACGATTGAAGGGCCTGGAGCCATGAAGGGAACGGTGAAATTTGGCGACTTGGGTGAAGGCACGTGGACGGCGAAGAAGTGAGTGAGCCGAGGGTGGTGGGCCTAAGGTCCTGAGCCCTCCTTGGAGGTTCACGAGAGGAATTTCAACGATGCAACTTATAAGAAAAACGTTTGCGACCGTGTGTGTGGTTCTCGCTGTGCTGAGCTCGGCTTCAGCAGCAGACAACAAGATCGTGTTGTTGGCGGGGTCGGTGAGCCACGGCAAGGGCGAGCACGAGTTCCGAGCGGGCTGTTTGCTCTTGCAGAAGAGCTTGGAGCAAGTGAAGGGGGTGACGTCGGTGGTCTATTCGAACGGATGGCCGCAGGAGACGAGCGCGTTTGACGGGGCGTCGGCGGTGTTTATGTATGCGGACGGTGGGAACGGGCACCCTGCGATCAAGCCGGAGCGTTTGAAGATCCTCAATGCACTGGCTGCGAAGGGAGTTGGGATCGGTTGTGCGCACTATGCGGTGGAGGTTCCGAAGGGCGAGCCGGGTGAAGCGATGCTGGCGTGGACGGGTGGGTATTTCGAGACGTTTTGGTCGGTGAACCCGCATTGGGAGGCTGATTTTCGAGAGCTACCCAAACACCCTGTGACCCGAGGGGTGAAGCCGTTTAAGATCAACGACGAGTGGTATTATCACATGCGTTTTCGTGAAGGCATGAAGGGTGTGACGCCGATTTTGTCGGCGGTGGCCCCTTTGAGCACGTTGAATCGGCCGGATGGACCGCACAGTGGAAACCCGGGTGTGCGGGCCTCGGTGGCGAAGGGGGAGCCTCAGCCTTTGATGTGGGTGACGGAACGTGCGGATGGCGGGCGTGGGTTTGGATTTACGGGCGGCCATTTTCATCGCAACTGGACGGACGAGAACTTTCGCAAGGTGGTATTGAACGGGCTGCTTTGGATTGCGAAGAAGGAAGTTCCGAAGGACGGAGTTAAGACGGTGCTGAGTGAAGAGGACACGAAGGCCAACCTGGATGCTAAAGGAAAATAGGCGGTGAACGGCCACGGCAAGGCTTGGACATTACTTTGATCAACATGACACGTATGCGTTTCAAACTACTTCCCCATATCGCGGCGTTGATAAGCGCGGCGGCCCTTCAATCTGGTGCACGCGCTGCCGAGGCGGCCCCGAGATCCGGTGCTGAGGCGGCGAAAGCCCAGCTCCAGACCATGAAAGTGGCTTCGAGCTTGGAGGTGTCGTTGTTTGCTTTGGAGCCGATGGTGCGCAACCCGGCGAACATGGACATCGATCATAAAGGCCGGGTTTGGGTTACCGAGGGCGTGAACTATCGGTTGTTCCAGAAGTGGGGCAAACTGCGACCGGAGGGGGATCGAATCGTCACGCTGGAAGACACGAACGGCGATGGTGTTGCTGACAAGGAGACGGTGTTTTACCAGGGGAACGAGATCAACACGGCGCTCGGCATTTGCGTGTTGGGTAACCGCGTGATCGTGTCCTGCTCACCGAACGTGTTCGTGTTTACGGATACGGATGGCGACGGCAAATCGGACAAGAAAGAGACGTTGTTTACGGGGATCAAAGGCGTTGACCATGACCATGGTGTGCATGCCTTTGTATTTGGGCCCGACGGCAAGCTTTACTTCAACATGGGGAACGACGGACGGGAGATTCACCGACCGGACGGGCAGTTGGTGACGGATGTGGAGGGCTTGGGGGTGTCGACGGTTGGCAAGCCTTATCGTCAGGGCTTGGTGTTTCGATGCAACATGGACGGGTCGGAGTTTGAGGTCCTTGGGCACAATTTCCGGAACAACTTTGAGGTGGCGGTGGATTCGTTTGGAACCCTTTGGCAGTCGGACAACGACGATGACGGGAACAAAGGGGTACGGATCAACTATGTGATGCAGCACGGCAATTACGGTTATGTGGACGAGATGACGGGGGCGGGTTGGGGTAGCAAGCGAACGGGTTGGGAGGACGAGATTCCGTTGAGGCACTGGCATTTGAACGACCCGGGAGTGGTGCCGAATCTGTTGCAGACGGGGGCGGGTTCGCCGACAGGAATCATGCTTTATGAGGGAACGTTACTGCCCGAAGTGTTCCGCAATCAGATGATCCATTGCGACGCGGGGCCGCGCACGGTGCGCGCGTATCCGGTTCAGCCTTCGGGTGCGGGCTATCAGGCCCAGACGGTGAATATCCTCACCAGCGATGACACGTGGTTCCGTCCCTCGGACGTATGTGCGGCACCTGATGGTTCGATTTATGTCGCGGACTGGAACGATGCGGGCGTGGGCGGTCATTACATGGCGGATCAGAAACTGGAAACGATGACAGGCCGCGTGTATCGCGTTGCGCCGAAGGGCAGCAAGCCGTCGGTGCCTAAGCTCAAGTTTGATTCGGCGTCGGACTGTGTGGCGTCGTTGATGTCGCCGAACCAAGCTGCGCGGTATTTGGCGTGGACGAAGCTTCATTCGATGGGGGCTTCGGCGGAGAAGGCGTTGGTGAAGGTTTGGAAGAGCGAGAATCCGCGACACCGGGCAAGGGCGCTGCACTTGCTGGCCCGGATCAAGGGGAAGGAGAAGAGTTACATCAACGCTGCGATTAAGGATTCGAACTCGGACATTCGCATTACGGGATTGCGCATTGCGCAGGATCTGAAGATGGATGTGACGGCGATTGTGAAGACGCTGGTGTATGATCCTTCGGCTCAAGTCCGACGCGAGTGCGCCTTGGCGTTGCGAAAGAACACATCGCCGGAGGCCGCGTCGCTGTGGGTGAGTTTGGCGAAGCAACATACGCCGAGCGACCGTTGGAATTTGGAGGCTTTGGGCATTGGAGCGCAGGGGCAGGAGGACCTGTTCTTCGACGCGTGGTTGAAAGCGGTGGGGGATCAGTGGAACACGGCGGTGGGCCGGGAGATTGTGTGGCGTTCACGGGCGAAGAAAGCGCCAGCGTTGCTGGTCAAACTCATCACGGAGAAGACAGCGACCCAGCGTGAGAAGGACCGGTATCTGCGGGCCTTGGATTTCATCAAGGGACCTGAGAAGGATGCGGCGCTTTTGGAATTGGTGACCGCAGCGACGAAGCCTTGATCCATCGGTAGCGAGGGCACGGGCACACCGTGCGGGGGGTGTGTTGAACCGGGTGGTTGACAGTTGGGCATAACTGTACATGGTGGGTGTCCTTAATTGGAAACCGTTTATCAAATGAAGACTGACTTATCGTTCTCGTGCGTTGTGGCTGTTGCATTGGTTGGAGTGTTCGCTGTGGGCTGTGATTCGAAGCAGGCGACGGCACCGACTCCTGACAGCAAGCCTGCGGAGATGACGCAACCTGCGGCAGCGTCGGCCCCTGCGGCGGCTCAACCTGCTGCGGCCGAAGCTGCCAAGCCGGCCGCGCCTGCGGTGGCACAATCCCTTGCCAATTCGGGAGCCACAGTTGGGGATTTAGTGAAATCACAAGCTCAAGCGCTCTTGGATCAGGCGCAGAAGCTGGCTGGGAACAATCAATTTGCGGACGCTGGGAAGGTTTTGCAGCAATTGACGGGGATGACTTTGACCCCGGAGCAACAGAGAATCGTGAGCCAACTCCAGCCCTTGGTTGAGAAAGCATTGGCCTCGGAGGCGGTCCGAAGCCAGGCCCAGACGTTGATCGAACAAGCGCAGAAGCTCGTGAGCGGAAGCAAGTTCGAGGAAGCCTCCAAAATCTTGAAGCAGATCGCCTCTTACAACCTCAGCCCCGATCAACAGAAGATCGTGTCCGACCTGAAAGCCGTCGTCGAAAAAGCGGTCGCCGCGAAGGTGACTGCGGAAGGCGTTAAAGCGGTGGGTGATTTGTTCAAGAAGAAGTAATCAACCCTATTTATCATCTGAACATGAATCCATCCTGCAATTCCTTGGCGCTGCGTGCGATGACCTGCGCTTTTTCTGTCGCTTCGATCCTCGTCGCGACCGCTGCCGATGCTCCGGCGGAAGATAAGACCGCCTGGAAGACGACGGCCGCAGCGGGGGTCACGCTGACCCGTGGTAACAGCGAGACCTTGCTCGGGACCGCAAACCTGAACAGCGACAAGAAATGGCGACAGAACGAACTCGGCTTGGGGGCGAGCGCCGCCTATGGCGAGGACCGTGGAACGAAGAACTCGGAGTCGGTCGGTGCATTCGGACAATACAACCGGCTTGTGTCGGAGCGTTTCTTTGGTTACGTGCGAGCGGACGCGTTGCATGACGCGATTGCGGATGTGGAATACCGTGTGAGTTTGAGCCCTGGTGCCGGTTATTACTTCATCAAGAACGATCGAAACACGCTGCGCGGTGAAGTGGGTCCTGGCTATGTATTTGAAAAGCTGGGAGGCGACAATCGTTCTTACGCGACGATGCGCGTTGCCGAGCGCTATGAACTGAAGATCAACGAGCGAGCACGACTCTGGCAGAGCTTCGAGTTCATGCCGCGCGTCGAGGATTTCGGTGATTATGTGCTGAACTTCGAGGTTGGTGTTTCGACGGATATCACCAAGTCATTTGGACTTCGGGTCTTTGCTCAGGACACCTACCGCAGCACGCCTGCTTTGGGTCGCGACAAGAACGACCTAAAATTAGTGGCGGGTGTGGAGTATCGATTCTAGTCGAGTTTGCGGTTTAAAAACAAACGGGCGGAAGCGAGAAATCGCTCCCGCCTTTTTTGTTAATCCTCGCGACAAGCTGGATAGTGGACTGGGGTGAGCCATTAGCGGGTCCGGAGTGCTCGGGATCGGCGCGCGGTGTTTACGCCGCTTCAACGTTCACCAACCCGGTGTGTCCGGTAGATGGAGGACGGTCGAACGTCGCACGTTGAAGCGGCATGAATGCCGCGCGCCGTTGCTTTGGGGGGCCATGGGGGCTTTTGGGTCGACACACGACTGGAGGAGTTTCCGAACTCCGCCTAGCAGGGAATGGGACACGCTTGACGAATGACTCGCCTGTTACCTTATTACATTCCGAGCTAGGCACGGTTTGCACCCAAATGGATGGTGCAGCGCAAAGTTAAAGGCCTGAGGCGAGATTCTGCTTCATGGCTTGGATCAGTCGCCTCTGTAATGCATCCGACGGGGCCAGTTCAGAGTTAAGTGTTTGGATGGTGGACTCCGGTCAGGACGTGCTTCCTTTCGTGCACGAGCGCTGCTGAGCTGCTAATCGTGAGTGTCATCCTCCGGTTTGTAGTTCTCTAATTTCTGGATTTCGACTTTCCTGTAAGCGATTTTACGTTCGAAGTAGTCCTGAAGTACAGTGCGCTCCGCAGCAGAATAGATTGGGTCGCTGAGTGCGTCCCTCAATCGCCTATAACCTTCCTCGGTTGCGGCAAGCAGCTCTCTATTCAAATTCAGGACCCGATCGGTGCCAGCGGCGACCTTGGGAGGTGGGTCGTACAGCCCATCGCGTGGGGGGGAAGTGTAAGCGCCTGAGACTCGCATAACGTTCAGCAGTCGATCTTCCTGATCGGGGGACAGGGGAGCACCGGTAGCCTTTTCAAGATCCACGCGAAATTGGTTCAAATCCAGACGACCACCCTCATTCAGCAGCGAGATGTTGAATTTTTCGAGCGCCTCTGGGGGCAGCTGGGTCCTAAGTGTCTCTTTCAGTAGGGCCCTTGATTCATCGAACCCGATGGTAGCTTGCGCGAGCTGCAAAGAGGCTAACCGCGTCTTGTCTAGATGCTCGACCAGCTTCTCTACTTTGTCCGGCGGGACGCCGGCTTTCTGCAGCTCCGAACTCGCAACCTTCCTGGTCTCGTCACCCCACTTGAGCACCATTTCTCGATGGAAGTACCGTGTAGCCTTCTCCTCTACTGGACGCTCGCTGGGGAGAAAGTAGTGTCCTTCGCGGCGGAGTTGTTCGATCTCGTTATTCTTCGCAATATCTTCTGGTGTCACGCCCCATTTGCTGAGTTGGGGTTCGATCGTATTAGGATCACCCGTGCTGGGACGCGAGGAGGGGTGGACCTCTCTCCGTGAAGCTTTGAAACCCTTCGGCTGGGCTACTTGGGCCTGTGTTTGATTTGCTGGGTGTAGAGTCTGAGGGTCACGAGGGGGGGAAGAGGTCGTTCCTAAGATCCATCCGGCGGTGAGACCTGTAATGCCTGCTACCACCAGGGACCTCCACCCCCATCCGGCCGCTTCACTGTCTGGTTGGATCATAGTATCAATGTCCTTAGCCTCAAAGGACCGCGATCGCAGTCTCGTTACGACCCCTAAAACACAGAGCCCACTGCGGATCCCGATGAATTGGCTACCGAGGTGAATGCCGAGATATATACAGCGCTGCCCCAAGTGCTACCTGAAAAGGCGTAATTATCGTTCACAGTAATATGTGAGTGCTCGGTTGTGAAGTCAGCCGACCTAATCCCACAAGCCTTCTTTACCATATTGTACTCATATGGTCCCGAATAAGTCGCCGAAGTATAGCCGGGGTTCGAGTTCGCATACGCACTGAAATTGCTCCCGCTAGATTCTGCACTCGAGCTTGAGAACGCGGCATGAATTATGCCCCCGGTTAGAATCGGGACCGCGAGGGGTGCCAGATGCTTTGTTAATCTGGTCAATCGACTTCGAATGGGATTGTGGTGAGTGCTCATGAGCATGTTTGATGAGTTGTTTATTTGCCTCTTCCCCCGAGAGCCTAAGCGCTGTTAGGGGCTGAGGGGCTGAGGGGCTGAGGGGCTGAGGGGCTGAGGGCTTTATGTATCAAGGCCAATCGGACTTCAAGAACATTCTCGGGGTTTTTGCTTAGGGGCGGTCAGCGGGAAATAAGTCTCCGCCATCCTAACCACACGTGGAATCGGTTTGATCCGATTTGGCTCGTAACCGCGACCCACAACTTAGCTGTTCAAAGTGTTTCATCCCACCGTTGGCTTGAGGACTGGGGTGAGCCATTAACGGGTCTGGAGTGCTCGGGATCGGCGTGCGGCGTTTACGCCGCTTCAATGTTCACCAACTTGGCGTGTCCGATATATGGAGGACGGTCGAACGACGCACGTTGAAGCGGCATGAATGCCGCGCGCCGTTGCTCTGGGAGCCACGGGGGCTTTGTGGTCGCCATGGCGGGAGGAGTTTCTCAACTCCGAATAGCAGGGAATGGGACACGCTTAACGAACGACCCGCCCGTTTCGTTTATCGATTATGCCTCAGAGGCTGGCAATTCTAGGCGGTAACCTACGCCGTGGACTGTCTTCAAGTGGCGTGGTCGGGACGGGTCGGGCTCAAGTTTTGCCCTCAGTGCGGCCATGTGCATGTCGACAGTGCGGGTGGTGGGAAAGGCATTGACGCCCCAAACTTCGTCGAGGAATCGCTCGCGCGTCACGGGTGCCCCCTCTGCCTCCGCCATGAGCCGGAGGATCGCATAGTCCTTTGCGCTTAAGTTAATCTCACGGCTTCCCGAGTGGGTTTTCATGCGCACCAGGTCCACGCAGATCGAGCCCAGCTGCAGCACCGTAGGTCGGGTTTTGTTGCGCAGGGCAGCCCGTCGCAGAAGAGCCCTCACCCGCGCCAGCAGTTCGCTCGTGCTAAAGGGCTTCACCAGATAATCATCCGCACCTGCATCCAGCCCCGCCACGCGGTCGGCCGTCATTCCTTTTGCCGTCAACATCAACACCGGAACATCCGACCCACCTCGGCGCAGAATCTGCACCAAGGTCAGTCCGTCCATCTTGGGCATCATGATGTCGAGCAGGATGAGGTCTGGTTTCTGTCGCTCGGCCTGACGCAGCCCGGTGTCACCATTCTCGGCTACCACCACCTTGTGGCCCTCCGCCGTCAGGATATCCGTCAACACAGTTCGCATCGCGAGCTCGTCTTCAACAATGAGGAGGCGGGACATGGGGAGATAACAGGTTGCTGGGGTCAGGTATTCAGTTCAACGGCACGGGTGATGGGCAGCTCCACGACGAAGCGAGCACCGCAGTCTGATTCCCCGGCTTCACACCAGACCCTGCCCCCGTGCGCTTCCACCGTGTGTCGCACGAGAGCCAATCCCAAGCCAATACCTTCCGTCTCGCGCCGCAACTCTGTTCCGCGACGATAGAATCGCTCGAAAATCCGTTCGCGATCCTCACGCGGCACGCCGGGTCCGGTATCGGTCACTTGCAGTCGCACGCGCCGACCGGCGTCCACCAGACCCAGATCCACCTTGATCAGGCCGCCGCGCGCTGAATGCTTCAAGGCATTGTCGAGCAGATTGGTCAGCGCCTGCTGCAGGCCAAGGCTGTCGCCGAGAATCTCCGGCCATGGCCCTTGAACGGACGACCTAACCTCGAGACGAACTGCTTGCTCGACAGCCAGCGGGCCAAAGCCAGCGGCTGTATCAGCCACCAAGCGGGACAGGTCGAGGGGTTCCCGATTGAATTCCGACGAACCCTGATCGAGTCGCCGGGTGGCGAGCACGTTTTGAATCAATTGACCGAGTCGACGACATTCGCGGCCCATCAGGCGCAAGTATTCCGAGCGCCGTTCGGGAGCAATCACCACATCGCGTTGGAGTGTTTCGACCATCAGTCCGACACTCGCTACGGGCGCCCGTAGCTCGTGGGAAACGCTGGACACAAAGTTCGCCTCCTGTTCGGCGAGACGTCGTTGTCGAGAAAACCCGCGCTGCATTTGCCAGAAACCCAGCGCTGAGATCAGCGCGGCACCGACAATTAGACATCCCAAGGTCCAGGCACGACGTCGGTGTCCGGCCAGGAGGAGGGCGTTGTCGGCGATCTCATAGCCCGCCCAACTGGTGTGACTTTCAGCGTGGCTGGCCACCGCATGAATGGGCTTAAACGCATTGTCTTGGGGACGCGGGGCAATACTCCAGGCATCGACAGCCCCTGCACTCCAGGTGCGGTCTGCCCACCAGATTCGGGGCGTTGCATAGGCGGGAGTATCGGGTGCCAGGTTTCGAACGACGTCGGTAAACAGGGCGTCCAGAGTTTCGCGAGGAGTCGTGGTGAGCGTCCACGAGGTTCGATTTCCTGTTGCGGAGGAATTGGTGCTGGTGGCGGATGCCGGGTGAAGCGAGGCTAGAAACCAATGGGCATCGACCAAAATCCAGCGCGCGCCAGGCTTCCACTCGTTGACCGGCCACTGTTGCCGCAAGGCATGGAGTCTGGTGCGTTCAGCCACTCCTAAGTCGCCTTGGCGCACGATGGCGTCGACGAGGCTGGGAGTCACCTTTGCCGAGCCCTTTTCGGTTAGGAGGACTTCGCGCAATTCCGGCCAACTCCCGGGAAGTTCTTTGGTGAGATAAGACCGCACTAGATCTGTCAGAAGCGAGTCACTGATGGATACTTCGCGGATCCGCTGCCACAACACGGCTTCCCGATAGGACACTCCGCTGGGCAAGAGGACCAACCTATCGTCCGGCACGAGGGACAGAGTCGAGGCCCCGGGTTGCCTGCGGTGATATTCCAGTTTCAGCAAAGCCTTGGCCGTTTCCGGCAACTCCGCAGTCACCGCATCCACCTCTGTCCATGGGGTCGACTTTTGGGCGAAGTGCCGATAGGCGTCCCGCTGCGCTTGGGTCATTTCCCGCCACCAGCCTGGAGGTGTGGGCACATCGGGAGCATAATGAAAATCAAGAGTCTCGCCCTGGGCATCCATGGTGCGATGCATCGACGTACTGTGGATGCTCCGTACATTGTCCGTGGGAATTGTTTTGGAAAGCTCGAGATCGTGTTGAGTGAACGCACGTTGCAACTCGCTGGCCAAACGGGCCGAGAGAGAACCTAATTCCCGGCGGGCGGCCACTTCGATCGCCTCCTGGTCGGACCGCAGCGACCGGAGCGCCACGGCTGCGAGCAGCAACAGCGGCGTCAGCGCGCAGGCAGTGATCCAGCGGAGATGTCTGTCGGACGGGGGCTTCATCGGGGCGGGTTAAGCCGGACAACGCGGAAGATTTTTAACGCGAAGGCGCAAAGGGCCAAAGGCACAGAGGAATTGAATCTATCCCCAGGGAGGATAGTGGCACTGGTTGGTGTGAGAGGTCTCCACGCACTGCCATGTATCGCTGCATGGGTTTGCCAGTCTCCCTTCACGGTGTCGGTAGAGGATAGAGAGTGATGACGTCGCCGTCCTGGAGGACAAAAAGATCCCCGTTGGCGAATTCCTCGGAAGCCGTGGATGTGGATGGAGGTGATGCCTGCGATCCTGGGGGGGGAGGTAGCACTTGAGGGAGACCAATGAACACCGGGGACATGGTTGACCTCCCTGAGGCGATGGATGGGGACGGTCGCCGGCCGAGGGTTGCATCGAATAGGTAGACCTGATCCAACGGACCTGGATCGCCCTGGCGCACAATTCGGAATCGGTTGTGATAAGTATCCTTCGAAAGCTTCGACAAGCCTTGGACGACGGAACGAATCCGTGGGAACTGTGTCGGGTTTCCCGGGTCTGAGCCCTGAGTTTCGGGCACGATCAGACGACCCCGTTCAAATGTCATCGGGATGCTTACGTTGGCGACTTTGACGATCACGTTCTTGCGCAGCGCGTTCTTCAACGACTCTTCTTTGGTGGCGGGCAGAACATACGGCTGTTCATCGCCTTGGCGGGTTCGCTTCGGCACCACAACGATATCGCCCCAATCGAGACGGATGCCCTTGCCAAAGTCACCGGATTCAATCAGAGCGGCCAGGTTCAAGGGCTTTTTGAGCGGTGGCTGAGCGCGGTCTAGATCGTTGTACACGTAGGCTCCCGCGAGGTCCGGATACCAGGGCATCGGAGTCTGATCCTGTTCCCCAGGGTCCAGGCGTCTTAATAAGAGTTGATCCAGCAAATCGGCGAGCGTGAACTCGCGTTCCTGGCTCACCGATGACTTTCGATACACATGGGCGATAGAATTGGTGAGATCGGGAGCGAAACCAATGACTGTGGGGTCACTGAAGAAGAGGCGTCCCCCTTTTGCGGCCAGCAGTTCCAGGATGCGAGCGAGGTCGGCCTGAGAAACGGCACGTGGAGAATGCTGGAAATAGGTTTTCTGAAAATGGTGAGCGAACTCAAATCCGGACGGTCTTCCATTCTTGGGTTTGTGGTTGGGGTTTGCCCCGTATTGCAACAGCAACTCCACCATGCGGAGACTTTTCTCCGTGGCATACACCAAGGGTGAGTAGTCGTCCTTTGGATCCTCGGGCTTTTCTCCATGACGCAATGCGAGCGCGACGATGTCTGGGTCGCCGGTTCCGATGGCTTGGAGGAGAAGCCGGGGACGTTGGTCCGATGTTCGAGCACCCGCTGCCAGCAGCAACTCACACACCTTCTGTCGGGCGCGCCCTTGCTCCTCGGATGCAGGTTCATTAGAAACCCCTTGCTGGAAGATCGGCCTAATGCCGGGGCTGGACCTGGGGTTGCTCGAGAGCGCCAACTCCAGCAACGTCTGAGAGCTGGCTTCCAGATCGAGTCGAGCTCCTTTGGTCAGCAGGAGAGCGACCAGCTCCGGGTCCTGAAGCGATACGGCGACCCACAAGGGGGCGTCGGTCACGGAAGGGTAAAGGTTGGGATCGGCACCCCCTTCTAGGAGGACGGTTTTGATGGGTGAGGACGCTTTGATGAGCGGAGTCCTTCCGAGAACGTCCACGGGGTTGGGGTCGACTTTCATCGCCAGCAAATACCGAAGTGTCTCCATCCGATTCGCGAGCAGTGCCGTCAAGTGAAGAGGTGTCTGCTTTTGTGAATCACGGCCATTCAGGTCCGCGCCCGCTTTCCTTAGCACCTCCAAGAGCTCGTTCGATTTTGGGGTCCCATTCATCATTGCGGCATGAACGGGTCGAAGCGTGGAAGGGAGGCCATCTGACAGCGGGGTGGAGGGGTAACCCTTAATCACTTCGGAGAATGGGCTGAGGAGGTTGACTTGGGCGCCGGCCTGAATCAGCGCCTCGACGACCCGAAGATGCCCTCGGGCCACGGCACAGACCAACGGCGAGGCGAACTGATTTGCCTCATCTGGATCAGCACCGGCCCGGATCAACTGCTGAACCGCCGCCAACTGTCCGTTAAGGGCCGCCAGGCTCAAGGCCCGAGTCCCCTTGAACGCGACGTTCTTGCTCGCGAGGAACTCTAACACGTGCGTGTATCCATTCTGCGCGGCGTTCTCCAAAGGGGAACCGGGTGTCTTGCTGGGATCGCGGGCGGTCAAGAGATCCGGACTATCGCGCCAAAGACGCTGCACGCGGGCGAGTTCACTTTGCTCTTCGGCGCTCAGGGTATTCTTGTCCGCAGCGATCGCAGAAGCACCGGTGCCCGGGATCGCGGCGGGGGCGGACGCGGCTGAAGTGTTGGCCATGGCACGCAGGACGCTCACCACCGACTCCAGTTCCTCTTGGATCTGCTTGCGGGTGAGCTCGAGCGCGCGTTTGCGATCGAGCCCAGACTCCAAGCCGAGCCGCAACGGATCCTGAGTGAGTTGCCGTTCCCGCGCTTGAAGTTGTCCCAACTCGGGCGGCAAAACCCCGTGCAGACTCAGCCATACGAGCCATTGACTGCGATCGAGCCGGTCCAACTGACCAATCGCTGCGGCCGCGCGGGCGGCGGGCATCGAGTCCGTCTTGGCACCGCTTTGGAGTGATTCCAGACCCGTGCGGGTCGAGCTGAATGGCACCTGTTCTCGGGCGAGCTGAATCAAGTTGGTCTGATCGGCATACTGGGCTTCCAGCAATCGCCATGTTCGGATCGCGTCGTTGGTCTTTCCACCGCGCCATTCCAATTCGCCGAGGCGATACAAAGCTGTGGCCGTGGCCACCCGTTGAGTCTCACCCTCTGCGACGGCCTTTTGGTACAAGGCTTCGGCGTCCGCCTTGGGTTTGCCCGTCTCCTCCGCTATCACCCCTTGGCGCAAAAGTTCCGCCGGAGTCGCGGGAGCAGCGGCCAAACCGGCGGCGCTGAGTAGACCAAGCCCCCAGATCAGGAGTATCCTCCAACCATTCATCGTTTTCATCGCACCAAATCCTGCACGAACCGGCCGCTTCGAATTGTATGGATTTTGTAAAAAGGGGTTCCGATTACGCGCGTTACTCTGCCTAGGTGAATTGAAATGGGCCAGGAATTAACCCAATCGATCCGCGTCGTTGGTGTGTCGACACTGCAGCCTCGAGAGCCTCAAGAGCCGTCGGTAGGAGAGAACACGCTTAACGAATGACTCGCCCGTTAGTTGCTTCCACGACGACGCGCTTGGTCCTATCCAGTTCGGCGGTGGAAAGGAACCGCACGGTCACTGCTGTAATCCTTTTTTCAACGCCGCAAAAACATCCTTTGCCTCCCGCGCCTTGAGGCTGCCCGATTCGTAGGCGTCAATCCGGTGTTCAGATTCCGCCGCCCAAGCGGCTTCGCACGATTTCGATTCCGGAGCGGATGATGATTCCCACAGGACATCAATCAAGTGGACGCGCTCCTCGGCGGAAAGACTCAACAATTCGGTTTGGATGGCAGCCGAGCTCATTTTTGGAAATTAGGCCCGCCGCATCCCGACTGCAAGCCCGCCTTCAGCACATGACGAACCGATCGGTGCTGACGATAGCACGCTTAACGAATGACTCGTGATTCCATTTGCTCCATCTCGATGGCCAGTATGGCATAGGTTGATACGTCCGTGCGGGGGGAGCATACCGGGCCGCCAGACACTGGGTCCAGGGGGCTTGTCGAACCGCAGGCGAAGTGATAGACTAGTCTCAGACTAGTTTTAACGGAGTCGCTATGAGCACACATTCCATTTCGGTTCCCCTGGCCGAGGCCAAGAGCAAGCTGTCCGAACTCATCGACCGGGTCAGCCGGGGCGAGGAGTTCGTCATCACCCGGCACGACGCCGAGATCGCTCGCCTAGTGCCTGCCAAGCGACCCAGCCGCGGGGACGTGAGCGACGCCATCGCTCAGATGCGGGCCAGTCGACCCCGGCGGCGCGCCTCGTCCGCTGAGTTGCTGGCGTGGCGGAAGGAAGGCCGCCGATGAGTGATCGGTTTGTCCTGGATTGCTCCGTTACGATGGCGTGGTTCTTTGAGGACGAGGCCACGCCAGCGACCGATGCCTTGCTCGACCAACTCAACCAAGGCGGGCAGGCCGTGGTCGCACAGCATTGGCTGCTGGAGGTGGGGAACACCCTGCTCATGAGCGAGCGACGCAAGCGCTCGACCCTGGCGGACGGCGTGCACTTCCGCAGCATCCTGAGCTCGCTCGCTGTCGAGACCGACAAGGAGACCGGTGCGAACGCCGCCTCGGCAACGCTGGCGTTGGCGCGCAGCCATGGGCTGACGCTCTACGACGGTGCGTATCTCGAACTCGCGATACGCCGAAAGCTGCCGCTCGCGACGCTCGATAAGGAACTCCGGGCGGCGGCGAAGGAGGTCGGCGTTAAGTGTCTGCCCGAGAAGCTTTGAGTGCTTGCACCAAATTGGAGCGTGCACTGTAAAGTTAAAGGCCGGAGGCGAGATTCTGCTTCATGGCTTGGATCAGGCTCCTCTGTACTGCATCCGACGGGGCCAGTTCAGACTCAAGTTTGTCAAGGAGAGCAATGCGATCCTGAAGTTCAGCGGCCGTGAATTCGATTTCTCGTCCAGATAAGGGGTTGACTTGCGTCAACCCCTCGATCAGGCCGTTACGAATATAAAAATCCTCCCTCGAATCTTTGATTGTAGAAAAGACAAACTCCAAAGCTTCCTGCGAGTGTGCCACATGATTCTCGATGACTCCGGCGAGGTGAGCACGCTCACTATTCATCGTGAAGTAGCCTTCCCGGAAAGCCTTCACGTAGCACGGCACTGCCGTAGCACCTGGTGATGATTCGAGGTAGGCGAAGAGCCCCAGGTCCAGTCTTCCATCCTTTACCAAAGCCAACGCAGCTTTCTCAACAAAGCCCGGTGCTGTGATCGATCGCGTTAATGCTTGCAGCTGAAACGAAGTCAATACGTCCTCACTCGGATTAAACCATTTGGCATAACGTGCTGTGATTCCCGGCCAATAGGAATCAAACGCTTTAGAGTCTATGGACTTGATCGCCGCCATAAGAGCAACGAGTTCACTTGCGTTCCGTGGCTCTTGACCGACGCGAAGGAGGGCGGTCAGAGCGAAGGGGGTTTTGATTTCACGAAGGCATTCTATTAAGGCGATGCGGAAGGAAGTCGGAAAAACGAGCTCCCCCCGAGCGCGTTGTAGCAGGACGGCACGGCTACGGGGCATGGTTCCAGACGGCAGTAAATCGCCAGAGTCTTCAGAGGACCCAGTGGGTGTGTTCCAACGGATTGCCGGGAAAGTTCGATCACGGCCGCTCATCCAACACTCCTCTATTCCGGGTATGGATGAATCTCCGCGTTCTACTATTACCGAGAGTGTGTGCGATACGGTCCGCATACTTCTCACAATCTCGTCCGTCTTTGAGCCCAACGAAATACTAGCGACGGAGTCCAGTAATGCCGACGTGGTCGGGACCTTTGATGCCATCTTGACTCCATCGCTGCCAAGCTTTGGGGATGGAGATTGCGGCACGACTTCCGAAAGTGAAGAAGATTGGAGCTGGGGAGCAGGAGGAGATTCCTTTTTGCAACCAAAGCAAGCGAGGACAGCTATAAGAATGGCACCTGGGATGAAATGCCGCTTTAGAGCATCTGGGCAGTAATCAATCATTCGGGGAATAGTTTGGATTAATCCTAGTATCCAGTATGCGAAATGGGCATATCGAGTTGGGATCCAGGAATTGAAGTGACCGCATACTAATCGCCAAAACTCTGCACGACTTCTTTGAAGCGTTGTGTACGTTCGGACGTACTGGCATACACCCGGCCAGCTTCATCGGGTTTATCCCCGAACAAACGACTCATCAAAAAAAGGTTGACAGCTGCGTCCTCGTCACCCGCTTGAACCAGTGCTTCATATGCGCGTAGCGCTGATTTGAGCAGGAGTCGATTTTCCTGCACCGACGCGGTCGTGCTAAAGTTCTTCAATTCGACTATGATTGCGATATTGCCCAGTATCGATTCCAATTTAAATGCCTCAATCCGGGCTGAAGTCTTTGAAGGCGAGAGGTAATCGGATGCCAAACGGGACAGGTACCGCGCTAACTCCTTGAGGAGATCCTCTCTTCGGAGTAACTCCCGTAGCGAATTGAGCTCCACGGCAGCACCTTTAACGGAGCTCAGTGGGTTGATGCTGATGAGGGGGGCGCCCAAGAAGACGTAATCAAAGTAGGTTTCGAGAAGTGCTTTTGTGGTGAGGGAATCTACCACGGCCTGGGGAACTTGAAGGGCTATTTTGCAAGCCATTGGGCCTGGAAGATCTCGCCATTCTTTAGTGTTAAGTTTAACGGGGTATACGTAAGGGATATCAACTGAACGCGGCGGCGGGGCATCAGCACCGGTCGCTGAACCCTCTAGGAGTACACATATTCCACTGATCACGAGGATGGGAAGGATAGCTCTGGGCTTCATAGAAGGGGCTGACTCGTCCGTTCGTTGTCCATGACGATGGTTCAGGTGAGCACTGTGATGTGCTTGCGAATGGCTTCGCCGAGCTGGTTGACGTCGCAGGCTTGGAGGCGGCACAAGACTTTGTCCCAACGGCAGGCGAAACTACCTTCTTCGCTGTAAGGGAGATGTTTGAACAAGCCATCAAAGGCGGTTCGACGAGTGATGTAATCGGATTGGATGCGGCGGATCTCGTTGAGCAAACAGGTGAGGTAGGTGGCGGCGAACGTGGCGGGATCGGGTACTTTATCGACCCGACGATTGACGGGATCGGCGTAGCCTTTGGCGAAGACGAGGAGATCGGGAGACTGCCAGTCGGTGAAGGCTGCGCTGTGGTCTACGAGTGCGTGGTAGCTTGGCCGGGCATCGGGGCCTTCGATGATGATTTCGTCGCCGTCATCGAAAAGCACACGACCGGGCACGCCTGGGGTGTGGGATTCGATGACGCGGCCGACGAGCATATTGGGGGCGGCGGCGGTGCCGAGGATGCGGGCGAGTTGTTCGGCGTAGCGGGTGTCGGCGAGTTTTCGGTCGGGGATTTGATTACTTGGGGTGCCTTGGAGGTAATCGCGTTCGTAGTAGATGACGGGGAAGCGCATGCCATAGAATTCTTTGCGATGCCCGAGGTAGACCTCGCTGACTCGGCGCATATTGACGCGAGCGGGAAGGCGCATACCGAACTGGAGGCAACCGAGACGTCGGTCGAGCGTGTAATCGACGTACTCCTCGGTTTCGAGAATGGCTTGGACGAGTTCCTTTTTGTAACCGTTCCTTCCGTTACCAAGCTCCTCGAGCCGTTCGATGATTCCCCAGCGTTGCACCCGGAGCAGGAGGGTTCGGAGGTGATGATCGTCGCGCACCTTGATTTCGGCGATGTAGACGCCGCGTCGACCGCTGATTTGGCCGCGTGCGGTGACAGGGATTTCGACCTTGCCGAGGTTGAGATGCTCGATGTTTCCGTATTCGCGAATGAAGTTGGCGATGAAGCCGCGAGCCAGGGGGTCCCAGAGCGGGACGAGGTCGGGATCGGTGGGAGGCGTGGCCTCGGAGGGGAAGAGAGATTCGAACACGAACTCGCCCTCTTGGAAGCAGCCCCCGGGCAGCCAGCGGACGGACATCGGAGATTCAGCAAAACCGACGCCCGGTGCTGAGGCATGGTGAGGATGAGAGTGGCCGGTGGGCGCGGAGAGGACGGAGAGCAACTCTAGGCGTTCGATGCGGGAGTTGAGATCGTTTCCATGCAGCACTGGGGGCGTTGCCTCGGTGAAACGTTTGACGAGCCGAGCGTGGTCGCGGAGCAGGGACTCGGGGTCGTTGGCATCGAAACGCAGCTCGACAAAGTTAGGGGCTCCGAAGCGGAGGGGGTCGACGCCGTAGAAGGCGATCTCGGGGTGGCCGTGGCGATTGCATTTGATGCAGTGCTCGGCGATTTCGGTGAGTTGACGCGTCAGCAGTTGGATGGGGTGCTGGGCGAGGCCTTTGAAGTCGGACAGGGTGAGAAAACGGGTTCCGGTGTGCGGGTTGTAGTAGTAAATGGGCAGCACTTCGAGCGCGACCTGGAGTTTGTCGAGCGGTGCGGTGAGTCGATCGGGGCCTTCGATGACGGGATTGGTGCGCCAGAGCTCGCCGCGTTCGCGGAGCGCCTGGCGCACACGGGGGTCCTGGGTGCCGACGAAGCGAATCTTGTGTTTGGGGACCTTCCAGAGCCGTTGGAGCTGTTCATCGGCCTCGAAGGCAAGATCCAGACGTTCGATTTCCGGTCGGATGAGCACGGTGCCTCCGAGGGCAAGGATCAGATCGACGCTTTCGCCCGATTCCCAGGAGACTTTGCGCTCATGAGGGATGGGTTGGGCTTTGGCGGCGCAGTGATCGACGAACCAATCGGAGAACTCACACCGTTGGAGGGCATGGAGCGGGGGGTGAGTGACCAGGAGTTCGTGGTGAGGGAAGAGCGTACCGATGCTCGACTTGTACTTTCCGTCGGGACCCTGTGAGAACAACTCCGGACCGATAGTTTCCATGGGAAAACGTTACGCCTTCGGCGTGTGGCGTCCATGAGGATTTTGCATTGCCGCGCAGGTTCTACTCCCTATCTTTGCGGGCATGCTGAAGCCAGAGGACCTCTTCGACTTATCCCAGACCGAGCATGCGGCGCTGTTTGATGGCTGCGAGCATGCTTGGGAGCCGTTGCGACGACTGAAGGACTACATTCGTGCGACGCTAAAGCCTGAGCAGCATCATCGGCTGCTGGGGAAGGCGTTCATTGGTGAACAGGTGTTTATCGGCGAGGGAACAGTGGTTGAGGAGGGGGCGATGATCAAGGGGCCGGCGATCATCGGTCGAAACTGTGAGATCCGTCACAACGCCTACATTCGCGAGGATGTGATCATCGGAGACGGCTGCGTGATTGGTAACGCGTGTGAGTTCAAGAACAGCCTGCTCTTCAATCGCTGCCAAGTGCCGCACTTCAACTATGTGGGAGACTCGATCTTGGGATTCAAGGCGCACTTGGGTGCCGGGGTGAAGATCTCGAACGTGAAGCTGGTCGCGGGTAATGTGCGCATTCATTGGAATGGTGCATGGGTGGACACGGGGTTGCGAAAGTTTGGTGCTTTGTTGGGAGACCAGACCGATGTGGGCTGTAACAGCGTGCTTAACCCCGGGTCGATCATCGGTCGTGGATCGGTGGTTTATCCGAACGTAAACTGGCGGGGGGTTTTACCGCCGACGTCGGTGGCGAAGAACCGTGCGGAGGTGGAGATTGTGCTCCGGCGCGCGGCCGCATCGGATTCCCCGTAAGCCCTGGGCGCTGCATGATCAGTTCTGTCGACAACGTCACGGGCGTTCCCCCAGCGGATTTGGTGGATCAGGTACGAGAGATCTTCTCCACGACGGGGTTGTTATCGAAGGCTTCGAATTTCGAGTTCCGGTCGCAGCAGCAGGAGATGGCGGTCGCGGTGGCGAGCGCGCTGGTGGAGGGTCGGCACTTGGTGGTTGAGGCGGGAACAGGTGTGGGCAAGAGCCTGGGTTACCTCATTCCGGCGATTCTGCATGGGGCGGCGGCGAAGCGGAAGGCGGTGATTAGCACGCACACGATCAATCTCCAGGAGCAGTTGGTGGAGAAAGACCTGCCGATGCTTCGTCGGATCCTAGGGGTTTCGTTTGATTTCGCGATGCTGAAGGGGCGGCAGAATTACCTGTGTTCGCGTCGGCTTCGACGTGCTTTAGCGCAAGCCGAGAGCATGTTCACTTCGCCCGAGTTGGAGGAACTCAAACGGATTGCCGACTGGAGCCTCAACACGGAGAACGGGTCGTTATCGGATTTCGAGGTTGAGCCGGACCCCAAGGTATGGGCGCAGGTTTGTTCTGAGCGAGGCCTGTGTTCGCCGAAGCTGTGTGGACATCAATCGGAGTATGCGAAGACCTTTGGGGTGTGTCCGTTTCAACGAGTGCGCGGGCGGATCATGGCGGCCGATGTGTTGGTGCTAAACCACACGCTCTTCTTTACGTTGCTGGGCGGAGTGGAAGAGGACGAGGAGAGCCATGGTATCCTGTTTAAGAATGATTTCGTGATTTTCGATGAAGCCCACACCGTAGAGGGGACCGCTTCACGCCATATTGGCTTGGGGGTTTCCAGTGGCCAGGTGCGCTACAGCCTTCAACGCCTCTACAATCCGACCACTCGGAAGGGTTTGCTCACAACGCTCATGCAGGGGCCGCTGGTCGAGGCGGTCGGCAAGGTGTTGGAGTCGTCGGATCGCTTCTTCGAGGAGGTTGAATCGACCTGCGACCAGATCGCATCGACCGCAGTGTCGCGCAAACCGGGGGATACAGCCGAAGGGCGCGGGCCGATGCGGGCTTGGACCGAGCTACGCATTCGACGTGCCGAGCTGGTGCAGGACACGTTGTCGGCCAACATCCAGAAGTTGCGCGAAGGTTTGGGGGTGCTGATTAAGACCTTGGACGACCGTGAGACGGCTGAGGAATTGTTGGATTGCAGTCGACGACTCGCAGAGCTGCGGGAGGAAGTGGTGTTGTTTTTGGAGCAGTCGGCGGAGGATCATGTGTATTGGGTGGAACGCTCGGGGCGTCAGAGGAAGTCGATTTCGTTAAGCGCGGCACCGGTGGATGTCGCGCCCTATTTGAGGCGTCGACTGTTTGAGAGTGGCACTTCGGTGATCATGACGAGCGCGACCCTTTCGATGACGGGTCAGCCCAAGGGTGGGATACCTGGATCGGCGTCGGGGCCACAGACGGGGTTGGGAGGACGCCGGGGGGTGGCTGCGGTGGGTGGGCTGGGATACTTTCTCACGCGGGTTGGCGCCGAGCGTGCGGAGGCGAAGCAGCTGGGATCGCCGTTTGATTACGCGAGCCAGATGCGTTGTTTTGTGGTTGGGAAGATGCCGGACCCACGGGACACGACGTATCGGGAACGGTTATGCCATTGGATCGAGCATTTTCTGACGATGACCCATGGCAAAGCCTTTGTGTTGTTCACCAACACCACGCTGATGCAGAACGTGGCGATCGAGCTGAAGCCCTTTTTCGAGCGCACGGGCATCCAATGTTTTGTGCAGGGCACAGGCATGCCGCGGAGCCGGATGTTGGAGCTGTTTAAGGAGGATATCGATTCGGTGCTCTTCGGAACCGACAGCTTTTGGCAGGGCGTGGACGTGCCGGGTGAGGCGCTGTCGAATGTGATCCTGACCCGCTTACCCTTTGCGGTGCCGGACCATCCCTTGATCGAAGCGCGGCTAGAGAAAATCGAGTCGGAGGGCGGGAATGCGTTCGGCCAGTTTTCATTGCCGGAAGCGGTCCTGAAGTTTCGTCAGGGGGTGGGTCGGTTGATTCGGTCGAACACCGACAAAGGGATTGTGGTGATCCTGGACAACCGTGTTTTGACCAAGGGTTATGGGAAGAGTTTCTTGGACGCATTGCCTGGGTGTCCGGTGGAAGTGGTGTGAGGCGAGGGGGGGGTGTCCAGGTAGGGACGTCCCGCTGGGACGTCCCCGTCCGGCCATGGCCGGACGGAATGGGGCTGTGAGTCTTGGAGCGTGGTGGCACGCGGCCTACAGCGCCGGAGCGGAGGGGAAGACCGAGCGATCTTGGACAAGAGGTCGAGGGGGAGCCGGCAGGGGTGTCGGCGCTCCCAGGGCGGAGGGGGCCGTGTGTGCACATGGCCTACATGCGGAGGACGGATCAGGGGCAGGATTAGGATTAGGATTAAGAGTAGGAGTAGGAGTGGGGGGGAGGATTTACACGGGTGTTTGTTTCGTTCGAGTGACGAACAGGCGACTTTGAGAACCTAGGCTTGCTAAGGGTCTACGAAACAATTTTCAATCGGCGTCGACGCGTGAATGAGGTCCCTATGCATCGCGTCAACCCTTCCTGATGAAGATCCAACGCATCGTCCTCCTGGTTTGCCTGTCAACGTGGGTGGGATGGCTTTGTGCGCGGCCCGCGCAGGCCGCCGAAGCGGAGGGTGAAGTGCGATCGAAGTCAGGACAGGGAGCGGCACGCGAGGCGAGGCGTGCTGCGGAGGATCGTGAGGCACAGGCGTTTTTCGATGGTCCTATTCGTTCCTTTGAGATCGTTGTGACGCCGGAAAATTACCGGTCGCTGAGGCGCGATGGGCGTCAACCGGTCCCGGCCACGGTGCGTGTGGGAACGAATGTCTTTGAGTCGGTAGCGATTCATATCAAAGGAGCGGCGGGGAGTTCTCGGCCGATCGATGATCGACCGGCGTTGACGTTGAACTTCGATAAATTGAAGGACGGGCAGACCTGTTTTGGGATGGACAAGCTGCACCTGAACAACTCGGTTCAGGATGCGTCATTTGCGAACGAGGCGTTGGCGAGTGCGATGTATTTGAGGCAGGGAGTTCCTACGGCTCGAACCACGCATGCGTTGGTCAAACTGAACAACCGGGACTTGGGGTTGTATGTTCTGAAGGAGGGTTACAGCCAGATGTTCATCCGTCGGCATTTTCCGAAGGACAACAAGGGGAACCTTTATGATGGCGGGTTCGTTCGGGATATCCATGAGCCTTTGAAGCTGGATACGGGTCGGGGTGTGACGAATCATGCGGATTTGCGAGCCCTCTTGAAGAACCTGAACCTCCCCCCGAGGGAACGACAGGAGGCATTGAACAAGACATTGGATGTGGATCGGTTCCTCACCACGATGGCGCTTCAATGTTTAACGGATGATTGGGACGGGTATGCGCGGAACCACAACAACTACCGGCTCTACATTGATACCACGGGGCGTGCGACTTTCATTCCGCACGGGATGGATCAGCTGTTTCAAGATGTCGACCGCAGCATCCGTGGCGGGTGGTCTGGGGTGGCCGCACAGCGAGTGTTTGAACTACCCGAGATGGCGGAGCGATTTCGGGAACGCATCACGATTTTGTCCACGAACGAGTTCAGCGCTTCGCGATTGGTTTCGGAGTGGACTCGCATTCGTGAACGCCTTCGAGCTGGGATGGAGATGAGTCGACCGGGCGAGTGGCGTGAGCTGGACAACAACCTGGGCCATTTCCGTCGCCAATTGGACGTTCGTGCCAAGGTTGTGGCGAATGAGATCGCGCGATGGCCTCGTCCTCCGAAGCCGCTGGCACCTGGGACGGTGGTGCCCATCGCGGAGTGGCGAAAAACTCCGCAACAAGGGCAATCCACTCTCGACTATGCCCCGCCGGCTGGTGAAACGAAGAAGGTGTTCCATCTTGTGGCGAAGGGCGCTGGGACGGTTGTGTCGTTTCGGTCCACGACCCAGCTTCCGGCGGGTCACTTTATGCTGAAGGCTCGTGCCCGTGTGAAGAATGTGGTGGCGGCGGGTGATCAGCGTGGGCTGGGGGCGGGAGTGCGGGTGAGTGGAGGTCAGAGGACGATGAAATTGGAAGGGACCACGGATTGGACGGAGGTGTCCTTCGATTTCATTCGAGGCGAGCCCGGACCGGTTGACTTGATTTTGGAGTTGAGAGCGAACCAGGGCGAGGCTTGGTTCGATGCCGATTCGATTCAATTGATCGCGCAGTGAACGGGAGGAGGTAGGCGGTGAAAGCACCGGGAAGCCGACAGGGGTGCCGGCGCTCCCAGGGCGTGGGGGCACGCGGCCTAGAGCGGTGGGAATATCGGCGCTCCCAGGGTTTTTGAGACCGTGATGTTTACCACTTGAGTTTGCCGGGCAGGAATTCGTCGACGAGTTCGTGGTAATACGGGAGGCAACGATCGGCGTCTGGTTTGCTGTCACCCTTTGAATAGAGGTCGAACGGATTAAAGGCTTTGACCCATTTGAGCATGCGTCGGTCCTGGTCGTTGAGCATCCAGAGGTATTCGTGCTCGCGATGGAGCGGGTAGAACGAGTGGTAGCGGATGACGTATTGAGCCTCGATGGGCAGGTGATCACGGGTGACGTAGTAGAGATATTCGTCGTGACCCCAGGACATCATGACCTTGTCCAAGCCGCATCCGGGCGAGTAGATCCCGTGTTCGGTTTGGTATTGGGGCACTTGGGTATCGGGGTTCTCGGCGAAGAACTCGGGAAAGACAATTTTGTCGGAGAAGCGGCATCCGACGGGGAAGGTATCGCCGACTACGGCCCACTGTGGTTCGCCGAAGCAGCACAGGATTTTGCCGAGATCGTGGATGAACGTGGTGAGCACGAACCAGCGAGGCAAACCGGCCTCGCGTGCGGCTTCGCCGGATTGCAGAGCGTGCCAGATCTGGGAGTTTTCGTTATCGGGATCGCTGTCGTCCACGATGGTGTCAAGCCATTCGACGGCTTCCCATACCGTCATCTCGCGTCGATTGAGTTGGCCGAACTTGGCTTGGTTGGCTTTGACGGAGTCGACGGTCTGATAGATATGGTTGAGGCGATAGAACTCTTTGACGCCTGGGCGCGCTTCGGCGCGGTAGTCGCGGTAGCCTTCGCGACGCTGCATGGTTCGCTGCATGGGCGGGGGGACGATTTCACCTTCGAGCGGAGTGGGGTACCGTTCCTCCATGAAATGCTCCCATTCTTCGAACCCACTGAGGGTGTTCATGGGATTGGAAGGTGCTGGTGCTAGGCTCGTGCTGCTCATGAGATGGATATGCGAGTGGGGCTAGGACGAATTTTGACTTTCGAGTTTTGAACTTGATGTCAGCTGCATGGGATGTCGGCTCACCCGAAGTTGGCCAGAACGCTGCGGGTTTTGTTTTGCAGCCGAACCCGAGGCTTGAAGATCGTTTGGATTGCGGCTTGGATAAGCTGATCTGAAGTCGTGCGTGCCATGAAATTATCTTTCCGATATTGGATCCCGTTATGGATCGCTTTGCTCCAACCGACAATTGGGCATGGGCAAGTTGTGAACGGGAGTTTTGAGGAGGATGTATTTGGGGCACCGATTTCGGGTTGGCAAGGCGGGGCCTCGGTGGTGGGTCAGCCTATTGGCACCCCCTTGATTCCCCCGTTCTTTACCCCTGCACCACCGGTTGGGATTGATGGGGCGTGCTCTGCTGGTTTGGGCGAAGGCCAGGACCTTCGGCAGACGTTTATTCTGGAAGGGAATCGCACCTACCAGATTCGGTTCGCTGCCAAGAGCCTTTCGGGCCTTGCGGCTGCGGGCCGATTACGCGTTCAGGTGCTGGCGAGTGAGGTCGATGTGATGCCTGCGTTTGTTCCCGGCCTTCAAGTTGGAGGAGCGGGGTCACAGGGTTTTCAATTCTTTAGCATTTCGGTGAAAACGGCGGCGGCTGGGGGGGCTCATACGCTTCGGTTCGTAAACGTCGAAACCCGACCCAGCAGTGTGGCGATTGATGGGGTATCTGTGGAGGCCACCGAGCCGAGTCGGCCACCTCGACTGGCTCGTCCAGTGGTCCAGTCCACGGGTCTGGAGGTGCTATGGTCTGAGCCGCCGTTTGGGTATCGACTTGAGCAGGCACCGAGTCCGAGCGGGCCTTGGACGCCTTTGGCGACACCTCGACTGCGGCGTGATGGGGGGAACTTTCGGGTGCCGTTGGCCTTGAACCCGAACGAGTCGGGCGGGTTTTTCCGGATGACGGCAGTGGCGCCTGCGGTGGATCCGTCTCGGCCTTAGGGCCGGGGACGCCCCAGCGGGGGAATGGCACTTACTTAATACCCAAAACTTTCTTTCCCAACCGCTTACGCCGCGGAGGATTCGGCACCGTTTCGAACAGTACTTGGCGGCTCAATCGCTGCATTTCCCGCAGTGTGGCTT
>Ga0172367_10001336_pt1 | contig 36119 bp, 35 predicted proteins | sample Lak10m_FD_114542 | JGI IMG/M metagenome (GOLD analysis project Ga0172367, IMG submission 114542) | Freshwater microbial communities from Kabuno Bay, South-Kivu, Congo - kab_022012_10m | ecosystem: Environmental > Aquatic > Freshwater > Lake | place: Democratic Republic of the Congo: South-Kivu... | reverse complement strand
GACATGGGCGCCGAAGCCCTGCTCAATCTGCGCCTGGCCTGGTCCTCCCCCCTCCCTTGGACTCTCGGTGGCCGCCTGCACAAGGCGCGGTGGGGTGTGGGGCTTCTGCTGGAAAAGGGTCAGGGCTGGACGCGGACCCACGCTTTCAGCGGCCGGGTGGAGCCCCTGGAAGGGGAGCTGGAAGCGCTCTTCGTCCATGTGCAGGACCGCAGCGGCGGCGGCGCTGGGCGGGCCCTGGATCTGGCCCTGTCGGAGGACAGGCCGCTTGCGGGTTCCACCCTCCATGTCCAGGCTGCCCTGCGCGGCCTCTTCCACCGCCAGACCTGGCGGGATGTGGAACGCACGGAGCGGCGCTTCGAGCTGCCCTCCACACCCATCGGCTCCACCTTTGACTTCGAGGCTTTCTCGGTGGATGTGCAGGACACCAGCATCACCCGCCATGTGGGCGATTTGTCCCGCACTCTTCGGGCGGGGTGGATGCTCTCCGCCGACTGGGGCAAGGGGGCCTGGCGGCACAGCCTGCTGGCGGAGGAAGCGCCTGAAGACATGCGGGGATCGGGTCGCAAACGCCTGTCTGCCGCCAGCACCTGGCGCCCCTTCCGGGGAGCCTTGCTGGTGGGCGCGCAAGTTGCGGGTGGTTTTGGCCGGGGTCCCGCCCTGGGTGCACTGGGCGGCCTGCAGGGGGATCATCTGAGCCTGGCTCTGGGTGCCACGGGTTTTGCCGGTCTGGGCAACGCCTCGCGTGGTCTGCGCCTGGCGCTGGATTGCCGATGGACTCTGCACTGATCCGCGTGCAGGGCCTGTGCCGACACTACGAAGTGGGTGGCGAGACCGTGCGGGCCCTGGACGGCGTGGATCTGGAGCTGGCCCGGGGCGACTATGCGGCGGTGATGGGCCCCTCCGGCAGCGGCAAGAGCACGCTCATGAACATTCTCGGTTGCCTGGACCGTCCCACGGCGGGCGCCTGCTGGCTGGACGGCCATCCCCTTCACGAAGACTGGGAGGATGGCGTGATGAGCCGCCTGCGCGGCCGCCTCATCGGTTTCGTCTTCCAGACCTTCAATCTCCTGCCCCGCCTGGACGCTCAGGAAAATGTGGAGTTGCCCCTCGTCTACCAGGGCGTTGCGGCGCCGGAGCGCCGGGAGCGTGCCCGGCGTTGCCTGGAGCGCGTGGGACTGGGGCAGCGCCTGCGTCACCGGCCGGGGGAGTTGTCCGGTGGCCAGCGCCAGCGTGTGGCGGTGGCCCGTGCGCTGGTGACGGAGCCCGGCCTGCTCCTGGCGGACGAGCCCACCGGCAACCTGGACAGCCGCAGCACGGCGGAGATCCTGGATCTGCTGGACGCCCTGCACGCCGAGGGTCAAACCCTGGTGCTGGTGACCCACGAGGACGAGGTGGCCCGTCGCGCCACCCGCATCATCCACCTGCGCGACGGCCGCCTGGAGCGCGTGGAAAGCCGCGCCTGATTTTCTTTCTCCCTTCACTCAAGTCCCACCTCCCGCAAGCCGAAGAGGGCGATGCTGCTCCACGGAGGGCCGGTGCGCGCCCACGGGATCGATCGGCAGGGAGCACACGGGACGAGGGGGACACGACACACGCGCCGAGTGCACGCCTTCATCCTTCCCGAGTGCGCCCAACCACTCCTCGCCGGCTTGGCCAATGCCATTCTACCGGTGGACGCTGCAGCAGGACCAAGGGCTTCCGCAGGAAGCAGGAGGTGTGAGGATGAAGACGCAAACAACCGGCACCCTGGCCATTCTGATGCTGACCACCCTGGCCCAGGCCCTTCCCCCGGAGATTCAGCCCATCGCGGACTGGGAGATGGACGAGGACTCCTTCCTCAGCGTGCCCGTGGTGATCACGGATCCGGACTCCCCGGTGCTCACCTACTGGGTGGATGTGGAAGACACCCATGTGCGGGTCTCCTTCGACGAGGCCAACATGCTCGTGCATGTGAACCCCCAGCCCAACTGGAATGGGGCCACCCTGGTCATGCTGGGGGTGGAGGACGGCGATGGCAGCCGCACGGTGGACATGGAGAACTTCATGGTCACGGTCCTGCCCGTGAACGACTGCCCCATGCCTCTGCTGGACAGCCGCCCTGCGGCACAGCAGACCTTCGAGGACACGCCCGTCCTGCTCAGCCACAGCCAGCTGCGTTCCTACTACCGTGACGCGGACTGGGACTGGGGCGGGGATTCCCTTGTGTTCTCCCAGACAGCCTACAGCCTGGGCGAGGTGGAGAACACGGCTGAAGGATTCCTCCTGACGGCGCCGGCCAATGCAAGTGGCAGTGGCACCTTCACCTTCATCGTCAGCGATGGCGAGTGCGTGGTGGAGGACAGCCTGGCCATTCTGGTGCAGCCCATCAACGACAGTCCCGTCCAGATCAGCGCCTGGCAGACGGTGGGTGGCGTGGAGGACGAAGCCCTGGCGGTGGACGGCCTCTTGGCCTCCTTTGTTGATGTGGAAGGCCAGCCCTTGAGCCTTGGCGTCCTGGATGAGGAGTCGGGCTTTGCCATCGCGTGGGATGAGGGCCAGGACCGCCTGCTGCTGACCCCGCCGGCGGACTTTCATGGACAGGCCCAGCTGGCTCTGACCGTCTCCGACGGACAGAGCGCCACGCCGTGCACCTTGACGGTGGAGCTGGCCCCGGTGAATGACGCTCCTCGCCTGTCGGGGGTGGATCAGTTGTCTTTGGACGAGGACCAGACCCTGACGCTGGACTACGCCATCGTGGATGTGGACGGGCCCTCCCTGCAGGTGGAGGTGCAGAGCCACGCGCCGGAGCTGGTGGCCCAGTGGTTGCCGGCGGAGGGACGCCTGCTCCTGCAGGCTGCGCCCCAGTGGCACGGACAGGCCCTTGTGGGCGTGCGCGCCACGGACGGCGTGGACTCCAGTTGGGTGGAGGCGGAGATCCTCGTCACGGTGCATCCCGTGAACGACGCCCCGGAGATCGCCTTCGTGGAGGACCAGGTGATGGACGAGGACGGCGCCCTGCTGCTGGAGGTGGTGGTGTCGGATCTGGACGCGGACTCGCTCAGCCTGAGCGTGGCGGCCAGCCGCCCGGAGCTGGAGCTGTGGTGGGAGGAGGACGGCCGCCTGCGGCTGCAGCCCGTGGCCAACTGGCACGGCACGGCGGAGGTGACCTTGAGCGTGGATGACGGCCAGGGGCGCACGGTGGCTCAGCGCAGCTTCCTGACCACGGTGACGGCGGTGAACGATGTGCCCTGGGCCCAGCCCTGCGGCGAGTGGGTGTGCGGTCTGGTCGAGGATCCTGGAGCCTTCCGCGCGGCATTGCTGGCCGGCGAGATGCGTCTGGACCTGGCGGACGCCGACGGTGAGACCCTGACCCTTTCCTGGTTCATCGACGGGCAACTGGTGTCCACCCACGCACTGCCCACGGGAGCCGATACCCTGCGCTGCGTCAGTCTGCCCGCGCCTCCGGCGGAACTGTTGGACGGCGCCCTGGTGCTGCACGCCGAGCTGTCCGACGCGGCGGGCTCCCTCAATCCGGCGGGCGAGGCCTGCGCCTGGGAGCTGGACTTCACCGGCCTGGCGGGCGTGCAGCCCCTGCGTTTTGCACTGGGCCCCTGCCAGCCCAATCCTTTCAATCCCAGCACGCATCTGCCCTTTGTGCTGGAGCAGGCGGGTCCGGCGCGACTGCTTGTCTACAACATGAACGGTGCCCTGGTGGAGGTGCTGCACGAAGGCTGGCTGCCTTCAGGTGAGCACCAGCGCGTGTGGCACGCGGGCGCCCAGGCCAGCGGCCTCTACCTGGCTGTGCTGGAGAGTGGTTCCCAGCGCTTGACCACGCGCCTGACCCTCATCAAGTGATCCCGGCGGCCGGATCGGCCCCCAAAGGCCCCGTGCGGCGCGCCGCGCGGGGCCTTTTTCTACCTTGGCCGCATCAAAGGGAGTGGGACGCGGGTGAGGCTGCTGGATCTCTTTTTCCTGAGCCGGCCCGTGCTCGTGGCCGTGGTGCTTCTCTTTCCCCTGGCTGGCGCACGGGGCATGACCTGGCGTGATCCTTTCCTGTGGTTGCTCTTGTTGCAGGATGCCGCCCTGGTGGGCGGTGCCTTTGTGTTGAACCAACTGCACGACCGGGCAGGCGACGAGGCCAATGGCAAGTGCCCCACTCTGGCCCGCACGGCGGTGACGGAATCGGAGGCGCGGCTGCTGGCCGTGCTCCTGGCGGTGGTGGGAGCCTTTTGCGCCTTCCTGCTCGGGCCCTGGCATCTGGCGGGGGCGCTGATCTTTTTCACTCTGAGCGCCCTGGCCTACAACCTTCCGCCACTGCGCGCCAAGGACCGTCCGCTGCTTGCGCCCCTGCTGGCGGCGCCAGCCTACCTGCTCCTGGTGGCCCAGGCGGAGTGGCTTAGCCGCAACAGAGCCTATAGCCTGGAGAGCCTGCTGCTGGGCGTGGTGGGGGATTTGGTGCCACAAGGCGCGCTGGGCAGCGTGGCCCCCCTCGTGCAGGCCGCGCTGTGGCTGTCCATCCTGCGCGAGAGCCTGCCCATGATGCTGGCCGGGTTGTCCTTGAGCCTGCTGTCCACCGTGCCCGACATGGCCGGCGACCGCCTGGCGGGTAAGCGCACCTGGGCCGTCACCTGGGGTGGCGCCAGCACCTGGCATGCGTCCGCGCTGCTGATGAGCCTGGCTTTCCTGCTGGCGGCCTTGCAGGGGGATTGGATCCTTGCGGCGCCAGCTCTGGCTTCGGCGCTCTTGATGATGTGGGGACGCCGCAAGGCGGAGGATCGCGCCACCGCGGAAGCGGTGTTGCGTTTGTCCGTCCTTCTCATGGCCCTGGCCTTGTGTTTGGTCTGGCCCTTGCTGGGAGGTGTGGCCCTCCTCCTGCTCTGGCTGGCGCGAGGCTACTACCAACGACGCTTCCACCTGGATTATCCCGACATGGGTCTGCAGGCCCTGCGGGACATCTTCGACCCGCGGTCCACAAGCTGAAAGAGAAATCATGGCCTTGCGTTTTCACAACAGCCTCACCCGCCAACGGGAGATCTTCACGCCACTGGTGCCGGGAAAAGTTGGCCTTTACACCTGCGGGCCGACGGTCTACAACTTCGCCCACATCGGCAACTTCCGCACCTTTGTCTTCGAGGACCTGCTGCGGCGCAGCCTGCGTTTCCTGGGTTACGATGTCACCCAGGTGATGAACTTCACCGATGTGGACGACAAGACCATCCGCGGCTCCCAGGCCTCGGGGGAAAGCCTGGACACCTTCACCGCGCGCTTCAAGCAGGCATTTTTCGAGGACCTGGACACCCTGCGCGTGCAGCGGGCCGAGCACTACCCTGAGGCCACCACCCACATCGAGGAGATGGTGGTGCTCATCGAGCAACTGCGCGCGCGCGGCCACACCTACGAGGACAACGGCAGCATCTACTTCCGCATCGCCTCCTTTCCCGGCTACGGCCGCCTGGCCAACCTGAACCCGGAGCAGATGCGCACCAGTGGTCGGGTGGACAACGACGAGTATGAGAAGGAGGATGTGCGGGATTTCGCCCTGTGGAAGGCCTGGACCCCGGAGGACGGGCCGGTTTTCTGGGAGACCCGACTGGGGAAGGGAAGGCCGGGTTGGCACATCGAGTGCTCGGCCATGAGCATGAAGTACCTGGGCGAGCATTTCGACCTGCACACCGGTGGCGTGGACAACCGCTTTCCCCACCACGAGAACGAGATCGCCCAGAGCTGCTGCGCCACGGGCCAGCCCTTCGTGGGCACCTGGCTGCACAGTGAATTCCTGCTGGTGGAAGGCAAGAAGATGTCCAAGAGCCTGGGCAACTTCTACACCCTGCGCGACCTGCTGGACCGGGGCCTGGATCCCGTGGCCATCCGCTACACCCTGCTCAGCGTGCATTACCGCGCCCAGTTGAACTTCTCTTTCGAGGGCATCGACGCCAGCGCCCAGGCCATCCGCCGCCTGCGGGACCTGCAGCGGAGATTGGTGCAGGCCACCGGACAGGGCGGAGCGGGCAGCCCGGGGCGCGCACGGCAGGTGACGGACCAGTGTCGCCAGGAGTTTCGGGCGGCGGTGGAGGATGACCTGAATCTGGCGGGGGCCTTGGGCCAGCTCTTCACCTGGGTGCGCGAGAGCAATTCCCTGCTTGACGAGGGAACGCTGGGCGCCGCCGAGGCCGCTTTCATGCTGGAGTGGCTGCTCGAGGTGGACAGCTTGCTGGATGTTTTGCGGGAGGAACGGGACGAAGGTGAGGAGGCCCGCGTGGCGCACCTGGTGGAGGAGAGAGCCAAGGCCAAGGCCGCCAAGGATTTCACCTTAGCCGATCGCCTGCGGGGGGACATCGACGCCCTGGGCTGGGTGGTGAAGGACACGCCCGCTGGCCCCGTCTTCCACAAGAAGTGAGCACGCAGCATCAGCAAAAGGGGCCCCGCGGGGCCCCTTTCAATTCCAGCTGAAGCGTGGACTAGAGCGTGTTGACCAGCAAGGTCAAGGCGCTTTTGCGGTTTGAGGCCGCATTGGCCTTGATGATGCCCTTGGTCACCAGCTTGTCCAGCAGACTGGTCACAGAGCGAAGCTGCGTCTCGGCCTCTTCGCGGCCGGTGAGACCACGGAGCTTTTTGATCTCCGTGCGCATGCGGGACCGGTATTGACGGTTCCGCTCGTTGGCCTCTCCCGAGGTGCGAATTCGCTTGATGCAGGATTTGTGATGCGCCATGACCTCTTCCTACTTGCTTCAACCAGTACCGGGGGCGGGACTTGAACCCGCATGTCCGAAAGGACACACGCACCTGAAACGTGCGCGTCTACCAATTCCGCCACCCCGGCGCGAAGAATTCCCAATCTATCGTGGAGCACATCCAATGTCAAGGGGTTGAAGCAAAAAATGAGTCAGGGCCTGTCTTTTTGGCATCATGCAAGGTGTGGGCAGCAACTTTCCTTGGGCTGGAGCCGGTGAAATCCTACCTTGCCAACGGCTCTGCGGACCTGCGTGGGCAGGCCGTGCCGGAAGCGCGGGATCCAGCTTCAGCGAAGGCTTCATGTCCTACACTTTTCCTTCACCTCACGCCGTGCTCTTGGATGTGGATGCGCGGGAGCGGGCGGATTTGATCCGCCAGATGGCCGCCACCCTGGACAAGTGCCCGGATGTGGTGGACCTGGAGGCCTTCACGCGGCAGCTCATCCGGCGGGAGATGGAAACGCCCACCGGCCTGGAGAATGGCTGCGCCCTGCCCCACGCCCGCAGTTCGGCGGTGGAGGAGATCGTGCTGGTGGTGGGCCGAAGCCGGGAAGCCATTGATTTCGGAGCCCAGGACGGCCGGCCGGCCCGGCTCTTCTTCCTGTTTGGCGTGCCGGAACACTGCATCACGCAGTATCTCAAGCTGGTGGCCCGCCTGAGCGCCCTGCTCAAGGATGCCGACTACCGCCAGCGCTTGCTGGAGGCGGTGGATGAAGCCGCCATGCGGGAGATTTTGGAAGAAGGCCGCCGGGCCTAATCTGCCCTGACAGGGTGTGGGAGGACGACATGGGCAACCTGGGTTGGTTCGAGATTCTGCTCATCATCATCGCCATTCTTTTGCTCTTCGGGCCCAACAAGCTGGTGGGCCTGGCGCGAGGCATGGGCAGTGCGGTGACGGAGTTCAAGAAGGGCATGCGCGGAGACCTGGACACCTTGAAAAAGGAAATCGAGAGCCCAGTGGATTCCGACAAGCCTGCTGACAAGTCCTAAGGGCGGCCGCATGTCCTTGGGGGATGACATGCTGTCGCAGGGGCTGGCTTGCCTGGAAGCGGGCGGCCTGATGCTGCTGCCCGTGGACACGGTGCCAGGCCTGGCTTGTCGCGCCGATCACCCCGTGGCCTTGCACAAGCTGCTCACCTTGAAGGGTCGTCCTCCGGGAAAGGCCCTGGCCTTGGCCTTCGCCTCGGTGGATCAGGTGCTGGACTGGCTGCCCCACCTGCAGGCGCGCCTCCCTTTGCTGCAATCACTGTTTCCCGGCCCCTGGACTGTGGTGGTGGACAGTTCGCCCCGTCTGGCCGCCCTGCACAAGGATTGGGAAACCTCCGTGGGACTGCGCGTGCCCGGGCCGTCGCGGTGTCAGGATTTGTTGCACACCTTGCCCTGGCCCCTGGCCTTGAGTTCCGCCAACCTGTCCGGCCAGGCCACCGCCCGCCAGGTCGCTGATGTCTCGCCGGATTTGCTGCGCGAAGTTGATTTCATCTGGCCGGGAGACTGCGCCTTGGGCCAGGAGAGCACCGTGCTGGATGTGCGCGGCGGGGCCTTGAAGGTACTCCGGGCGGGCGCCGGAGACCTGGGGCGGGTGTCCATGCTGGCGGAGGGCGCGGCATGAGAGAGCGCTCCTTCCGATTTCTGGCACACCTGATGTTGCCCCTGTGTGTGCTGCTGTTCGCCGCGGCCCCTGCGCCTCCTCCCCGGGTGCCCTTTTCCATTGGCGAGCGAATTGAATTCAGCGTGGACTGGGGCCTGGTGAACGCCGGCACCAGCAGCCTAAGCGTGCAGGACACGGTGCGCCTGGGCGGGCACTTGTGCTGGCAGATTCAAAGCCAGGCGCGCAGCAACGAGGTGCTGGGAAAACTCTATCCCGTGCGTGACAGGGTGGTGACCTTCATGGATGTGAAGGGTCTCTTCAGCCGGGGCCTGCACAAGAATCTGAGCGAAGGCACCTACAAGAAGGTGAGGGACTACAGCATCCTGCCCGAGCGCGGTCTGGTCATCAAGCGCAAGGATCGCCAGCCCGTGGACACCCTGGCCATACGCGGCCATGTGCAGGATGTCCTTTCCGCATTCTATTGGGTGCGCACCCAGCCCCTGGCCGTGGGCAAGGTGCTGGAGGTGCAGGCGGTGGACGACCTCAAAGCCTACCGTCTCGCCATCAAAGTGCTTGGGCGGGAGAAATTGAAGCTGAAATCGGGCACCTTCGATTGCTTCAAGATCCAGCCGATCCTGCTGGGGGAAGGCCTGTTCAAGGCCAAGGGGGAGGTCATCATCTGGCTCACCGCCGACGAGCGCCGCATTCCCGTCAAGATGAAGTCCAAGATTTTCATTGGCGCCATCAGTGCCACCATGAGTTCCTACACGCCGGGCCGCTGATCCCTTCAGCACCTTCACGCCACCCCTGATCGTTCTGGCGCGCCAAGCGGAGACGGCTCTGGACGGCGTGCGCGTGGCCATCCGTGGCATCCTCCCGCTTCGGTGCAAAGCCGGCGTTAATTTCTTGGCATTTTCAATCCTTGCCATAGACTTTCAGGGTAATGGGTACTATGTTAGGCCAGACGAAGAAACGAGGTGCACCATGACTCTGGCCTCCCTCAAGCCCGGCGAGCAAGCCCTCATCACTCTGGTGGAAGGCAGCGGAGCCCTGTCACGCCGCATGGCGGACATGGGCGTGGTGGCAGGGCAGTGCGTGCGCCTGCTGCGGGTGGCGCCCCTGGGCGATCCGCTGGAGCTGGAGGTGATGGATTACCACCTCTCGCTGCGACGCGCCGAGGCCCAGCGGGTGCTGGTGCGGCCCCTGGAGGCTTCCCGTGTTTGAACTTGCCACCGTGGGTGCCCTCGTGCTCTTCGCCGCCTGGTTGACACGCCGCGAGCTGGCTCCCCGACCGGCGCGCGTGACTCAGGCTCCCGCCGAAGCGCGCCGACCCATGCGGTGCACGGCCTGCCCTGGCTGCAGCGACCGGCAAGCCTCCCGCTGCGACTCCGCCCGGTGAGCCTGCCATGGGGCTGGGCGCGGATCTTCCGCAGCGCCACGGAGCCTTGCCACTATCTGGATGAACACGGCGCCACGGCTCAAGCGGCCATGCTGCCCGACGGTGAGCCACGACGGGCCGTGTTGGCGCTGGCGGGCAATCCCAACTCCGGCAAGAGTTCGGTCTTCAATGGCCTCACCGGCAGCACCCAACATGTGGCCAACTTCGCCGGCGTCACGGTTGAGCGCAAGGAGGGCCGCTGCCGCCACGGCGCCTGGACCTGGAGCGTGCTGGACTTGCCGGGCACCTACAGCCTCTCCGCCTATTCCATTGAGGAGATCGTGGCCCGGGATGTGCTGGTGGAGGAGCGCCCGGATCTGGTGATCAATGTGCTGGACGCCTCCAATCTGCAGCGCAACCTCTACCTGGCCACCCAGTTGATGGAACTTGGCCTGCCCGTCATGCTGGCCGCCAACATGCTGGATGTGGCCTGGCGCCGGGGCCAGCGGCTGGACCTGGAAGCCCTGGAGCGGCACCTGGGCCTGCCCGTGGTGGCCGTGGCCGGACATCAGGATCTGGGGCTGGAGCGTTTGAAAGCACAGGCCGCACGCTGTCTGGACCAGAGCCCGCGCGCCCTGCCCACGCCCATATCTTACGGCCCCCAGCTGGACGCCGCCCTGGCGCGTGTGCAGGAGTGGCTGGAATCCCTGGAAGTGGCAAAGGCAGGCCGGTGGCAGGCCCTGGCGCTGCTGGAGGGGGAATCGCGCTCCCGCACCGAGCTGAGCCGCCACGAGGGAGGCATCGCCGTGGTGGAGCGAGTGGATGCCCTGCGCGTGGAACTGGCAAACGCACTGGGGCAGGAGGTGGAGCTGGCCCTGGCCGCTCGCCGCCATGCCGTGGTGCGCGACTTGATGGAGGCCTGCCGCCCGGTGGGCCCCGATCCCATGCGTCGCCACCACAGCGATGTGGCGGACCAGATCCTGCTCAACCGCTGGCTGGGCCTGCCCATCTTCCTCTTCTTCATGTACCTCATCTTCCAGCTCACCTTCACGCTGGGCGCCGCGCCCATGGGCTGGATCGAGGCCGCCATCGGCGCCTTCAGCCACACGGTGGACCGGCACTGGCCCTGGCCCCAGGCCCTGCACTTGAAGAGCCTGGTGCTGGACGGCGTGGTGGGTGGCGTGGGCGGCGTGCTGGTCTTCCTGCCCAACATCGTGCTGCTCTTCGTGGGCCTCACCCTGATGGAGGACACGGGCTACATGGCCAGGGCGGCCTTCCTGATGGATCGGCTCATGCAGCGCATGGGCCTGCATGGCAAGAGCTTCATTCCACTGTTGACGGGATTTGGCTGCAGCATTCCCGGCATCATGGGCACCCGCGTGCTGGAGAGTCAGCGCGACCGCCTGCTCACCATGCTGGTGCTGCCCCTCATGAGTTGCGGCGCGCGCCTGCCCATCTACCTGCTCATCATTCCCGCCTTTTTCCCCACCCACCTGCACGCCCGCATGCTCTTCCTCATCTACGCGGTGGGCGTTGTGCTGGCGGTGGGCATGGCCAAGCTCCTGCGCGTCTCGGTCCTGCGCGGGGAGCAGAGCCCCTTTGTGATGGAACTGCCTCCCTACAAGGTGCCCACACTGCGAAGCTTGTGGAGCCAGGTGCGCCTGCGGGCCTGGCTCTATCTGCGCAAGGCCGGCACGCTCATCCTGGGGGTTTCCATCCTCTTGTGGGTGATGGCCTCCTGGCCGCAGCCCGCGCCAGACACATCGACACTCGCATCCACCGCTCTCCCTGGTCTTGTTCAGACGCCGGAGGCGGAGAGGCAGGCGGCCAACGCCAGGGCCGAACGCGCACTGGAAGCCAGCCTGCTGGGCCGCGTGGGCCACGCCCTGGAGCCGGCGCTGGCGCCCCTGGGCTTCGACTGGCGCATCGCCAGCAGCCTTTTGGGCTCCTTTGCCGCCAAGGAACTCTTCGTGGCGCAGATGGGCGTGGTGTACGCGCTGGGGGAGACCGAGGCCGGCAGCGCCAGCCTGCGCAAGGAGCTGCAGCAGCGTTACACGCCGCTGGTTGGGCTGTGCATCATGCTCTTCGCCCTGGTGGCCACCCCCTGCATGAGCACCTTCGCCGTCACCGCCCGGGAAGCGGGCAGCGCGCGCTGGGCCTGGTTCCAGCTCATCGGTCTCACCGCGCTGGCCTGGGTGCTCACTTTCGCCGTGTACCAGGTGGGCCGCCTGCTGGGTTTCTAAGCTCGCCCAAGGCCCCACGCTCCTGTTCATCCTCCGCCCCCCGCGCCGCGCCTGTTTGCTGGTTGCTGCCCGGCCCTTCCGAACCTGTCACCCGGCAATTGAGGACGCCCACCCGGGTCAATGCTGCCCCTTTTCCGCCGGACTTCCACAATTGCCGACATTGGAACTTCTGAAGTTCTGATGTGATGAAGTTGTTTTGTGGCAAAGTGATAGATCCCATTCTCAGCGATCCAACCCTGGAATTCCCCTGCCCTTTCCTAAGCCCCCGCCCCTTCTTTCGAGCTGGCACAGGGATTGCCAAAGGCCCTGCGGGCTCCTCAAGCTCCACCGTGGAGATAGGCCCCGCAGGAGGCACTTGTGATCAAAGGTTTGTGGGACAGCGGAGCAGGCATGATCGCCCGGGGCATCCAGCAGGATGTGACGGGCAACAACCTGGCCAATTCCCAAACCACGGCTTTCAAGGAGGACCGCCTCAATTTCCGCGAGGTCATTGACGGACGCCTTCTGCTGGATCGCACCCGTGGCGTGCCGCTTCCCGAGAACCGTCTGCGCGAGGGATTCGAGACGCGCCTGCGGGAGGGCGCCCTGCAATCCACCGGCGCGCCCCTGGACTTCGCCCTGCACGGCCCGGGATTTTTCGTGGTGGAAACAGCGGACGGCGAACGCTTCACCCGCGACGGCCACTTCTTCCTCTCCCCGGAGGGCGTGCTGGAAAGCGCCGATGGCCTGCCGGTGATGGGCGAGGGCGGCCTCTTGCGCCTGGGTCCTGGCCCGGTGGAGATGAACGGCGACGGGCAGCTCTCCCAGAACGGCGTGGCCGTGGGCAGCTTGCGCGTGGTGGAGTTCGAGGACCCCACCCGCCTGGCCAAACTGGGGCGCAACCTGTGGACCAAGTCGGAGGATGATCCCGACCCGCAGCCCGCGCGCGAGACGCGTCCCGTGCAGGGCATGCTGGAGTCCTCGAACATCCGCGTGGTGGAACAGATGGTGAAGCTCATCGAGCAGGAGCGCACCTACGCATTCGCCCACAAGGCTCTGCAGATGCAGGACGAGAACCTGGGCAAGGCGGTGGGCGAGATCGGCCGCCTGCGTTAAGGAGGTAGGGAATGATTCGTGCCCTGCACAGTGCCGCCTCGGGCATGTACGCCCAGGAGCTGCACATCGACAGCATCGCCAACAACCTGGCCAATGTGAACACCACGGGCTACAAGAAGAGCCACGCGGAGTTCCAGGACCTGCTCTATCAGAACCTGCGCACCAGCGGCGTGGAGAACAGCCTGGGCAATGTGATGCCCACGGATCTGCAGGTGGGCACCGGCGTGAAAGCCATCAGCGTCACGCGGAACATGGGCCAGGGCGATGTGGCCCAGACGGGGGGAAGGCTGGACCTGGCCATCGAGGGCGAGGGTTTCTTCCAGGTCCGCCAGTTGGACGGTTCGACGGCCTACACGCGCGATGGCTCGCTCAAGCTGTCCAGCGAGGGCGTGCTGGTGACCAGCGACGGCCTCACCTTCGAGCCCGAGATCACCGTGCCCCAGGGGACGGTGGATGTTCAAGTCAGCCGCGACGGCGTGGTGAGCGCGCTCCTGGCGGGAGACACGGCGCCGGTGCAGATCGGCACCATTGAACTGGCGGCGTTCACCAACCCTGCCGGCCTGCGCGCGCTGGGCCAGAATCTCTATGCCGAGACCGCCGCATCCGGTGCGCCGCAATTGGGTGCCGCCGCCAGCGAGCAGTTCGGCCAGATCGCCCAGGGCTACCTGGAAACCTCCAATGTGAAGGTGGTGGAGGAAATGGTGGCCATGATCGCCGCCCAGCGCGCTTACGAAGTGAGTTCCAAGGCCATCCGCGCCAGCGACGACATGCTGGGCATTGCCTCCACCTTGAGGAGATAGCCCATGCGCGCTTCCGCCATGTGCTGCGCCCTTGGCGCCCTGCTGCTCTTCTGCCTGCGTCCCGCGGTGGCTCTGCGCGCCGACGGTGTCCAGGGGGATGCCCAGCTGCGCGCCCGCTGCGCCACGGCGGTGGAGGAGGTGCTCGCGCATGGACCATGGCAGACCGGTGACAGCCTGGAGCTGGTGTGGGAGCTGCCGCCCCTGGGCACCCTTTCCGCCACGCTGGAGGCCAGCGCCGAGGCTCTGCAACTGCGGGAGCGCGGCACAGGCACGGTGGCTCTTCGCCTGCTTGACGGGGATCGCGTGGTGCGGAGGCTGACCCTGCCCGTGCGCGTGCGTCGCTGGGAGCGCTGTGCCGTGGCCCGCCACGACATGTCCCGGGGCACGGTGCTGACGGCCGGGGATTTGGAAGAGCGCTGGCTGGAGACCACACGCGCCCAGGGTGGTGAACTGCCCACGCTTGACGAGGCCACGGGACGCCGCCTTGCCCGCATGCTGGCCGCCGGCCGCCCGGTGGTGGCACGGCAGCTGGAATCGGTGGTGGACATCCGCCGGGGCCAGGCCCTGCGCGTCACCGTGCGCAGCGGCGGAGTGTGCATCACGGCCAATGGCGAAGCGCTGGAGGACGGCTGCCTGGGCCTGCCCCTCAAGGTGCGCCTGCTGGACACCGGACGCCAGCTGGAGGCGCGCCTGGTGGCCATGGGCGAGGCGGAAGTGGAGGTGGCGGCACGATGAGGCTCCACTTCCTGCTGTGCCTGCTGCTTCCGGCCTTCTGCCAGGCACAAATCAACCGGGATTCCTGGGTGACCGACTCCCGCGCCTTCCGTGTGGGCGACCTGCTCACCGTCATCATCGCCGAATCCGGCAGTGGCAGCACCAACGCCAGCACGAACACCAAGCGCGAGGACGGGTTGGAGATCGGCGTGCAGGGTGGCGGCGGCCCGCTGGCCTTCGTGCCGGAGATCACGGGCAGCGCGGACTCCAAAAACGAGCACAAGGTGAAGGGCGGCAACAGCCGCAGCAGCTCCCTGAGCGCCCGGCTAACCGCTGAAGTGGTGGCCATCGACCCCGACGGCACCCTGGTGGTGGAGGGCAGCCGCGTGGTGGAGATCGACGGCGAGCAGCAAATCACGGAGCTAAGCGGTCGGGTGCGTCCGGACGATGTGGGTTCCGACAACACCATCCAGAGCCATCTGGTGGCCGACGCGGTCATCCGCTACTCAGGCAAGGGCGTGGTGCGGGATGCCCAGCGCCGGGGAGTGCTGAACTGGATTTTCGGATGGTTGATCTGACATGAAAACAAGCGCTCATCTCCTACAGTCCCAACAGAAGAGAGCCGGGTGGCCGTCCGGTTCCCGTGGACTCCCCTCCACGGCGAACCGGATCGGTCATGCCCTTTGGGCCCTGCTGCTTCTGGTGGTACTGGTGGAGAATGGCGCCGCTGCGGTGCGGCTGAAGGAGATCGCCGCCTTCCAGAACGCCGGAGAACGAGACCTCCTTGGTTACGGCCTGGTGGTGGGTCTGGACGGCACGGGCGATGGCAACCGCAGCGCCTTCACCCTGCGCAGCGTGGAGAACATGCTGCGCCGTTTTGGCATCCAGCTGGACCCCGGCACCATCAAACCCAAGAATGTGGCGGCGGTGATGGTGACGGCCAAGCTGGGCGCCTTTGCACGCAGCGGTGACCGTCTGGATGTGACGGTGAGCAGTCTTGGCGACGCATCCAGCCTCATGGGCGGCGTGCTCCTCATGACGCCCCTGACGGATCAGGGGGGCGAGGTGGTGCGCGTGCGCGCCCAGGGGCCTGTGTCCATTGGCGGCTTCAACTTCGCCAGCGGCGGCTCCAGCATCCGCCAGAACTACACCCTGGTGGGCCGCGTGCCCGAGGGCGGCGTGGTGGAGGAGGAGGCCGGCGGCAGCCTGCTCAGCGACGGTGCTCTGGTGCTGTCCCTCAACAATCCTGATTTCACCACGGCCTTGCGCGCGGCGCGGGCCATCAATTCGGCGCTGGGCGAAGCTCTGGCCACCGCCGTGGACGCGGCCCAGGTGCGCGTGGCGGTGCCGGAGGAGTCCCGCACAGGCACGCGTCTGGTGGAGATGGCCTCTTTGGTGGAGAACCTGGAGATCGAGCCCGACCTGGCCGCCAAGGTTGTCATCAACGAACGCACGGGCACCGTGGTGGTGGGACGCCAGGTGCGTCTCTCGCCCGTGGCGGTGGCCCACGGCAATCTCTCGGTCATCATCAAGAGCCAGCAGAACGCGGCGGGGGATCCCTACACGGGCTTCGTCTCAGCAGACCGTCAGGACGAGATCACGGTCTCCAGTGACGAGGCGCACCTCATCGTGCTGGACGGCATGGCCGATGTGAACGGCGTGGCCCGCGCCCTCAACACCCTGGGCGTCAGCCCGCGGGACATCATCAGCATTTTTCAGCTGCTCAAAGAGGCCGGCGCGCTGCAGGCCGAGTTGGTGATCATCTGATGGACTCCCTTCCCATCAAGCAGGGCCAGGCGCCCCTCACCCCCCCAGGCCCCGCAAGCGCGTCCGCCACATCCGGCGCCGCAGCAGACCGGAACAGGCAGACCCAGGAGCTGGAGGCCGCCGGGCGGGAGTTCGAGCGCTTGCTGGTGGAGCAGATGCTGGTGAGCATGCAGGCCTCCCTGGAAGACGGGCTCTTTCCCCAGGAGGGCGTGGGCGGCGAGTGGTACAGCAGCCTCTTCAACCAGGAGATGTCCCGGGAGATGACGGCGGGCGGCGGACTGGGCCTGGCGGACAGCCTGCTAAACCAGCTGCGCAAGGAAGGCGACGCTGCGGAGAAGGGCGCATTGGACGGTCTGCAGGGCGGCCTGCCCTGGCAGGGCTTGGCCAGTCTGGAGCGGGCCTACGCCCTGCGTCGCCTGGAGCGCGAGCGGGAGAGCCAGGCACCGCTTGAGGCCCTGGGCCGCACGGCGGAGCTGGGCCGTGCCACGCGCCCTGCCTACACGCCACCGGATCCCGAGCGGGTGAGGGAACTGAAATCCATGGCCACCGCCATCGCCCGGGAAGAAGGTGTGGACCCGCGCCTCGCCCTGGCCCTGGTGGATGCGGAGAGCGGTTGGGACGAGCGTGCGCGCAGTCGCGCCGGCGCCATGGGTCTCACCCAGCTCATGCCGGGCACGGCGGGGGACCTGGGGGTGCGCAACCCCTGGGACGCGCGTGAGAACCTGCGCGGCGGCTTCCGTTACCTGCGCCGCATGCTGGACCGCTACGACGACCGCCGCCTGGCGCTGGCCGCTTACAACGCCGGGCCGGGCAATGTGGACAAGGCCGGAGGCGTGCCGCCCTTCGCCGAGACCAGGGCCTATGTGGCCCGCATCCTCAAGCGCGTGGAGCAGGGCTGATGCAGGCATCTCTTTTCGAACTGGCCGAGCGTCTGGCTCTTCGACTGGACGAGGAGCTGGCCCTCTACGAGGAACTTGAACAGGGTCTGGCAGCCCAGTTGGAGGCCCTGCAAACCGGGAAGCCGGAACTGGTGGAGGAGCGCGCCGCGGCCGTGGAGCGCTGTCACCACCTGCTCAAGGGCCAGGAGCGCCGACGCCGTCTGCTGCTGGACGCCATGGCGCGGGAAATGCCTGACGCCCACACTCCCACTCTGCGCGAAGTGGCGGAACACTGTCCGCCCGCGCTGGCGGGCCGCCTGCACCTGTTGGGACGCCGCTTGCGCCAGCGCCTTCATCGCGTGCACGAGTTGCGCGGCTTGACGGGACGCATGGTGGAGAAGTCCCGCCGTTTCAATCGCCGCCGTCTGGAGTGGCTGCTGGAAGCCCTGCGCCCGACAGCCACCTACGGTCCGGACGCCCGCTCCCGCGAGGGTAGCCCGGGCAGCCGCCTCATCGACCGGAGGGCCTAGATGAGCTCCTTGCGCGGCCTGCTGGACTCCGCCCGCAGCGCTTTGCTCACCCACCAGCTGGCCATGAATGTGACGGGCCACAATGTGGCCAATGTGGACAGCCCCGGCTACACCCGGCAGCGTCTGGATCTGGGAGCACGCGCGGGCAGCGAGCAGCGCCTGGGTGGCCTTGGCGCAGGGGTGGAGCCCATGGCCCTGCAACGCCTGCGTCAGGAGACTTTTGACCGCGCCTATCGCAGCGAGTCCGCCGGCCTGGGCATGGCCGAGCGGCGGGATGTGTTGTTGCGCGGCGTGGAGACGGTGGTGGGCGAGCCCGGCAATCCCGGCGTGGGCGAGGCCTTGGATGAGTTCTTCAGTTCGTGGGCGGACCTGGCCAATGAGCCCGCGGAGGAGAGTTACCGGCGGGCGGTGCTGGAGTCCGGGGATCGCCTGGCGGCGCGCCTGAACCAGCTGGATGGACAGCTGCAGGCCCAGCGTCGGGACATGAACGACGAAGTGGAGCGCATTGGCCGCGAGGTGAACGACAAGGTGGCGCGCATCACCGAGCTGGGCCGCCGCATCAAATCCTCCGAGTTGGGCGGGGTGGTGGCGGCGGACCTGCGCGACGCCCGGGATCTGCTCGTGGACCAACTCTCCAGCCTGGTGGAGGTGCGCACGGACGAGGACGCAGGCGGCACCTTCCGTCTGTGGGTGGGTGGCCGCGCCCTGGTGGACGGCCAGCAGCACGCCACCCTCAACCTGGTGCAGGAGACCGACGAGCGCGGCCTGGTGCTCACGCACCTGAGCTATGCGGACACCGGACGGCCCTTCACGGCGGAGGGCGGCGAACTCAAGGGCGTGCTGGAGGTGCGGGACGAGATCCTGCCCGCGCGCATGGCGGAGCTGGACAGCCTGGCCGCCGCGCTGGTTGACCAGGTGAACGCCCTCCACCACCAGGGAAGTGATCTGGACGGACGCCCGGGCTTGGACTTTTTCGATGTGGCGGGACGCAGCGCGGGCGGCCTGCGCCTCTCCCAACGCCTGGTGGACCAGCCCGCCCGGTTGGCGGCCAGCCTGGACGGTGGCGTGGGCAATGGCGAGCAGGCGGCGGCCATTGGCGCCCTGGCGGAGAGCGGACTGGTCGTCCTGGGTGGGCGCACCCTGTCCGAAGGCTGGGCGGACCTGGTGAGCCGCACAGGCGTGGACGCGGCGAACGCATCATCGGATCTGAGCGCCCAGCAGGCCTTCGTGGCCGAGCTGGACAATCGCCGTCAGAGCCTGTCCGGGGTGAACCTGGACGAGGAGCTGGCCATCATGATGCAGCAGGAACAAGCCTATGGCGCGGCGGCCCGCGTCATCTCCGTGGCCGACGGGCTGATGCAGACGGTGCTGGATCTCATTTAGCGGCCACAAGCGGGAGGCGGCATGCGCATCACCAACACCATGCGGGCCAATGCCAACCTGCTCAGCATCGAGCGGCGGGGAGAGCAGTACGGTGAGGCCCAGCGCCAGGTCACCACGGGACGCCGCGTGGAGCAGCCCAGCGACGATCCCGCCGCCAGCGCACGCATCCTCAAGCTGCGCACCGGTCTGGCCCGCAACCTGCAGTTCCAGCGCAACCTGGACACGGCCCGCATGCGCCTGGGCCACGCGGAGTTGAGCCTGCAGCGGGTGACGGACCAGCTGGACGAGGCCCGCGCCTTTGCCGTGCAGGCCTCCACCGGCACCTGGGACGGCGTGGACCGCCAGCTGCTGGCCCAGGAGATCGACCAGATCCTGGAAGGTCTGGCTGGCGAGGCCAACCGGCGATTTTTGGGCAACAGCCTTTACGCGGGAAGCCAGGTGGACCAGCAGGCCTTCACCATTCTGCGCGACGAGCAGGGCCGCATCTCCCAGGTCAGCGCTCCCGCCGCCACCCAGTCCGGGCGGGTGATGGTGAAGCTCACCGAGACCGAAGAGCTGCAGGTGAATGTGCTGGGCCGGGATGCCTTCATGGGAGGTGAGGAGGGCGGCGAGGCGGATGTGTTCAAAACCCTGGTGGACCTGCGCGACGCCCTGCTGACCAACAATCCGGATGCCACGGGCGAGAGCCTGCAGCGCGTGGACGCAACCCTTGCGGCGGTGAACGGTGCGCGTGCCGCACTGGGCACCCGCGTGCAGCGCATCGATGTGGTGGAGAGCCAGCTCTTCAGCCGTCAGGAACTGCTGACGGACAACATATCCGAAGAGGAGGACGCGGATCTGGCGGAGGCCATGATGCGCATGAACCTGGAGCAGGTTGGCTATCAGGCGGCGCTGAAGGCCATCAGTCAAAGCATGTCCAACAGCCTGCTGAACTTCCTCAGGTGATCTTCAATCGCGGGTAACGGGACTCGTTTTCGATTCCCGAGCACGAGAGTCGCGGTTTTCTCTCACGGGATCACACCCCGAAATACTTCGCCTCCGGGTGGTGCAGCACCACCGCCGAGGTACTCTGCTCCGGCACGATCTGCCACTCCTCCGTCAATCGGCACCCGATGCGCTCAACCCCCAGCATCTCTGCCAGCACCACCTGATCCTCCAGACGCGGGCAGGCGGGATAGCCGAAGGAATAGCGACTGCCACGGTAGCCCTGACGGAAGATGTCCTGCAGGCGCGCGGCGTCCTCGCCGTGGATTCCCAGCTCCTCGCGCATGCGCCGGTGCCAGGCTTCGGCCAGCGCCTCCGTCGCCTCCACGGACAGGCCGTGCACATAGAGGTACTCGCTGTAGCGGTCGGCCTCCAGATGGTGCAGGGCCTTGGCGGTGGCTTTGGGGCCCATGGTCACCCACTGCACACCCAATGCGTCCCGGCGCGGGGAACCCAGCGGTTCCACAAAATCGCTGATGCAGCGCCAGGGGGCTTCGTCCTGACGGGGGAAGTCCAGGTGCCAAGTGGGCGCGTCATCGGTGGGATCCTTCCAGATCCACAGGCGACGGCCCTCCGCCTGGGCGGCGAACCAGCCGTGGCACACGGCGGGACGCAGCCAGCCCTCGCTGGCAGCCTCCTGTTTCAGTCGCTCCAGTAGGGGGAGAATGGTCTCGCGCTCCAGCCGCGCCCATGCCTCCGCATCCAGTCGCCCGCGTTTGAAGCCCCACTCGCCACGGGTGAGGGTGTTCAGGTTCATCCAGGGCCAGATCTCATCCAGGGGAATTTCCCGGGTCACGCGCGCACCCCAGAAGGGAGGCTGGGGCAGGCTCTCCAGACGGGCAGGGCGGGAATGTTCCGGCGCAACATCCAGACGCGGATCCCTTTCCTGGGGGCGGGAATCCGCGAGCACAGCGGGGCTCTCGGCCGCCGCCGCCTCCACCACCGTGGCAGCGGGAGGCTCTTTCCCGGCGCGCAGGGATTCCAGGATCTGCAGCCCTTCGAAGGCGTCCCGGGCATAATAGAGGGGGCCGGGGTAGATGGGGCGCAGCTCCTCTTCCACATGGCGGCGGTGCAGGGCCGCGCCGCCCAGGATGACGGGAAGGGTGATGCCCTCCCGGGCGAAGACCTCCAGGTTCTCGCGCATGACGAAGACCGAGCGCACCAATAAGCCACTCAAGCCCACGGCATCGGGTGGATGGCGGCGAATGGCCTCCAGCAGCTGCTCCACCGGCACCTTGATGCCCAGGTTCTCCACCTCCCAGCCGTTGTTGCGCACAATGATGTCCACCAGGTTCTTGCCGATGTCGTGCACATCTCCGCGCACGGTGGCCAGGAGCAGGCGACCACGCGATGAGCCGCCCTCGCCGCCTCCCATGAGGGGCTCCAGGTGGCGCACGGCGCGCTTCATGGTCTCGGCGCTCTTCAGCACAAAGGGCAACTGCAGGCGCCCGGCGCCGAAGAGTTCCCCCACCTGCTGCATGCCCGCCAGCAGGACCTCGTTGATGATGGACCAGGGGCTGAACTGCTCCAGGGCCAGATCCAGCTCGGCTTCGATGTCCTCTCCCCGGCCCTCCACGATGCGGCTCTTCAGCCGCTCGTCCACGGGCCGCAGATCCGGACCGCGCTGCTCACGCCGGGCGGGACCCGCCTCCTCGGCCACGGCGAGCAATGCGGCGAGGGGGTCGCCCTGGCGATGGTCGCCCTGGATGAGGCGACGGCAGAGTTCCACCTGCTCCTGAGGCAGGGAGTGCACTGGCGTGATGCGCCCGGCGTGGAGGATGGCGGCGCCCAGACCCGCCTCCATGGCGCACTCCAGGAAGACGCTGTTCAACACCTGGCGCAGGGCGGGTTTGAGCCCGAAACTCACATTGCTCAGGCCCAGGCTGGTGCGCACACCGGGCAGGTCGCGGCGGATGAGACGCAGGGCTTCCAGCGTGTCCGTGGCGCTGTGGCGGTAGTCCGGGTCCCCGGATGCCAGGGTGAAGGTGAGCGGGTCGATGACGAGATCACCGGCATCCAGGCCCTCCTCCCGCGCCAGCGCCAGCAGGCGGCGCGCCACCTGGAGCTTGCGCTCGGGGCTGCGTGCCATGCCTTCCTCGTCGATGCACAACCCCACCACCGCGGCCCCGTGGGTGCGGCAAAGAGCCAGCACGGCCCGGGCACGCCCCTCGCCGTCCTCCAGGTTGATGGAATTGACGATGGCCCGCCCGCCCAGCCGTTCCAGCGCGGCCTGGATGACGGGAAGCTCGGTGGAGTCGATCATGATGGGCAGGGTGCAGGCAGTGGCCAGGCGGCCACACAGCTCGTCCATGTCCCGCACTTCGTCGCGTCCCACGCAGGCCACGCACAGGTCCAGCACATGGGCGCCCTCTTCGGCCTGCTCCCGCGCCATGGCCACCATGCCATCCCAGTCCTCGGCCTCCAGCAGGCGGCGGAACTGGCGGGAGCCGTTGGCGTTGGTGCGCTCGCCGATGAGCAGGGGGCCGGGCTGCTGGTCCAGCGCCACCGTGCCGTAGAGACTGGCGAGGTGCTCCACGGGAAGCGGAGTGCGCGCGGATGGAGTGCGTCCGCGCAGGGCCTCAGACAGGGCCTGCAGGTGCTCCCGCGTGGTGCCGCAGCACCCACCGGCCACCTGCACACCCAGGTGGGTGACGAAGTCCACCATTTCGGCGGCGAAGGCCTCCGGGCTCAAGTCGTAGACCATGCGGCCACCCTCCGCCCGGGGCAGTCCGGCGTTGGGTTGCACGCTGAGAGGCACGGGGCTGAGAGCGCCCAGCTGCAACAGTTGACTGCGCATGGCGGCGGGCCCAGTGGCACAGTTGAGGCCGAAGAAGGCCGGTTTCAAGGGAAGGGTGGCGCAGAGGGCGGCGGCAGCCTCGGTGCCCAGCAGCATGGTGCCCGTGCTCTCAACCGTGATCTGCACGCCCACCGGCAGGCGACGCCCGCTCTGGTGGAAGACCCGGCGGCAGGCCTCCATGGCCGCCCGGGCCTGGAGAGGATCCTGCACCGTCTCCACCAGGAGAAGTTCGGCGCCGCCCTCCATCAGGCCCCGCACGAGGGGCTCGTAGGCCTCCGCCAGCTCGTGGAAGCGGATCTGCCCCAGGCTGGCCAGCCGTGTGCCCGGCCCGATGCTGCCCGCCACATGCCGCGGTCGCGACGGCGTGCTGAACTCGTCGGCCACGCCACGGGCCAGGGCGGCGGCGGCGCGTGCCAGCTCGTAGGCCGCATCGGCCTCGCCGTATTCGCCCAGGACCACGGAGAAGGAACCGAAACTGTTGGTCTCGATGATGTCCGATCCTGATTCCAAAAAGCCGGCGTGGATGTCGCGGATGAGTTCGGGCCGCGTGAGCACCAGCCACTCGTTCAAGCCCTCGCGTCCTTCAAAAGCGGCGGGATCCGGCGCGGCGAACTGGATGCTGGTGCCCATGGCGCCGTCGAAGAGCAGCAGCTCCCGGCCCAGCCGGCTTTCCACCGATGCGTGAGACATGACGCGAGATCCTTTCTGGGGCAGGGGAGGCCCGCTCTTGGTACCTTCCACCCCCGGATGATCACCTGTGTGTTGGGAATTCGCCCGCCTCACCTGGCAAGGGCGGTCCATGGAGGTCGCCCGGGCGCGTACAACCTAAAGAAAGTTCGGCCATGCACATCCCCGACTTCCTGGCCCAGCGCCGGGAGCCCTTCTTCAGTTTCGAACTCATACCACCTCTGCGAGGAGGAGGCATGGCGCTGGTGCGCCAGACCGTGGAGGACCTGCTGCCCTTCCATCCCGCCTGGGTGGATGTCACCAACCACGCGGCGGATTCGTGGTTCGAGGAGGGCGACGACGGCGCCTGGCGTCGGCACATTTACCGCAAGCGCCCTGGCACCCTTGGCCTGTGCGCGGCCATCCGGTACCAGTATGGCATCGAGACCGTTCCGCACCTGTTGTGCGTGGGTTTCACCCGTGAGGAGACCGAAGACGCCCTGATCGAGCTCTCCTACCTGGACATCCACAATGTGCTGGCCGTGCGTGGCGATGTGCCGGAGTGGCACCAGGTGCGCCCCGGGGCGCGCAACACCTTTGCCGTGGACCTTGTGCGCCAGGTGAGCGACATGAACCAGGGGCGCTATCTGCATGACCTGGCGGAGCGCCAGCCGGCGCGCTTCGCGGTGGGCGTGGCGGGCTACCCGGAGAAGCATGTGGAAGCGCCCAACCTGCGCTACGATCTGGAGCACCTCAAGGCCAAGGTGGATGGCGGCGCCGAGTGGGTGGTGAGCCAGATGTGCTTCACTGCGGACACCTGGCTGGAGTGGGCGCGGCGCTGCCGGGAGGCCGGTGTGGCTGTTCCCCTGTTGCCGGGTTTGAAGGTGGTGAGCCGCCTGCACCAGTTGAGCAGCCTGCCCCGCCACTTCCATGTGGACCTGCCCGAAGAGCTGGTGGACGAGTTGCGCCAAGCCAAGGACGCGGCGGCCCGGGATGACATCGGGGTGGCCCACGCCGTGGCCCTGGGCCGGCGCCTGCTGGAGGGCGGAGCGCCCGGGCTGCATTTCTTTGTCACCCAGGACGCCCCGCTTGTGGCGCGGGTCATGCGGCAGATCGGCATCTAGCGGCGCGAACCGCCCGCAGGAAGGCGGGCGCCCCTTTGCTATCATGGAGACGGCCGTGCGTGTGACGCGGCGAACAGAACAGAAAGAAGGGATGGCATGAAGCTTCTGATGACGGCCCTCATGACGGGCATGCTGGCGCTGGCGGCCCACGGCGCGGCTTTCTCCGGCACGGTGAAGCAGACAATGAACTCTGGCGGCTATACCTATGCCCTCATCGCCACCAGCGGCGGGGATGTGTGGGTGGCGGGCCCCGAAACCAAGGTCACCAAGGGCCAGAAAATCAGCACGGGCGAAGGCATGCTCATGAGCGGCTTCAAGGCCAAGAGCCTGAACCGCACCTTTGAGCAAATCTATTTCGTGAATTCCATCGGTGGTGGCGGCAAGGCCGCCGGCGGCGCTTCGGCCGGTCCCCAAGCCGGTGGCGGCGCCATGGCCAATCCCCATGCGGGCATGCCCCTGGCGGGGCAGAAGGCCCCCACCCCCAGTGCCGCCAAGCCCAAGGCCGGCAGCATCAAGAAGGCCAGCCACACCGTGGCGGACCTCTTCTTCCAGCCCCGTCTGCTCAAGGGCAAGATGGTGGAAGTGCGCGGCAAGGTGACCAAGTACAACGAAGGCATCATGGGCTCCAACTGGATCCACCTCATGGACGGCTCCGGCACGCCGGGCAAAGACGACCTGGTCATCACCACCAAGCAGAGCTGCAAGGTGGGCGACAAGGTGGTGGTGAAGGGCATGGTGGGCGTTGATCGCGATTTCGGCTCCGGTTATTTCTTCCCCGTACTGGTGGAGAACGCCACGGTGAAGGTGGAAGCCAAGGGCAAGGGCAACTAAGCCCATGGCGAGCTGGCTGGGCACCTTTCCCAAGCATCGCATCCTGTTCAGCCGGCTCTTCGCGGGGGGGCTGCTTGTGGTCCTCGCCCTCAGCCGCCAACCCTACCTGAACGAACGCTGGGAGCCCGTCGGCCACTGGACGGGCTTTCTTCTCATGATGGCCTCCATGGTGGGGCGCTTGTGGAGCCTGCTCTTCCTGTCGGGCTACAAAACCCGGCAAGTGGTGGAGGCTGGCCCCTTCAGCGTGGTGCGCAATCCGCTCTATCTGTTCTCCTTTGTTGGAGCGCTGGGCTTTGTGCTGGTGGCCAACCACTTGGGCGTGGCCCTGGCCGTGCTGGGAGCCTTCGTGGCCTACTATCCTTTCGTGGTCTTGTCGGAGGAGGCGGGCTTGCGTCGTCAGTTGGGCGAAGCCTATGAGGCGTACTGCAGGCGCGTGCCCCGCTTCTGGCCCCGCTTTTCGCTCTACCAGCGACCCGAGGCATGGGAAGTGCGATTGAAAGGCTACGACGCCGCCTGGCGGGATGCGCTGTGGTTTCCAGTGGCCTTCGCATTGCTCAGCCTGCTCAAGCTGTGGCAGGGTCGGCCCTGAGGCGCGCATCCAGGTGACAAGGGGAGACTTCCCTTCCGTGAATGAACTGATCATCAGCCTGCCCGTGCTCATTTTCTCCGTCATCGTGCACGAGGTGGCCCACGGCTGGGCGGCCCTGCGTCTGGGCGATCCCACCGCCCAGCGGGAAGGCCGCCTCACCCTCGACCCTCGTCCCCACATCGATCCTGTCATGTCCCTCCTCGTGCCCGCGCTGTGCCTGCTCAGTGGGGCACCGGTTTTTGGTGGCGCCAGGCCCGTGCCGGTGAATCCCTGGCACTTCCGTCACCCCAGCCGGGACATGGCCCTGGTGGCGGCGGCAGGACCCCTCTCCAACCTGATCCTTGCCTTCGTGGCGGCCCTTTGCTTTCAGCTGCTGGCGCCACGCCTCTTCCTCATGGAAGGCCTGCTGGATGTGCTGGGCGCCCTCTTCCAGATCAATCTGGTGCTGGCGGCCTTCAACCTGTTGCCCTTGCCTCCCCTGGATGGCAGCCGCGTGCTGGCCCACTTCCTGCCCAGCGAGCTGGGTGACCGCTTCCGCGAGCTGGACCGCTATGGCATGATCATCGTGATGGTGGCCATCATCTTCTTCCGCAGGCCACTGGGCCACTACCTGAGCTGGTTCATGTCCACGGTGGGTGGATGGATGGTGTCCTGACCATGATGGACTCTGCCACCCGGCCGCGCCGCCCCGTTCGCCTTCTTCCACCCGCCCTGATCCACAAGATCGCCGCCGGCGAAGTCATTGAACGCCCGGCCAGCGTGGTCAAGGAGCTGGTGGAGAATGCCCTGGACGCCGGCGCCACGCGTGTGGAAGTGGTGGTGGAGGCGGGGGGAAAGAACTTCATCCAGGTGGAGGACGATGGCTGCGGCATGTCGCCGGAGGACGCCCGCCTGGCCGTGGAGGCCCACGCCACAAGCAAGTTGAGCACTCTGGAAGACTTGGACACGGTGGACACGCTGGGCTTCCGGGGGGAAGCGCTGGCCACCATCGCGGCGGTTTCGCGCTTCGAGCTGCGCACCGTGCCGCAGGACGGCGATGGGCTGCAGGTGTGGATCGCCGATGGTCGCCGCCAGGATGAAGCTCCCTGGGCGGGTTCCACAGGCACGCGCATCATCGTGCGCAACCTCTTCTTCAGCACTCCGGCCCGGCGCAAGTTCCTGTCGTCCACCCGGGGCGAGTTGCGCCATGTGCTGGTGGCCCTGCGCCGCATGGGCCTGGCCCATCCGCAGGTGGCGTTTCGTCTGCTCAGCGAAGGGCAGGAGCTCTTCCACTGGCTGCCGGCCACCGGACGGGAGCGGGTGGGGCAGGTCTTTGGCGAGGCCATGCTGGAGCACCTGTTGCCCGTGGACCACGAGTCCCAGGGCCTGCGCGTGCGGGGCTGGATCGGATCGGTGAACACCTTCCGCCGGGGCGGCGGCGATCAGCATCTCTTCATCAACGGCCGCCCCATCGTCAGCCGTCTGGTGAACCACGCCGTTTTCGCCGCCTACGGCCACACACTGCCACGGGAGCAGAGCCCCTTCTTTGTGCTCTTCCTGGAGAGCGACCCACGCCGGGTGGATGTGAATGTGCACCCGGCCAAGCGTGAGGTGCGCTTTGATGACGAGCAGGGCCTGCACGCCACCGTGCAGCGCGCCGTGGAGGCCGCCCTGCGCCAGGCCCCCGTGGCCAGCCTTGCGCCCCGCCAGTCGCCGGAGGATCCTCTCGCCCTCGTGGCGGCGTCGGAAGATGCCGGGCGCGTGCTGCCCTTTCATTTGCCATCGCCACCCCCGCGTCAGGACACCTTTTTCACGCCATCCCAAGCTTTACGGGACTTGCCCTTCCTGCCCCAGGAGAAGGGCGGCCTGGCGCGGGAGGGATTGCGCGAATACCTGGCCTCGGCCCACGCGGCGCGCGAACGCTTCGGCGACACAGGCGGAGGTGGGGAAGGGAGCCCGCTTGGCCTGGAGGCGGAGGATCGGCGCCGCGACGGCGAGCCCGGGCTCTTCCAGTTGCACCGCACCTACATCCTGGCCCAGACCGCCAGCGGCCTGATCCTGGTGGACCAGCATGTGGCCCACGAACGCATCCTTTACGAACGCTGCCTGGGCGCGCTTCGCAGTGTGCGCGGCAGCAGCCAGCGCCTGCTCTTCCCCCAGCCCCTGCAGCTCGGGGCGGAGGACCGCATCATCTTCGAAGAGCTGCTGGAACCCTTCCTGCAAATGGGTTTCGCCATGGAAATGGACCAGGGCGAGGTGCTGCTCACAGGCATTCCTGCCGAATTGCGCACGGTGCATCCGGAGGGCCTCATCCAGGAAGTGCTGGACCAGTTCCGCATCGAGGCGGGCCTGCTGCCGGAGCCGGGCCAGGCCCTGGCGGCCAGCGTTGCCTGCAAGGCGGCCATCAAGGCGGGGCAGCCCTTGAGCCAGGTGGAGATGCGTTCCCTGCTGGACGAGCTCTTCACCTGCGAACAGCCCTTCACCTGCCCGCACGGCCGCCCCGTTGTGGTGACCTTAAGTCTGGGCGAGCTGAACCGCCGCTTCGAGCGCAGCTAGCCGTTTTTCCGGCGGTCAAGCACCTGCAACGCGAGGGCCAATGAACGCCGCTGTGCCACCCCTGCTCATCATCACCGGACCCACCGCCAGTGGCAAGAGCGCCCTGGCTCTGGTGCTGGCGCAGGAACTGGGGCTGGGCGTGGCGGGCGCGGACAGTCGCCAGGTCTATGCGGGCCTGGGAGTGGCCACGGCGGCGCCCTCGGTGGAAGACATGGCCCAAGTGCCCCATCGTCTGGTGGGCCATGTGCCCATGGCGGAGGATTACACGGCGGGCCGCTTCGTGCGCGAATGCCGGGCCCTGCTGGAGCTGGAGCGCCCCGACCCTGCGCCCCGACCCTGGCTCTTGTGCGGTGGCAGCGGTTTCTACCTGCGGGCCCTGATGGATCCCGTCTCGCCCGCCCTGCGCGCGGATCCCCGCCTGCGCAGGGAATTGCGGGAGCGTCACGCCGCCATGGATGGACAGGCCCTGCGGGAGGAACTGCTGAAATGGGACCCGGCGGCCGCCTGGATCGCCCCGGCGGATCGCGCCAAGCTCGAGCGCTACCTGGAGATCAGCGTGGCCACCGGCCAGCCAGCCACACGGGCCATGGTGGAACTGGCCCTGCCGCGCCCCGTGCGACCGCTGCTGGTTGCTCTGGACCCCAGCCTGCCCTGGCTTGAGGAGCGCATTCAGCGGCGCAGCCGGGCCATGTTGGAGGAAGGGATGGTGGAAGAAATCTCCGCCGCGCTGCAGGCGGGGCTTTCCCCCACCTGCAATGCTTTGCGCAGCGTGGGCGTGGAAGAGGTGGTGGCGCTGCTGGAAGGGCGGCTGGATCGCGAGGCCTGCGCCGCCTTGCTCAGCCTGCACACGCGCCAGTTGGCCAAGCGCCAGCTCACCTGGCAGCGTGGCCTGGCCCGGCGCGAGGCCGTGCTGGAGCTTCCCGCCCACCTGGACCTTGGGAGTCTGGCGGATCGGGTGCTGGATGCCTGGCGGGTCTTCCTGAAGGAGGGGAGATGAGTTTTCTAAGCGAGTACCACATCGACCATCAACCCGTGCTGCCCTTGCGTCCCACCACGGTGTGGACGGACGCCGCCGCCCTGCGGCACAACCTGCGCCTTTTGGGCGAGCGCTGCGGGCTGGGGCCGGCTGGCGTGCTGGCGGTGGTGAAGGCCAATGGCTACGGCCACGGCATGCTGGCGGCGGCGCGGGCCTTTTTGGCCGCCGGTGCAGGTGGGCTGGCGGTGGGCTTCGTGGAGGAGGGCATCCTGCTGCGCCGGGAGGGCGTCACATGCCCCATCCTTGTGCTGGGCGGCTTGGTGGAGAATCAGATTCCCGCCTTCCTGGACTACGACCTTGAGATGACCGTGTCCTCCCTGCACAAGGCCCGACTGGTGCAGGGGCATCTGGAAGGCCTCGGCGGGGCCGTGGGCGAGGCCCGTAGGGCGGTCGTGCACCTCAAGCTGGATCTGGACATGGAGCGCATCGGCGTGCATGAAGCGGGCGCTCCGACCTTCATTCAAGCCGCTGCGGCGCTGGATCGCCTGGACATCCGGGGCGTCTATTCCCACTTCGCCAATGCCGACCACCCGGATCCCGTCCTGGTGGACGGACCCCTGCAGCGCCTGCTGGCCCTTCGCAAACGCTGTGCTCACCTGTTGCCGGACACCTGCCGCTGGCACATGGCCAACTCGGCTGCGGCTGCCACCAGGAGGGATGCGGCCCTTGATTTGGTGCGTCCGGGATTGCTGCTCTACGGCGTGCCCCACGGTGTGGAGAACATGCTTCTGCCGGAGGCGCGCCCCGCCCTGCGCTGGACAAGCGCGGTGGTCTATTTCAAGGTGGTGGAGGCTGGCGCCGGAGTGTCCTACGGCCACCTGTGGCGGGCGCCCCGGCGCACGCGCATTGCCACTGTGCCCGTGGGCTATGGCGACGGCTATCCCCGGGGCATGACGGGCAAGGCCCAGGTGCTCATCCGCGGACGGCGCCTGCCGGTGGTGGGAGCCATCTGCATGGATCAACTCATGGTGGACCTGGGGCCGGAAGGGACGGCCTTCAACGGCGACGAGGTGGTGCTGGTGGGTAGCCAGGGCGACGAGCGCATCGGCGTGGAGGATCTGGCCGCCTGGCAGGGCACCATTCCCTACGAGATCCTGACCGGCATCAGCGAGCGTGTTCCCAGGCGACTGGTGGTGGAAGAGGCGTGAACGAACAGGGCCCGCTCACGCGGAGCTCCCGGTGCCGTTCAGCAGCTCGCTCAGCGGCACGGCGTGTTCATCGCGCTCCACGAGCAGGATGCCCGCCAGAGGCACGATGAGGTAGCGCTGCTCCTGATAGGTGATCTCGATGGCGGCTTTCTTCAGATAGAGCGCGTAGTCTCCCACCTCCACCTCCATGGGCAGGTGGCGCACGGCTTTGGCGCTGGGGCGCCAGGGCTCCTCGGCGCTTTCCGGATCCGGCATGGGTGTGCCCGGGCCCACGGCCACCACGGTGCCACCTTGCACGATGTCTTTCTCGCACACGGTGGGTGGCAGGTAGAGCCCCGCTCCGGTGCGCTGCCGCCCGGCATCGGGCAGGATGAGCACGCGGTCGCCGATCACTTTCAGGTGCTGCAAGCGTTGCATGGAAGACTCCCCATGGGGCCGGTCCCGGCGGCGGATGAATGGGAACGGCCCGAATATAGCGCACCGGGCAGCCTGGGATCCCCGGCGGCGGCACGCCAGCCCCATTGCCTTATCTTGCGGGCCGACAGCCAGAGGGAGCCATGGACGAGAGACAGCAGCGCATTGTGGACGAGTTTTCCGCCCTGCCCGACTGGGAGGAGCGCTACGAGCGCCTCATTCAACTGGGCGCCACTCTTCCGCCTTTTCCCGAGGAACATCGCGTGGAGGCGCTCAAGGTGCGCGGCTGCCAGTCCCAGGTGTGGCTGCACGCCCGTCTGGAGGAGGGCCTGCTGCGTCTGGAGGCGGACAGTGACGCCCTCATCGTGAAGGGTCTGGTGGCCCTGCTGCTGCGTGTCTACGATGGGCGCAGCCCGGCGGAGGTGCTGGCCACGGCGCCGGAGTTCCTGGAGGCCCTGGGCATGCGCGAGCACCTTTCGCCAACCCGCGCCAATGGCCTGGCCGCCATGCTCAAACAGATCCGTCTCTACGCCATAGCCCTGCAATTGAGGGGAGGCGCCGCGTGAAACTCTACCTGAGCGTGGACATGGAGGGCATCACCGGCGCCCAGGCCTGGCCGCAGACCGAAGTGGGAAGCGAGGGCTACGACGCCCTGCGGCGGCGCATGGCGCTGGAGTGCGCCACCGTGGCTGAAGCGGCCCTGCAGGCGGGTGCCCGCGAGATCTGGGTGCAGGACGCCCACGACACCGGCCGCAACCTGGAGCCCGGTGAATTGCCGGAGGGCTGCCGCCTCATCCGCGGGTGGAGCGGGGACTGGCGCCTGATGGTGCAGGAGCTGGATCCCACTTTCGACGCCCTGCTGGTGGTGGGCTGGCACGCGGCGGCGGGCAGCGGGAGTTCCCCCCTTTGCCACAGCATGTCCACCCGCCTGACAGGCTTGCGTCTGAACGGCGAGAGCTGCTCCGAGCTACGACTGGCGGCCCTCACGGCGGCCACCATGGGAGTGCCCCTCATCTTTTGCGCCGGGGACGAGGCCACATGCGACGAAGCGTGCAGGCTGGCGCCGGGCCTGTGCGCGGTGCCCACCCAGCACGGGAGCGGGGATTCGGTCATTTGCCGGGACGCCGCCGCCGTGCTGACGGAGCTGGCCACCGGGACCCAGGCGGCCCTACGCCGGGTGCGCCGCGTGCGCCCAGCCCGATTGCCCCGCCGCTGGGAGCTGGAACTGGACTATCGCGAGTGCGCCGCCGCCCGCCGCGCCTCCTTCTATCCCGGCATGAAGCAGATCGCCGCGTCCACCCTGCGCCTCAAGGGCGCCAGCCTGGAGGAGCTCTTGCGCGCCCTCCTCTTCGTGGCCTGATGCGCGGCTGGGTGCAGGTGGCGGGCATTCGCCACGCCCAGGAAGCCCGGGCCTGCCTGGAAGCGGGAGCAGATATCCTCGGCTTTCCCTTCCGCCTGCCCGTGCATCGGGAGGACCTGCCGGAGGACGATGCCGCCGCGCTCATCCGCGAACTGGGCATCGGGCCGCGCGCCGTGCTCATCACTTATCTGGAGCGGGCGGCGGAAATCACGGAACTGGCAGACCAGCTCGGTTGCCACTGGGTGCAGCTGCACGGTCAGGTGGATCCCTCCGAAGTGGAACGCCTGCGCGCCCTGCGCCCCAAACGGCGCATCCTGCGCAGTCTCGTGCTGCGCGGCGCCGATTTGACGGAGCCGCTGCACACCATGCGCAATTGCGAAAGCTGGGTGGACGCCTTCCTCACCGACAGCCACGACGCGCGCACCGGCGCGGACGGCGCCACGGGTCTGGTGCACGACTGGCGTCTCAGCCGCCAGCTGCGCCTGGCCACAACGAGGCCTCTCATGCTGGCTGGCGGACTGCATCCCGGCAATGTGGAGGCGGCCATCGCCGCCGTAGGCCCCGCCGGCGTGGATGCGCACACGGGGCTCGAGGATGGAGAAGGCGCCAAGGATCCCGCTGTGGTGCGGGCCTTCGTCCTGGCGGCGCGGGGGGCATTCACGCGCATGGAGCACACATGAGGCATCACCGCCAGGAGTTGACCTTCACCCTCCCCGCGCGCCGGGGCTTCGTGAACATCACGCCCAATGTGGCCCGCGCGCTGGCGGAGAGCGGCATCAGCGAAGGCCTGGTGCTGGTGAACGCCATGCACATCACCGCCAGCGTGTTCATCAATGACGACGAGAGCGGCCTGCACGCCGACTACGAGCGCTGGCTGGAAGAGCTGGCGCCCCACGAGCCCGTCTCCCGCTATGCCCACAACCGCACGGGGGAGGATAACGGCGACGCCCACCTGAAGCGTCAGATCATGGGCCGGGAGGTGGTGGTGGCCATCAGCGGCGGCAAGCTGGATCTGGGCCCCTGGGAACAGGTCTTCTACGGCGAGTTCGACGGACGGCGCCCCAAGCGCGTCCTCATCAAGATCATCGGAGACTGAGCGTGCGCATCCTGGCCTTGACCCACACCTATCCGCGCAGCGCCGAGGACACGAACGGGCCCTTTGTGCGCTTTCTCATGGACGAACTGGCATCCCGTGGCCACGAGGTGCGCGTGCTCACCGCCCACGACGCGGGCTTCGCCGCGGGGGAGCTGGGCCAGGACAAGGATTCCCGAGGCCGCGTGCGCGCCCGCCTCAGCACCTACCGCTACGCTCCCCGTGAGGACTGGCACATCCTGGGCTACAGCCGCACCATTCACGAGGATGTGCGCCTGAAGGCCCGCATGCTGCTGCTCAGCCCCCTGCTCATCCTGGCAGGGCGGCGCGCCCTGCTCCAGGCTGCACGGGATTTCCGCCCGGACATTCTGCACGCCCACTGGTTCCTTCCCAATGCCTACATGGCGGCTGCGGCGGCGCGGGCCATGAAACTGCCTCTGGTGGCCACCCTGCACGGCAGCGATGTCTTCGTGGCGGAGAAGGGCTGGCCCTATTCCCACTTGACAAAGGTGGCGGTGAAGGCCACCACGCGCCTCACCAGTTGCTCGCCGGAGCTGCGCGACCGTATCTGCGCCCTGGGATTGCCCCGGGAGCGCAGCCATGTCATACCCTACGCCGCCGATCCCGGCCTGCTGGAGCGCGAGATCGATGCTGTCGCCACGGCGCGGGTGCGGGCCCGACTGCTGGACGGCGCCAAGGGTCCCCTGCTCACCGCCCTTGGCCGCCTTGTGTGGAAGAAGGGCTTCCATGTGCTGCTGGAGGCCTTGCCCGCCGTGGTGCGGCAGCACCCGCACTTGCGCGTGGCCATTGCCGGAGAAGGGGACTTGGAGGCCCATCTGAAAGCCCAGGCCCAAGGGCTGGGACTGGAAGGCGTGGTGTGCTTTCCCGGGCGTCTGGGACGGGAGGAGATCGGCCCCTTCATGGCGGCGGGGGATGTGTTCACCATGCCCAGCGTGCACGATCCCGCCGGCAATGTTGACGGATTGCCCAATGTGATCCTCGAAGCCATGGCCGCCCGCCGCCCAGTGGTGGCCAGTGCGGTGGCAGGCATCCCCCTGGCCGTGCGCGACGGCGAGACGGGCCTCCTGGCCTCGCCCAAGGATTCCCAGGACCTGGCCCGTGCCCTGCTGGAGGCCCTTGCGCCGCAGGCTCCCCGCCAGGCGTGGGGCGAGGCGGGCCGGGCGCTGGTGGAGGCGGAGCTGAACTGGTCGGCCATTGCCGCCCGTTACGAGACGGTTTATGGCATGGCCCGGGAGGACAGGTGAGAATCTGCCTTGTGCAGCAACATCCCGTGGACGAGGAGCGCATTCCCGCCGCCATCCTGCGCTGGGTGGTGCTGCACGACCGCCTGCGGGCCCGGGGGCACGAGGTGTGCAGCGTGGGGCCAAACACGCGCTGGCGCCTGGAGACGCGACTCTTCCGAGGCGCGCCGCAGCTGCTTGTGCCGGGCCCCGGCACGGGCATCAAGAGCCTGGACATGCTGGTTTTCGCCCTGCTCCTGGGGCCTGTATTGCTGGTGGCGAGGCGGCGTTTCCACCCGGAGGCCTGGTTCACCGATGAACTCTTCGTGGCTTTCGGGTTGGCGCTTCTGCGCCTTCTGCACCGCCGGGAGGCCGTGATCTACGATGTGATGGGCATCCACTACCACCAGGTGCGCAAGCACAACCGCAATGTGTGGCGCCACCTGCCCCTGGCCTGGACCTATGGATTGCTGGAGCATCTCACCCTGTGGGCCTGCACGGTGGTGAGCACGGTGAACGAGGCCCACCGGGAAGTTCTGCAGCGCTGGACTTCCCGCCCGGTGGAGGTGATCCGCGACGCGGCGGCCTTCGCACCCTGGGATGGCCCCGCCCCCCGCCTGCCGGACAAGGGCGACGCCATCTGGCTGACTTTCGTGGGAAAAATCTCCAACCGCCGCCTGGACGATCTCTACGAGATCCTGCCCGCCTTGATGCAGGCGGAGCCCCGACTGCGCCTGATGGTGGTTGGCAATGGACCCTTCTTTCAGCGCTATGTGGACTGGACCCGCCGCCTGGATCTCGAGGCCCGCGTGCACTTCGCCGACTTCGTGCCCCACGCCCAGCTGCCCGCCTGGCTGGAGCCCAGCGACATCACCTACAGTGACGACTGGTCGGACATCGGCTTTCCCATGAAGGTCTTCGAGTACATGCTGCTGGGCAAGGCCATCCTGGTGGAAGACACGCCCGCCGTGCGCGAACTGATGCGCCACGAGAGCAACTGCCTGCTCTACCACGGTCTGGACGGCCTGCGCGACGGCATCCTGCGCCTGTGCCGCGACGAGGACCTGCGTCGGCGCATTGGTGCCACCGCCCGGGAAGAGGCCCTGCGCGATCACGGGTGGGAGGCGCGCCTGGAGCAGTTTGAGGCGCTCTTCGCCAGGGCGCGTCGCCTGTCGGGGGCGGCGTGAGGGCGCTCCTTGCCCTCGTGGCGGCGGG
>Ga0172367_10001335_pt1 | contig 36163 bp, 32 predicted proteins | sample Lak10m_FD_114542 | JGI IMG/M metagenome (GOLD analysis project Ga0172367, IMG submission 114542) | Freshwater microbial communities from Kabuno Bay, South-Kivu, Congo - kab_022012_10m | ecosystem: Environmental > Aquatic > Freshwater > Lake | place: Democratic Republic of the Congo: South-Kivu... | reverse complement strand
GCCTATTCGCCCTCGGCAGCGTCGTCGCGTCGGATCGAGGCTGCCGAGCCTGCCAGCGCGCGAGCCGGCGCCATGCCGCTTTCAGGAAATAAAAAGGGCAGCGCGACGGCTGCCCTTTCGAAGGTCCGAGTACCGGCTGTTACAGCAGCGGCACCACCAGTAGCGCCACGATGTTGATGATCTTGATCAGCGGGTTCACCGCGGGACCGGCGGTGTCCTTGTACGGGTCGCCGACGGTGTCGCCGGTCACGGCCGCCTTGTGCGCGTCCGAGCCCTTGCCGCCGAAGTGGCCGTCCTCGATGTATTTCTTGGCGTTGTCCCAGGCGCCGCCGCCGGTGGTCATGGAGATCGCCACGAACAGGCCGGTGACGATGGAGCCCATGAGTACGCCGCCAAGGGCCTGGGGTCCCAGCGCGATGCCGACGATGATCGGCACCAGCACCGGCAGGAGCGAAGGCACCATCATTTCCTTGATCGCGGCCACGGTGAGCATGCCGACCGCCTTGGAGTAGTCGGGTTTGCCCGTGCCTTCCATGATGCCGGCGATTTCCTTGAACTGGCGGCGCACTTCCACCACCACCGAGCCGGCGGCGCGGCCGACTGCTTCCATCGCCATGGCGGCGAAGAGGTAGGGAACCAGACCGCCGATGAACAAGCCGATGATCACCATATGGTTCGACAGGTCGAAGGAGATGTGCTTGCCGGCCGCTTCCAGCGCGTGCGTGTAGTCGGCGAACAGCACCAGCGCGGCGAGACCGGCCGAACCGATCGCGTAGCCCTTGGTCACCGCCTTGGTGGTGTTGCCCACTGCATCCAGCGGATCGGTGATCGCGCGCACGGTATCGGGCAGGTGGCTCATTTCGGCGATGCCGCCGGCGTTGTCGGTGACCGGGCCGTAGGCGTCCAGCGCGACGATGATGCCGGTCATGGACAGCATGGAAGTCGCGGCGATGGCGATGCCGTACAGGCCCGCCCAGGCATAGGCGAGGTAGATCGACGCGCACACGGCGAGCACCGGCAGCGCGCAGGCGCGCATCGACACGCCGAGGCCGGCGATGATGTTGGTGCCGTGGCCGGTGGTTGAGGCTTCGGCGATGTGCCGCACCGGGGAGTATTCGGTGGCGGTGTAGTACTCGGTGATGATCACCATCAGCGCGGTCAGCACCAGCCCGATCACCGCGGTGCCGTACAGGTGCCAGACAGTGACGGTTTTGGCCGCGCCGCCGATGTCGAAAGTGACGTTCTTGACGATGTCGCCCATCATCCAGTCGGTCAGAAAGTAGAAGGCGAAAACCGCCAGCACGCCGGCGACGATCAGGCCTTTGTACAGGGCGGTCATGATCTTCTTGCCCGGCGTGACTTTGACGAACATGCAGCCGATGACCGAGGCGATGATGGAAAAGCCGCCCAGCACCAGCGGGTAGACCACCGCGTTGGCAGAGGTGGTCTTGATGGTCAGCGCGCCCAGCAGCATGGTGGCGATGATGGTCACGGCATAGGTCTCGAACAGGTCGGCCGCCATGCCCGCGCAGTCGCCGACGTTGTCGCCGACGTTGTCCGCGATCACCGCCGGGTTGCGCGGGTCGTCTTCCGGGATGCCGGCTTCGACTTTGCCGACGAGGTCGGCGCCGACGTCGGCGCCCTTGGTGAAAATGCCCCCGCCGAGCCGGGCGAAGATGGAGATCAGCGAGCCGCCGAAGCCGAAGCCGATGAGCGGCTTGATCACGTCGCTCAGCGCCTGGCCGTTGCCGGCCGCATTGGCGGTGAGAAAGGCGTAGAAGCCGGTGACTCCGAGCAGGCCCAGGCCGACGACCAGCAGGCCGGTGATCGCGCCGCCGCGGAAGGCGACGGTGAGCGCCTCGTTGAGGCCGGTGCGCGCCGCTTCGGCGGTGCGCACGTTGGCGCGCACCGACACGTTCATGCCGATGAAGCCGGTCGCCCCGGACAGCACCGCGCCAATGACGAAACCGGTCGCCGTTGCGCCGCCCAGGAAGGCCCCGATGAGCACGGCGAGGACCACGCCGACCACGGCGATGGTGGTGTACTGCTTGTTCAGGTAGGCGGAAGCGCCTTCCTGAATCGCGGCGGCGATTTCGCGCATGCGCTCATTGCCGGTCGGCTGCGCCAATATCCATTGGATCGACCAGCCGCCGTAGACCAGCGCGAACACGCCGCACGCCAGCGCAAACCAGAGTCCTGCATTAATAGTGCTTCTCCCCGAGAAAAGTCGGCCTTGACCGTCGGACCGTCAATTTTTGAAAACCCCGAATTGTAACAGGCCGGACCCGCACTGGAACAGGGCCGGGCGGGCCTAAATCCCGAATTTTTGCAGCTTATTCGCGCTCTCGGGTGTGCGGGCGCACGGGGATTCACGCAAGACGGCCGCCCACGATGGCGAATATAATGAGACCGGATAACAGAGAGTCGAAATCTCATCAATTCAGGGGAGCCGCCGGATCATGCCGCACGGGAAGGTTTTAGTCGCTCAGGGTGGCGGTCCGACCGCCGTCATCAATCAGTCGATGGCGGGAGTGGTCCTGGAGGCGCGCAAGTTCCGCAATGTCGAGCTGGTCTACGGCGCCTATCACGGCGTTTCCGGAATCGTCCAGGAGGAGTTCCTCGACCTCACCCAGGAAACCAGCCACAACATCGAGATGGTGGCGAGGACGCCCTCGTCCGCTCTCGGCTCGACGCGTGACAAGCCCGACCTGCACTACTGCCGGGAGATCTTCAAAGTTCTCAAGGCGCACGGCATCGGCTATTTCTTCTATGTCGGCGGCAACGATTCCTCCGACACGGTACGCATCGTCAGCGAAGAAGCGCTGCGCGCGAACTACGCGCTGCGCTGCATCCACATACCGAAGACCATAGACAACGACCTGGTCGGCAACGACCACACGCCGGGATTTCCGTCGGCGGCCCGCTTCGTCGTCCAGGCATTCATGGGCGCCAACCTGGACAATGCCGCGCTGCCCGGGGTGTACCTCGCCGTGGTGATGGGCCGGCACGCCGGTTTTCTGACCGCGGCGTCGGCGCTGGGGAAGAAGTTTCCCGACGATGGGCCGCACCTGATCTACATTCCGGAGCGCACCTTCAGCCTGGAAAAATTCATTGCCGACGTCAAGACCGCCTACGACAAGTACGGCCGCTGCGTGATCGCCGCCTCCGAGGGCATCCACGACAGCCAGGGCAATCCCATCATCACGCAGTTGACGCGCCAGGTGGAGCGCGACGCGCATGGAAATGTGCAGTTGTCGGGCACCGGCGCCCTCGCAGACCTGCTGTGCGACGAAATCAAGCGCAAACTGGGCATCAAGCGCGTGCGCGGCGATACTTTCGGCTATGTCCAGCGTTCCTTCATGGGCTGCGTTTCCGACGTCGATCAGCGCGAGGCGCGCGAGGTCGGGGAAAAAGCGGTGCAATACGCCATGTGGGGCGACCGCGACGGCTCGGTGACCATCCGGCGCACCGGCTTTTATTCGGTTGATTTCCAACTGGTGCCGCTCGAGGCCGTGGCGGGGAAGACGCGTGTCATGGAGGATGAGTTCATCGCCCCCGGCGGCACCGATGTCACCGACGCTTTCCGCCTGTATCTGCGCCCGCTGCTGGGCTCGGGCATGCCGGATGCCTATCGGCTGCGGTCGAACCGGGTGGAAAAGATACTCAGGCCGGGAAAATAGGCGCGTGCAGATCAGGCGGCGTGGTCGGAGCGGTCTGATGCGCTATGGCTGGCGCGGACGGCGACCCGTCCGCGCGGATCGCCGCTTGCGCTCGGACGATGAAGCTGTCCTCGCGCAAGCGGCGATCTTGAATTAACCCCTAACCGCTGCTTTTATTCATAACCCTGTTTTACCGATACGGATAGGCTTTTCGTCCGTATCGGCAAAACAGAGTTGGCGCGCAGAGCGCGCAATGCCCGCACTTGGCCTGCGCCCGCAATTGAGATGCCGCATGCGCAATGACTCGGCCAACTCCCGCCCGGCAGCCGCGCTCAATCCCCGAACGATATCCCCATGTCCCGTCCGGTCTGCAGGGTGTCGCAGTCCAGCGGGACGCCCTTCATGCGGCCGGCCACGTCCTCCAGCGCGACGTAGTTCACGTTGGGAAAGGCCAGGGCCACCATGACGCCTGAGTGGCCTTCTTCCAGCGCGCGCACGGCGGCGGTGCCAAAACGCATGGCCGCCAGGCGATCGAAGGAGGTGGGGCTGCCGCCGCGCAGCAAATGGCCCAGCACCACCACGCGCGCGTCCTTGCCGGTGCGCTGCTGCAGCACCCGCGCAATGCGCTCCCCTATGCCACCCAGGCGTTCGGCGTGGCCGATTTCGGCCGGTTCCAGAACAGCCCGCTGGCCATGGGCGGCTTCGGCGCCCTCGGCCACGACGATGATGGAATACATGCGACCTTCGCGATCCCGTTCTAGTATCTTCGCCGCCACCTTGTCCGGGTCGAAGGGGATCTCGGGTATCAGGATGGCGTGGGCGCCGCCGGCGATGCCCGCGTGCAGCGCGATCCAGCCGGCGTAGCGCCCCATGACCTCCACGACCATCACGCGTTGATGGCTTTCGGCGGTGGTGTGCAGGCGGTCCAGGCACTCGGTGGCGAAACCCACTGCCGTGTCGAAACCGAAGGTGGTGAAGGTCTTGTCCAGATCGTTGTCTATGGTCTTGGGCACGCCCACCACGCGCAGACCCTTCAGGTGCAGGGCGTTCGCAATGGTGAGGGAGCCGTCGCCGCCGATGGAGACGAGCGCATCCAGTTCCTTCTTGGCAAAGAACTCGAGGATCTCGTTCGAGCGGTCCAGATCCTTCGTCGTGCCATCGGGCATTTTCATCGGGAAATGCAGCGGATCGCCCTTGTTCGTAGTGCCCAGGATGGTGCCGCCCAGGTGCCCAATGCCACGCACCATGTCCCGCGTGAGGCGGAACACGCCGCCCGCGGGGTAGCGCTCGGGAAACAGGATGCCGTTGTAGCCTTCGCGGATACCGTAGCATTCCCAGCCGCGGTTGATGCCCGCGATGACCACGGCCCGAATGACCGCATTGAGGCCGGGGGCGTCGCCGCCGCCGGTGCAGATCGCGATGCGTCGAATGGGGCCGGACACGGGAAAGCCTATTTGATCGAAGCGAAAACGCGGTCGCGGATCTGCTCGACCGTGCCGGTGCCGGACACCCTGCGGTGCTTGGGCGCTTTGGCATCGCCCGTGGCCTGCCATTTGGCATAGTATTCGATCAGCGGCTTCGTCTGCGCGTGGTACACGCGCAGGCGTTCCTTGACGGTATCGGGCTGATCGTCCTGGCGAACGATCAGCGGTTCGCCGGTCAGGTCGTCTTTGTCCGCGATCTTGGGCGGGTTGAACTTGATGTGGTAGGTGCGCCCGGAGGCGGTGTGCACGCGCCTGCCGCTCATGCGCAGGACGATTTCCTCATCGGGCACCGCAATTTCGATCACGTAATCGATTTGCACGCCGGCCGTTTTCATGGCTTCGGCCTGCGCCAGGGTGCGCGGAAAGCCGTCGAACAGAAAGCCGCCCGCGCAATCCGGCCGCTCGATGCGGGTTTTTACCAGGCCGATGATGACATCGTCCGGAACCAGCTGGCCGGCATCCATGATTTTCTTCGCTTTCAGGCCGAGTTCGCTTCCGGCCTTGATCGCCGCGCGCAGCATGTCGCCGGTGGAAATCTGCGGGATGGCGTATTTCTGGGTGATGAAACTCGCTTGCGTGCCTTTGCCTGCTCCCGGGGGTCCCAAGAATATGAATCGCATCGTCAGCTCCTTTGTGATTTCAGAAAACGCTTGAATCTCCGCATCCGGCCTAAACCGGATGCGATTCGGCGCCGAAGATCCGGCGCACGCGCTCCAGGTCTTCGGCGGTATCGACGCCGGCTTCCGGGGCGTGGGCGGTGACCGCGACGGCGATGCGGTGACCGTGCCAGAGCGCGCGCAACTGCTCCAGCGCCTCGAAGCGCTCTATCGCCGCCGGCTCCAGACGGCTGTGGAGCTGCAGGAACCGGGCGTGGTAGGCGTAAATCCCAATATGACGGTAGCTTGGCAGCCCTTGCGGAAGGGCGCTTTGACTTAACGCAAGATTATCGCGCGGGTAGGGAACCGGTGCGCGGCTGAAGTAAAGCGCGTGGCCGTTGTGGTCGAGCACCACCTTGACCACGTTGGGATTGAGTAGAGACTCGGTATCGGTGATCGGATGGCAGGCGGTGGCGATGCTCGCTTCGCCGTGTTCGGCCAGGGACTGCGCCACCTCGCGGATCAGCTCGGGCGCGATCAGCGGCTCGTCGCCCTGCACGTTCACCACGATTTCACCCTCGGCGAGGCCCAGTAGCCGCGCTGCCTCGGCAATGCGGTCGGTGCCGGTGGCATGATCGGTGCGCGTCATCATGGCCTGATGGCCGTGACGCCTGACTGCATCGAATACGTCCCGGTCATCGGTCGCGACCCATACCGCACTGGCGCCGCTTGCCCGGGCGCGTTCGGCCACGCGCACCACCATGGGCTTGCCGCAGATATCGGCCAGCGGCTTGCCGCGCAGGCGGCTGGAGGCAAAGCGCGCGGGAATCACCACCAGGAAGGCGCCGGGTCGGCTCATGAGCAGGCGGGGGGACTAGGGAAGGCCTATGGAACCCTCATCTTAGCCGATTGGCCTGGTCGGGGCCAGAAGGCCCCGGGACGAAAAGCAAGCACGCGGGGCGCCACAAGTCTATAATCACGCCTTCTTCCGATCACACCGGCCCTGCTCAGCAAGGCCGCCAAACTTGGTAATACGTGGACATATCAACGCATTTCTTCAGCGATAAAGCAGTTCGCCCTCGCGCCGTGCAGGGTTTATGACCGTTCCCGCCACTTCGTTTTCCGATCTCGGTCTGTTGCCGCAGCTGCTGCAAGCGGTGGCCGACAAGGGCTACACCGAACCATCCCCGATCCAGGCGCAGGCGATCCCGGTGATCCTGCAGGGGCTCGACGTCATGGGCGGCGCCCAGACCGGCACCGGCAAGACCGCGGGCTTCACCCTGCCGCTGTTGCAGCGGCTGGCGCCGCACGCCAATGTCAGCGCCTCGCCCGCGCGCCATCCGGTGCGCGCGCTGATCCTCACGCCTACGCGCGAACTCGCAGCTCAGGTAGCCGACAGCGTGCGCGATTACGGCAAGCACCTGGGACTGCGTCCTGGCGTGGTGTTCGGCGGTGTCGACATCGTCCCGCAGATCCAGATGCTGCGCGCCGGCGTGGAGGTCCTGGTGGCGACGCCGGGCCGTCTGCTCGACCACGTGCAGCAGAAGACCGTGATGCTGGGCCAGGTCGAAATCCTGGTGCTCGACGAGGCGGATCGCATGCTCGACATGGGTTTCATGCCCGACATCCGCCGCATCCTCGCGCTGTTGCCGGCCAAACGGCAGAGCCTGCTGTTTTCGGCCACGTTCTCCGAGGAGATCAAGCGGCTCGCCGACAATATGCTGCACCAGCCGGTGCTGATCGAAGTGGCCCGGCCCAACGCCATGACCGAGCTGGTGAGCCACGAAGTGCACCCGGTCAGGCGCGAACGCAAGCGCGACCTGCTTGCCCACCTGGTGCGCACGCAGAACCTGTCGCAGGTGCTGGTGTTCGGCGGCACGCGCCTGGGCGTCAACCGCCTGGCATATCAGCTGCAGAAAGACGGCATCCATGCCGCTGCCATCCACGGCGACAAATCGCAGGCGGAACGCATTCAGGCGCTGGCCGATTTCAAATCGGGCAAGACGCCGGTGCTGGTGGCGACCGATGTCGCCGCGCGCGGCCTGGATATCCTGGAGCTGCCGGCGGTGGTCAATTTCGAGCTGCCCGGCGCGCCCGAGGATTACGTGCACCGCATCGGCCGCACCGGCCGCGCCGGCTCCACCGGCCGCGCCATTTCCCTGGTGTGCGCCGACGAGCACGAAAAGCTCGCGGCGATCGAGAAATTCATCAAGCAGCGCATTGCGCAGACCGTCATCCCCGGTTTCGAGCCTGACGCCTCGGGCGTGTCGGTGCTGAGGCATACCGAGCGCGAGCGGCCCGAGCGCCGCCCCGGACGCAGCCGCAGCCTGACCCGCGGCGGCGCGCGCGCGCACGCGCCCAAGGCGCCGGCGAAGCCGGCGGACGCGATTTTTTCCGCGCCTTACGTTCCGAGCAGCACCGCGCCCCTCGCGGCCGAGCCGGTGCGGACCGGGGCGCAAAAACCCGGGCGTCAGGTCGCGGCGCTGCTGGGCGGTCTGCGCAAGGCGGGCTGAAACGCGGCACCGGGCTGAGCCGGAGCGGCAGCAGCCTTAACTGAAGCTGTGCTCGGGCCCGGGGTACGAGCCGTCCTTCACCGCTTGCACGTAGTTCTCCACGGCCTGTTGGATGCTCGTCGCGCCGTCCATGAAATTCCTCACGAACTTCGCCTTCTTGCCGGGGAACACTCCGAGGAGGTCGTACAACACCAGAACTTGCCCGGCGCAGTCGCGACCGGCGCCTATGCCTATCGTCGGGATCGACAGGGCGGTCGTGACCTCCGCGGCAAGCCTGGCGGGGATCGCTTCGAGCACGATCAGCCCGGCACCGGAGCGCTCCAACGCGAGCGCATCCTCGATCATCTGCTTGGCGGCGTCTGCGGTCTTGCCCTGGACGCGGAACCCTCCCAGCTGATGCACCGACTGCGGCGTAAGTCCGAGATGCGCGCACACCGGGATGCCGCGCGTGACCAGGAATTCGGTGGTCGGCGCAAACGCCGTGCCGCCCTCGATCTTGACCATGTGCGCGCCGGCCGCCATGAGCTGCGCGGCGCTGCGAAAGGCCTGCTCGGCATTCTCCTGATAGCTGCCAAACGGCAGGTCGCCGATCAGGAACGCGCGCTTGGCGCCGCGCGCGACGCAGCCCACATGGTAGACCATGTCGGCAAGCGTGACGGGCAGGGTGGTGTCGTGCCCCTGCAACACGTTGCCCAGGGAGTCGCCGACCAGGATGCTGTCGATGCCGGCGTTCTCCAGCAGCGCGGCGAAGCTCGCATCGTAGGCGGTGAGCATGGCGATTTTGCTGCCGTCGCGTTTGAGCTTGTGCAGATCGGTGAGGGTGATGCGATTTCCGCTCATGGGGACCGTCCAGAAAATGTGAATGCAGTAATGTGCGCTATCTTAGTCTTCCTGGCGACAGGCTGCACCCCGGCCTCACGCACGGGCGCCCAGCCAATCAGTCGTTCGGCCGCGAATTCATTCCTCCGCCTCCCTGCCCTTGAACGGACTGTGCTCGTTCAATGCGTCGACGTAGCGCGTGATGTCTCGCTGCTCGCGCTCGAGAAAACGCTCCACCGCGCCGGAAAACTCGGGGTGGGCGAGCCAGTGCGCCGATAGCGTCTTCACCGGCAGGAAGCCGCGCGCGAGCTTGTGCTCACCCTGGGCGCCGCCTTCGAACATTTTGATGCCCTGCTCGATGCAGAATTCCAGCGCCTGGTAGTAGCAGGTCTCGAAGTGCAGGCAGGGCAGTTTCTCCTCGGTCCCCCAATAGCGGCCATAGAGGGTTTCGTGCGCGTACAGATTGAGCGCGCTGGCGATGGGCCTGTCCCCGCGTTCGGCCACGATCAGCAGCACATGCTGCGGCATGGCCTGCCCCAGTCGCTGAAAGAACTCCAGGTTGAGGTAGGGCGTGGAGCGGTACGCGCGGTAGGTGCGCTGGTAGCAACGCGCGAAGAAGGCCCAGTCGCCCTCCTTGATTTCGCCGCCGCGCAAACGACGGAAGCTCACTCCCGCATCGCGCACGCGGCGCCGCTCCTGCCTTATTTTCTTGCGCTTGTCGTGCGACATCTGCGCGAGGAATTCGTCGAACGAGGCATAACCTGGATTGGTCCAGTGGAACTGTACGCCCGAGCGCAGCATCATGCCTTCGGCCTGCATCAGCGCGGCTTCGGCGGGCAACGGAAACAGGACGTGCAGCGACGAGGCCTGCTGCGCAAGGGCGAGCGCCGCGCGCACGAGCGCCGTGCGCTCGGCGTCGGTCGTCGCCAGCAGGCGCGGACCGGAAACGGGCGAGAACGGGATGGCCGCGAGCAGCTTGGGGTAGTAGGCGAGGCCGTGGCGCCGATAGGCGTCGGCCCAGGCCCAGTCGAACACATATTCGCCATAGGAGTGCGACTTCAGATACAGCGGCATCGCCGCCTTGAGCCGCGGCGCAGCAGTCTGGTTTCCGACATCCGATGCGGTTTCGTCCCACAGCGTAATGAACTGCGGCAGCCAGCCGCTGTCGGCGTCCGCGCAGCCGCTCCGATGCAGGGCGTGAAAGAACGCATGCGACAGCATCGGGTGGCCGAGCGCGAGCCGGTCCCAGTCGGCAGGATCGACCCCGGACAGCTCGTCGAGCACGCGTACGCGCAATGCGGACAATTGACAGGTTCTCCTCGGAGTGGGTGCAAAAAAGCGGCGGGAACGGTGACCGGCGCGTACGTCGGTGGGATTTCCGCGTGATTATTCGCGATGGGTCGGTTCGCCGCAAGCGGTATAATTCAACGATGAGCACTTCGGTCAAAATCGCCGTCGCGCAGATCAATTGCGTGCTTGGCGACCTCGCGGGCAACGCCGCCAAAATCCTCGATTGCGCCGCCCGCGCGCTGGCCGCGGGCGCCGAGGTGCTGCTTACCCCTGAGCTTTCCCTGTGCGGCTACCCGCCCGAAGACCTGCTGCTGCGCGACGGTTTTTTCCGCGATTGCGCGAGCGCCCTGGACGAACTCGCGGCCGCGCTGCCGGCGATCAAGGTCATCGTCGGCCATCCGCAGCTCGCCGGCGGCGGGCGTTATAACGCCGCCTCGGTGCTTCAGCAAGGCGGGATCGCCGCGACCTACCGCAAGCGCAACCTGCCCAATTACACCGTGTTCGACGAGGAGCGTTATTTCGAGCCCGGCGGCGAGCCGGTGGTGTTCGAGGTCAATGGCCTGCGCCTGGGGATCAACATCTGCGAGGATCTGTGGGGCGAGCAGGGACCGGTCGAGGCCGGCGCCAGCGCCGGGCCGCGCGGCTCCGGCGCAGGGCAGCGCAGCAAGGCCTGGCGCGCCGACGCGCCGCGCCTCGCGCGCGCCGCCGGGGCCGAGGTGCTGCTGGTGCTGAACGCCTCGCCCTATCACACGCACCAGCATGCATCGCGCCTCGCGGTGGCGCGCAACCGCGCCGCGGAGAACGGGTTAGCCATCATCTATGCAAACCTGGTCGGCGGCCAGGACGAACTCGTGTTCGACGGCGCATCTTTTGCGCTCGACGCGCGCGGGGAGACGACCCATCAGTTGCCGTTCTTCGAGGAAACGCTGGACTACATCGAACTCGTCGACGGCGTGCCGCAGCCCGGCAGCCGCGCTAAAGGCCTGTCCTTGGAGGCCTCCGTCTACCGCGCGCTGTGCCTTGGCGTGCGCGATTATCTGGGAAAGAACGGTTTTCCCGGCGCGATTCTGGGAATGTCGGGCGGCATCGACTCGGCGCTGACGCTGGCGATCGCCTGCGACGCGCTCGGCGCCGAGCGCGTGCGCGCGGTGATGATGCCCTCGCAATACACCGCCGACATCAGCTGGCTCGATTCGCGCGACATGGTCGGGCGCCTGGGCGTGCGCTATGACGAAATACCGATCAAGCCGGTGTTCGACGCTTTTCTCGCGGCGCTCGCAGGCGAGTTCAAGGGGCTGCCGGTCGACGCGAGCGAAGAAAACCTGCAGGCGCGCATTCGCGGGACGCTGTTGATGGCGCTGTCCAACAAACACGGTTCCATCGTCCTCACCACGGGCAACAAGTCGGAGATGGCGGTGGGCTATTCCACCCTCTATGGCGATATGGCCGGCGGCTTCGCCGCGATCAAGGACGTGGCCAAGACCCTGGTCTACCGTCTTGCCGAATACCGCAACAGCCTGGGCGGGGTGATTCCGCGGCGCATCATCGAGCGCGCGCCTTCGGCCGAACTGCGCCCCGACCAGACCGACCAGGACAGCCTGCCGCCTTATGCGGTGCTCGATGCCATCATGTCCGCCTACATGGAACAGAACCTGAGTCCGGCCGAGATCGTGGCCGGCGGGCAGAGCGTCGCGGACGTGACGCGCGTGGTGGGGCTGATCAAGAGAAACGAGTACAAGCGCCGCCAGGCGCCGGTAGGAATACGCATCACCCAGCGCGGCTTCGGCAAGGATTGGCGCCATCCGATTACCTCCAGATATCGGGAGTAGCCGGGTGGAGGCCAAAATGCGCGCCCCCGATGTTCCTTTCCTCTCTTCCGGCTTTTTGTTGTTATACTTCCCGCAATTGCAACAGGTGAGACTCCGCGATGAAAAAAATTGACGCCGTTGTGAAACCGTTCAAGCTTGACGAGGTGCGTGAAGCCTTGTCGGAGATCGGGGTGAGCGGGCTGACCGTGACCGAGGTCAAGGGATTCGGGCGGCAGAAAGGCCATACCGAACTTTATCGCGGCGCCGAATATGTGGTGGATTTTTTGCCCAAGGTGAAAATCGAGATCGTCGTGGCCGACAGCATCGTCGATCAGGCGATCGAGGCCATCGTCAAGGCCGCGCGCACGGGCAAGATCGGCGACGGCAAGATTTTCGTCACTACGGTCGAGCAGGTGGTGCGCATTCGCACCGGCGAGACGGACGAAGCCGCGATCTAGCGCTCGCCCCTGGCCGAGCACCGCTGCCCTGCAGTTTGCCCTTCACCCTTTCAACAGCACCATCAGCGCCCCGCTGCCGCCGTCCGCCGGTCGCGCCTGGCAATAGGCCAATACCTCATCGCGCTGGGTGAGCCAGTGTTTCACCTTGGTCTTCAGCACCGGCTCGCGATTTTTCGAGCCCAGCCCCTTGCCGTGAATCACGCGCACACAGCGCATGCCGCGCTTGAGGCAGCGCGCCAAAAAGGCGGCTAGCGCCTCGCGCGCCTCGTGGCGATCGAGCCCGTGCAGGTCCAACTGGTCCTGGATTACCCAGGTGCCGCTGCGGAGCTTGCGCAGCACCTGGCGCGAAAGCCCTGGGCGCAGGAAATTCGGCTCATCGCCGCTGTCGAGCCAGTCCTGCGTTGACCATCCGGCGGCGAGGCTTTCCCTGAGCGCCTCTTTCTCATCCAGATGCGACTGCACCGGGTAGGGCGGAGGCGCTTCCTTCTTGCGCAGCACTTTGCCGTGCTGCGGCATGGGTTTGGCGTCGGCAACCGCTTGCCTGAACAGGCTCCGGTCGGTCTCCGACAGGGAAGGGTGCTTGGCCATGATGCAGGTGCGGAATGCGGATCGGTGCGCCGGTGCTGCGTCCAGCGCCCCAGATCCGGCCTTATTCCAGGCTGTCCAGGTATTTCTCCGCGTCCAGGGCCGCCATGCAGCCCGAGCCGGCGCTGGTCACCGCCTGGCGATAGACATGGTCCTGCACGTCGCCCGCCGCGAACACGCCGGGCACGCTGGTGGCGGTGGCACCGCCCTCGTGTCCGCCGCGGGTGAGGATGTAGCCGTTTTTCATGTCGAGCTGTCCCTCGAAGATCTGCGTATTGGGCGAGTGCCCGATGGCGATGAACAGCCCGTGAACGTCGAGTTCCTCCGTGCCGCCGCTCACGACATCCTTGATGCGTATTCCGGTGACGCCCGAGGCATCGCCCAGCACTTCGTCGAGCACGCTCGACCACTTGATGCTGACATTGCCGCCCTTGGCCCTCGTCAGGAGCTTGTCGATCATGATTTTCTCGGCGCGGAACTTGCCGCGGCGGTGGATCACGGTGACATGGCGCGCGATGTTGGCGAGATAGAGCGCTTCCTCGACCGCGGTATTGCCGCCGCCGACCACGGCGACATCCCGGTTCTTGTAGAAAAAGCCATCGCAGGTGGCGCAGGCCGACACGCCTTTTCCCATGAATTTCGCCTCCGATTCCATGCCCAGGTAGCGGGCCGAAGCGCCGGTGGCGATAATCAGCGCGTCGCAGGTGTAGCCGCCGTTGTCGCCGGCGAGTTGAAGCGGTTTTTGCTGCAGCCTGACCGTATGAATCTGGTCGAAGACGATTTCGGTCTCAAAGCGTTCGGCGTGCTTCTGGAAGCGTTCCATCAGCTCCGGCCCCTGCACGCCGGCGAAATCGGCGGGCCAGTTGTCGACCTCGGTAGTGGTGGTGAGCTGGCCCCCCGGGGCGAGGCCGGCGAGCAACACGGGTTTCAGATTGGCGCGCGCCGCATAGACGGCCGCGGTATAGCCGGCGGGGCCGGAGCCGAGGATAAGTAGGCGGGCGTGCTTGTTCATGTTGATCTTGTTGAAGTTCGTTATAATGAAATCGGAGGCGGATACGCTAGCCTGCAGGCAAGTCAAATTATACCGCCCCGGGCGGGGTGCGCCGGGAAGAAGGACAAATTCAGGTCCGCGGACTGCGCCGGGCGGTGGTCCGCGGGGATGGATGTGTGGGCAACAGAGGCGCCGGCAGATCGATGAAACCTTCCTGCATTTAGGGCGAACCGAGCATGGCGTATCCGGCAAACGTATCCACTACATTACTGCGCAACGCGCCGCTGTTTGCCGGCTTGGACGAGGCGCAGTTGAAGGTGCTCGCGCGCGTGATCGTGCGCACGAGTATCGGCCGCAACGTCACCATCATCCGCGCCGGCGATCCCACCGATTCGCTCTATATCGTCATTAACGGCCGTCTCAAGGTGCTGATAAGCGACGAACAGGGCCGCGAAGTGATTCTTTCCCTCCTCGGCCCGGGCGACGTCTTCGGCGAGATGGGGCTCCTCGATGACAGCCCCCGTTCCGCCAATGTGGTGACGCAGGAGGCGTGCGACCTGCTGAGCATCTCCAAGGCCGACTTCAAGCGCAGCCTGGCGGAGAATTCGGAATTGTCGCTGATGGTGATGCGCGGCCTGGTGAAACGGCTGCGCGAGGCCGACCAGAAGATCAGCAGCCTGGCGTTGATGGACGTGTATGGCCGGGTGGCGCGCCTGCTGCTGGAGATGGCCGAGGATATCGACGGGGAAAAGGTGATCGTCAAGAAATTGTCCAAGCAGGACATCGCCAAGATGATCGGCGCTTCGCGCGAGATGGTCAGCCGGGTGATGAAAGACCTGCAACTCGGCGGTTACCTCGAGTTGCGCGGTCGCACCATCGTCTTGCACAACAACATCCTGCTCGCCGAATAGGCGCTGGTGCCCGCCCGCGTCAGCCTGCCGCGACGCAGAAGACGCCGGACCGGCCCGGGCGGAATCTGCTAGCATCACGCGCGGCTGCGCGTCCAAGCGGCCGCCGCCGCTTCATGGCTACTCGGGGAAATTCAGATGGCAGCAAACCTGTCCGGCGTTTCCACCGCGCTGTTGCGCAATGTGCCCCTGCTTGCGGTGCTGAGCGAAGACGAACTCGCCTTGCTGTCGCGTGTCGTCGTGCGACGTTCGTACGTGCGCGGCAGCCTGATTCTGGGTGCAGGCGACCCGATCGATTCGCTCTATGTTCTCATCAGCGGTCGCATCAAGGTGTTCATGAGCGATCTCGACGGCAAGGAGGTGATCCTCGCCATACTCGGGCCGAACGAATTCGTCGGCGAAATGGGCCTGATCGACAACAGTCCGCGTTCGGCCAACGTCGTGGCGCTCGAACCCTGCGAGGTCGTCTGCATTTCCAAGGCGGATTTCAAGCGTTGCCTGGCCGACAACTTCGACATGGCCATGACCGTGATGCGCGGCCTGGTGAAGCGCTTGCGTGAAGCGGACAACCAGATCGGCAGCCTGGCTTTGATGGATGTTTTCGGACGAGTGGCGCGCCTGCTGCTGGATTCGGCCGAAGTCATCGGCGGGGAGAAAGTGGTGGCGAGGAAACTGTCCAAGCAGGATATCGCGCGCATGATCGGTGCGTCGCGCGAGATGGTGAGCCGGGTGATGAAGCACCTGCAGGAAGCGGGATACATCGAGGTGCGTGCCGACGCCATCGTCATCCGCGAGAACATTCCGCTGGCGGACTAGCGGCAGGCACGGGATAGTCCGAGGCAGCTTGCGTATCGTCGCCTGCCGGGGCGTCCAAGCGGGTAAAATGGCCGGATAGCCGCCGCGCAACCCATGAGCACCTTGAACCGAACCGATACGCCGCCCCTCCCGGGGAAAATCGCCGCCCTGCTGCGCGAATCCAAGTGGTTCGCGCTCTTGGCGCTGGCGCTTTACCTGCTGCTGATCCTGGTCACTTTCGACAAATCCGATCCCGGCTGGTTTCACAGCACCGCGGCGGCGGCCGCGAGAAACGCCGGAGGGCGCGCCGGCGCATGGCTGTCCGAATTGCTGCTCTACCTGTTCGGCATTTCCGCGTATTGGCTGGTGGTCCTGCTCGCCTGCATCGTCGTCGCCGGCTACAGGCGGCTCGATGGCCGCCGACTGCTGGACCAGCGTCCGCCTCTCATCGCGCTGGCCGGTTTCGCCGTGCTCATCGCCGCCAGCAGCGGCATGGAAGCCCTGCGCTTTTACACTCTCAAGGCGACGCTGCCGCTGGCGCCCGGCGGCATGCTGGGCGCGGTGGTCAGCGGCGGCCTCGCCGCCGCGTTCGGTTTTACCGGGGCGACGCTGATCCTGCTGACGCTCATCGCGATCGGCCTGAGCCTGTTCACCGGCGTTTCCTGGCTCGCCGCCATCGAACTCACGGGCGCGGCGCTGGAATCGGCGTATGCCTTCGTGCTGCAAAGTTGGCAGCGCCGCCAGGACCGCAAGGCGGGCGAAATCGCGACGCTGGAGAGGGAAGTGATCGTCGAAGAAGACAAGAAGCGCATCATCGACGATCACGAGCCGATTCGCATTGAAGCGCCGGTGGTCGAGATTCCCAAGTCCGAGCGTGTAATCAAGGAAAAGCAGGTGCCGCTGTTTCTGGACCTGCCCGACACGCCGCTGCCGCCATTGGCGCTGCTGGACGAACCGCAGCGCGACATCGAGGCGATCAGCGCCGGAACCTTGGAGTATACCTCGCGCCTGATCGAGAAGAAGCTTTCCGACTTCGGCGTGCAGGTGAACGTGCTGGCGGCCTACCCGGGCCCGGTGATCACACGCTACGAGATCGAGCCGGCGGTGGGGGTCAAGGGCAGCCAGATCATGAGCCTGGTGAAGGACCTCGCGCGCGCTTTGTCGGTGGTGAGCATCCGCGTGGTCGAGACCATTCCCGGCAAGTCGTGCATGGGACTGGAGATTCCCAATCCCAAGCGCCAGATCGTGCGCCTGTCGGAGATCCTCAGCTCCGAGGTCTATCACGAAATGGGTTCGCCGCTGGTGCTGACGCTGGGCAAGGACATCGCCGGCAAACCCGTGGTCGCCGACCTCGCGAAAATGCCGCACCTGCTGGTGGCGGGAACGACCGGCTCGGGCAAGTCGGTGGCCATCAACGCCATGATCCTGTCGTTGCTCTACAAGGCCGAGCCGCGGCAGATACGCCTGATCCTGATCGATCCGAAAATGCTGGAGTTGTCGGTGTACCAGGACATCCCGCACCTGCTGGCACCGGTGGTGACCGACATGAAGCAGGCGGCGAGCGCGCTCAACTGGTGCGTGGCGGAGATGGAGCGGCGCTATAAACTCATGTCCTGGCTGGGCGTGCGCCAGCTCTCCGGCTACAACGCCAAGGTAGCGGAGGCAGACAAGGCCGGCCGCCCGATCCAGGATCCGACCACGCTGGAGACGGGCGAGCCGCAGTTCCTCGCGCCGCTGCCCTATATCGTGGTGGTGATCGACGAGCTTGCCGACCTGATGATGGTGGTGGGCAAGAAGGTGGAGGAGCGGATCGCGCGTCTGGCGCAGAAGGCGCGCGCCGCGGGCATACACCTGATTCTGGCGACGCAGCGGCCGTCGGTGGATGTGATCACCGGGCTGATCAAGGCCAATATTCCGACGCGCATCTCCTTCCAGGTATCGAGCAAGGTCGACTCGCGCACCATCCTCGACCAGATGGGCGCCGAAGCGCTGCTGGGCCAGGGCGACATGCTCTACCTGCGGCCGGGAACCGGACTGCCGCAGCGCGTGCACGGCGCCTTCGTCGCCGATCACGAAGTGCACAAGGTGGTCGCCTATCTGAAGAAAATGGGCCAGACCGATTACATCGACGGCCTGCTCGACGCGGACGAGCCCGGCAGCGAGCCGAATGGCGCAGGCGAAGCAGGCGGCGAGGCCGATCCCCTTTACGATCAGGCCGTGGAGATCGTATTGCGCACGCGCCGGGCGTCGATTTCACTGGTGCAGCGGCACCTGCGCATCGGCTACAACCGCGCGGCGCGCCTGATCGAACAGATGGAGCAGGCGGGCATGGTTTCGGCGATGCAGCCGAACGGCAACCGCGAAGTCCTGGTTCCCAACCGGGCCGAGGGTTGAAGCGGTGCGCCTGCGGATACTGCTGCTTGCCGCGCTGCTCGCGCCCGCCGGCGGCGCCGCCGCCTCGGGTCTGGACGCGCTCCACGGATTCATCGCCGCCACCGCCACGGCGCAGGGTGAATTCCAGCAGAAGGTGTATGACCGCAAGCGCAAGCTGACGCAGGAGTCCAGCGGCACCCTGGCCTTTTCGCGCCCGGGGAAATTCCGCTGGACCTATGCCAAACCCTACGCCCAGCTGATCGTCGGCGACGGCGCCAAAGTCTGGGTTTACGACGCGGACCTGAACCAGGTGACGGTGCGGCGCCTGGACCGCGCGCTCGGCTCGACGCCGGCGGCGCTGCTCGCCGGCAGCAAGGAGATCGAGCTCGCCTTCAGTTTGAGCGACCAGGGGCAGAAGGACGGGCTCGAATGGGTCGAAGCCCGGCCGCGCGAGAAGGAATCGAATTTCGAGACCATCCGCATGGGCTTCGGTTTTTCCGGGCTGGAGACCATGGAACTGGCCGACAGCTTCGGCCAGACCACGGTGCTGAAGTTCACCGTCCTGCGCCGCAATCCGAAACTCGACGCGGCGCTGTTCAAGTTTGTCCCGCCCAAGGGCGCAGACGTGATCGGCGAGTGAGCCGTGGCGCGCATGTACTCCGCGCGGGAGAAATGCTCCCGCGGCGGCATGATTCCGTGAGCGACTTTTTCGCCAGCCCGAAACCTGCCGCGCCGCTGGCCGAAGCCATGCGCCCGCAATCGCTGGCCGACGTGGTGGGTCAGCCGCATCTGCTCGGGCCGGGCAAGCCGCTGCGCCTCGCGTTCGAGTCAGGCAAGCCGCATTCCATGATCCTGTGGGGTCCGCCGGGAGTGGGCAAGACCACGCTGGCGCGCCTGATGGCCAACGCCTTTAACGCCGAATTCATCGCCCTGTCTGCGGCGTTCTCCGGGGTCAAGGACATTCGTGAGGCGGTGCAGCGCGCGGAAAACGTGCTGGCGCAATCCGGGCGGCACACCATCCTGTTCGTCGATGAGGTGCACCGCTTCAACAAGGGCCAGCAGGACGCGTTCCTGCCATTCGTCGAGCAGGGCCTGTTCACTTTCATCGGTGCCACCACCGAAAACCCCTCGTTCGAAGTGAACAGCGCGCTGCTGTCGCGCGCCGGCGTGTATGTGCTCAAGAGCCTGGACGACGAGGAACTCGGGCAACTGCTCGATCGCGCCCTGGCCGGCCCGCTTGCGGGCCTGCAATTCGACGCGGATGCGCGCGATCGCCTGGTCGGGCTCGCCGACGGCGATGCGCGGCGCCTGCTCAATCTGCTCGAGATCATCCAGACCGCCGCGGGCGAAACCGGGCAGGGCATCGACGGTGCTTTTGTCGACAATGCGCTGTCGCGCAACCTGCGCCGCTTCGACAAGGGCGGCGACGCCTTCTACGACCAGATCTCGGCCCTGCACAAAAGCGTGCGCGGCTCCAACCCCGACGCGGCGCTGTACTGGATGGTGCGCATGCTCGACGGCGGCGCCGATCCGCTGTATGTCGGCCGGCGCCTGGTGCGCATGGCCATGGAAGACGTGGGCCTCGCCGATCCGCGCGCGCTGCGCCTTGCGCTCGATGCCTGCGAAACCTACGAGCGGCTGGGCTCGCCCGAGGGTGAGCTGGCGCTGGCCGAGGCAGTGATCTATCTCGCCTGCGCGGCGAAGTCGAACGCGGTGTACGTGGCGTATAATCAGGCGCGTGCTTTCGTCGGCCAGGACAAGTCGCGACTGGTGCCGGAACACCTGCGCAATGCGCCGACCAAGCTGATGAAGGAACTGGGTTACGGGCGCGAATACCGCTACGCGCACGACGAGCCGGATGCCTACGCCGCGGACGAGAATTACTTTCCGGAAGGCATGCCTGGGGCGAACTGGTACCGGCCGACGCCGCGCGGCCTGGAGGGCAGGATATCCGAGAAACTGGCCTACCTGCGCGAACTCGACCGGAAAGCGAAGAAATCCTAAACCAAGTTTGCCGGATCTCCCACCATGCTAGACATTCAATTATTGCGTAACGATCTCGAAGGTGTCGCAAAGCGGCTCGCGGCGCGGCCTTTTCATCTCGACGGCGTCGCGTTCCAGGCGCTGGAGCAGGAGCGCAAGTCGGTGCAGACGCGCACCCAGGAATTGCAGGCCGCGCGCAACAGCCTGGCGAAGCGCATCGGCCAGGCGAAAGGCAAGGGCGAAGACACTTCGGCGCTGATGGGCGAGGCGGGCGCGGCCAACGCCGAATTGCAGTCCCTTGAAACCAAGCTGTTGGAGATCCAGGCAAAGCTGCAAGACTTCCTGCTGATGATCCCCAACCTGCCGCATGCGAGCGTTCCCCTGGGGAAGTCGGCGGAAGACAACGCCGAGGTGCGCCGCCACGGCACGCCGCGGCAGTTCGATTTTCCGGTGAAAGACCATGTAGACGTCGGCGAAGGGCTGGGAATGCTCGATTTCGCCACCGCCACCAAAATCAGCGGTTCGCGCTTTTCGCTCATGACCGGGCCGCTCGCGCGCCTGCACCGCGCGCTGGCCCAGTTCATGCTCGACGTGCATACGCGCGAACACGGCTACACCGAAGTCTACGCGCCTTACCTCGTTAACGCGGCGAGCATGCGCGGCACCGGGCAGCTTCCCAAGTTCGAGGAGGACTTGTTCGCCGTTCCGCGCGGCGAAGAAGGCAAGTTCTACCTGATCCCGACCGCAGAGGTGCCGGTCACCAACATCGTGCGCGACGAGATCGTGCCGATCGAACTGCTGCCGCTCAAATTCGTCTGCCACACGCCCTGCTTCAGGAGCGAGGCCGGCTCCTATGGCAAGGACACGCGCGGCATGATACGCCAGCACCAGTTCGACAAAGTCGAGCTGGTGCAGATCATCCAGCCGGAGAACTCCTACGCCGGCCTGGAAGATCTGACCGCGCACGCGGAGACCATTCTGCGGAAACTGGAACTGCCTTATCGCGTGATGGCCCTGTGCGCGGGGGACATGGGATTTTCATCCGCGAAGACCTACGACATCGAGGTGTGGCTGCCGGGGCAGAGCGCGTACCGCGAGATCTCCTCCTGCAGCAATTTCGAGGCCTTTCAGGCGCGCCGCATGCAGGCGCGATTTCGCAACGAAAAGGGCAAACCCGAACTGGTGCATACCCTGAACGGTTCCGCGCTGGCGGTGGGGCGCACCCTGGTCGCCGTGCTGGAGAACTACCAGAACGCCGACGGCAGCGTATCGGTGCCGGCCGCGCTGCAAGCCCACCTGGGCGGCTTGCAGCGGATAGAACGCGTCAAGTGAATTTCTGTCCGCTCAGGCACCAGGCTTGCTGATAAAATACGCCCCGACGGAAGTCCCCTTCGGGGGACGCGCCTGGAAAGGTGGCTGAGTGGTCGAAAGCGCCGGACTCGAAATCCGGTGTACGGTTCTCCGTACCGTGGGTTCGAATCCCACCCTTTCCGCCAGAATCAATGAGTTAGACGGAAAACCATCTGTGATATATTGCGGATTGAACCCAATCTATTGGATAGAAGCGGCAGGAGCTTGGATGTTCCCAAGTTCGGTCGGCACCGCCGCAATCTCTCGCATTTGAGGGATATTGCAAAATTGACGCAGTAATGGTAGCCTACTACGTCGCGTTCGTATGCCACTACGTTATATATCTGGCGCGAACGCCTATACAAAGCCCCGAAAGGGGCTTTCCTTTTTGTTACGTAAATCCGAAAGGACTTTATTATGGACCGTCACGCCATCTTCGTAGACGCCGGCTATTTTTTCTCCGCTGGCGCACAGGCTGCCCAAGGGCGGCAGATCCAAAGAAAATTGATCTCTCTAAAAGCTCCTGACAAGGCTTTGGAAGCACTTTGTGCGGTCGCCAGCGCGCAAGCCGAAAACATGCCTCTGTTAAGGACTTACTGGTATGACGCGATGCCAGGCCCACGCTTGTCTCTGGAGCAAAGCAATATTGCTATGTTGCCATTCGTCAAGCTGCGGCTCGGCGTCCTAAACAACGTAGGTGAACAAAAGGGCGTCGATTCGTTGATTGTCACAGATTTAATTGATCTTGCACGAAATAGAGCAATTACAGACGCGGTAATTATCTCTGGCGACGAAGATTTGCGCATTGCTGTTCAGGTCGCACAATCTTTTGGTGTTCGTGTGCATGTTCTGGCTGCTGGCGAGCCAAGAAGCAATGTGAGTACATCACTTCAAATGGAGGCCGACTCGGTAGGTTCCTTACCTAGCAAGTGGTTTATCGAGCATTTTGCAATTAGTGCGCCTGTTGCAGCTGCGGCTACGCCCATGACAAAACAAGCGGCATCGACTCCAGCAGCCAAAGCGGAATCTATCGATGAGGCGGCCGAAAAGACCAGTGATGAATTGTTAGCAACTGCAACAAAGGAACAACTGACAGGATTAAAGGCCTACTTTGCTTCGAGCAATTCTGTCCCGCCGGATTTTGATGGTCGCTTAATCGCCAAAACTGCGGCAAGACTTGCTGGCCGCAAGTTTTCTGGAGACGAAATGCGCCAGATTCGGGGCGTATTTGTTAAGGCAGTTAGGTCAACTAAATAAGCCGGCTTCGGCGGGATTTACGTTTCAGGCGCCCGACTTGATAAAATGACGGACGCCTGATTCGCAAACGACCTAAGCGCAGGAGAGTCTAGCAAAACACTCTCCAACCACCCTCCGGTTGGGTTCAATCGTGCCGCGCCAACGGTTTTTTACATAAATTTCCGTTGTGGTGATCGACCGGTGTCCTACACGTAATCGCGCTCTTTCATGAACTCTTGGGCATTGGGGTATTTTTCTTATGGGTTCCGGTCCTCCTTCGGCTATTCTTGACCCATGTTTGTATCAGCCGCCATTGCCGGGCTAGTTCGGCCGCTCCGCCAGGAGCCGGTATTTTTCCGGTGCCTGGTGACCTCGATTGCCTTGCACGCGCTGGTGCTCATCGGTCTGTCCCAGCGCGAGGCGCCGGAGCCGCGGGTGAAGGCGCTGCTGGTACTGACAGCCAAGCTGGCGCCGATCGCGCCCGCGCCGCGCGCACAGCCGCCGGCGCCTGCGGCTGTGCCCGTGGCGCCGCCGCCATCAACGCTGAAATCCGTTCCTGAGCTGCGTCCGGTGCGGATCACGTCCGCGCCTGACGCGTCAAGAAAGGCCCCAGCTGATGCGGGGAAGCCGGCGCCGGCCGAATCCGCGCCGGCAGACTCGGTAGCGGCGGCATCGAGCGCCTCGTCCGCTACGCTTGGACAGGCCAGAATGGCGCCGCAGGCGCGCGTCGGCATCCCCGGGGCCGAGGCGGACACGAAGCCGGGCAACGAGGCGGACGCAGGAACGCTGCAGCAATACCGGATGGCCCTGATCGTGGCCACCAGGCGCTATAAGCGCTACCCGGCGATCGCCAGGGAGAAGGGCTGGCAGGGCAAGGTGGAAGTGCACATGGTGATCGGCGCCAACGGCATGCTCGCCAGTGCCTCGATCAAGAGCAGCAGCGGCCATGAGGTCCTGGACAAGCAGGCGCTGGACATGCTCGATCAGGGGAAGGGCGCGGTGCCGATCCCCGCCCGCCTGCGCGGCCGCGAGTTCAACGTCGACGTCCCGGTGATCTTCAACCTGGACAGTTCGAATTCCTGAGTTCGGTCAGTTGGAAACTTGCGGCGCCGCGCGCGGGGCAGGGTCGGCGCGGGCGACGCCGCCCGGGGCGCCATTGACGATTTTCATCAGCGCCAGGATCCCGCCCAGCGTGAGCAGATAGAACAGCACCTGGATTCCGTAGGGGCGGGCGCTATAGCCGATCAGGGTATGCAGCAGCCTCCCGGGAACGCCCGCGTCGGATATCAGCGCCGTCGTATCCCACACGCTTTCGCCCAGCGCGGGCAGGATGTCGGCCTGCACCAGGAACGCCGCGCCCTGCGCCGCCATTCCGGCGGCGAGCAGCAGGATCATCCAGCCTGTCACCGCGAACAGGCGTGCGCCAGGGATGCGCAGCAGCCCGAAGTACAGTGTAGCGCCCATGGCGATGCCGACGCCGACGCCGATCAGCGCCCCCGTCAGCATGCCGCCGGCTTCGCCCGGTCCCGAGGCGGCCACGCCATACAGGAAGAGTACCAGTTCGGAGCCTTCACGCATTACTGCCATGCCCACGACAACGGCGAGGACGCGCATCGGCCTCGCGCCGACGCGCACGGCCGCACCGACGCTCTTCAGGCTGCCTGCGAGCTCGCGTCCGTGCCGGCTCATCCAGATGTTGTGCCAGCCAAGCATGATCACGGCGACAAACAGCACCGCGGCATTGAATAGCTCCTGCCCCGCACCGGAGGCCGCCGCGGCGATGGCGTCGGCGAACAAGGCGAGGGCCGCCGCGCCGATGACGCCGCCCAGTACGCCGCCGCTCACCCACAGGCCGCGCCGGAGTATCCCGCGCGTGGCGGCAAGAACGATGCTCACCACCAGCGCGGCTTCAAGCACTTCGCGAAAAACAATGAGGGCGGTGGCGAGCATGCGGGCGACTTAATTTGCGACGATCCGGCCTTGCGCGGTAGCCTCGTGATATTCGCCGACGAACCGGTAGGTGCCCGCTTTGAGCGGGCCGATCATGATCGTCGCCTGTCCCGTGGCCGCGATGACTTTCTCGCGCTTCAGGTCATGGCTTTCGAACTCTTCCGGCGTAGGGTCGAGGTTTTTCACCACCAGCTTGAACTTCTTTCCGGCCGGCACGTCCAGTCGGGCCGGTTCGAAGCGATGGTCCTTGATGGCGAGGGCATAGCTGTCTTCGGCAGCGAAGGCGACCGAGGCGAAAAAGCCGGCGCCCAGCGCAATGAACATCAGAGGAATGGAGGCAAGGTATTGTTGTTTCACTGGGATCTCGTCTTCGATTACGGTGTGCAGTAATGATAATAGTTATCATTACCGATGTCAAGCGGAATGGCGGGTGAAGGAATTTCCCCGGGGAAACCCGGCTGCGTTTTGCTGTGGGAGGGGCGCCCGCGCCCCGATCAGCGCCCGTGTCGAAGATCAATCGACCCGAGGGCGGGCCTCCCACAGCGGCGACGCCTTAACCAGGCGCGGCAATGACTCGGCGCGCGCCGTTGTAGCGCCGCACCCAGTAGTCCGCGCGCAGGCTTTCCACGCGGACTTCGCCGCCGCTGGTGGGGGCGTGGATGAAGCGATCTTCGCCCAGATAGATGCCGACATGCGAATACTCGCGGCGCTGGGTATTGTAGAACACCAGGTCGCCCGGCCTGAGCGCCGCGCGCGCGATGGGCTCGCCCAGATGGCTGAGTTCGAAGGTATTGCGCGGCAGCGCCAATCCGGCGCCTTCGCGATATACGTAGGCCACCAGGCCGCTGCAATCGAAGCCGGTCTTGGGTGACAGGCCTCCCGTCCGATATGGGGTGCCCAGGTGGGCCAGCGCCTGCAAGGCAACGCTGCTGGCGCTGTCAGTCGCAGTGATCGTGGGGGCCGCGACGGCTGCCGCAGGCTCCGGCTCGCTCTCCGCCAGGCGCATGGACTGACTCGCACACCCGCTCAATATCAAGCCAAGGAAGCCGAATAGAAACAGTGGATTATGCTTCTCCATTGAAGTAATCTAGGAGATATCGGCACAAAAGTAAAGGAATTTTGACGCCCTGACCCTGCGCCTTGCGGCCATTTGGGGCGTTAAGCGGATACGGCCGATTCAACTCGAGGAGCTGCCATGCAATTATTGCGCACACTGCTGTGGCTCGCGCTGTATGCCGCGAGTTGCCTTGCCGCTGCCGCCGAACTTGAAGTCATCACGCTCAAGTACCGCAGCGCCGAGCAACTGATCCCGGTGATCCGTCCGCTGGTCGCGCCCGGCGGCACGGTGAGCGGCATGCAGAACCAGCTCATTCTGCGCACCAGCAAGTCCAATCTTGAGGACATCAGGAAGGTGCTGGAGCACCTCGACGCCTTGCCGCGGCGCCTGATGATATACGTGCGCCAGGAGGCCGAAGACGCGCGCGCGCGGCGCGGCGCGGAACTGCGCGGCAGCCTGGGAAGCGGCGCCGTGGTGGGCAATCAGCCGCCGGGTCAGGAGCGGCGCGGCGTGACCGCGCGCATCTACGACAGCCGCGGCGCGAGCGACGACCATATCACTCAGCAACTCCAGGTGCTGGAGGGCAATCCCGCGACCATCCATGCCGGGCAATCCGTCGCCGTACCTGCGCAGACGGTGACACGCAGCGTCAACGGCATCATGGTTACCGACACTGTCGTTTACCGCGATTTCGCCACGGGCTTCGACGTGGTTCCGCGCATCTTGGGCGAGCAGGTGTTGCTCGACATCAGCCCGCGCCGGGAAACACCGGCGGGAAACCTGGGCGGCGCCGGCGTTCAGCGCGCCGTCACCACCGTTCGCGGTCGCCTGGGCGAGTGGTTCGAACTGGGCGGCAGCAGCCGCGGCGCATCGCGCAGCGACTCGGGCCTGTTCGGCGACGCTGCCGGCATGCACGGGGATACGCTGCGCATCTGGGTGAAGGTGGAAGAAATCAAATAGGGCGCGCGTGCCGGCAAGCAAGGCGCGCGTGCTAGGATTGGGCGATGCCTCTTCCCGCAGATGACCAGCTTGAGGCGGTGTTCGGTGCCGAGGGCGCGCTGAGCCGCGCCATACCCGGCTTTCGCGTGCGCCGGCAGCAAGTCGAGATGGCGCAGGCCATCGCGCAGGCCATGCGCGACAACAGCCTGCTCGTCGCCGAAGCCGGCACCGGCACCGGCAAGACCTTCGCCTACCTGGTGCCGGCGCTGTTCTCGGGCGGCAAGGTGATCATATCCACCGGCACCAAGAACCTGCAGGACCAGCTCTACAAGCGCGATCTGCCCACGGTGCGCGAAGCGCTGCAGCTTCCGGTCAGCACCGCGCTGCTCAAAGGCCGCGCCAATTACGTCTGCCACCATCACTTGGAGGGCGCAATCAAAGACGGGCGCTTCGCCAGCCGCGAGGACGTGGCGCATCTGCACAAGATCGCGCGCTTCGCGAATGTGAGCAAGAGTGGCGACCGGGCGGAACTCGCCGACGTGCCGGAAAACGCTTTGGCCTGGCAGTCGGCGACCTCGACGCGCGAGAACTGCCTGGGCCAGGACTGCCGCCAGTACAAGGAGTGTTTTGTCATGGCGGCGCGGCGCGAAGCGCTCAATGCCGACATCGTCGTGGTCAACCATCATCTTTTTTTCGCCGACGTGATGCTGAAGGACGAAGGCATGGCCGAACTGTTGCCGGCCTGCAATGCCGTGATCTTCGACGAGGCGCACCAGTTGCCTGAAACGGCGACGCTGTTTTTCGGGGAGAATCTTAGTTCGGGCCAGCTGCTCGACCTGTGCCGCGACACGCTGGTGGAGGCGATCGCCCGCGCCGGCGACGTGCCCGCGCTGCGTCCCGCGGTGGCCGCGGTCGAGAAAGCCAGCCGCGATGTGCGCCTCGCGCTGCCGCTGGACGTCGCGCGCCTCGCTTATGCCGCCGCGACGGCGAAAGAGGCCTTCAGGCAGGCGCTGGACATTCTGGACGACAGGCTGACGGCGTTGTCCAAACTGCTGGAAGCACAGGCGCAGCGCGGCGAAGGCCTCGCGAACTGCTGGCGGCGTGCGCTCGATTTGCACGCACGGCTCGGACGCTGGCTCGACACCGACAGCGAGGGCATGGTGCGCTGGACCGAAACCTACAGCGCCAGTTTCCAGCTGAATGCGGCGCCGCTGGATATCGCCGAGATTTTCCGCAAGCAGCTGCAGGGCCCTCCGCGCGCCTGGATTTTCACTTCCGCCACGCTTGCCGTGAACCGCGATTTCACCCATTACGCTGGCGAGATGGGCCTGGAAGCGGCGCGCACCGCGTGCTGGGACAGCCCGTTCGATTACCCGGAGCAGGCGCTGCTGTATGTGCCCGAGGGCCTGCCCGAACCCAACGATGCCGCCCACACCGCAGCGGTGGTGGAGGCGGCCTGGCCGGTGATCGCGGCCAGCGGCGGCCGGGCGTTCCTCTTGTTCACGACCTTGCGCGCGATGCGCCGCGCGCACGATCTGTTGCAGGAGCGTTTCGAAGCGCAAGGGGTGGACTATCCGCTGTTGCTGCAGGGCGAGGGGACGCGCAGCGAACTGCTCGAGCGATTTCGGCGCCTCGGCAATGCCGTGCTGGTGGCGAGCCAGAGCTTCTGGGAGGGCGTGGACGTGCGCGGCGAAGCGCTGTCGCTGGTGGTGATAGACAAGCTGCCGTTCGCCCCCCCCGACGATCCGGTGCTCGCCGCGCGCATCGAATTTCTGAACAAGCAGGGCAGGAACGCTTTCATGGAATACCAGCTGCCGCGCGCTGCGATCAGCCTGAAGCAGGGCGCGGGGCGCCTGATCCGCGACGAAACGGATCGCGGCGTACTCATGATCTGCGACCCGCGCCTGATCAGCAAGCCCTATGGACGGCGCATCTGGAAAAGCCTGCCGGCGATGCGGCGCACGCGCGTGCTCGCCGAAGTAACGGATTTTTTCGCCGCCGCTCCGGTAGAATAGCGGCGGAAAAAATGACATGAATACCCTTGTAACCGGCGCTGCCGGCTTCATCGGTTCCGCCCTTGCGCTGCGGCTTCTGGAACGCGGCGATCGCGTCCTCGGGCTGGACAATTTGAACGACTATTATGACGTCGGCCTGAAGGAGGCGCGGCTGGCGCGCCTGCGGGCGTTCCCCGGTTTCGAATTCGAGAAAACCGATATCGCCGACCGCGGGCGCATGGCGCGCTTGTTCGCCGGGCGCCGCTTCGATGCCGTCACGCATCTCGCCGCGCAGGCCGGGGTGCGCTACTCGATCGAAAACCCCGGCGCTTACGTCGATGCCAATCTGGTCGGATTTGCCAATGTCATCGAAGGCGCGCGCCGCTCGAGCATCGGGCACTTCGTGTTCGCGTCCTCGAGTTCGGTCTATGGCGCCAACGCCAAGCTGCCATTCGCCGAGGACGACAACATCGATCACCCGGTGTCGCTCTACGCGGCGACGAAGAAGGCGAACGAACTGATGGCGCACAGTTACGCCCATCTGTACCGCCTGCCCTGCACCGGGCTGCGCTTTTTCACCGTGTACGGTCCGTGGGGGCGGCCGGACATGGCGCTGTTCAAGTTCGCGCGCGGCATCCTCGCGGGCGAGCCGATCCCGGTGTACAACCGCGGCGAGATGCTGCGCGACTTCACTTACGTGGATGACGTCGTCGAAGGCGTGGTCAGGGTGATCGACCGGCCGGCGCAACCCGACCCGGCCTGGAGCGCGCTTGCACCGAAGCCATCGAGCAGCAACGCGCCCTACCGGATTTACAACATCGGCAACAGCCAGCCGGTGAAACTGATGCGCTATATCGAGGTGCTCGAGCAGTGCCTGGGAAGGAAAGCGACGCTGGAACTGCTGCCGCTGCAGGCGGGCGACGTGCTCGAAACCATCGCCGACGCGGGGAAGCTTCAGGCGGCAATAGAGTTCAAACCGGCGACGCCGATCGAGCAGGGGATAGGGCGTTTTGTCGAATGGTATCGTTCGTATTACAAGGTTTGATTCCGGGCGCGGCGCTCGCCGTGTCCTAATTTTTGGCATTAACCATCGAGGAAAAAAATGAAAATACTGATTACCGGCGGCGGCGGATTCCTGGGCTACCGATTGGCGCTCGCCTTGCTCAAGCGCGGCAGCGTGGCCGATGCCGGCGGCAAGCAGCAGGCGATCACGCGGATCACTTTGATCGATACCGCTTTCCCCGCGCAAACCGACCCGCGCCTGAAGTGCGTGAAGGGCGATTTCACCGATGCCGCGCTGCTCGCCGAAGCCATCGGCCGGGACACCGACTCGGTGTTTCATCTGGCGGCGGTAGTGAGCGGCGGCGCCGAAGCCGATTTCGACCTGGGCATCAGAGTGAATCTCGACGGCACGCGCGGCCTGCTGGAGCAATGCCGCAAGCAGGTCCAGCCGCCGCGCTACGTCTTCACCAGCTCGGTGGCCGCGTTCGGCGGCGACCTGCCGCCGGTGCTGGACGACTCCACCACGCCCAACCCGCAGACTTCCTACGGCGCGCACAAAGTCTGCGGCGAGTATCTCGCCACCGACTTCAACCGCAAGGGATTCATCGACGCTCGCTCGCTGCGCCTGCCCACGATCGTGGTGCGCGCGGGCAAGCCCAACCTGGCCGCATCGTCATTCGCGAGCGGCATCATTCGCGAGCCGCTGAACGGCGAGATCTCGCCCTGCCCCGTAGGCCCCGAGACCGGCGTGTGGCTGCTCTCGCCCGGCAAGGTGGTCGATGCCTTCATCCATGCGCACGAACTGCCCTCCGCCGCCTGGGGCGTCAATCGCGTGGTGAACCTGCCCGGCATCACCGCGTCGGTGGCGCAGATGGTCGAGGCGCTGCGCAAGGTCGCCGGCGACAAGGTCGCGGCGCGCGTCGAATGGAAGCCGGATGCGCGCATCCAGGCCATCGTCAGAACCTGGCCCGCGCGCTTTACCACCGGGCGCGCGCTGAAGCTGGGCTTCATGGCCGACAAGGATGTCGAATCCGTGATTCGCGATTATATTCGCGACGAGGGGATCAAGGTTTAGAAAGCATGAATGGCGACTTGAATCGCGCCCGCAGTTGTCCTCCAAGAGGACTTGCTTCGCGGCGCAGGAGGGGCGCCCTCGCCCCGACGAGGGTGCCCGATTACAAAGACTGATCGGCCCGAGGGCGGGCCTCCCACGACGGCGAATGAAGAATCGGCCCGAGGGCCGGGCCTCCAGCAACGGACGTAATTACGGGTGAGCTGTAGGAGGGGCGCCCTCGCCCCGACGAGGGTGCCCGATTGCAAAGACTGATCGGCCCGAGGGCGGGCCTCCCGCGACGGCGAATGAAGAATCGGCGCGGGGCCGGGCCTCCCATGCCTTCCTACCAGGCGTTTCCCCAGAGCATCCACCACGGGTCTTTCGTCCCGCCAGTGCCCTTGAAATAGGTGCTGTCGGGGAAGTTCTTGTGCATCACGCGGTCGGCGTCGTCGCGCAGATCGGCCATGCCCAGGGCATCATAGGCCTTCACCATGATGAACAGCGCCTCCTCGATGGCGGGCGCCTGCGCGTAATTCAGCAGCGCGTACTGCGCCCGGTTGGCCGCCGCGATGTAGGCGCCACGCTTCATGTAATAGCGCGCCACGTGGACTTCGTGCGAAGCGAGCGAGTTCACCAGGTACTTCATGCGCGCGATCGCGTCCGGCGTGTATTTGCTGTCGGGATAGCGCGTGGCCAGTTCCTTGAACGCGTCGAAAGCTTCGCGCGCGGCCTTGGGGTCGCGCTCGGAGAGGTCCTGGCGGCTGATCTTGCCCAGCAGCCCGAGATCCTCGTTGAAATTGACCAGGCCTTTGAGATAGTAGATGTAATCGACATTGGGATGGTTCGGATGCAGCTTGATGAAACGGTCGCAGGCGGCCAGGGCCGAGGCATGGTCGGCGTCCTTGAAGTAGACGTAAGCCAGCTCGATTTGCGCCTGCTGCGCATAGCGTCCAAAAGGGTAGCGGGCTTCGAGTTTCTCCAGATACTTGATCGCGTTGGGATAGCCGCCGTTCGCGATTGCGTCCTTGGCCTCCGCGTAGAGCTTCTCGGCGGACCAGCCCGAAGTCTCGTCTTTCACTTCGGGAAGCAAGCCGCAGGCACACAACAGCAGGGGCAGAATTACCGCTAAACTACGTTTCATGATGGCAGGCGCAGAGTTTAGGGAAACGCAAAATTATAACGCAGTCGAGGTCCGCGAGCGGCATGTTCCCGCCGATTGCGCTGGAATGCGATTCGACCAGGCCCTGGCGCGGATGTTCCCGGAGCATTCGCGCAGCCGGCTTGCCGCCTGGGTCAGGGACGGCCAGGTGAGGCTCGACGCCGTCGCAGTCGACGCCAAGCGCAAGGTCTGGGGCGGGGAGTGCGTTACGCTCGCGCTCGAGCCCGAGGCGCGTGATGCGGCTGCCGAAGCCGAGGCCATTGAACTCGATATCGTGCACGAGGATGCCGCGCTTCTGGTGCTCAACAAGCCGGCCGGGCTGGTGGTGCATCCAGGCAACGGCAACTGGCAGGGCACGCTGCTCAACGGGCTGCTGCACCACCACCCGCCGCTTGCCGGCATCCCGCGGGCAGGCATCGTGCATCGCTTGGACAAGGACACCAGCGGCCTCCTGGTCGTTGCCAAGACGCTGGAGGCGCAGACCGATCTGGTGCGGCAGATGCAGGCGCGTACGGTGGCACGCCAGTACCTCGCGCTGGTGCACGGCGTGGTGGCGCGCGACGGCACGGTGGACGCGCCCATAGGCCGGCACCGGACCCAGCGCACGCGCATGGCGGTGACCGAGCACGGCAGGGCGGCGCGCACCCATTACCGCGTGCTTGCGCGCTACGCGCGGGCGACCTTGCTCGAATGCAGTCTCGATACCGGACGCACGCACCAGATCCGCGTGCACCTGCAGTCGATTGGCCATCCGCTGGTTGGGGATCCCGTCTATCGCACTGGGCGCGGCGCCGCACCGGGGCCGATGGCGACGTTCAAACGCCAGGCGCTGCACGCCTACCGCCTCGGCCTGGTGCACCCGACGAGCGGCGCGACCATGCGCTGGGAAGCGCCGGTGCCGCAGGATATGCGCGCGCTGCTCGGGGATCTCGCGGCATGAGCAGGGGGCAGGGGCCCCACGCAGTGGGGATGCGACCGGCCGCGATTGCCGCCGGACGCCGACAGTGGCCAGTTCGAATTGCGACTGCCGAACGGGGGCGTCGGCATGAGACATGACTGGATTGAGCCGGACTGGCCGGCGCCGCTGGGCGTGCGCGCGCTGCTCACCACGCGAGCAGGCGGCGTGAGCCGCGGCGCCTATGCCGGCCTCAATCTGGGCCTGCGCTCCGGCGACGACATCGAGGCGGTGACGAGCAACCGCGCCAGCCTGAGGCAATGTCTGCCGGCAGACCCGCTGTGGCTGCGCCAGGTGCACGGAACAAACGTGGTCGAGGCCGGCGTCTGCTATGAATTCCCTGAAGCCGACGCGGCGTTCGCACGACGCTCCGGCGCCGTGTGTGCCGTGCTGACCGCAGATTGCCTGCCGGTGCTCTTGTGCGACGTCGCGGGAACGGTCGTGGCCGTGGCGCATGCCGGCTGGCGCGGGCTGTGTTGCGGCGTGATCGAACAGACGCTGCGGGCCATGGACAGGCCGCCGCAGGACTTGCTCGCCTACCTCGGGCCGGCGATCGGTCCCGCTGCCTACGAAGTCGGCGCCGAAGTGCGGCAGGCGTTTACCGCAGTCGACGCGGAGTCGGAAGCCGCATTCGCGCCGGGGAAGCAGGGCAAGTTCTACGCCGATCTGTATGCGCTCGCGCGCCGGCGCCTTGCGCGCCGCGGCGTGGCGAGGGTCCACGGCGGAGGCTACTGCACCTACACCGAGCGCGAGCGTTTTTACTCCTATCGCCGCGACGGCGCCACCGGGCGCATGGCGAGCCTGATCTGGATCGAATAAATGTGGTCTGACCCCAATTACATCTTCATGACGTCATGAATTCCATGTCCACTTTGTCCTGGATTGCCGCGGCGAGCCTGCTGGGCGGGGTGCTGTCGGTCGCCTGCGCGGCGTTGTTCGCGCTGACCGCCCGCGCCGCCTGGGTGCCGATGCTGGTCGGCTACGCCATCGGCGCCCTGCTCGGCGCGGCCTTTCTCGAAATGCTGCCGCACGCCTTCGAGGGCGGCGAGAGCGTGCGCACCGTCGCCGCCACCGTGCTCGCCGGGATATTCGTGTTTTTCATTTTGGAGAAACTGGTGCTGTGGCGGCACTGCCACGTCGAAGACTGCGAGGTTCACGACCATCACGCCGATGCGCACGACCACGGGCGCAGCGGCATGCTGATACTCGTGGGCGACAGCTTCCACAATTTCGTCGACGGCATCCTGATCGCCGCGGCGTTCCTGGAGGACACCCAGCTCGGCATCGTCACCGCGCTGGCGGTGATCGCGCACGAGATTCCGCAGGAAGTGGGCGATTTCCTGATTTTGCTGCACTCCGGCTACGGCCGCACGCGGGCGTTCATGCTCAACCTTCTGTCCAGCCTGGCCATGTTCGCCGGCGGGCTGATCGCCTATTTCGCGCTGCAGACGCTGCAGGAATGGGTGCAGACCATCATCGCGCTCGCCGCCGCCAGCATGATCTACGTCGCGGTGGCCGATCTGATCCCGGGCCTGCACAAACGCCGCGAACTCAAGGCCACGCTGTCGCAGTCGGCGCTGATCGCGCTGGGCGTCGCTTCGATCTGGCTGGTCGGGTATATCACGCGGCATTGAGGCGGCTCGAACCTGGCCGCGTCGTATTTGTAGGAGGGGCGCCCTCTGCGGGAAGGGCGGCCTCTGTAGGAGGGGCGCCCCCGCCCCGACCAGACTGCTCAATTGCGACGACCGATCGGCCCGGGGGCGGGCCTCCTACAAACCCCGACGACCGATCGGCCCGGGGGCGGGCCTCCCACAAACTCCGGCGACCTCGATGGTAGGAGGGGCGCCCTCTGTGGGAAGGGCGGCCTCTGTAGGAGGGGCGCCCCCGCCCCGACCAGACTGCTCAATTGCGACCACCGATCGGCCCGGGGGCGGGCCTCCTACAAAAACAAGTCGGTGGCGGCAACAGTCATCGGTGGTGGCAACAACCAATTCGAAGAGCAATCGCCCTTCGGCCAAAGCTATAATGCCGGCTGATCCCCTGCGCGGAGAACGACTTGATTCTGGTTACCGGCGGAGCCGGGTTCATCGGCTCCAATTTCGTGCTGCAATGGCTGGCGGCGCAAGGCGAGCCCGTGCTCAACCTCGACAAGCTCACCTACGCCGGCAATCTGCGCAACCTGGACAGCCTGCGCGGCGATGCGCGGCATATTTTCGTCCAGGGAGACATCGACGATCCGGAACTTGTGGCGCAACTGCTGCGCGAACACCGGCCGCGCGCGGTGCTCAACTTCGCCGCCGAAAGCCACGTCGACCGCTCCATCCTCGGGCCGGCGGAGTTCGTGCGCACCAATATCCACGGCACCTTCAACCTGCTCGAGGCCGCGCGCACTTACTGGGGCGGCCTCGCGGGCGAAGCGAAGCGGCGTTTTCGCTTCCTGCAGGTCTCCACCGACGAGGTCTACGGTTCGCTCGGCGCCGGCGCTGCCCCGTTTTCCGAAACCACCGCATACGCGCCCAACAGCCCCTACGCCGCTTCCAAGGCCGCGGCGGACCACATGGTGCGGGCCTACCACCACACCTACGGCCTGCCGACGCTCACCACCAACTGCTCCAACAATTACGGCCCATTCCAGTTTCCGGAGAAACTCATACCGCTGGTGCTGCTGAACGCGCTGGCGGGCAAGGCGATCCCGGTCTACGGCGACGGGCTCAATGTGCGCGACTGGCTTTACGTCGACGATCATTGCAGCGGCATCCGCAGGGTGCTGGAGGCGGCACAGCCGGGAGAGGTCTACAACATCGGCGGCAACAGCGAAAAGAACAATCTCGAAATGGTGCAGGCGCTATGCGCCGTGCTGGACGAGCTGCGCCCGGCGGCGCAGCCCTACGCGTCGCTCGTCACCCATGTCAAGGACCGGCCGGGCCACGACCGGCGCTACGCCATCGACGCCGGCAAAATCCGGCGCGAACTCGGCTGGCAGCCGGGCGAACAGTTTGCCGGCGGCATGCGCAGGACCGTCGCCTGGTACCTCGCCAATACGGAGTGGACGCGTTCGGTGACCTCGGGCGAATATCAGAAATGGGTCAGCGCGAATTATAGGGAAAGAGGGGCGGCATGAACAGGGAGCAGGGGCCACGCGAAGCGGGGATGCGACCGGCCGCGATTGCCGCCGGACGCCGACAGGGCGGCGCATGGACTCGAG
>Ga0172367_10001334_pt1 | contig 36164 bp, 31 predicted proteins | sample Lak10m_FD_114542 | JGI IMG/M metagenome (GOLD analysis project Ga0172367, IMG submission 114542) | Freshwater microbial communities from Kabuno Bay, South-Kivu, Congo - kab_022012_10m | ecosystem: Environmental > Aquatic > Freshwater > Lake | place: Democratic Republic of the Congo: South-Kivu... | reverse complement strand
GTTCATCATAAACCCAGCTCGGGTTCCGTGCTTCGCGACGCTTGACCCTTTTGCTGCCGCAGGGTTAGATAGCTTTAATATATGCGGCTCAAAACAGGCCTCCGGTCCCTACTCTTGGCTTGTGGCGTGACCCTCGCCACCTCCAACCCCACGCTTCACGGGGAACCCGCGCTCCTTGACGGGGTCGCGGTCCTCGTCAACGACAAGGTGATCACTCTATCGGCGATCGAGTCAGCCACCGCCCAGGTGGTGGATATTCTTCGACGTCAATACGGCAGGCAGCCTCAAGTATATGAGCAAAAACTGAATGAGGCGAGGAGAGAACGGCTGGAGGCGCTTGTGGAGCGGGAGTTGATCCTGTCGGAATTTAAGACTGCAGGCTACAATCTACCTGAGTCACTGATCGACGACGAGATCAGTCGCCGGATACGAACCGATTTTGGAAACAGGCTAAATCTGACGAAGACCCTCCAGGAGCGTGGCATGACCTATGAAGGTTTTCGCCAAGACGTTCGAGAGAAATTCATTGTGGATGCGATGCGCGCTCAGAACGTGAACGCCGCCTTCATGATCTCTCCTCAGAAAATCGAAACCTTTTATAAGCAACACCAGGACCAGTTTCAACTCGGAGACCAGGTTAAGTTGCGAATGATCTACCTGAACAAGAGCTCAGAACCACAACCGGGTGCTCATAAGAAGCTCGCGGAAGAGATCCGAACCAAGATCAAGGATGGCGCTTCCTTCGCTGAGATGGCATCGGTCTATTCCGCAGGCTCGCAGAAATCCCAAGGTGGCGATTGGGGTTGGGTTGAAAAGTCGGTGCTCCGGTCCGACCTTGCTGATGTCGCGTTTGTGCTAAAACAGGGGGAAGTAAGCAACGTTGTAGAGCGAGACGACGGATATTATCTGATGACGGTGGAGGAAACCAAGCCTGCACACGTTCGATCCCTCTCGGAGGTGCGAGACCTGATCGAAGGAACCCTCCGGACCCAGGAGATGGATCGGCTTCGAAAGAAGTGGATCGACAAGCTGCGCAACAAGTCCTTTGTTCGCTATTTCTAGGGGACCCAGGAAACCGATTGATGACACCTCGGATAGGCATCACCCTAGGAGACGTGGGGGGAATTGGACCTGAGGTGTTGGTGAAGTCGCTAGCCTCCCTCTCGGTCTCTCAGCGTGAGGGAATGGTTGTCATCGGAGACCTACGCGTTCTCCACAAGGAAGTTGAACGCCAGCAAATTGATCTGAAGTTCGATCTCTACGAAAGTACTGAGCATCGCTCCCCAAGAACAATTGACGTCATTCAGACTTCCGCCCCTCTGGGACCGCGCCTGACTACGGGATCGCCCGAGGCAGCCCGTGCGGCGATGTCCTGGCTTGATGAGGGAGCCCGGAGGTGTCTCGCAGGCGAACTTGAGGCTTTAGTAACCGGCCCAGTAAACAAGGAATCGATCATCCGTTCGGGGCTCAAGTTTGTGGGACAGACCGAGTATCTTTCTGACCGCGCGGGAACCCAGCGGACCGTGATGATGCTTCTAGGGCATGATGACCGGAGCCGATGGCTGCGGGTCGCCTTGGCCACCAATCATCTACCGCTCAAATCCGTGGCTGAAGAGCTGACCGAGGACAAGGTGTTCCGTGCGATCGAACTGAGCCAGCAAGCATGCCTGCTCCTTGGCATCGAAGCCCCCAAGATCGGGGTCTGTGGCCTAAACCCGCACGCCGGTGAGGGTGGCAAAATGGGCACTGAAGAGCTCACCATCGTATCACCTGCCGTGGAAAAAGCTCGAGCGAACGGGATCCAGGTGCTCGGCCCTCTCCCCGCCGACACCCTCTTCTACCAAGCCTACAGTGGGAGGTTCGACGCCATCGTGGCAATGTATCATGACCAAGGACTTGCTCCCCTCAAAATGATTGCCTTCGATACGGGCGTAAACTGGACGCTAGGACTTCCGTTCGTCCGCACATCACCGGATCACGGAACCGCATACGATATCGCCGGCAAAGGATTGGCGAGTCCTATGAGCATGCTCAAAGCGATCGACATGGCAACCCAACTGGCCCGTAGATCACCGCACCGAGGTTGAACGCTGCGAAATAAGATCTCTCTGAACGCCTTGGCGCTAACGAACGCGCTTCGGCGCCTGAAGGAGTGGATAACGCAAAAAGGGTTGCTGCATCGTAGCATCACCCAAGCAGAAGGTTGTCTGATTAAGGCGGCGGCGGGGCGAGCACCGGCTCTAATACTCTCCAAACATTCGCCGCTACATGCTTATGACCCTCTGGGGTGGGATGAATCAGATCCGGAAGGTTCAATTCGGGATTTCCACCAACGCCCTCCAGCAGAAAGGGAATCAGGACCGCATCATTCTGCTTGGCGAGAGCCGGAAACAGACCACCAAACTCGGCGGCATAGTCCTTCCCCATTGATGGAGGCATCATCATACCAGCGATCACAATTTTGACGCCCGGGTTCTTGATCCGCGTCCGATCGATAATGCGCTGCAGATTCGTCCGAGTCGTTGCGGGTGGTATACCTCGTAGACCGTCATTTCCTCCAAGTTCCAGGAGGAGAACATCAACGCCCCCTTTGAGAAGCCAGTCGATCCGCCTCAGCCCACCTGCGGACGTATCGCCGCTCACGCCCGCGTTGACGACTTCGTAGGACAGCCGTCTACGATCAATCATCGCCTGGAGTAAGGCTGGAAAAGCCTGACCCTTTTCTACCCCGTAACCGGCAGCGAGGCTATCCCCTAAAACCAGCAGCCGCTTTGGGGCTTCGGCTGCGAAGGCGCTGAAAAGGCAGAATCCGCAGAGCAGCAGTTTGAAAAGGATCAAACACCGCAACCTCGAACCGCTTTGTGTGAGTCGTATCATGCCCAACCACTCATACTCCATGCAGTCCACCCTATTTGACCAACGGGCCGGGATCGTTCCGATCGAAGATTTGCTTGATCGAAACGGGCTTCCCATCCATCCGCTTGCTTTCGTCGGCAGCCTCCATAAACGCAAACATGGCAAGTGTCTCCTCGGGTGAGACGGGAGGCTTGCCGGTTTGGAAAAACGTAATGATCTCACGAAGAAGTCCTGAATAGTCACCGCTTCCCTTTTGCTCCGCGATCCCCTTGCTACCAAAGATGGTGATCTTGTGCGGGGTGTGATCAGTACGGAGCCCCGTTAAAACCCCGATCCGCCCATCGGCCCACGTTCCGGTAACCACATCGATACTTTCCGTGGACATACGACTTACACGGATGCAGTCAGGCCCGAGAATGGTGAAAAGCGCTTCGGTGGGGTGAATACCATACCAAAAGAGATCGGGATGGTGCGGCTCGGTTGGCGCGGGGCCGTAGGATATGACCCCCTTGATCACACCGACGTCGGCCCGTTTGACTTCTAAGAGGCTATCGTAGAATCGGTAGGAGGAGGAACTGAAGATGGCAACATCATGCATCTTGGCCAGTCGGTAGATCGCGATGACATCCTTGAGGGATCCTGCAGCAGGTTTATCAATAAACATCCGCTTGCCCGCACGCAAGACCGGCTTAGCTTGTTCCAGATGAGGGCGGCCATCCACACTCGTGAGGAGAACAGCGTCGACCTCCCGGCACAGTTCCTCAATGGTCAGCACGATCCTGACCCCAAACTCTTCCTGCAGCTGCTTGGTGTATCCGTCAACTCGACTTGCACTCGATGGGATGTCTGGGCTTCCCCCCTTATAAGCGCAGACCACCTTCGCCCCGGAAATGTGCTTTTTGTCATTCGTATCATTGAGGAGCTTGGTAAACGCAATGACATGTGAGGTATCCAAACCGATCAGACCAAGCCGCAGGTCCGCGGCATGCACGATGGGGGCGAAGCATGCGACGATCATCCAGACGAAGATCCGTGAAGTCACTCGGGTGCGATGCTTAGAGGTAGGAAGGTACACGTCGGCACATTAAGGCAACTTCCCTTTTGACTGCAACCGCGATATGGTGGCCCGAATTCGAGTGTGAGCAAATCCAATGAAACCATCGTTTGGCAATCCCATCTCCTGGTGCGTATTGATCTCGAGCCTATGGATCGCTACTGAGAATGCCCGCGGAGAAACGAGCGTCTACCTGACCGGGGTACCGGACTATCAATGGTATGCGGGGTGTTTTGGCACAGCCACGGGCAATCTGATCGGGTTCTGGGATCGGCACGGCTTTCCGAATTTTTATCAAGGCCCAACCAACAAGGGCCTTGCCCCCCTCAACAGCAATGGCCCCAACCGGGACATCACTGCGTTGTGGGCCTCCGAAACCGGCATCGATGGACGCCCCTTTAACCAACCGGGGCACATGGACGACTATTACATCGATTATGAGAGCGCCTCGCCCGACCCGTATACTTTGGTTCGCAGAACCGAGCACGCACCAGATTGCATCGGGGACTTTATCGGTTTGAACCAGGACAAGTGGCAGAACCTAAGCAGCGAGTGCGACGGTAATCTGGACGGTTATAGCTTCGTGTTTTGGGATTATACGGGGCGCAAACGAACGAACTTCAACCCCACCGACGAAAGCGGCAGATCCATACCCGATATCCAGTCTGGCCTCAGATCCTGGGCAACCTACAAAGGCTATCACGCAAACTCGTTTAGCCAGTTATCCGACTTCAACACCTCGGTTCCTTCAGGGAATGGGTTTCGATTTGAGGATCTGAAGTCGGAGATTGATCGAGGCTATCCGGTGTTGCTGTTCATGCAGGCCTTTCAAACCTACAGCAGGACCGTTCAGGGGCGGGACCATGTCAATCCTACGATGCACGGGATGCTCGCATACGGATACTTGATCGAGGACGACGGGACGCGCTACGTGCGCTACCGGACCAGCTGGGCCAGCGGGGATTTTAGTTTTAGCGTGTGGAACTCCGACAACTGGACCCCTGAAGGAATACTGAACCTGCCGCTCAGAGGTGTTATTGGATTCCATCCAGTGCCGACCATCACCAGCGCGACGCCCGTCTCGGAGGGACTCAAACTTCAGTGGCACGCTCCCCGATCAGTCTTATTCAATGAAGGAGAGAAGACATCCAAGCAACCTCAGTCCTACGCGGTCGAATGGAGCAGCGACATCGCTGCCACGACATTTCAGCCCACGGGTATCGAAACCCAAGAACTTGAGGCCACCGTTCCGGCTCGATCCGATAAGGCGGTATTTTACCGCATACGAATTCTCGAACGGTAGGCAGCAGCAGAACCAGGCAAAATCCTATTAATGGGGGGAGGATCGAGCGGTTCGAAGCTGGAGGACTTCGGGAGATGAATCGAGCCCGGTCTTGACGTTGCTGGGGCTGGGGGCCTCAAGCGCAGCGAGGATCTTCCCTGACGTGAAAGCACTGGCCACCGTTTCTGGTTCTCCCATCACTCGGTAATCCGGGAGCACCAGAGCGAGACGCGGACCGTGTTCATCCCGCCACCACCGCTGTTCGGACAGCCCCGAGGGAATCCCAATCAAACTGATGACCACAGTGTCTTCACGAAGGCCTTTGAGTAGATCATCCCAGGCCCCCCGACGGACCATGAAACTCAAGGGGGTGGAGACCCCGGGAGGCATCACAACAGCAGACGGATCCGACATCGCCTCGGCGGTTAAGGCCGGATAACGGCACTCCTCAAGAATGACTCCCTCGCCTAGTCCTCGCTTGAGTCCTCGAAGAGAGGCCGCCTCAAACCGCTGGGCCACGGGATCCCGTTGGGGAAGCTTCAGAAATGGATTCCCAACCACCACGCAACGTTTTACTGAGCCCTCTTGGCTTAAGAACGCACCCAAGGAACGCAACGCGTCCTCCCGCTGCCCCAACGCACTCTGAGCCGGATCACGCTTAAACCGCGTCCAGCCGAGGTAGATCAGCAGGGACCCCGTCACAACCAGGGTCGCCAGAACCAACATGGACGCGCTCCTAAAATGAGAGACTCTGTTCACCTTCCAACAAACCTGCTAGTTTCCAGAGAGGAATGTCAATCCTAGCTCACAACGTGAATCAAAGCTTCGCACTTAGCCTACCCGATGGTCTCTCATGCGGAGGTCACAGCAGGCGACGCATGATCCACGCGATGTTCATTGCCTTTGTTCTCTCGCTCGCTTCCGGTGTGCTATCGACCATCGCTCAAAACCCACACGAGGCTCAGAATCCTGCCCCCATGCGAGAAGTCGATTTGGAGCTCATCACCGAGCAAAAGGGGGATCACATCATCGGAGATCGGATCCCACTTTTATGGCGATTTACGAATCGATCCGCCGAGCCGTTAGGGTTCCTATGGGAAGGCTGCTGCCGCCTTAACGGGCGGCTTACCCCACGCCGTGGGACGAATGTGGTCTCCACAGTTCCGTCGGGCCAAGCCTTGGCGCATATGTTTGCCAAGGCGGAGAAGCTCGTCCCCGGCGTGCCCAAAGATTTTGAAACTACGGTTAGTGATTGGGTTGAGTTGAAAGAATCTGATACCTATTCACTCGAAGGCATGTATGTAGGGGTGCTCCCGACACAAAAACCGCAAGTGCCCAAGGGCTTGAATTTGTGGACGAACCTCGCCACAAGCCCACCGGCAACCGTTACCGTCTTGAGCGTAGTGGACTACATGAGACAGCGCGCCCAAAGGGAGAAAGCGGTAGGACTCAGTCTCAGCTTGAGCGGCCCGGCACGGGTAGATCCCATCCGGAAGCAGACCTACGAGATACTCATCCAGAACCTGAGTGAAAGCCCGAAAATACTGGAGTGGCCCCAGGTTAGGTCGGTCTGGGTTGTCGACAAAGCGGGCGTGCGACATGCGGCGCCTGGCATGCGTTTCATCGGTGAGCCAAAAGCCATCGAAGTGGCCTCATCGGAAAGCCGCACGATCCAGTTTGAACTGGATGCGGAATCGTTCGAGGGAGAACCGTTTGGTGCGTATGAGATTTTTTTCGAACTCAGGTCACAGAAATCGGTCGCGGTTAGGGTGCCGTCCAATGCCATTACGCTGGGTTGGAGACTGGAGCAAGCGGAAGTCCAAGAGCTGATCCTAGCCGCATCGTTGGGGGCCAAGACGGGGGGAAGAAACGCGCCTCTCAAGCTGCTCCGAACCCATCTTGGAGTCATCGAATCCCCGCTGGCGGCGATCACGCCGTCCCAAGAATGGTCCCCGCGAGCGATGGAGGTCCTGAGACAACTCCAGCGGGCCGCTAAACTGGCTCCGTTACGCCCCGCCCGAGGACGGTTTGAGGTGATCCTTCGATTGGATGGCCAAGGATCGATGAGTTGGGAGCATCCCGTCTTGAGAAGGGTGATTCCCATGACGGTCTCCTGGAGCACCGCATTCGGCGAGCTGCTTCAGCTCAGGCGGCATCTGGGCTGGGAGATGAGCCTGAGGTTGCAACCGCAGCCAAGCACGTCGTTCGGCGAGGCGATCGACGCTCTCAGGATATCGGCCGAGTTCTCTCGAGATCTCGCTGACGCCCCCGCACTCGCCCTTGCTCCTCGTCCCTCCGACGAACTGTCGAATGCGAACCTGCTCACGCTCTGGGAAACTGGTTTTGATAGCGGGCTCAACCTGGACTTGAAGAATGTCTCGACGCCATCGCAGCCTCGAATCTCTGGGTTCATGAGTTCTACGAGCCAACCGCCTGCATCACCCCAAGCGAACCAAAACACTCAGGAAATCAAAAGCCCCCACGCCCTTTCGACCATGCCCTTGGCACCCTCGGAAGGAAGCCGAAAGGCGACGATCTCAGCCGAGAGAACGCTTCGATGGGAGCAGGTCGCGCCTTGGCTGATGTCGCTCCTCGAACGCGGCTTTACGATCGCGCTCCGAACAAACCCCTAATCGAACGAGGAGCTCATGCCGATCTTTTACGAATGTCAGCGATGCACGGCCTGCTGCCGGTGGCCAGGTCAAGTTAAGCTCACCGAATCCGAGATCACTCAAATGGCTAGGTTTTTAGGGGTTTCCGAGTTGGAATTCATTGAGAACTACACACGCGTCAACCGAGCACGAACCGGATTGGCGTTGAAGGATCAGGACAATGGGGTGTGCATTTTTCTGGAAGGCGAAAATTGTCGAGTCCAACCGGTAAAACCACAACAATGCCGCGATTTCCCAAACCTTTGGAATTTCCCTGGGTTCCAAGATCTGTGCTCCGCAATTCCGCGAATCGTTTCCGAGGAGGACTATCGCCTTCGAATCCTTAAATCCACGGGGCGTGATCCGACCACTTAAGGCCGCACCATCTCACGGAACGTTCTCAACCCCGAGGGATCGGTGCGCTCGGACTAGGTCCACGGCCACGGCTTCCGCACGACCAGGTTGCCGTGGGAGATGAAATCCCTGAACCCCATTCGCGGCTTCGTTCCCTCCCCCGAGGCTAGAAACCAGCTTGCAATCCCAAAGCTACGCCACAGTATCCACACATGGGCCTTCCGCCAACCCCAGTAACGCTCACCACCGAGCAAATCGCCGAGCTCAATCAAAAGCTCTCGGAGATGCGGCACAACGTGAATAATCACCTCGCGTTGATCGTCGCAGCGGCAGAACTCATGCGACGGAAGCCCGAGATGGCCGCCCGATTCCTGACCTCGTTCACAGAGCAACCTCAACGAATCTCTGACGAAATCCGACGTTTCTCCGTCGAATTTGAGAGCTTCGTCGGGATCTCGAGGGAGCAGTAAGGCGCCCACCCGCTTCGCCAGGAAAGCAGGCGTTAAGATTCTCCAAGAGCCTCGCTGAGCCAAGTATGACTAGGCTTAGGAGAGCGATGCTTTTGGCCGGACACCCATCGACCACTTCCCCTTCCTGACTGGTTTCTAGAGGAAGGATACTGGAGTCTGATACGATCTCTCACGCTCACCGAAAACGGAAATCACAGCACGCGTTACGAGCTCTGGCGAAACCGCCAAGAGGCATCGGGAGTCGATAGGGCAAACCCTCTGAAAGCACGGCGCGCAAGGCGGTGGAACACGAATGAGGTGGTGAACCGACGCCCCGGGTAATCCCGGCCCGGTCATCTCGGAGGATGTGCTACCGAACACGGCGACAACCCGCACTCCCACAGCCGCCGCAACGTGCATCGGCCCGGTGTCATTGGTCAGGAACACGTCACACCGTCGCATTAGCGCCATGAGCTCACTCAAACTTGTAGCCCCACTCACGTTCCAAAGATTAACCCCCGATCCCAACGCAGTCCTGAGGGCCGACTGGATACGAGCTGCACCATCACGATCCGCAGCGCCGCCAAAAATAAGAAAATCACAAGGAGCCGCGTTAAAAACCCGGATGCCAGTTTCGATGAAATGCTCCAAGGGCCAGCGCTTGGACGGGCCGTATTCAGCACCGGCATTGACCCCCAGCAGCCATCGCTCACCCCCAGCACGATCAGGCAGATTAAACTTTCGCCAAACTTCCTGACATGTCGCCTCCGGCACGCTCAATGACGGAGCCGCTGGAAGATGATCGCACCCCAGAGCCGAAGTGAGCTCCAGGTATTGGAACATGTGGTGACGCTTGTTGGGCTGAGTTACAGAGGCTGCCTGGGGGCCTCGATAGATGAGACGTTGAACCGTCCGCCTTGAATGTTTTGGCATGCCATACGAGGCATTGGAAACAGACACGGGATGGGTGAGGAAGAAGGACCTAAGGGCGGACTGGCGGCCGACCCGAATAGGAATGCCAGCCAGCCAGCATTCGATCGCGCTCCTCGGCGAGTTTGGAAGAATCAACGCCAAGTCGAATCGAACGGAACGCAACATTCTCGCGGTGGTCCACAGGCTTGCCTTCGGGGAAAAACCCGCCACGTGATCCACGATCGGTTGCCCATGCCAAAGTCCGACAAGCTTGTCTGGCGCAACCAGGGTGATACGCGCGGCAGGAAACCGATTGCGCAAAAGGGATAGCGCGGGAAGAGTCATCACTGCGTCACCGAGCCAATTTACCCCACGAACACAAATGCTTTGAGGGGTAAAACCAGGATCCCGAAGGCTGTATCCAAGTGAGTTCATGCGCTCATGACACAACCGCTGGACGATCATCCGGATCGCTCGCTCCAGGGATCTGCGGGGGTGGCTCCTGGGTGCTCGGAGCGACTGGCTTGCTGCTTCGGACCTTTTGGGGCTTCCATCGCTTATGCACCCAGAACCAGTTCGCTGGATCACGCTCGATGGCGAGCTCGAAGGTCCGGTTCACCTCCATCATGATCTCTAGCTCCGAACGTCGAACACCCCCGACCTCAGTCGGAATCTCTGGCCCAAACTCAATCCGCCACCGCGCCAAGCCGACACGATAGCAAATCGCGGAGTGAAGAGGGCAATGATATCTTAGCGCAAAAAGAGCGGGGGCGGCACTCGTCGAGCAATGCATCCCGAAAAACGGCAACCACAAGCCATTATCCCCGGCATGTTGGTCCGCTAACAGCCCCAGGTAAATGCCCCCGCTCGACATCGCCCTCTTCAACCCCTCCGCATCTTTCCGTCGCTCAAAAAAAAGGCATCCGGACCGTTCGCGCAGGTCCCGCATCAACCGGTCCAACCCCGGCTGACGCAATCCCCGGTAGGTCGTTGCGGTCCGCTTTCCCACACCCCACAAATCGGTTCGAGCGTAGAGCTCAAAGTTACCGAAGTGACCGATCGCAAAAACCTTGGACCCGTTCCCCGCCCCCCCCGATATGCCATTCAGATTCTCGGTGCCTACCCATTCGAGATGAGGCTTGAGTTCAGACGCACTCATACTCGCGGTTTTGATGGCACAACAGTAGTTCTCGCCCAAACGACAAAAATTCTCGTGCGCAATAGCGCGGATCCTCCCCTCCCCCCACCGACTGCCCCACGTACGCGCTAGATTCTGAATCGCGACCCGCCGGTGTCGACCGTCCAGGTAAAAGGCGAGCCATCCCAGTGCTCGACCGAGGCGGGCAACGATTTCCAGGCTGGGAAACTGGATCCCCCTGATGCACAATCGAGCGAGGTGGTAGATCAAGTCGTCCATACGCGCAATCAGCGGAAGCAAATTTGGCGCATGCAGTCATCAAAGTCCTTGGCGCCACGGATGATTCGGATCTCCACACGAATAAAATAAATTGGCAGATCCCGGCGGTCGATTTTGGGAAACCGCACGGCGTCCTTTTGAGTGGTCACGATGGCCTCTGCCTGGCGTTTCTTACCTCGATTGATCACGTTCAGAATTTCCTGCTGAGTGAACCGATGGTGATCGGCGAAGCGCTTGCAGTAAACAAGCTCCGCGCCCAAGTTCGTAAGGCCATGCTCAAAGCTCTCGGGTTGAGCGATTCCGCTCAGGCTCGCAATGCGTTTGTTCTTGATCCAATCCAGGTCGAACCGCTCACCAGTGAAGACATCTTCGAAGTAAAGAGGACTGTGGATGCACTCAATGATTCCAGCGTGCGGATTCAAAGCCGCGATCCGTTTCCGCAACTCCTCACTCTTGCCATCACTTTTGGTGATGAAAATCGTGTTGGCGCGAGAGAGATGAGATGGGGGTTCGCGAAGCGTGCCGCGAGGAAGCATGTGGCCGTTGCCGAAGGGCTGTTGGAAATCGATGAGCACGATGTCCCTTCGACGCCCCCGAAGCTTCCAATACTGAAAGCCATCGTCCAACAGCAAGGTATCACAGCCAAACTTTTCGATCGCGTAGCGGCCGCTTTTGACGCGGTCCTTGTCCACAAGAACAATCACGTCCTTCAAATTCGAGGCGAGCATATAGGGCTCATCACCTGACGTTTCTGAATCCAGCAGCAACGACTTGCCGTCCGAAACGACGCGCGGGGGTGTCGTATCTTCTCGAAGGAGAAGCTTGTTCATGAGCCGGCTATGCAGCGGGGGTGGTTTGGATCGATAGCCCCGTGAAAGAATCGCGACCGTGCGTCCAGCATCCTGAAGAGCTCGAGCAAACTTCTCCACAACGGGTGTTTTACCAGTCCCGCCTGCGGTGAGATTCCCCACCGCGATTACCTGTACCCCCAGTGTGGAATCACGAAGGATCCGCACGTTGTAGAGGAACCGTCGCACCTTGATGATGCCCTGAAAAACAATCGAGAGAATGTAGAGTAAGCCTCGAACCAGAGCAGCGCGCTTGCCGCGCCGTTGGCCGAAGATCACTTCCAGGACAAAGGTCTCTGTGGCCTCGGTCCAGTTACGAAGGGTCTCTCGCATTCCCTCCACTCTGCCAAGCCCCTAGGTGGCAATCAACAAATACGGCGGCACCGAGTTGAGGCATTCCCAGCCAAACGCAACCACAAGCCCTCCCACCGCCCCCTCAAGTGCGCCGTCGCATGCGGGGGGATGGGTTGGAGGTTGAATCACATCTGAGCGATCGCTACACTGCGGTGTATGTTCACCCGACCTTCAATTATCTTCGGCAGCCTGCTCAGCGTGTCCATCTCCGCTGCGGTCTGTTTCGCAGACGAACCCACCAAGCCCCAGAAAACCATCCGCGCACTCCTCATCACAGGGGGGTGCTGCCACAACTACGCCTTTCAATCCAAACAACTCATGAACGGCGTCGCCAAGCATGCCAACGTGACTTGGACCGTCGTTCACGAAGGCGGAACCGGGACCAAAGGCGAGATCCCTCTCTACTCGAACCCCAATTGGGCAAAACCCTACGATGTGGTAGTGCACAACGAGTGCTTCGCCGACACGACAAACCCGGATTACATTCGAAGCATCACCGCCGCTCACAAAGCCGGAACACCGGCGATGGTCATCCACTGCGCGATGCACACCTATCGAGCCTGGGAAGCAAATGATTGGCGGGAGTTCCTAGGGGTGACCAGTCGACATCACGAGCATCAAAGCCGTTATGTGGTCCAACCTGCTCCAACGGAAGTCGCCAAGAACCACCCTGCGTTGAAGGGATTCCCTCAAACCTGGATCACTCCCATGGACGAGCTCTACATTGTCGAAAAACTCTGGCCGAACGCCAAGGCTCTCGCCGTCTCTAAAAGTGAGAAAACCGGCCTTGAGCAACCGGTCGTCTGGGTCAATTCGTTTCACGGAACTCGCGTGTTCGGAACCACCTTCGGCCATTCCGACGAAACCTTTGCTGACCCCGTTTACCTAAACCTACTCGCGCAAGGCTTGATCTGGGCTTCCGGCCATGCGCGTTAACCCAGGATCCCCGCGAGGACTGGCTGACCTCACCGATCGAAGCAAGCCCCGGTTTAAGAAGAGCCCGATCCATCCCTTGGGGTGAGGCAACCTGCTCAACCTGGATAAAATCATTGCCTTTGGAAGAGGTTTCGCAAGACTGCCGCCCATGAGCAAAACGGTCTCCAAAAAATTCGCAGCCTACCCACGGTTGAATCCATTCGGCATCGGGAAAAACATCTCGGCAGCCGACCTCATCGACCAGTCCTTCCTGGCCTACAACGGCGGACGAATTCGGGAGGCAGCTAAACTCCTCAGCGAGAAAATGCTCCCCGACAACGGCTTCATCGGAATGAGCCTCACCGGTGCGCTCACCCCGGCGGGTCTTGGCAAAAGCTGTCTCATTCCATTGATCAAGGCGGGTTTTGTGGACTGGATCGTCTCCACGGGGGCCAACCTGTATCACGACCTGCACTACGGACTCGACATGAAGCTCTACGCAGGGTCGCCCTTCTTGGATGATGTGGCCCTTCATAAGGAGGGAGTGATTCGGATCTATGATGTCATTTTTGATTATAACGTGCTCCTCGATACCGATGAGTTCGTTCGAAAGGTGATTCAGGGGCCGGAGTTCCAACGCGCCATGGGCTCCGATGAATTTCACTACCTCCTCGGAAAATACGTCTCCGAACGAGGCCGCCAACTCGGACTCGTGGATAGCTCGGTGCTCGCTACCGCCTATGAGTGCGGAGTCCCAGTCTTTACGAGCAGCCCGGGTGATAGCTCGATCGGCATGAACGTCGCCGCCATGGCTCTCAGAGGCTCTCAGTTGCTGATCGACGTCAACCGTGACGTCAACCAAACCGCTGCGATCGTTCTTGAAGCAAAGTCATCCGGCCACAAATCATCAGTGTTCATCCTCGGCGGTGGTTCCCCCAAGAATTTCATGCTCCAAACCGAACCTCAAATCCAGGAGGTCATGGGCATTGCAGAAAAGGGGCACGATTATTTCCTTCAATGCACCGACGCTCGCCCCGATACCGGAGGGCTCAGCGGAGCCACCCCGGCAGAAGCGGTCAGCTGGGGCAAAGTCGATCCCGATACGCTGCCAGATTGCGTCGTCGCTTATGTCGACTCCACGATTTCTTTACCGCTCCTCACGGCCTACTCCTTGGCCCGAGTCAAACCACGTAAGCTCAAGCGACTTTATGACCGCCGCGACGAGGTGCTCGATAAAGTGAAGGCGAAATACCTTAAAACGGGCACCGTCGACAAGATAACCACCAGCCGCAAACTAGCCAAGCGCTCCTCCAGTGTCGGAGTGAAAAAGTAACGATTCAAGGTTGTGCGAGCAGCCAACGGACAGCTTGCTCTGACCGCTGGGCGGCTTCGTCCAGATGAAGGGTCAAGCCCTTGGCTTGACCCTGCTGCTGATACAGCTTAGTGGCGATCGCGAGAGTCTGTTCCGTCTCACCGGAGATCCAAGTCGCTGCGGGTGCTGCAACCGCCAGCATTCCGACTAGGTCATCATACTTAGCGCCCCCGGGGAGAAAATTCGCATCGTGGATGTCCAACACCTTACCAAACCGAAAACCTCCCGTATCGACAGCGAGGCGCGTCACCACTGGCCCAGCCACAGCGCGTGCCGCCACGGCGATAGGCCCCGTGGCGTCCAGCGCGATCAAATCGAGCCGCTCGGACTTCTTCTCGTGGGTGCGAACGAATTCGAGCACCGTCAACACGTCTTGTGCGCGCTGGGCAAAGAGGGTGTCGTTGTATCCAAACGAATAGGCAGCGGCTTCACGAGGGTTCTTAACCTTCCGGTTTTTTTGAACCGAAATCCCGTCCGCGAGGAACTCACCCTGAAACAACAAATCCACCCCGATCACGGTCGCACCTTGCGCTAATAGTTGCTTAACCTCGGGCATCAACTCTCCACTCGCCGCCCAAAGGCCAACCTTGCCGCGTGCGTTCAGCCAAAGAACGGTGTGTGATTTCCAAGCCTTTGGATACAACCACACGATGGGCAACGACTCAGAGTGCGTCTGATTCTTCAGCCACCCCGCCATTTCAAGGTAATCCCCTCGGTCCACTTTGGAACTCTGACTCCACTCCACACTCCCAACCCCATCTAGTGTCCGACCAATCATTGTTCGCAGCGCGGGAGCTAATGTTGCGCGATAAGCTTGAAAATCGGCTCGCGTGGCCGCGATCGCCTCTTGGCTGACCTGATCCCACCACCGGAGCAAACCACGCTCAAAATCCGGGCCGCCGACCGGTTTCGGATGGGCTCCATCCCAAACCGTTAACTCTTCAGCTGACAGCCTCTGGTAGTCACGCTCCAACACGGGCTCCTCGAATCCGAGATTCAGATGCCGGTTCACCCAGGCATACATCGCAGTTCGACTCACATGGTTGTAGTTGTGACCAAAATGGTTGAACGGCTTGAACGAGACATTATCCGGCACACCCAACGTTTGATACAGTTGACGCAGCTGAGGGAACCCCTTCGTAGCCATCTCCTTGGTCCAATCATCTGCTCCCGTCATCCCCAAGGGCTTGGGTGCAAACAGCCCCGCAATCTCCACATTCCCCGCATCGGTCCTCAGCAGACAGGCATTCTCACACGTACAACCTCCCTGCATCGCGGTCGAGACCATCACCGCTGGGAATGCCACAGCCGGGCGGGGATCGAGCGCGCACAGCACAAACGTTTGAGTCCCCCCGCCACTGGCCCCAGTCACCGCCACTCGGTTCGGATCGACGTCCGGAAGACTCAACAAGAAATCAAGTGCTCGAATGGAGCTCCAACTCTGGAGGCCCATCACGCTCTGAAGATGGGCCTCCGCTTGAGGACTGAACAAACCCCAATTTGCCGTCGAGTTCATCTCCGGCCGTTGCTTCGAGAATCCGTGGGCCAAGGCCTGCGAGATCTGCTGACTGTCCGCGTAGCCGATCATGTCATAAAAGAAGGCCACGCAGCCCATGCGTGCCAACTGAACACAACGCGCCTGCAACGGACTTCTGCCGCTATCCAGAAAACGCTCTGCCCCCTGGGCAATCTCGCTCTTAATCCCCCGCTGATTATCGTAAAATCGCCCATTTTCCCAATGTCCGTGAGGGTTCAGCACCGCAGGCAGTCTCCCTGTTTTGCCCTTCGGACGGTAGAGGCTGCCACTCACAAAAAAACCAGGCATGCTCTCAAAATACACCTTCTCAATCGTGTAATCGCCCTTGTCCTGCTTCCCGTGGACCACCGAGTTGAGGGGCGTCTTAGGAGGAGCTGGCCAAAGCCCTAAGGCCACTCTCAAACGTTCGCGCACACGCTCCGATCGTTGATCCCACTCGGCCTTCGTCGCCGGGGGATGAAAAGGAAAATATCCGTCCAGATCCTTGAGAGGCTTCAACCGCGCATCGTCCGGCAATGTCCCGGGCGACAGCGCTGCGGGGACCGCTGCCAGGCAGGAGTCGAGGCTGAGCACTCCACCAAAGGACACCACGGCTGTGGCGAGGATGCGTAACAGGGTTCTCATAACCTAATACTTGCCGATCACTAATGGAATTGGGAAGAAAATCTCACGTCCACTTCCTTCTTTCTTCTATTTTTGACCCTAAGCGCTAACCTGTCCCAACACAGGTTTGACGCCTCCCGGTACTCGATGGGTTTCAAGCCCATATCTCCTGACACGAGCGCCGGAGCCCCTCAGCCATGTTTACCAGTCCATGATCCATGAACCCAACACCCACCGCCCGCAAGACTTCCCCCCTGTCGACCGACCAGAAACTGCCGAGTAGACTGTGGATCGTTCGTTTCGGCCTTCTGATCTCGGGGAGCATTTCAGCCTACCTGCTGAGCCATGCGTTGACGCATGAACAAATCGGCGGTTGCGGTCCCGGATCCGCCTGCGATCGTGTGCTTGGAAGTCATTGGGCCTACCTAGGGCCCATTCCGGTGAGTGCACTGGCACTGTTCGTTTACGTCTCTCTGTTCCTAACCACCTTTCAGTTAACCCCAAACTCGAGGCCTCAATTCCGTTCAAATCCGTGGAGGATCGCAATCGCCCTTTCCGCAGCCATCCTGTTCGCAGCTATGTGGTTCGTGGGGCTCCAGGTTGTTCACATCGGAGTTCTATGCAAGTTCTGCGTGGGAGCTCATCTTGCAGGTTCAGCGGCGGCGGTGGCGTGCTTGCAGGCGGCCTGGACCAGCGGTTTGCAACACCTTAGTAAAATCGAGGGGTCGACCAAGCCCGCTCTTCGTGGTGTAAGGGTTTCCGAGGCTCTCTTGGCAATCCTAGTAGGTGGACTCGCCACTGGCACCACCGCGCTGCTCCAATACCAGTTTCCGCATCGCCTCAACATCGTTCGAGTGCATCGAGGAAGTTTCAAACTGAACCTCAGTGAACTGCCACGCCTGGGTTCAGCCTCGGCCACACGGGTTTTCGTGAGCCTGTTCGATTACACCTGTCCGGATTGCCAAACCATGCACAAGCACCTCGAAAAAGCGCTCGAACATTACGGGGATGAACTAGGAATCGTTACCTTGCCGGTACCCCTCGACTCCAAATGCAACCCCCTCGTCCGCCGCACTCAACCCAAACATCAAGAAGCCTGCGAATACGCCAAACTAGGGATGGCTGTCCAACGCGTGAGCTCCAAGGCCTTCACCGATTACGATGCCTGGTTCTTCTCCCAGCCCGTCACCCCACCTCTAACGGAGTGCATGTCGAAAGCCACCTCGTTGACAGGCATCGACGCATTAAAAAAGGCCCAATCCGATCCCTGGGTAGACCAAACCATCCAAACCGCCGTCTCGCTCTATGAATGGAACGGCAATATCACCGGTGTCTACCGGATGCCTCAGCTCGTGATCGGCGACCGCGTCAATGTTGGCCCCGTCGCCTCGTCCGAGGAGCTCTACCGGCTGCTAGAGGATCATCTCGGGGTCGTCGCGCGGAAGTCAAAGCACAGTCACTAACGCGAAGAAGCGAGAATGAGTCGGGCAGTATCCTCCCGAGGCGCCATGAAGGAATCTTCGCCGTTCCCAGGATGTAGCACGAGCGCTTTGGATCAGACACTAGGTTACGCAGGCCCCGCAGTGCGCTGAGTTGACTCCTACTTTCTCGGAGCCACTGCTCGATCACGACTCAACCTCTGCTTGAGCTCAGCGATTACCTTTTGCGCCAATGATGCCGGCAAGGCATAGGACGAAACCCGACCGGCTCTCGCGATATTCAACCCAATCGCACGCCCATCCAAACCCACTAGTGGGCCCCCACATTGCCAGCCCTGCAAAACCGAGTCGTGCTGGATCACCGAATCGAATCCCTCCGCACGCTCGCTGAGCTCGCTTCCAAACCGATTCATCCGATCTTGTCGATCGGCACCACGAGCGGGCCATGACAGGTGTGGAACCATCATCTCCACCGCCAACTCAATTTCCTGATCACCACGGCGCAGCTTCAACCGCACCGATTGCCCTTCCTGAAAGGGACGCAACTTGGTACTCAGCTCCGCGCGTGCCTTCACGGTTGCCCCCTGCACGGCTACAATAACGTCCCCGGCCTGGATCCCCGCCTTTTCCGCCCCCAGCCCAGGCATCACTCGCGCGATCCTCGCTTGGGTTTCATCTGGGTCAAGCTCGACACCAGCAAACGCCCGAGGCGGATAGATTCGGCGAGGTGCCGCACTAACAATACCGGCGGTCTGAGGGACCGACTCAATCCCTGGAGACACCGCCCACTGGCCGATGGAAGGTCGCTCAGCCACCCACCGAACAGGCTGTAACCCCTGCGCCTGAACCCTTACCAAGGCCACGTCGTTTCGAACATCGGACACCAGCAACTCCGCGTGCACCTCTTTCCCTCCGGCTAGCCAGCAGGTCAATTTTCCATCCTGAACTTGGCTAGCTTTCGTGGCCACTAAACCCTCCGCATCCACCACCGTTCCCAACGCCACAGTCACCCCGTTCGCATCAATCTTCACCACCGAATGGCGCGCTTTCGCAGAGAGCGGTTCAAAGGCTCTGAGCGTCTCCTCCCCATCACGATACCATTTCTTGGACAACCCGACAGAAGCCCCCGGATCAGCCCCGACCACAAGGAGATCAGCGGAGCCGAACAGCACCAAAGAAAGCCACAAAACTCGGGACAGAAAACTCATCCTCCCCCCCTGCGTCTCAGAGTGAGGGTCAAATCAACCTCAACCGGGATGCCCTCGCGCACGAGGCTCAGTTTGAGCACGTCCCCCGGTCGTCTTTCCCGAACCGTTCGTTGAAACGCCAACGCCCCCAACACCGGTTGACCGTTCACTTGCTTCAACATGTCCCCGACCTTCACCCCCGCCTTCGAACCCGGACCATTGAGACTTAAACGCACAACACGGCAGCCGTCATCCACATCCTCAACCGCCATGCCCGCCGACGTATAACTCACGGCCTCCGCCTCCCCCCACGTCTCTCCCTTTAGCAAGCGCGCCCAACCTCGTGCGAATGATCCGATAGGGATGTGGAAATTATCCTCAGCCTGGAAGCTGATCCGACTGTGGATTCCAACCAAGCGGCCACGCATGTCGAACAGCGGCCCGCCCGAATCTCCGGCGCTAATCGTGCAGTCCGTCTGCAAGGCATCCCTCTCTTCCGCGAGCACCCGCCCGAGCCGCAACACCACTGAACGATCTCGGTCAAACCCACCCGGGTGCCCCATCGCAGCGACCCAGTCTCCAGGTCTCGAATCTCCATCCTCGGCGGTCGTGACATAAGGCCAAACTCCGGCCTGCGTGATCTGAATCATGCCGGCATCGGAATCATGGTCCGTGCCCAACGTCTTGCCGTTGACGCTTGTGCCGTTAGAGAAAATCAATCGCACGGATCGGCCAGGAGCACCGCAAACATGTGCGGCCGTCAAGACCAGGCCGTCACGGGACACCACCACCCCGCTACCCGTGCTGCCATCCATAACTACCGCTACCACCGCCGGACTTACGCGAGGCAAAAGCCCTTTGACGTGACGTTCCATCACACGTAGGTCCTCCAGCCCCTGCGGTCCAACCTTTCGAAACACATCTGGAACAACCCGCACCTCCGACAGCGTAGGAGCAGCCCCGCTGCAGATCTGCAGCGCAACCACCCCCCAGAGGACGCTCGCGAACCAATAAGGAATCACGTTGAATCCTGAAGGCAGAGCGGGGATCTCTCCCTCTCCAGCTTCTACTTTCATGGTTAACCAATGTCGCATGCTCCTACTACGTCATACACCTCAGGTATCCGATCTAGATCGACTCAAACCAGACTGACCAACACCCGCAGCGGTTACAAGCCACGCGTGGTCCAATCTCACTTCCTGATCCGAGAGTTTGCCGATCAGAGATCACTTCAAAATTTGTGATTCCATGCAGCTTGGGAATAGCGGCTCTCCACCAACCTTTCCACATCCCCCGGCTCGAGCATACGATCAATGCCAACCGGATCACCCGAGCTCCAACCCTTTATCAGAGCATCGCGCAGGAGGTTCGAGTCCACCCCCAGATTTGTGACAAACTCCGAGTGAACCCGCTCCCCTCGATACAGAGGCCTCTGGCAAGGTTCCCTCAGATAACTCCCGATTCGCCCCAATTCCATCGCATGCAGAATGGTGCCGTGAAACAAGACCGAACGGCGCTTGCGGCGTTGGGCATTGCCAGAGAACTTCCGCCTCCCTACCGCTAGGTCCGTGCAACCGTCGCGAACCACGGGCAATCCGGAAACCGCCGCCAAAAGCTCCTGGGTATGAGTCATAATCCAGTCGTTTGTTCCGGTCGCCGTCTCAAGCTGAGGCTGGCCCCCAAGGCCGAAGACCAGCGAATAACTCAAACACCCAGGGCCCTGCAGCACGCTGCCTCCACCACTGGTCCGCCGCAGGACACGAACCCCGTCCCGTTGACAGGCCTCTTCGTGGATCTCCTCAGCAACCCGCTTCCCGTGTCCCAACACCACGAAATACGTGTCACACTCCCAGATTCTCAAAAAACCACCCTCTCCGTCGCGTTCAGCCAAATCAAGCAATGCCTCGTCCGCCGCAAGGTGCTCCTCGGGCATCGCATACTGATCCAAAACAAACTTAATTTGTGCATTCACGAATCTCATCTATGCTGCATCCTTTGGATCGAAGCCCGAGCGACGATCCCCACAGCGATCATCCAAGTGTTGAACACCTCGATCGCAATCCCTAACCTCGGGACGCGTCGGGGAACAGACCCAGCTCAAGACGAGGATCCCTCGAAAACCCAGAGCCCAACAGAGTGTGGAACATGACCAAATCGAGCAACATTGAATCCTTGAGTCCCAAAAAGACCGACGGTCGCGGCGTGCTAGACAAACCCGCCATCGAAGCCCTCGAAAGCCTCGTCGGTGCCCTGCTCGAAACTCAACAGCCCGAGCAGGTCACCGCGTTCCTCGGTAATCTGGTACGCCGCCTGCGCAAACGCGGAGTCGAAGTCCCATCCGTCGTCCGAACCCCATATGTCAATACCATCCCTCTAGAGGAACAACCTTCTTATCCTGGAGACTGGCAAACCGAGGTGCGGATCAAAAGCATCCTCCGATGGAACGCCATGGCCATGGTGGTCAATGCCAACAGGCTTCACAACGGACTCGGTGGCCATATCTCCACCTTCGCCTCCTCCGCCACCCTCTACGAGGTCGGTTATAATCATTTCTTTCGCGGCGGAGAGGATGGCCGACTTCCCGACCTTGTCTACTTCCAAGGACATGCGACGCCCGGGAACTACGCTCGCGCATTCTTAGAGGGACGGCTCTCGGAACATCATCTCCATAACTTCCGACAAGAACTCGCTGAGGGAGGGGGTCTGTCTTCCTATCCCCATCCCTATCTCATGCCCGATTTCTGGCAGTTCCCAACCGTCTCCATGGGACTAGGGCCGCTGATGTCCATCTATCAAGCCCGGTTCATGCGCTATCTCCGCGCCCGCGGGTTTCTAAGCGGAGAAGAAGCTAAGGTCTGGGCCTTCGTTGGCGACGGAGAAACCGACGAACCAGAGACGCTCGGCTCCCTCACACTCGCCGCTCGTGAGAACCTCGATAACCTCATCTGGGTCGTGAACTGCAATCTCCAACGCCTCGACGGCCCAGTCCGTGGAAACGGAAAGATTATCCAGGAGCTGGAGTCCGCTTTCCGCGGCGCAGGCTGGAATGTCATCAAGGTCATCTGGGGCTCCGATTGGGATGCCCTCCTGGCCGCCGATACCTCTGGCTTACTCGCCAAACGGATGGAGGAAACCGTCGATGGGGAGTTCCAGAAATACACCGTCGAACCCGGAAGTTATACCCGAAAACATTTCTTCGGCAAATACCCGGAATTGCTGGCGCTGGTTCGCCACCTCACTGACGACCAAATCCGCAAGCTCCTACGAGGGGGGCACGATACGCGAAAAGTTTATGCCGCATACCGAGCCGCGATGGAGCATCGTGGACAACCCACTGTCATTCTCGCAAAAACGGTAAAGGGCTATGGTCTGGGCGAAGCGGGCGAAGGTCGCAATGTCTCGCACCAACAAAAAAAGCTGAACGAAAAGGAGCTTCGCGAGTTCCGGGCGCGCTTCAATATCCCGATCAGCGACGAAGACATCGCTCAAACACCCTTTTATCGCCCTCAGGAAGACAGCAAAGAGATCCAATACCTGCGCGAACGACGCAAAGCCCTCGGGGGGGCTCTTCCACGTCGCCACGTCTCAGCCCCATCCTTGCCAACCCCCAGCTTCGAGGATTTCGCCGAATTCCATCGAGGCTCCTCCAAGGCCGAAGTCTCTACCACGATGGCCTTCGTGCGCATGCTCAGCACACTCTTACGCAATAAAACCATCGGCAAAAACATCGTGCCGATCATCCCCGACGAAGCCCGAACCTTCGGCATGGATGCTTTATTCCGCGAGATTGGCATCTACGCGCCTAAAGGCCAACTCTACGAGCCCGTCGATAGCAAATCCCTCCTCTACTACCGCGAGACCAAGGATGGTCAGATTTTGGAAGAGGGTATCACTGAAGCCGGCTCCATGTCCTCGTTCATCGCCGCAGGCACCGCCTACGCCAATTACGGGGTCAACATGATCCCCTTCTACATCTACTACTCGATGTTCGGTTTCCAGCGCATCGGCGATCAGATGTGGCTCGCAGGTGACATCAAGGCCAAAGGTTTCTTACTCGGCGCCACCGCCGGACGGACAACCCTCAATGGCGAAGGCTTACAACACGAAGACGGCCACAGCCTCCTGCTCGCCAGCACCATCCCTACCCTACTCACCTACGATCCCGCGTTCGCCTTCGAGATCGCCGTCATCCTGCAAGATGGCCTACGCCGCATGTATCAGGAAGGTGAGGAGATCTTCTATTATATCACCCTTTACAACGAGAATTATCCGATGCCCCCGATGCCCGAAGGTGTCGCCAACGGCATTCTCAAGGGGCTCTACAAGTTCAAAACAGGCCCCTCCCAAGTCCAATGCAAGGCTCAAATCCTCGCCAGCGGCCCCATCATCCGCTGCGCGCTCGAAGCACAAGAGATCCTCGCCGCCCAGTTCAACGTCTCGGCCGATGTCTGGAGTGCCACCAACTACAAACGACTTCGCAATGAGGCGCTCGAGACCGAACGATGGAATCGGCTTCACCCAACTCAACCTCAACGGGTTTCCTACCTCGAAAGCGCCGTTGCTGACCAACCAGGCCCGTTCATCGCGGTTTCTGACTTCATGAAGATCGTGCCCGATCAGATCGCCCCTTGGATCCCCGGCGGCCTCACCACCTTGGGTACCGATGGCTTCGGACGGAGCGACACCCGAGAACGGTTGCGTCGCTTCTTCGAAGTCGACTCTCACTCCATCGTGATCGCAACCCTGCACGCTCTGAGTCGGCGCGGCGAAATCAAACCCGAAATCGTAGAGAAAGCCATCAAGGACTTGGCCTACAACCCAGAGAAGGCGTTCCCTAGCTCGCTCTAGGATTCCGATTCGAAACCCAGTGCATGATTCCCTCGGCCCATTGCATCTCATCTACTGATCAATAATCTATGGACGTAAAACTCCCAAAACTCGGCGAAGGCTCCGAAACCGGTGTCGTCGTCTCCATCCTCGTAAAAGTGGGTGACGCCGTCACCAAAGGGCAAACCCTTCTGGAGCTCGAAAATGAAAAGTCCGTCGCCCCCATCCCCTCCACAGCCTCGGGAATCATTCAACGGGTGAATGTAAAGGAAGGTGACAAAGTCGGCGTCGGCTCCGTTCTGATCTCGGTAGCGGTCGACGGCGAGAGCAACGCTCCGACCCCGTCTGCCCCCTCTTCCCCTCTAGCCTCGGAGTCGATTCAACGAACTGAGGTTTCCCACACTGCTCCCAAATACGCGCAGGAACCCACTCCTCCCATCGCCGTCGACCCCTCCCACGGCGCTATCATCAACCCCTCTCCCGCTGCAGCTCCTTCCGTTCGCAAGATCGCACGTGAGCTGGGCATCGATCTCACCCAGATCCGAGGAACCGAAAGCGGTGGCCGGATCGTGATGGCAGATCTGCGCGCTCACATCGACCGTCTCCAAAAGCTCGCGTTTGCTCCCAAGGCCATTCCAGGCCGCGGTCAATCAACTCCGGCAGAATCAATCGATTTCGCGCAGTGGGGAATCGTAACCCGAAAACCGCTGACGACCTTGCGCAAGGTCATTAGTCGGCGCATGTGCGAGAATTGGACGTCCATCCCGCATGTCACTCAGTTCGATGAGTTCGATATCACCCCGCTCCTCGCCCTCAGGAAGGAGTTCGCTCCAGCCTATGAGGCCAAAGGGGCTCGCCTAACTCTCACGCCTCTGATCATCAAAGCCTTGATCTCTACCCTCAAACAACACCCCATCTTCAATGCCAGCATTGACGAGGTCCTCGAAGAGGTGGTCCTCAAACATTATTATCATGTCGGCATCGCCGTCGATACCGAAGCAGGGCTATTCGTTCCAGTCATCCGCGACGCGGACACCAAAAGTCTCCTCGAACTTTCCCGCGACCTCGAGACCCTTGCCACCAAAGCGCGTGATCGAAAAATCTCTGCTGAGGAGCTGAAAGGCGGCACCTTCACGATCTCGAATCAGGGAGCCATCGGTGGATCCCATTTCACGCCGATCGTGAACAAACCCGAGGTCGCCATCCTCGGCCTCGGTCGTGGCACCCTAAAACCCACGGTCGTAGAAAAGAGAATCGAAGCACGAACACTTCTTCCTGTTGCGTTGTCCTACGATCACCGGCTCATCGATGGCGGTTCCGCAGCTCGATTTATCGTCGACCTCCAACATAATCTTTCAAATCTCACCCCGGCAGATCTGAAACTCGCCTGAGTATCGCCCCCCAAAACTCCCCAGCGATTTGATCCACCCTAAGCAAACTCACATGGAAGCTATCAAAACCCAACTGGTCGTCCTCGGCGGTGGCCCCGGAGGCTACGCCGCTGCATTCTACGCCGCCGACAAAGGCCTCAAGGTCACCTTGGTCGAGCAAGATCCTCGACTCGGTGGCGTCTGCCTCAATCGAGGTTGCATTCCCTCGAAGGCTCTTCTCAATGCCACGAAGTTGATCGGCGAAGCCCAAGAGTCAGCCAAACGCGGGATCGTGTTCGCCAAACCCCAAATCGATCTCTCAACCCTTCGTGCCTGGAAGGAGTCCGTGCTCCAAAAGCTCGGTCAGGGGATCGCTCAACTCGCCCAAAAACGTGGCGTCCAGGTCATAAACGCTCGCGGCCACTTCGAGTCCGCGCACCAACTCCGCATCGAAACCCCCGACGGACAAGGGTTCATTGAGTTCGAACACGCGATCGTCGCCGTCGGTTCCAAACCCGCATTACCAAAGATTTTCGACCTCGGAAATCCAAGGATCATGACTTCCACTCAAGCCCTGGAAATCGAAGAAATCCCCCAAAGCTTACTTATCGTCGGCGGAGGCTACATCGGCATGGAACTTGGAACCGTCTACGCCTCTCTAGGATCCAAGGTCGTGGTGGTCGAAGCGCTTGATTCCATCCTGGCAGGAGCCGACGCTGACCTCGTCCGCCCAGTCATGGCGTATGCCAAGAAGGCCTTCCAGGAGGTTCGGCTCAAAGCCAAGGTAGTTCAGATGAGCACCGCCGGTAAACAGATTCGAGTCACGTCACAATTCAACGGCGAAGATCGAGAGGAACTCTACGATCGGGTGCTGATCTCCGTCGGGCGCGTTCCAAATGCAGAGGATCTCGGGATCGAGAACGTGCCGCTCACCCGGGATGACAAGGGATTCATCAAGGTCGACACTCAGCAGCGAACCAATACCCCTAACGTCTTCGCCATCGGCGACATCGCAGGTGGTGTCATGCTCGCCCACAAGGCGGCCAAAGAAGCGCGGATCGCAGTCGAGGCCATCACAGGTGAGGCTAGTTCCTCGTCGCACGTCGTCATCCCTGCGGTGGTGTTCACCGACCCCGAGGTCGCTTGGTGCGGTTTGACCGAGAGCGAAGCCAAGGCGAAGGGGATTCAAGTCAAGGTCGCCAAGTTCCCCTGGGGCGCAAGCGGGAGAGCCCTCACCTTAGATCGCACCGATGGACTCACAAAACTGATCATCGACCCCGAAACAGAACGAATCCTCGGAGTCGGAATCGTCGGCCACGGTGCCGGCGAACTCATCGCAGAAGGGGTACTCGCCATCGAAATGGGGGCCACGGCAACCGACCTTGCCGAGTGCGTTCACCCTCACCCCACCCTGTCGGAAACCCTGATGGAGTCAGCCGAGGTTTTCTTCGGCCACGCGACTCACACGTTCATTCGCAAGACCGAACCCAAGTGACGCATTGTCCCTCACGCCGAGACAATCTGGCGTGAATAACCAAGCTGTCTCAGTCGCTCACCTCGGTTCATCGAACGCTGGATCTAACTCTGTCACGGAGGTTCTCGCGAAAGTGAATGAGTCATTTCACTGAATCGAGCCTGCGACACGCAGGTTCTTCGAAGGACGACAGCCACCTCAGCGAGGTCAAAAAGTAAACCGAACCCAACCAACCCAAGCGGCTGTAGCCCGAGCTTCAGCCACTCTAAATCGCCCCCCATGATCCCATCCTCTAGTGCAGGGCATGGGGGTGTGAGATTTTCAGGGCAGTCCCCACGAGGAACACCACCTTCTACAAAACCTCAACACGCTCACGTCGCTCCACCATCTTGCGGAGCTTTTTCAACGCAATTTCTTGAATCTGCCGAATACGTTCTCGAGTCACACCAAACTCCTCACCCACCTCCTCCAACGTCTTCTCCGCATCGCCTTCCAAACCAAATCGATGTTTGATGATTCGCGCCTCACGGGGATCCAGCGACGCCACCATCTCCCGAATCATCTCGACACAGGTTCTTCCAGCGAGTTCCTCATAAGGGTTTTGGGTCGTCTCATCGGCAACCACGTCTGCGATGGAATTCGAATCCTCATCTCCCATCGGAGCCTCTAATGAAGCCGGGCGGATCGCGGCTTGACGTAGCTGAGACACCCGACTCCCCGTCATCCCAAGCTCGGCTCCTAACTCATCGTTGGATGGCTCCCTCCCAAGAAACTCCTGCAATCGAGCCTCCGCGCGTCGAAGGTTAAAGAGTTTATCAACCACGTGCACTGGCAACCGAATCGTCTTCGACTGGTTGGCCAAAGCACGTTTGATCGCTTGCTTGATCCACCATGCACTATACGTCGAAAGCTTCGCTCCTTTCCGCGGATCAAATCGCTCTACAGCCGTCATCAAACCGATGTTCCCTTCATTAACCAAATCCAAGAGCGGAAGCCCATACCCCTCGTAATCCCGCGCAATCTTCACCACTAATCTGAGATTTGCTTTGATCATGAGTTCGCGGGCTTGCTTGTCACCCCGACGAATCTTACCCGCCAGTTTCTTCTCTTGGTCGGGCGTGAGGAGCTGCGTCTCGCTGACTTCTCTCAGATATAACTTAAACGCCGTATCACCATCATACGGCTGCCGCTCCATCGGAGCTTCGATCGGTGTCGCCGCAGCCTTCGTCACGTTCGGTTGGCGGACCTCGGTTGATTCACACCCTTGAACCTTCTGCCGCCCCCGGCGAGCGCCGATCGCCCGAGCGGGCTTCGTGACCAATGGCTTGCGAGTCGCCTGACACTTCTTCGGCAGACTTCGCTTAGGAGCTCGATTCACGACGGCGATTTCTTTCATCACATCCTTTGATTCAGTTACAGAGAAGTTGTTCATTTCTTTTTCGACTCTTTCTCGCCGCAGTTACTGTGGACGAACCAGTCCTTCCCAGCAGGTTTAAAGCCAAGCCGAAACCGGGGCAAAGATCATCGCCTTGATGTCCTGCCGCCATACCCAAGCAACGCCCTGCAAGCGTAACCAATCCGTCATCCTCCTTAATACACCCACACCTAGAAAAGGTTCCGAGATCGTCAGGTCATAAGACCTTTCACCCCCACCAACCCAACCGTCAGACCGAATATTTCTCGACGACCTCGCTCGGCAACTCTCTCGAACGTCCCGTCCCCAGATCGATCAAGGTATAAAGACACCACCCCAAACTCGAGGTCTTGCCCCCAACTTTCTTGATAACCTCAAATTCCACGCGAACCCCATCCTTAAAAAACTCCGCAATCCGGGTGCGTACCACGATCACATCCCCTAATCGCAGCGGCCGCTTATACTCAATCATCGCCTGCTTCACCACCCAGCCATAGCCACGTTCGATGAACCATTCCATCGACATCCCGTAGCACCTCGTCATCTGGTCGTAACGTGCGGCGAGCACGTAGTCGAAATACTTGCTGCTGTGAACGTGCTGAAAGAAGTCGATATCGTCAGGACGAACCCCAAGTTCGGTCTCGAAGCTGGAGAAACTCATGGCTTTTTGATCTACTGGTTGGAGTCAACTAAGGTCCCAACAGGTTCATAAGGGAGTGAAACGATCCGTAGAGGATATTCTCCCTGACTACCTCGCCCTATGAGGCAGCTCCCGAGGGCATGATGTTCCTTCCTCACGTAGCCGAGGAGCGCCAGCCCCCCCCCCCCTGGCAGCACGGCAAGGCTGGTGATTCGTCCCACTTCCCGCCCGTCCTCAGCATGGATCTTATCCCCAACCGCCGCCGGCACGGTTCTCCCCAAAACCCGCATCCCCCTCAACGACCTCGCAACCTGCCCGTAGGTTCGTATGCGGGCGATCACCTCCTGTCCGATGTAACATCCCTTAGAATAACTAATCGCACGCGACTCTAAACCCGTCTCAGGCGCAAGGCTCGACTCGTCCATGTCCACCCCATACCTCGGGATCCCTCGAAGCACCCGGAGGCGTTCCCAAGCAAGGCTTCCACACACGCTTCCTCCAAGACCCGCCGCAGCAGCTCGAATCCTTTCAAAGAGCAGTGACATCGATCCTGCAGGAGCAAAAAGGTCGAATCCTGCCCCCCCGAGTCGGGGGTTCCGAGCACAGTAGACGATCCCCTCCAAGACTCCCTGAATCTTCACCACCTGCAGTTCGCGCTCCGGGATCGGCTCGGACAGAAAAACCTTCCCCAGGCACAACTCGGACTCCGGCCCCTGAATCGTGACTAAGCCATAATGAGGTCGGGCATCGAGCACCTGAACGTCATCGGCAATGATATAAGCCTCTAGGCGTGACCGCACGGCCTCGTCAAAACCTGACTCAAAATCCAGCAGTAGTTCCTCCTCCAACCGAAACACGGTCAAGTCCATCTGCACCCGCCCCTTCGCTGAAACCAGGGCAGCAGGGCATCCCTGCAAGACTCCAAGCTTGGAAATGTCATTGGTCACTTGACCATGCAGAAACCGGACGCGGTCCGCCCCAACGATGCAAAAGCGTCCACGGTCGCTCAAATCCCGTACTCCCACCCGATTCACCAAGGCGTCTAACTCGACCTCCGCATCCCCATAGTCAAGCACCACGTCCACCCCGTTATCGGAAGCGATTCGTCCTCCCAATTTGATATGCGTATCACTTAATAACATGACGTATAAAACCGAGGTCCGTCCCCCTTGGTAAGCAAAAAACATTCACAAACAGCAACCCGCAACACAGGCCCGATCACTTCAGGATCAAGAGGATCACTAAACCAAGAACGATCCGATAGTAGCCAAAGCCCGTAAATGTGTTGTGTTGAACAAAACGGAGAAGCCATTTGACCGCCAAAAATGCCGTCGCCGCCGCCACCCCAGTCCCCAACAACAATAACATCCAGTCCACATTCGCTCGTCCATCCACCTTCAACTCGTGGACAACCTCCAACGCTCCAACGGATAACAACGTGGGAATGCCCAGCAAGAACGAAAACTCAGCCGCAGCCGGCCGACTCAGCCCCATAACCAACGCCATTAGGATCGTCGTCCCCGACCGCGATGCCCCAGGAAAAACCGGGGCTAGGAGCTGCGCCGCCCCTATCGCAGCAGCAACCGTCCAAGTCACTTCCGATGTCGTCTCCCGACCACGCAACCACCGCTCAACAAGCACAAACAACACCCCTCCCACCAATGTCGCGATCGCAACCGGTCTCGGATCGTGAGGCAGCTTGAGCCCCAGTTTCTTTAAAACCAATCCGACACTCCCCGTGATGAAAAACGCTAAAACCAGCTTCAGGATATAATCCATGGACTCCTTCTGACGCCATCGAAAGACCAAATCCTTGATACGCTGCTGGAAGATCAAAACGACCGCGAGCACGGCACCGCACTGGATCACCGCGTTGAAGAGGTCGCTTTGCGCACCTAAGAAATGCTCGGCAATGAGCAGATGTCCCGTCGATGAGATGGGAAGAAACTCGGTAATTCCTTCAATCAGTCCCAGAATCACCACCACAAGAACTTCATGCATGCTGCGTTTAGACGTCAAATGGTGCATCGCTGCAAGCGACAAATCGCTCGACCGCTCAAGTCATTCTCGATCGCACACCCGATCGCTTCGCCCCCCCAAAAAACAACCAACTCGCCTCTTGCTCTCCCTGTCGGCTACATTGAGGTCCCTCAGACCGATCGACTCGCCACCATGAACACCATTCTCCGACCACCTTTCCAACGAGTCCTCTGCATCGTAGCGCCAATCAGACTCCATGTGACCTCCCTCAGTCTTCTGCTACTCCTCACTTGGGGCCTCAACCTGCTAGCACAATCGGCCGCCACCCCAAGTTCGATCCAGATCACGTTCTTGAACCAACAGATTCCCATGCGGGACGGAATCCAGCTCTCGACCGACATCTACATCCCTCCAGGCAACCGCCAGTTTCCAGTCATTCTCGCCAGAACTCCCTACGACAAACACGGATCTGCAAACCTCGGCACCAACGGGGTCGAGCGTGGTTTTGCCGTGGTGATCCAGGATGTGCGTGGGCGCCATGCATCCGAAGGCGAGAATCTTCCCTTTGACCAGGATATCACAGATGGCTTCGATACGCTCAAATGGGTTTCCGCCCAGCCTTGGTGCAACGGGAAAATCGGCACCTGGGGTGGCTCGGCAGGCGCCATCACCCAGCTCCAACTAGTGGCCAGCGAGTCCCCTCTTGTGACCTGTCAACACCTCGTGGTCGGGGCTCCCAACCTGTACACGGATGTAGTCTATACCGGGGGGGTGTTTCGCAAAGCCCTAGTCGAGGACTGGCTCCGGATCTCACAGTTCGGCCCCCAAGCCCTGCCCCGATGGATCGAACACCCCACGTACGACGCTTACTGGATCGCTCGGGACACCTCTCGTCATTACCCCAAGATCAACGCCCCCGCCATCCACGTGGGCGGTTACTGGGATATTTTCGCCCAAGGCACCATCGACTGTTTCCGAGGTTATCAAGAAAAAGGAGGCCCCAAAGCGAGTGGTCATCAAAGGCTCATCCTGGGTCCTTGGACCCACGGAGTGCTCCAGGAAAAGGCGGGGGAATTGAGTTTCCCAGGAGCCAAACGCCCCCCAGGAAACCCTCATGACTCCTGGTCTTGGTTTGATCGATGGCTTCGCGATCAACCCAAGGAAAAGTCCAATAGCCTGCCCAGTGTCACCTACTACGTCGTCGGCGATGTCACCGACAAGAACGCGCCAGGAAATGAGTGGAGGACAGCTCAGTCCTGGCCACCGCTCCCAACCCTCCCGACCCGCTTCTTCTTGCGCGCCGATAAATCCCTGACGATGTCCACCACAGACCAGGAAGCAGTCGTCTCCTGGACCTACGACCCCAACAACCCCGCCCCGACCATCGGCGGTATCCAGTTAACCCTTCCCGCCGGCCCTATGGATCAACGGGCACTGGACACACGATCCGATGTAATGGTTTTTACGACCCTACCATTGACGACTCCTGTGGAAGTGATCGGGAGGGTTGCAGCCCACCTCTGGGTGTCCACGAGCGCCACCGACACCGACTTCTTTGCGACACTATGCGACGTCTACCCTGATGGCCGAGCGTTTAACCTCTGCGAGGGACGTCTCCGCACCCGCTTCCGCCACGGGTTCTCCACAGAAATCCTCATGACCCCAAACCAAGTTGAAAAAATAGAACTCGATCTATGGTCCGCCAGTGTCGTGTTTAATCGAGGACATAAGATCCGCCTACAAATCACCTCGAGTAGCAGCCCCGGATTCGATCCAAACCCTAACAACGGTCGACCGTTCCGCTCAAAAGATCCAGCCATCACCGCCACCAATCGGATCCATCTCGCCCCCAACATGGCCTCCCACCTATTGCTCCCCATCACCGGGCACCAGCCCCGATAAAGCTTGGAGCCTCAGCGCGAAGTCTCCGCAGATCGAACGATGCGAAACATCTGAACGGGATAATCATCAGCCTCAGCCTGGGTGGTGAATAAGTGCGAGTCGAGGCTCTCGAAGCGCGGGTCACGAGCCAACTGCATCGCGATCTCCCGGCTACGTCCAGCCACGAACAACGACGCCTCCGCCCCATAAACCTCATCAGGCGTGGGCTTCTCCTTATCCCCGTGCCAAGCTTGGCCGAGTAGATACGCTACATAAAGCCCAGTGCGCCCGCCGGCAATCATCCCGCTCCCTGCCACTGTTCCACGAATCCCGGCCCGCCGCATCCGTCCGCTCAAATCCCCAGCAAAGTACGACGCCGGGTCCAAGTACCCCATCCACGAGGCTTTCGTGGTCGGTAGGATCGAGACGAGAAACACACCGAAAACAACCCATCCAAGAACCCCTTCCCAGTGACCCATCGATTCACCCCCTCTCCGCTCACTCGCCAGAGTTCTGGACGCCCATCCGATGCCTCCAAAGCTGGCCACCAAGATCCAAGGGAGCAGCCAATAGAGATATCTCTGATCCACCTCCTTGATGTACACCAACAGATACGGCCCAACCCCGCAGAGCATCACGACCCAAGCCCAATCCCAGCCTATCTCTTCTTTTCTCCCTCGTCTCAGCCGTCCCATCGCGACTCCAAAACTCACAACCCCCGCCAAAATAGAGAGGCCTGTGAGTTCAAAGGATCCTAATAGAGTGAACGCTGTCACGGTGTTCTGGCCCATCAATCTGGCTTGGTGCAACGCGTTCCTGCGGCTTTCAAGCGGAGACCAATACCGGTAATCCATGCCTGAAGGGTCCTCCCAACTGGTGATCCGCCCTCGCGCAGGGGTATAAAACGTACGAGCAAAGGGGTGATATCGATCCACGTCCTCAGGCCCTACCACGGCATGCGCGATCCGACCCGTCTTCGAAACCGTCACCACCCGGTAGTGCCAGGTCAGCACGGTGATCCATGGAAGCGCTACAGCCAGACTGCACCCCAAGGTGATCGCCACCACCCGACCTCGTCGTCCGCCTCCCGTACCAACCGATCCATCAGAATATCTCGTCACACACCAACGCAGAAGCCCGACTACCAAGACCAGCCCAAATCCCATGGTGAGTCCTATGCCCTTCGACCAGTAGGCCAACCCGAAATAAACGCCGCACCTCACTGCTCCAACCCCGCGGTCCCACCAACCCAAGGTAATCAGATTCGAACTCGCTAAGATCAGAAAGCCGCCCAGTAGTAGATCCGGTGAAACATTCTCACCGACCCAGGCGGTTACTGAAAGCGCCACTACCACTTCGCCGAACCTTATCGCACGCCCTCGCATCCCTATCGTCCGAAAGAGTCGACTCGACGCGATCCAGAAGAGCATCCCGCTCCCACCCACAACCCATCGCGTCGCTACCAGAGGCTCGATCCCAAGCCAGACGAGGGGCACTGCAACGAGGCTCAGGAGTGGCCCCCAGTAACCTGAAATCGCCAAATCCCAACGACCTTCCACCCAGTGTCGCGCGATCTGAGCGTAGGCGATCGCGTCCGTGTTCAAGTTGGATTGATTGGCGCGGGCAGCGAAAAAAACCGACACTGCGGTCAACCCCAACATCAACCACCACCATCGATCCACTCCAACCGCCCCCACCCCCCCTTCATCGCGCCCCTGGTCAACGACACCTCCAAACTCGTGCTTGGTTGAAGTCCTGCTAGTCCCTCGCATCATCGGGCCTCCTTACTAAAAACAAACAGGTTGTTAAGCCCTAGCTGGAACCGTCGATGCCGAACCAATCGAAATCCTGCCTCACAAAACAGGGGAGGCACGGACTCAGGCCTAAAACCGTAGTGCTCATCCAAGGACATCCCGTTCACCAAACGCAGTCGGAGCAAGACACTCAGGATGCGATCCACCGCTATCGAGGGAACCGTCACCACCAATCGGCCGTTCTCCGACAGCCACTCCAATATTCGCTTGGCCAAAACTCGCTGCGCATCCGGCTGAACGTGCTCCAACACCGCCAGCATCACAACCAGATCAAATCGTCCCAAATCGGGCACTTCTGCACAGGCGTCCACGGGAAGCAAACGGAACGCGCGATCACCATCCTCCACCGATCGATCCAACCCTGGATCGAGGCCCACCCCGCGGATCCCCAGGCTCGCATATCGACGAAACAGCACTCCATCGGCACAACCGATATCCAACACTCGTGCGCCCCGTCGCAGAAACGGCCGCACTTTGCTCAACCGCCAGGACTGCAATAATCGATCGATCGGCGTCACGTGTATGGCTCTAATGTATAGAGTCGTTCCACCCCGAACCTCAAGCGGCTTCCTCCACAGCATGTGCCCATTCCAGAATCGATTTGATTACGGGCATCGTTCCTGGCCCCCCCATCAACCCCATGGTTGTCATTGATCTTTTACCGCCCAACCGTTAGACCAAGAACGTCATGCGCCGCCTCACGGTTCGCCATCAGGTCTCCCATCGACCACTCAGTATCACCGTCGAATCAGGAAAAGTGACCGGCATCACCGAACTCCCTCACCATTCGACCGAAAACACTGAGTGGTGGATCGCGCCTTCACTCGTCGACATCCAGGTAAACGGTTACGCCGGAGTGGATTTCCAGCGAGACACCACTACTGCCGAGGATCTCCTGAATGCCGCAATCACCCTTCAAAACGATGGTTGCTCGTTGTTTTGCCCGACTTTGATCACCGCTGAATGGAGAACCATGCTCCACCAGTTACAGCGCTTGCGAACGCTGCGCGACTCCGTACCCGAGCTTAAGCAACGTCTCCTAGGGTGGCATCTCGAGGGTCCGTTTCTTTCTTCCGAACCGGGGTTCTGCGGGGCGCACAACTCGAGTCTCATGATCGATCCCACATCGGAACACCTGGATGAACTCAAGGATGTTGTGGGGGACGATGCAGTGCTTATGACCCTCGCTCCGGAGCGTCACAACGCAATCGCCTTCATAGAAAAGGCAGCCCAGCGATCCATCGCGGTCTCTCTGGGACACACGAACGCGTCCTCCGAGCAGCTGCACTCCGCAGCTCAGGCCGGAGCCCGATCGTTCACCCACATGGGCAATGCAATCCCCCAACAACTGCATCGGCATAACAACGTTCTCTGGCGCATGCTCGACACTCCTTGCATCGCTTCCAGTCTTATTCCCGACGGCATCCACCTGCCTGGTGAAGTGATCCGCACGCTGTGGAAGGCGTTTGGCGCGGACCGCCTCTACTTTACCACCGATGCGATGGCAGCCGCAGGGGCACCTGCTGGCGTTTAC